>Ga0182030_10002412_pt1 | contig 39613 bp, 27 predicted proteins | sample 812S3MmetaG_FD_121299 | JGI IMG/M metagenome (GOLD analysis project Ga0182030, IMG submission 121299) | Permafrost microbial communities from Stordalen Mire, Sweden - 812S3M metaG (Illumina Assembly) | ecosystem: Environmental > Terrestrial > Soil > Wetlands > Permafrost | place: Sweden...
CTCGACTTGAAGCTCAAGGGCCTGCCGCACGCGCTGATGACCGAGACGATTGAAAAAGCCCGTGTCGCCCGGATGCACATCCTTGCCGAAATGGCCAAGACCCTGGCCGAGCCGCGCAAGGAAATGAGCAAATACGCCCCGCGCATCGAGGTGCTTCACATTAATCCCGAAAAGATTGGCGCGCTCATCGGGCCGGGCGGCAAGAACATCAAGCGCCTCGTCGAGGAATCCGGCTGCGAAATTGACATTGAGGATGACGGCACGGTCAACATCTTCTCCGTGTCGCCGGAAGGCATGAAGATTGCCGTGGACGCCATCAGCGGCATGACCGCCGAGGCCGAGATCGGGAAGATTTACCGCGGCAAGGTTGTCACCGTGAAGGAATTCGGAGCGTTCGTCGAATTTCTGCCCGGCAAGGACGGCTTGGTCCACATCAGCGAACTCGCCAACTTCCGCGTCAAGAAAACCGAGGACATCGTGAAGGTCGGCGACGACATCACGGTCAAATGCCTCGGCGTGGACGAGAAGGGCCGTGTGCGCCTTTCACGCCGGGCTGCGATGGAAGACCGCGACAAGGAAATGGCCGGGGAGAAAAAAGAAGTCGCTCCGGCGGCGCAATAGCCGCGATTTGAATTCATGGCGCGGGCGGGCAACCGTCCGCGCTTTTTGCTTGAGTCCGCCGAACTGGAACGAAGACGATTTTCTTCGCTCCCTTGGATGATTCGCCGAATCCATTGCGGGAAATCCTCGACAGGCAGATTGCGAAGAAGTTAACATAAACGAATCAACGAAAAATCAAATCAATCATGAAAATATTTGACTTCAAATGGCTGTGCCGGATTCCCGGCATGGCGCGTCGGCATCGTTGGAGGATCATTGGAATGACGCTGTGGTGGCTCGCCGGCTTCGGGGTAAATAACGCCAGCGCCCAGCTTCCGCCAGCGACGGAGGATACAAATCGTCCCGCTGGCATAACGCAGAATCCGACGCGGCCCAATTCGTGGTCGGACGCCCAAGGCCGAAGCTATGTTCGATCGGGCGTGGGAACTTGGACTTCTTACGATGAAGCCAAGGCCAATCCCTATCCTCTGCCTGATCCGCTGGTGCTCAAGAACGGCCAGCCGGTCAAGGATGCCGGCACTTGGTGGAATCAGCGCCGCCCGGAAATTCTGGAAGATTTCCGCGCTGAAATGTATGGGCGGATTCCTGAAAACGCACCGAAGGTGACCTGGGAAGTAACCGCCACGGACACCAATGCCGCCGGGGGAGCCGCCATCAAGAAGATTGTCGTGGGCCACATAGACAATTCACGGTATCCCGCCGCCAATCCCGTCGTCCATTTGACCATGTTCACGCCGTCAAACGCCAAAGGGCCGGTGCCGATGATCGTGGTCGTCACTGCCGGTCCGGGTGGCTACGGCGCGCCGCGCGCCGGCACACCTTCGCCGGAGCCGGAACCGGAGCCGGGCAGCCCGTTGTATCAACTTCTGGCCATCGGCTGGGGCTATGCGACAATGGAAGTAGGCCCGATCCAGAATGACTACAGCGGCGGACTGACTTCCGGCGTCATCGGGTTGATGTCCGAAGGCAAAGCGAGAAAGTCCGATGATTGGGGCGCGCTCTCGGCATGGGCATGGGGATTGAGCCGTGTGATGGATTATTGTGAAACTGACAAATCTGTTGACGCCAAACAAATGGGCGTTGAGGGACATTCCCGCTATGGCAAGGCGGCGCTGCTGGCCGCCGCGCTGGATCCGCGCTGGGCGATTGTGTTCCCCAGTTGCTCCGGCGAAGGCGGCGCCAAACCCTCGCGGCGGAATTTTGGCGAGACGGTGGATAACGTCGCCAACTCGCATTGGTTCGCCCGCAATTTCCAAAAATACGCCGGACATTGGAACGATCTGCCGGTGGATTCGGATGAATTGATCGCCCTCGTCGCGCCCCGGCCAATTTTCCTCAACGGCGGCACGGGTGACCAATGGGCCGACCCGCACGGCGCGTTTCTCGCCGCGGTCGCCGCCGGACCGGTGTATCGGCTGCTCGGCAAAAACGATTTGGGCTCGATGGAAATGCCCGCGCCCGACACGGCGTTGACCTCGGGCGAGATTGCCTTCCGCTATCACGCCGGTCCTCACAGCGATGTTCCTGACTGGCCGGCCTTTCTACAATTCGCACAGCGATACCTTAAGACTCCAAGCCAGACGGGCACTCATTGATGCGTCCTATTTCTTCCGGTTCTGCGGCCCGCTGCAATCGTAGTGAAATGAATCAACATCAACGTATCCGGCATCGGCCTGGTTGTTGTAGCTGTAGATGCCGATGCGGTCGCCGCGGTAGGAACCCCATTGCAATTGATACGAATCGCCAAAGCTGGTGTAAGTTTTGCCATCCAGGCTGTAAGCGTAGTGACTCTGGCCGTCCAAACTCCATGTGGATTTCAGCCACAGACTGACGCCCGTCAGCACCGGGCCGGCAGTGACCTTGCCTCCGCTTGAAAATTCCAGAGTGCGCGCCGTGCCGGTTTGACTGACACCCAAGGTCGAATAATGCGGCGAAGAAAAATGGCACAGCCCCGCCTTCTGTCCATCCGCCATGCCGGCCAGATCGAGTTTGATGATGACTTCGTTTGTGCTGGTGCGCATGGAACGTTGCGTGAGGGTGTTGCCCGCCTTCAGCAGATCGTCCGGCGACAACGGCTGGAAAGCGTGGAGGCGCAGCCAGCCGGGGCGCTCGGCAAGCGACCACTTGTTTGCGCGCGGTTGGTAATTCCATTCCCATTGCGGCGGCAGGTTGGTTTCGTTGAATTCATCATCGGTCTGCGGCGTGACGATGGGTGTGCCTGCCACTGGCATTTTTCCCGACCAAGCCATGCTGCCAATGCCATCCGCGCCGACTTGGCCGATGATCGGCCAGCCACCGATCCACGCGACCGGCAAGAGGCTCGCGCAACGGCCTTCCCAACTGCCGCTGCCGTGATGCGTGAACCAATACCAGCCGCCATTTTCCGTCTGCACCAGTCCGCCTTGATTCGGTTCTTTCGCCTGCCGGTCGGCGTGATTGAGCTGTTTGGATTCTCCATACGGGCCGAAAATGTTGGTCGAGCGTTCCATCATCACCACGCGGCCTTCGGATTTGACTTCGCTGAACAGGTGGTAATAAATGCCGTTAATTTTATAGAGCTTGTTCGCCTCGCTGCCCCTGGATTGGTGGATAACGCGGTCGGATTCTTTGACGAGGTCGCGGCCGTCGGGCGTGAGTTTCCAAAGATGAATTTTATAACCATCGCGAAAATTGGAGCCGGTGAGATAGCCTTGCCCATCGTCGTCCCAAAACGGACAGCAATCATCCCAGCCCGCCTCGCGCAGCACGGCGTGCAATGGTTCCCACGGCCCGGCAATGTCCTTCGCCGTCGTCATGAAGTAACCCTCGTCGGGCGTGCCGAAATAAATCCAGAACCGGCCGTCGTGATATCGGATTGCTCCGGCCCAGATGCCTTTGCCGTAGCGGTTCATCCGGTCCCAGTTCAGTTCAGGACTGATTTGCGTGACGTCGGCGACGGCGTGGCTTTGAATTTCCCAATTAACCAGGTCGCGCGAGTGCAGGATCACCACGCCTGGAGAAAACTGGAAAGTGGACGAAACCGCATAGTATTCCGGGCCGACGCGGATGCAATCAAGGTCGCTGTAATCACCCGGCACAACGGGATTGTTGTAAGTGCCATCGCCCTGATCTCCCCAATCCGCCCAGTCACCCCACTGGCGCGGCGGATCGGCGGCGCGCAAAGAGCCAGCCATGAGCAGCGGCGCGACAAGCATCGCGCAACGATGAAACAATACCGAGACGAGCTTCCTGGTTTGACTCATAAACTAAATCATCGCGCCAGCGTCACGCTCATCAAGCCGATGACCACTTCATTGGCGATGGCGCGCACCGTCAGTGATTTCAACTCCTTGCCCGGATCGAGCGGCAAATCCAGAACCGTCGCCGCGCCGCCGGAGACTTTTCCGCCTTTGCCCTTGAAATCGTTCACGTTGAGAATGCGGACTTTTCCCGTCCGCAAATCCACGCGCGGGGGGATCGGCTCGTTGCGGCGGAACGCGTAATCGTCCATGAAATAATCCTGGTCAATCGGCCACCAGTTCACCGGATTGTTCAGCGCGAGGCGCGCGCTCGTGCCGTCGGTGTAGGTCACAATCACCTCGCCGTTGTCAAAGCGGCTTTTCATCGCGTCCGTCGAGCCGGCCATCAGCAAAAACGCGTGCGACGATTTTCCCGCCAGCGGCACGGAAACTTCGCGCGGATAATTGTCCCATTGCGACGTGAAAATAATGTTCTTCGCGCCGTTTTCGCCGGGCGTCGCAAAGGAAATTCCATCCGGCAGGCTGATTTTTCCGGCGTTTCCCGCCGCGAGCGCGCGCAGGCCGGAATCGTCCACGTCGAAGCTGGCGGTCGGTTCGCACCAGCCGCCGATGCCGTGATCGGGCGTGGCCAGCGACGCGAACGGCGAGCGCGGCGAGCGGTATTCGTTGCGGAAAATCTGCGTGACCTTGTCGTTGAAAAATGGCGCGAGATTGACGGCTTCAAATTTGCCGGCACCGGAGATTTTCTGGTTCCAGTCGAACGCAACGGCCTTTTCAGGTGCGGTGGGCGCGACATCCGGCGGAATGTTCGGTTTTGGAGCGTTGCCTTTCCATGTCACGACAATTTCAATTCGCGCCGCTGGAATGCTCCCAATTTCAAGTCTCGGCAAACCAACTTCGCCTTGAACCCAGGCCGATTTCGGCTCCTGCCCATTGACCGTCACGCTCGCCACGTCGTCGCGCAACGCGGCAATTCGCAAATCCAGCGCCATCGGCTTGGAGAATTTTTGCTCGATGACGTAGGTTTCCGTCAAACCGTCGCGGCGGAAACTAAAGTTGAGATCGGGATGATGGATGCTCGCGTGGTCCCATTTGGCGGGAAAACCAGGAACGATTTTCAATTCGCCCGCCAGCGCGTCCGGTTTGATGCCGAAAAGCCCCTCGACCAGCGCGCGGGAATTGACGCCAATGGCGTCGCAAAAATCGCGCTGCGCCTCGCCGCGCGCCATGTCAAACCAGGTCATCGCGCCGACGTTGCTGGGGCAGAGGCCGAGATACATCGAGTCGAGCAGCTCGCCCTTGAAAAGCTGGAACGCGGTTTCCGGCCGGTTCGCCTGCCAGAAACCGAGCGACGTGTGCGCGGCCTCGGCCATGACGACGTTGTTGAGCGACCATTGATACGGCATCCAGCTCGTCTCCGGCAGCGTGAAAAGATTTTCATCCGGCACATTTGGCCCGCTAATCGGAATGTGCGCGATGTTCGAGTCAATCCAGCGTGACATCTGCCACGCCTGCTGCGGCGTCGGCACTTCGGAATCAATCGTGTGATAAAATGTCCAGAGGCCGGAGTTCGGATGGACGAGTTGCAGGCCGAGCAAATCCTTGGACTCGGCAAAATTGCCTTCGTCCGCGAGCCAGAGATATTTGTTCATGCCGCGCAAAATCAAACCGGCCTCGGTTTCGTAAGGCGCCGGATCCTTGCCCAAAATCTTTGCGACGCGCGCGGCCATGGTGTTCGCAAAATAATTGTAGGCGCTGGCGTGTGCCGTGCCGCCGCCGTCATAATTCAAATCGTCGCTCGCCCAGATCGCGGCGTAGGCTTCGTAAAGCGGCAGCTTGTCCGGGCCGAATTCGCGGCGGAACAGCCGGCGCTCCCATGCGAGATGCCGTTCGATGACCGGCCACATTTCGCGCGCATAATTCGTGTCGCCAGTCCAAAGCAAATGCCGGAAAAAAGCGTCCACGGCGACGAGATTCATGTCGTAATGATTTTTCGACATGTCGCCGTTCGAGTGGATGGCGGCTTCGCTGCGCGCGAGATTGAACTGGTCGTCGGGCGGCGGAATGGTTGCGGGAATTGGGCTGACATTTTGCTGTTTGGCAAAGCCCGCAAAATGCGCCGCCGTGCGCTCATGCCAGCCGAGCGCATCGCCGGCGTATTGTCCGCGCCAGCCGAGCAGGCGCGTCCGCCACGCGACCGCGCCGTGCATGTAGGATTGCTGCTTGTCGTCCCAAACCGCGTCCGCCGCGATGCAAAGCGCGGCCGCCGCCGCGTTGATAAAATCATCCGGCGTTTCGACGGCAACACGATTCGCGATTGCCTGGCGGTATTGTTCAGCCTCGGCAAACACCTTCGGCAGGTCGGAATCTTTGTAGATGGCAACAGGCTGGTCGCCCGCCGCCGTTTCGTTCGCTGTATTTTTGCTTACGTCACGATAGACCGGCAATTCCGCCCCGCCTCCGCTCGTCAACTGCTGCAATGCCAGAAAAACCGGCTGGCTTGGCTGTAACGCAACTTGCCCGACGACGACCGGCAAAGCGGCCTTCGCGGCGCCGGATGCCAGCAATGTGTCCGGCGAATTCCATTTTGTCGCGTCGGCCACGGACAGTTTTGCGCCGGACGGCGTCACGCCCGCGAGAATAGTTTTATTGTCGCGCAGCGTGAACGTGTTCGCTGCGATGGAAAAAATATTGCTGCGGCATTGTTCCGGTTGCATCTGGAAAAATTCCGAAACCGGCAGGCGCTCGCAGCCGATGTCGCCGTCCCGCGAGCCGCGCACGCCGTTCGCGCCGCCGTAGGCCCAGATAAAATCGGCGGCAGCCGCGCCTTGCAATTCGGCGCGGACAATAAAACCCTTGGTGGCCGCGAGCGGCAGCACCGTCAAATCCAGTTCGCCATCGGCGAGCAGGGGATCGTGGATGGCGTAAAGCAGCGAGCCGGGCCGGTAGCGCGTGACAATTTGCCGCGCGTCGTTCAGCCATTTCACGCCGGCGGAAGTTTTGATGCCAAGCCGCAGATTGCCGCCGCGTCCGGGCAGGTAGAGCGAGAATTCCGGCTTGTCGCCGCCGTCAATGCGGAAGCCGGAATTCATGGAGTAGAGCGGGCGGTTGAAAAGCTCCGCGCCATTGGTGATGACAAAATCCGTCCCGTCTGGCCAATAGCGCAACGGTCGCGCAATGCTGTTGGAAAAATTTCCCCTGGGCTTGTAAATCAATTCCGGCCGGTCGGGCGGGACGTAACGATTGGTCTGCGCGAGAGCCGTCTGGCTTGAAAAAATGCCTGAAACGAGAATGCTCAACGGGAGCAGGATGGAAATTATCTTGCCGGTTTGGCGTTTCATAATGCTGGAATGCCTTTCGTTGCTGCTTAAAATGTTCATGAATCTTGCGCTATTCAAGCATACTCGCCCCGAAAACGCATCAGATTTCGCCCGATTGCCGCCGTGATTATTTTCACTCGAAATCCGCTTGCTTTCAAAAGGCGTCAGTCCTAATTTGACGGCCATCCCGATTACGAAAACGAATTTATATCATTAATATAAATGAAAGCCGGCAACCATTTGAAAACCTTGGCTCTGTTCCTGGTCGCGGCGCTGGCATTGGCCGGCTGCGCCACCAACAAAACTCCGGCGGAAACCCATCTCTGGCCCAACGGCGCGCCCGGATTTGAAAGCCGCGCGAACGAACCGGAAGTGGTGACGATGCGCGAGGAGCCTGGCATTGCGCCGTTCCCAGTCACATCGAACATTCAAAATCCTTCAATCACTCCCTGGCTGCCGCCGGCCGGGAAAATTCCCACCGCCGCAGTCATTGTTGTGCCGGGCGGCGCGCATCGTTTCCTGACGATGGGACGCGAGGGCAACGATGTCGGAAAATTTTTAAGCGAACGCGGCATTGCGGCCTTCGTCCTGAAATACCGCCTCGCGCGCGAAACCAACTCCGTCTATAAAATTGAAGTCCACGCCTTGCAGGATGCCCAGCGCGCCATCCGCTTGGTCCGGTCGCGCGCGGCGGAGTGGAACATAAATCCGAATAAAGTCGGCATCCTCGGTTTTTCCGCCGGTGGCGAAGTCGCAGAGCTGGAGGCCATGCGTTACGATGACGGCATCACAAACGCCGCTGATCCGATTGATCAGATTTCCTGCCGCCCGGATTTTCAGGCTCTGATTTATCCCGGCAATTCCGCCAGCATCACCGTCAACTCCAATTCGCCGCCGGCATTTCTGGTGTGCGCGTCCGATGACCGGCCCGACATTTCGCAGGGACTGCCGAATGTGTATTTGAAATTCAAGGCGGCCCATGTCCCCGTCGAGCTTCACATCTACACGCTGGGCGGGCACGGCTTCGGCATCCGCGACCGTCCGATGGCCGTTTCAAGCTGGCAGTTCCGGTTCTGCGACTGGATGGCCGACATGGGTTTCGCGCCGAGGGCCGCCGACAGATGATTTTCCTTGAGAATTGCCACTCATTTGGTTGACTTCTTTTCAAATTAAGTGAATGTATTTCAAAAAATGCGTTTAACCGGTCACATTTTTCTTCTGGCGGCGCTCGCCGCGCTGAATTGCCCGGCGGCGGACATGGCGAGTGGTTCCGCGGTGGCGGACAAATCCTTTACGAACAGCCTTGCGCCGATTTTTCAAAAATACTGCTACGCCTGCCACGGCAACGGAAAATCGAAGGGCGATCTGGCGCTGGATTCCTACAAAACCGCCGCGGACGCGCTGGCCGATCCCAAGGAATGGAAGACGCTGCACGAATATATCTCGACGTATCAAATGCCGCCGGCGGACAAACCGCAGCCCACGGAGGTGGAGCGCGACCGCATCACCGGCTGGATTGACCGCGAGCTTTTCAAAATTGATCCCGCCCATCCCGACCCGGGCCGCGTCACCATCCACCGGCTCAACCGGGCGGAATATGACAATACCATCCGCGACCTCATTGGCGTGGATTTCCATCCGGCGGACGATTTTCCGCCGGACGATTCAGGCTACGGCTTCGACAACATCGGCGACGTGCTTTCACTGCCGCCGATGCTCATGGAAAAATATCTGTCGGCGGCGGACAAAATTCTGGACCTGGCCATTCCGACCGAGCCGGTTCAAAGCACCGTCCACCGCGTTCCGGCGACGCTCGCGGAAATCGGATTCAACGCTCTGGGCGACCGCGGCGACGGCTGGGTGCATCTCATCAGTCTCGAAGAGGACGATGTGGCGGTCGAGCTGCCCGTGGTGGCGGGCGATTATGTTGTCCGCGTGCAGGCGTTCTGCACGCCGACGGGCGGCGCGGTGCGCGGCGGCGGCAGTGACGAGATGGCGCAGGTTACCAATCCGCCACCCACGAAAATCTCGATCATGGTCAACGACACGTTCGTCCAGAATTTCGTCGTGACGACGAACGAAGCCTCGCCCGGCATTTACGAGGCGCGCGTCGGCGTTGGCACGGGCAGGCAGCGTTTCCGCGCGGCGGCGCGGCGCGAGCGCGGCGGCGCGAACGAACTTTTCATGTTGAACGGCCGCATCGGCGGACAGCAGCCGGGCAACATTTTTGTGAAATGGATTGAAGTCGAAGGCCCGCTGCCGAGCGCGACACGGGTTTTCCCGGCGGAGAAACTGGCGGCGGCAGGCGGCGGAAAACTTCTGGACAATGGCGACCGTCTGCTCGACGGCAACGGCAAAGTGTCCGTGGCCATCAGCGCGACGAATGGTAGCGATTACATTCTCCGTGCGCAGGCTTACGCGTATCAATCTGGCGGCGAACCGGCGCGCATGGAATTTCTCGTGGACGGCAAGCCGGTCAGGACGTTTGACGTGCTCGCGCCTGGCAACCTGAAGGTGATTCCGGGGCAGCGGATGTTTTCGCCCGCGCTGCTGCTGCCGCAGCCGCAGTTCTTTGAATTCAAAACGAAGCTGCCGCCGGGCGCGCACCAATTTTCGGCGGCGTTCGTCAACGGCTTTTCCGATCCGACCAATTCCAATCCGAATCTGCGCAGCCGCAATCTCGCGATCCGCTCGCTCGAAGTCGCCGACCTTTCCGCGCCGGTGCTGATTCCGCCGATGTCGGAGACGATGCAGGCGTATTTTGCGAAGCCGCTGGCGCCTCGCCGCGTCGAAGCCTCAGGCGAAGACCGGGCGGAATACGAACGCGCCGCCGCGCGCGCCATTCTCGGACAATTTGCGTTTCGCGCGTGGCGGCGTCCGGTCGCGCCGTATGAATTGGATCGCTTGATGAAACTTTATGACCTGGCCAGTCTAAATGGATTGCAATTTGTCGAGAGCGTGAAGGTGCCGATGAAAGCGGTGCTGGTGTCGCCGCTCTTTCTCTTTCGCGGAGAAGTCCAGCCCAACCCCGACCAGCCGGAATCGGTTCATCCGGTGGACGAATTCGCGCTGGCGTCACGGCTTTCCTATTTCCTCTGGAGTTCCATGCCGGACGATGAATTGCTTGATCTGGCAAAGCATGGCCTATTGCGCGCGAACCTCGACGCGCAGGTGAAACGCATGCTCGCATCGCCCAAGGCGTCGGCGCTCACGGAAAATTTCGCGGGTCAATGGCTGGAATTCCGCCTCTTGCCGACGATTCAGCCGGACAAGACAATGTTCACCAATTTCGATGCGACGTTGGCGACGGACATGCAGAGGGAAACGAAAATGTTTTTCGACTATATCATGCGGGACAATCGCAGCGTGCTGGATTTCCTGACCGCCGACTACACGTTCGCCAACGGACGGCTCGCGAAATTTTACGGTGTGCCCGGCGTGAGCGGCGACGATTTTCAAAAAGTCTCGCTCGACGGAACGCACCGGCGCGGCGTGCTGACGCAGGGCAGCGTGCTGCTGCTCACGTCCAACCCCACGCGAACGTCGCCGGTCAAACGCGGCAAATGGGTCCTGGAAAATCTCCTCGGCGCGCCGCCGCCGCCGCCGCCGCCCGACGTGCCGAACCTGGACGACAAGAGCCGCAACCTGACCGGCACGTTGCGCGACCAGATGGTGGAGCACCGGGCCAATCCCGTCTGCGCCTCGTGCCATGCGCGCATGGATCCGATTGGTTTCAGCCTGGAAAATTTCGACGCGATTGGCGAGTGGCGCGACAAGGACGGCAGCGCGCCGGTGGACGCGTCCGGCCAGTTGATCAGCGGCGAGAAATTCAGCGGCGCCAGCGAACTGACGGCCATCCTGGCGGAAAAAAAGCGGAACGACTTTTACCGCTGCCTGTCGGAAAAAATGCTGACCTACGCGCTGGGACGCGGGCTGGAGAATTACGACCGTCCGGCCACGGACAAGATGGTCAAGGAATTGAAGAGCAATCCCAGGTTCTCCGGCCTCGTGCTGGACGTGGTCAACAGCGTGCCGTTCCAGATGCAGCGCGGCGAGGGTGAACGGCTGGCGGAAAAATAGAGAAAATTACACTTGCCATTACATGGATATTTGGTTATACTAAAAATTAGTCGCTATAATTAGCTTAGCTATGAACAAGAACTGGCAAATACCCCGCCGGAAATTTCTTCGCGGCTTGGGGACAATCATCGCCCTGCCAATGCTGGATGTCATGCTGCCCTCAATGAGCGCGTTCGCCGCTGCCGCCGGCAGCAAACCACAGGGTTTTCCAAAACGGCTGGCGTTCGTCTATGTTCCGCAGGGCAAAAACATGGATGATTGGACGCCCACGGCCTTCGGCGAGGATTACGAGCTGCCGATGATTCTCCAGCCGCTCAAGGATTTTCAAAAGGATTTCACGCTCCTCACCGGCCTCGCGCACGAACAGGCCAACTCGATGGGCGATGGCGGCGGCGACCACGCCCGCGCCTCGGCGACTTATCTCACCGGTTGCCACCCGAAGAAAACCGCCGGTGCCGACATCAAAGCCGGCATTTCGGTGGACCAAATCGCCGCCGGAAAAATCGGCGACCAGACGCGGCTGCCCTCGCTGGAATTAAGCTGCGACGAAGGACAGCGCGCGGGTTCCTGCGACAGCGGTTATAGTTGCTCCTATCAGTTCAATCTTTCCTGGAAATCCGAAACCCAGCCGGTCAATCCCGAGGTGAATCCCCGCGCGGTGTTCGACCGTTTGTTTGCCTCCAATGACCAGGGCGAATCAAAAGCGGCGCAGTCCCGGCGGGCGCTTTTCGACCAAAGCGTTCTCGATTTCGCCATGGACGACGCGCGCCAGTTCCAAAAAAATCTCGGCGCGACCGACCGCCGAAAGCTGGACGAATACCTGACCGCCGTGCGCGAAATCGAGTTGCGGGTGCAGCGCGCGGAAAAATTTCAGGGAACGGTTCCCGATGGCGTCGTTGCGCCGGAAATGTTCGAGAATTACGAACAGCAAATCCGGCTGATGTTTGACATGCTGGCGCTGGCGTTTCAGACGGATTCCACGCGCGTCTCGACGTTCATCATGGCGCACGACGGCAGCAACCGGCCCTATCCCTTCATCGGAGTTTCGGACGGCCATCACGATTTGTCGCACCATCGCGGCGACCTGCACAAGAAGGCGCTGATCGCGAAGATCAATCATTTTCACACCACGCAGCTTGCGTATTTTCTTCAGAAATTGAAATCCGTCAAGGAGGGCGACGGGACGCTGCTCGACAACTGCATGATTGTTTATGGCAGCGGCATCAGCGACGGCAACCAGCATCTCCACGAAAATCTCCCCGTGCTCATCGCCGGTCGCGGCGGCGGCAGCATCACTCCCGGACGCCACTTGAAAGTCGAAGACAAAACGCCGATGACCAATCTTTATCTCTCGCTCCTCGACCGTATGGGCGCGCCCGCCGAGCGTGTCGGCGACAGCACCGGCAAACTGGAAGTCATCGCGTAATCAATCCAAATGAAGTCTCCGGGATGAGCGAAGACTGGCGGTTTCCGCTTCAGAATTCAGGCTCAAGGGAGTTGCAGCCGGTAAAATGTTTGTGTGGCGGCGGGGTCTGCCGCGTTGGTAAAGTTGAAATTACCGTTGGCATCAAACTGATTTGTTTCAATGCGCGTCCACAAATTCACCGGCAGGGCAATGTTGGTTGATCCCAAAACATAGTAAGTTCCGCCCGCCGGGCCACCGGAACCACTCATCGCCAATCCACCGGCCCCGCCGTTGACCGCATTGAATTGCGGGCGCGTCACGATGAGGTTGATTTGTCCCGGCGTGTCCGTGCTGATGGCGCAAACAAAACCAGCGGGCGCGGACGCGATGGCCAGACTGCCCAGCGTCAGCGCGCCACCGTAAGTGAACAAAGTGTAAGTGCCGACGCCAAATCCGCCGGTGTCGGTGATGTTCAACAAACCGCCCAAAGTAAAATCGCCGGCGACAACCACCTGGTCGCTGTTCGTGCCGAGACCGAATTGCAGCGCGGTTTGATCGCTCAAATCCAGTTCATTGCCGATCGTCAGCGTGCCGATGCCATTGCCGGGCGCGAGAACGGCGCCGTCGTCCAACGCCGTCAGGCCGCCGATGATGCCGCTGCCGGAAAGCGTCGCGCCGCTGGCAACAAAAACCTGGTTCGTGCCGGTTGCGCTGCCAGAAGTATTGTTGATCTGCAATGTGCCGGCGCTCACGGTCATGCCGCCAATAAAAGTATTGCTGCCGGTGAGCGTCCACGTGCCGGCGCCGATTTTCTCAATGGCGGTGATGGCGCTGGCATTTTGCTCGGCGATGGTTCCGGCAAAAGTGGCGTCGGTGTTTGCGCCGCCGATTTGCCAGGTGAAAACATTTCCGGCCGTCGCGCCGCCCAGCAGCGACGACGAACTCACGCCGGACAATGCGCCGATTTGCAGGGTCGTTCCGGCGGGATCCACCGCGTCTTGAAAATCGGCGGTGACATTGCTGGACAAGACGATCACAGCGCCGGGATAACCGGAGAAATTCGACACGCGGAATTCGCCGCCGCTGCTGTCGGAGTTCACGTTAATCGTGCCGGTGAACGCCGACCAGTCGCCATAAAGTGTCGTGCGCACATAGGGCACATACAGATTGAACACGCCGCCGCCGACCAGCGAACCGTAAAGATCGCAGCAGGAGTCGGCGTTCAGCGTGCCGGTGGCATTGGTCGGCACAATCACATTCCAGTAAGAGCTGTTTTCGGTGGCTGCATTGTCATACATCGTCAAAGTGCCGCCGTCGAGCGTGACCACCGGGCCGGTGGCACCGCCACTTCCCAGCCCGAACTGGTTGGCGATGTCGTTGGTCAGCAAAATGGCGCCGCCGGCGATGAAAGTGCCGCCGTTGAAACTGTTGCTGCCGCTTAAGAACAGAGTGGCGGAGCCGTTTTTTATCAGTTGCGCCGTGCCGCCCAGCCCGCCGCCGCCAATCGTGTAATTCAAAATGGAATTGGTGACGAGCACTTGACCGGGCTGGACAACGCCGGAGATGACAACATTGCCGTTGGTAGCGGTGTCGTCAAAGATGACGGAATCGAAATTGTAGAATTTGTCGGGTGCGCCGCCGTTAAGCCAGTTCACGGTGCTGGTGTCCCACGCGCTGCCGTTGGTGCCAGACCAGACGAGCGTGGCCGGCGGCGAGCCGGCGACGTTGAGCAGCACGGTTCCGGGAGTCGTCGTGTTGAACGAAAATGTCTGGCGTGAAGCCGTCTCGCCCGCCCACGCGAAGTTTGCCGCGCCGCCGGCGGTTGAACTGCCTCCGGTGATGAGCGTGTAATTTCCAGGAACGAGAAATCCGTTGAGCAGATTTGGGATGACGGTGTTTGTGCCGCTCAAAGCCAGCGCGCCGCCGGCAAGCGAAATCAAATCGTTCACGCCACCGCCGGCGTTCGTGACACCGGCGAGATCGAAGTAAAGCGTGGCGTTGGTCAACGCGAGACCGTTCGTAATGGTGAGCGTCCCGACGGTGCCGGGATTGATGTCCGCTCCCGGCGCAATTTCGTTTCCAGAATAAAGCGACACGCCGCCGCCAATCGCGCCGCTGCCACCGAGCGTGCCGTTGATAATGGTCAGAGAATTTGTGCCGGTGCTGCCGTTGACGACGAGCGTGCCGTTGCTGACGATGGTCGGGCCGGAATACGAATTCGCGCCGCCGAGCGTCAACGTGCCCGCGCCGATTTTGACCAGCGAAGTCGTGCTGCTGCCAACCTGTTCGACGATCGAGCCGGCAAAACTGGAGTCGGTGCCGAGCGCGCCAACCCGCAGCGTGACGGCGCGTCCGCCGGTCGGTCCGCCGCGCAACGTGGCGGAAGCGGGCGCATTGATCTGGCCGAAGTCCACGGTGTTGCCGCTGGGACTGATCGTGGTGATGAAATAAGCGTTGATATTGTTGGAAAGAATTACAGTTGCGTTGGCAAATCCGGCGTAACTTCCGATCCGGAAATCAGCGCCGCCGCTGTCGGGCGAGAAAACGCTTAAGGTGCCGGAATACGCGGAGCAATCGTCATTGAGATTTCCGCGAACGTAGTGGGTGATCAAATTGAACGTGCCGCTGCCGGTGAGCGTGCCGCCCGCGCCGCCGCGTTCCGGCAGTTCCAGAATTGTGCTGCCGCTGACAACGAGATTGTTCGGCAGCGTTCCGGCGTCGGTCGAAGCTCCGGCATCAAACAAAGTCAGCCGCGTTCCATCGCTCAATGTCAACGCGCCGGTGCCGAGGCCATAAACATTCGCGGTGGCATTTCCCATCACGACCGCGCCGCCCTGGACAAAGGTGCCGCCGGAAAATATGTTGCTCGTGCCGATGGTCAAAATGCCAGCGCCATCTTTGGCGAGAGACATCGTGCCGCCGAGCGAACCGCTGCCGCCGAAAATATAATTTTGATTTGCCGCAACCGTGACGGATGCGGGCGTGAGCGCGCCGACGAGATTGATCGCCGGATTGTTCGAGCCGGTGTCGTCGAACGTGACGATGTCGCCAGCGCCGAAACTGGCGGGGTTTGTTCCGCTCACCCAATTTGTGCTGGTCGTGTCCCAATTATTGATCGCGCCATCGCCGCGCCAGGTCAGATTTTGCGATGCGCCGGTCGCGGTCACGAGCACGACAACGGTGTTGGTCATCGCCGTGCCGTCGCTGGCGTTGACGGAAAAATTAAAACTGCCGAGGCCGGAGAAATTTCCCGCCGCGGTGAATTCCGCCGTGTGGCCGTCCGGCAGCAAGGCGACCGAGCCGTTGGTCGGGGCAAACGCGGCATAGACCGGACTGACGTTGGTAAATCCGCTGGTGTATTGCCGGAGGTCAACGTCCACGAAGGAATTTTTTGACGCGACGGCGTGCGGCCCGGCGAGCCAGTTTAGATAATTTTCCAGCTTGGTGTAGCCGCCGGTGCCAGGCGTGAGGCTGTCGGCGACGTTGGGGTTTGAGCCGAGCGCCAGTTCCCAATAATCCGGCAATCCGTCCTGGTCGGAGTCGAGCGGCGCAATGCCGCCGTTGAGAATGCCGTAGCCGTTGTTGCCGAGGCCGGTGGAAGTCTGGTCGTTGTAAAGTCCGCCGCCCGGCCCGGCCGTTCCCGCGCCGGTGCCGGCGGGGCCGTTGCCCAGGGTTTTAATCTGGCTGAGGATGAGCGAATCGAGTTGGTCGCGCGGCAGCACTCCCGTCTGCGACACGTCAAAGCGATACGCGCCTGCCGTTGAATACACTGTCGTGTTGGTCGAGAGCGTTGACCACGGCGCGCTCAACACCGTGCCGCCGCCGCCGGGGCTGATGGAACTGCCGTTCAGCACGCCGTCGTTGTTGTTGTCGCGCAAGTTGCCGGTCGAGTAAATGCTCTGGTTGGCGTCCATCTGGTAGAACGCGTTGCCGCCGGAGGTGTCAGTGGGGCCGGTGATGAAGTAATTGTTGATGATGTCGTGCCGAAAATTGCCGCTGGTGTCGGCGACAGTGTAACCGGCCTGAAAATTGTATTCCGTGTTGTTGACAAAAATCGTGTCAATCTTCGCCAGCGGCTGGCGGTTGTGTTCGCTCACCCAAAAATTGTAATACCACGCCATTTTTCCGCCGACGTGTTCCGTGTGCGCGCCGAAGCCTTGCTTGGCCGAGGTTCCGTTGGACATCGGGTCGCCGATGATTGAATTCTGCACGGTGATGTTGTCGCTGCCGACGTTGCCGTGCGCGTCAATGTTGTTGTAGCCGGCAAATTCAAACGAGCAATGGTCAAAAATCATGTTGGTGCCGTCGCCCACGTTGATTGCGTCCTCGCCGGAACTTGACAGGCTGCCGGGACGGATGCGGACATAGCGAACAATTTCATTCTGCTTTGCGCTGAAGGAAACTTCGTGGCCGATGATGGCGATGCCGTCACCGGGCGCGGTCTGGCCGGCGATGGTCAGGCTGCTGGAACAGGTCACGGCGCTGGCAAGAGTGATCGTTCCGCCGACATCAAAAACAATGAAACGATTTCCCTGGCTCACCGCGTCGCGGAACGAACCCGTGCCGCTGTCGGCCAGGGTCGTGACGTGATAGACCGAGCCGCTGATCCGCGCTCCCGTGGCATTTGCGCCAAAGCCCAGCGCGCCGGGAAATGCGGGGATGTTCGTCTGAAGCGTCCCGACGATCAAGTTCACCTGGCCGGGCGTGTTCGTGTTGATCGTGCCGGACGAGTTTGCGGGCAACGCGAGTGTCAGCGTTCCCAGCGCCAACGCGCCGCCGTAGGTGAACAGCGTGAACGTGCCGCTGGTGAAACCGGTGCCAGCGGTGATGTTCAGCGTGCCGCTCAAATTGAGATTGCTGCTGACGATGGTGCGGTCGCTGCTCGCGCCCAGCGTGTAATTCAAAATCGCGCCGCTGTTCGCGGTAAAATTATTGCTGACGGTGAGCGTGCCGACGGGATTTCCCGGCGCATAAATCCCGCCGCTGTTGATCGTGACCGCGCCGCCAATGACGCCGCCTCCGCTCAACGTGGCGCCGTTCGCCACCACCAGCGCGCCGGTTCCCGCGCCGCTGCCGGCGGAATTGTTCACGAGCAAGGCGCCTTTGCTGATGGTAGTGCCGCCACTGTAAGGATTGTTGCCGGTCAACGTCACCGTGCCGGTGTTGGCCAGCGTCACGGCGCCGGTTCCTCTGATGACGGCGCCCACGGTTAAATTAGCTGCACTGTTGAAAACCAGCGCGCCATTGTTTGTGATATTGCCGCTGCCGAACCATGCGCCGGTGTTCAATTGCAGCGTGCCGTTGCTGATGGTCGTGCCGCCGCTGTAGGAGTTGCTGGCGGTTAACGTCAGCGTGCCGGAGCCGGCCTGAACCAAACCACCCGCGCCGCTCACCAGATTGGAAAACGTGTTGCCGCCCGGCAGATTCAAAACCAGCGCGCCGGAATCCTGGATGAGGTTGGTGCCGAGTGACCCGGACGTTGAGCCGTTGCCCAATTGCAAAACGCCCTGGGAAATGACGGTGACGCCGGAATAATTGTTCGTGGTCAGGAGGATCAACGCGCCGGAATTGGTCTTGGTCAGCGTGCCGGTGCCGGAAATTTTTCCAACGCCGCTGAACGTGTAATTGGCGGCGGCATTCACGATGACCGATGCCGGTTGAAGCGTCGTGGTCAAATTTACCGGCGGGCTGGCCGAACCGGTGTCGTCGAAGGTCACGAAATTTCCGTCGCTGAAAACCGCCAGTGCGCCGCTGTTCAACCAATTGGTCGTCGTGTAGTCCCAGGCGTTGGCAACTCCGTCGCCGGCCCAGGTGCGTTGCGTGCCGCCAAGGGGCGAAACGACCAGATCAACTTCCGTGGCGGTCACGCTGACGCTGGCCTGCAGGCTTGCGCCGAGCGTGCCGGTCATTTGAAAGTTGGTCGCGCCGCCGCTGCCCAGCGAACCGCACTTGATCAATTTGTAAGTGCCGGCGGACAGCGACGCGCCGAGCGGGCTGACTTCAATCGTGTTGGTTCCGCTGATGTTCAGCGCGCCGGCGACCACGATCAAATCGTTGCCCGATGAAGCCGGGTCGAGCGCGAGGTCAAAGTGGCTGGTTACGCCGCCGTTCAGCGTGAGATTATTGCTGAAGGAGAGCGTGCCGGCCGTGCCGGCGGCTCCCGGCGAAACCGGGCAATTCGCGGCGGTCACGCTGCCGGTGATGACGCCGTAGCCCGACAAGCTTTGCCCTGCGGCCAAAGTAATTCCGCCCATGCCCGAAATGTCCAGCGCGGCGGCGGCGTTGCTCAACACAATGGTCGGGCCGGTGAAAGTGGAGCCGGCGCCGCTCAACGCCAGTTTTCCATTGCTGATGAACAGATTTCCGCCGTAGGAATTTTGCCCGCTCAACGTCAGATTGCCGCCGAGAATTGTCAGTGCAATGGGTTTGAGGCCCGCGATGACGCCGCCGAAAGTCGAGCTGGTCGCGCTGTTGCTGAAAGTCAGCGTGGGCGCGCTGGACGCGCTGCTGTTGGTGATGATTTGGCTGGCGGCCGTGCCTGCGGTGGTCAGGCCGGAAACCTGGATGTTGAAGCCGGTCAAATCCAAAATGCCCGCCGTGCCGCTGCCGCCCAAAGTCACGGCAGTTCCTTTGGGCAATGCGCCGGCGTTTCGCAGCGAGAGCAGCCCGGCGCTGACAGTCGTGGCGCCCGCGTAGGTGTTCGCGCCGAAGAGCGCAAGCGTTCCGCCGCCGGTCTTGGTGAGGTTCGCCGCGCCGCTGATGACGTTCGTGAGCGTGATGTTATGCGCGTTGCCGGCGGCGTCGGCGGCTTTGAAAGTCACCGTGCCGCTGCCCGTCACCATGTTGACATTTCCAGACCAGTCAGCGGTTGCGCCCAGAAGACTCTGGTTGTTGAGCGCCACGGTGTAAGTGCCGGAATTCAGCGCGTTAAATCCGGTCGCGCCCAGATAAATGCTGCCGCTGTTCGTGAAGCGCGCCACGACGCTGGAAACCGCGTTCGGAAAAATCCGGATTCCCGCGGCCTGGAATGTGGATGCCGGGTTCAGCACGCTAAACCAGGTCGTGAACGAGGCGGCAACCGCCATGTCCATGGTTCCCGCGCAACCGACCGTGCCGCCAGTCTGATAATACACCACTTCGCGGCCCGCCGTGGCCGAGCCGGTTCCCAATTGCAGGCTGCCGGCATTGGTCAAAGTGCCGCCGCTCACGGCCATGGTGGCGTAGGAATTTTTCGTGCCCACCGCGATGCTGCTGGCGGAAACCGTGCCGCCGGAAATAATCAATCCCTGTCCCGTGCCCTCGTTATTGCGACCGACCGTGACGGTTCCCAAACTGGCGCCGGCGCCGGAATTTATTTTGAATGCGCCCGTGCCGTCGCTGCCGTTGTTGCCAACCTGCGTCGCGCCATTGGTCAGAATGCCGCTGACGTTCACGTTGCCATTGATATTGGCCATGCTCAATGTGCCGTTGGTCATCACACCGCCGCTGTTGACGTTGAGGACTTCCGCCGCGGTTCCAGCCAGCGTGGTGCTGCCGGTGACATCGAATCCGGCGGCGGTGATTGTCAGGGTGGGGATGCTGGTTGCCGCGCCCGACAATCCGAGCGTGAGCGAGGCGATGCTCGATGCGGACATCGCGGAATTGTAAGTCACGGTGAATGTTCCCGCGTTGACGATGGATGCGTTGGTGCCAGCGCCGGGCACAACCGCCGGGGTCCAGCCTGCCGCCGTGTTCCAATTGCCGCTGGCCGCCGACGCCCAGGAGGTTTGCGCCGAGTTGCGCTCCGCAAAAATCAAAATCAATGCGACTGGCACCAGTAATTGAGCGGCCTTCGGTAAAAACCTGCGGAACATTGTGTAAAAAAAAATCATAAACGCGATTTTGCGGAATTCGCCGCAACCGTTCAGCATAAGCCCATGATACTGCAAACCATGGAATTGACCACTCCTGATTCGCGAGGCTTGCCGGCCTTGAGCGTAGATTGGAAAAGGGTCTCACTCCGCCGGCTTCGTGCCTGGCTCCGCTTTCCGGCGTCAAAACGTGGCGAGGCACTTGAGCCGATTTCAGCCGCCGACCAGACGGAAAACATTAAAAACTGGCTGGGGGAGTTTGGTGTTTTGAATTCTGTCCGTCAGAACGGCAGACAGGTTTTTGAAATTACAGCGCTCGAAGGCCGTCAATGTTTATGAAGATCGCAAATGACAGTTCAGCCTATCAGCATGTTAAGCGGTTAGTGGTTAAGAGGTTTGCCGGTGTTGAAATTTACGTCTTCCTTTAATTGCTCCCCGGAATCAATCATGGTTGTGATCGGGCCGGTCAGGACTTGAAGTTCGTCTTCCTTTAATTGCTGCACGGAATAAATCGGGTCTTCTTGTCCGGTAACCGCCACATACCGGCCATCGGCCTCTTTCTGTAAAAACATCAGATATTGCTTGTGGCTGTTCGGCTCAAAAGAAATCAATCCCGGTCCATCCAAATACCCGATCATCACCCCATTTTTCATTTCAGACTCCGGCGTTGACCGCGCGAAATATCGCAAGGTCAGCTCCTTGATGTTGCGATCCCCTTTAAACACGCCCAGAATCCGGAAACTCGTTTCAACCCCCGTTCCCATGATGTTACCACCGTCAAAAGTGCATTGATTTGTGGTGGCCGTAACTGTCGTGGGTGTCGCAATCACAACGACCGTTGCTTTGTCAGTGAGCTCATCAAAGCTGTATATTATTATCGAGCGAGAATACGATACAAACACAAGGCCAAGCAACATTAGGCAAACAAGAATTGGAATAATCTTTTTCATATAATGTATGACACATGAGCCGTTGATTTATTAGAACATTTGTGGCGTAAAATGCTGAACCACCGCCAACTCGCGACATGAACCGTGGAACGGCAAGCGCCATCAGCCTGCGCTCCGAAGCTGCGGCTTGACGGGACGGCGCGTGGCTCCGGCGAGAGCCTGGGTGAAAACTCAATTTCAGACCCTTCAATCCGCCTCGGCACTTCATCAAAATGCTTCATAAGTCAAATGGAAGCGAAGTTTTTCCGGCTCCGGGAGTTTTCACACAGCCTCGCGCGGTGTTAGGCGGCATCATGGTAGTCCACCGTGTTGCATGACAGTAACCAAATTTGTGGCTACATCGGGTGCCAACTCGACTGTGGCATAACAAGAGTAATGTGGGTTTCGCGTGTAAAAATTGAAAATCCAATGTCCATTCACAAAATTTGTCTCAACTCGTGTCGGGATAGAAATATGTGGATTGTTGTTGGTGCTAAATGCTTCATAACTCGGAAAATTTGTTGAAATACCATCCGGCATTTCGTGGCTAATTCTTTCACCGCCTCGATAATCGGGGCTCATGGTCTCTCCGAACATATCGTTGGCTAACCGCATGGCAAGCAGCTCTGCCTGCCCTACGGTCAAAAGCGGTTTTGGCTGCTCAGTGGGCTGGGCTGCTCTCTGACGCAAACTTGAATTGATAAAAAGAAGAAACGCAGAAATTATGATGCATGATTTCTTCATAAATGCTCCATGCCGTCTAACAGGTGGTAAAGAAGAAGTGGGCGGAACTTGGGTTCTGTCTAGTTCTCTTAAGGTTCATGGCCGGATTTTAGCGTTTCTTCTAGCATTGTCAACTGTTATTTGCAAATAACCCTCATGCCTGCCACGGAAAGGCCAGCAGCCCAGCCGCAGCGCGTCAGCACATACGAGCCGCCCGGCAATTCTCCACGTCAGCCACCGGCCACACGCCGCGAGTTGGGACCACTCGATCTCCCCCCAGCCGCAGCGCGTGAACCGTCCAGTCCGCATCCAAAAAATCCCGCACCGTCAGTTCTGGCGAAGCCGCTGCGGGTGGGGACACCCGCGCTCCGGCACGTCCATCAGATTGCGGCGCGGCAAGTTGCCCCGGCGGCATCCGGAATTGACATTGCCGCGTTCCAAAGCGCCAGAAGGCTGGCGCAGTCCAAGACGCTTCGCGTTCGCCGGCCCGCTGGAATTTCCGCCAGGTTTTGGACTGCGGCAGCCCTCTGCCGCTTTTGCCCGCTTCCATCGCGCAATCCGTGTTCATCCGTGGTTGGAAATTCAAACGCCCATTGCCCCAATCGGCCATCTGATTGCGGCGCGACTCGTTGTCTCCCCAAGCAGTAAAGCAATGCAACCGGCGGCAAAGGGAATCCGCGGTTCCGTTAAATGAGCAACGCCGTTTCATTAGAGCCTGTCTGAAAGTTGTGGCGTCAGCCATCCTGGCTGACGTGGAGCCGTGGCTTCCAGCCCGGCGGCGAAAACGCAGGACGGGAGAAAGCGTTGTAATAGATGGGCACTCATGCCATGCGGACGATGCTTCCGGGCGGCAAGCTGCCGCCCTCCACGGCAGGCAGGGATGCCTGCCGCCACATTTTCAGACACGCTCTAAGATTTTGAGCCGTGGGACCGTCATGACCCGCCAAGGGGTTGACGGCCTGCGGGATCAACTCCTTGCCGAAGCCCAACGGCATGGTCTGGCACAAGCCGCCAGGGTGCTGGTGGTGGCCGACGGGGCGATCTGGATTTGGAATCTGACGGGAGACCGTTTTGCCCAAGCTCAACAACGGCTGGATTATTACCACGCCAGCCAGCATCTCTGGGCCGTGGCCCATGCGCTGCATCCGCAAGATGAAGTCCAAGCGCGCGTTTGGATACGACCGTTACTGCGCAAGCTTAAGGACGGCCGCACTCCGGCGCTGCTCAGTGATTTGCGAGCACTGGCCAAGCGCCTGCGCCACAAGAAGCGTCAAGCTGTGGAGAACGAACGGCATTACTTCCAGGAGCATCGACACCGGATGGATTACACTGCGGCCAGGCGAGCTGGCGAGCCGCAGGGCAGCGGCGCGATGGAATCAACCCGCCGACAATACCAATGGCGATTCAAACGGCCGGGCCAGTTTTGGAGTTGTGCCGGAGACGAGGCGTGGATGTGCTTGGAAACATTCTGGCGCAACAGACGCTGGCACCTGCTCTTCCCCCATTCCCTCCAAGGCAACCCCTATAAAAATTGAGATGCGCCCCTGGCGTGATCTGTCGCCACTTTTAATTTGCATTTCCATTTGTCCAGGCTTAGAAAGGATGGCTTAATTCTAAATTTTGTATGAGAATCAAACTGCATGCGCTGCTCATCGCGCTGGCATCGCTCATCGGGGTTCATCCATCCGCTGCCCAAGGCGCTCAATTTTTTCGGATTTCCGGCCCGGCAGCAATTATCATTACCGCCGTTCGGGCCGATGGCTCGCTGGTCTGGAGCAATGCACTGGCGGGCACAAACTATACCGTCCAGACTGTCGCCTCCCTGCCCGGTGGAACCAATTGGGTGGACTACGTCCAGCTTCCCGTCACCAATAACCTCAATACCAACCAAATCATTTCTTTCAACGCGCCCGCCGGTATGGTGTTGATTCCGGCGGGAACATTCATAATCGGCGACACTCTGGATGGACTCGTTCCGTATCATGATAATGCTCCCACCAATGTGACCGTATCGGCTTTTTGCATGGACGTCAATTTGGTGAGTTATAGCCAGTGGCAGGCGGTCTATAATTGGGCGATAACCAACGGCTACAGCTTCGACTATCCCGGCACGGGCAAGGCGACGAATCAGCCGGTGTATGGCGTAAATTGGTATGACTGTGTCAAGTGGTGCAACGCGCGGTCGCGGCAGGCGGGGTTGACACCGGTGTATTACACGGACACGGCGTTGACGCAGGTTTATACCAACGGACAGTTGGCGGTTTCCAATGTGAACTGGTCGGCTCATGGCTACCGTTTGCCAACGGAAGCCGAGTGGGAAAAGGCGGCGCGTGGCGGCTTAAGCGGGCGACGGTTTCCGTGGGGGAACACGGTCAGCGAAAGCCAGGCCAACTATATCGCTTACCCGGCCGTGTATAGTTACGATGTGTCACCTTATACCGGCGACAACACCAACTACGATCGCACCGGTTACGCCTATACCAGCCCGGTGGGTGCATTTGCCCCGAACGGGTATGGACTGTATGACATGGCGGGGAATGAATTCGAGTGGTGTTGGGATTGTTATGTGGCACCGCCATATCCGACAGGCAGCCCCTATTTGGGTGGCACCGATCCGCGCGGCCCCAGCGGTCCGCCAATCGCGGGCCGGGTGATGCGCGGCGGCAGTTGGGGCGTCTCCGCCGACGATTTGCGCTGCGCCGGTCGCTGCCAACTCGGGCCGAGCACCCCCGGAGGCGACGTCGGGTTCCGTTGTGTAAGGGGTTATTAGTTATCTGCACCCCCTTCGGGTCTTAGCTTGCGCGTCACGGCCAAACGCCTGCGCGGCGTTTGCGCCTGCCGGAAGGCGAATGTTTTGGCACGCCGGACGCTCATTCATTTCATCGTAACAGCCGACATGAGCCGGCTCAAACTTCCTCACACGCCCGAATAATGAGCGGACTGACGTCCGCTGCTACCGAACTTGCGCAACGGAGCCGGAGCCTCGTCACCATTCCGGTTCACCAGCGGGATGGACCGGCCAATCAACGTGGCAGCGGATGAAAGGTGAACCGGGCGGGGTAATTCGCCTCCGGGTCAAGCTGCACGGTATAATAGCCGCCGTCGTTCAACAGTTGGATTCCGGACAATGCGGGGCAAAGCCGCACATGGAACGGCCACCAGTGATGGGCCTCATGCAGCGCCGAGGTGAATCGGCTGACGTTCCGGCCCAAAAAATTGATGGGCGAAATTCCCGACAACATCCGGCTTTTCCATAAAATGAGGCGCGTGTGCAGATGTCCGAGAATGGTTTGTTCCACTTGACGCAGCCGGCGGCGCACCGATTCCTCGCGCCACAGAAAGGGCAGGGCGGTGGGATCATGGCAGAAGAGCAACACGCGTTGTTCCGGCTGCAAGCCGTCAAACGCGGCGCGGATTTCGGCCAGATGCGCTTCGCGCAACCGCTGCCATTCCGGCCATTCTTCCGGCAACACGTCCGGCTGGTTGGCGGGCAGGGCGATAAGCGGCGAGGACACACCGATCAGCAGATAACGCCCGATGGAAAATTTCCAGAACGGTTGCAGGCCGAGCTGACGCGTGGCGCAATGCCAGCTTGCCAGCCGCATTCCGCCTTTCCCGCCGAACAACGTCAATTTTCCCAATTCGTGGTCGCCAATAGTGAACCAAGCCCGGTCGCCGAATTTTTCGCGGAGCTTGTCGAGACATTCCTGCGCGCTTTGGAATGCCGCCGGGTCGCTCACGCCCACAAAAGCGCTGTCGCAGCTATAATCTCCATTGGCCACGAGAAAATCCACCGGCCGGTTTTCGACTTCGGCCAGAAAGCGTTCGAGTTGCCGCTCCTGGACAAATGGATGCCGCATCCAAATCATGTGCCGGTAGGCGCGCGCGACCGCACGGAGCAGGGGATTGGCGATGACGCGAAGTTCGTAATTTTCACCGCGGGCGCGTTCGGCGGGGCCGGCGTAATGGATGTCACTCAAAATGGCGACGGTCATTTCTCCGGGCGCGCGGGTTTCCATGCGTGTCAATGACCCGCACCGGTCCGGTCCAGGCAGTCGCGGACGGCGCGGGCGAGCGTGGTGTGCGAGTAGGGTTTTTGAAGGAAATGCGCGTGGGAACGTGAAAGCAATTCGGTGTTGATTTCAGAGGAGGTGTAGCCACTGGTAAAGATGATTTTCAAATCCGGCCGGTCGGCCAGCAGCCGTTCGGCAAGGTCCACGCCGGAAATGCCTTCCGGCATCACCATGTCGGTGAGGAGCAGATCAATATCACTTGCGCGCTCGCGCCACAATTCGAGCGCCTCCCTGCCGGTGGACGCTTCAACCAGGCAGTAACCGCAGTTCTTGAGAATGTCGCACGCCATTTCGCGCAGGATTGGCTCGTCTTCCACCAGGAGGATGGTCTCGGCGCCTCCCGTGACCGGCGCGGTCGGGGCGGCTTCCTTTTTTTCAAACGCGACCGGCTGATCGCTGGTGGGGAAAAAAACATCGAACGTGGTGCCTATGCCCGGTTCACTGTTGACTTCGATCCAGCCATCATGCTGCTTGACGATGCCATAAACGGTGGCGAGTCCCAGGCCGGTGCCCTTGCCGACTTCCTTGGTGGTAAAAAACGGTTCAAAGATGCGGCCCAGCGTCGCGGTGTCCATGCCGGCGCCCGTGTCGGTGACACGCAGCCGCAGAAAATTTCCCGGCCGCGCATCCGGCCGCCGTTCGGCGTAGGCGGCGTCAATCGCCACGGGTTCGATTTCGATGGTCAGGGTTCCGCCGCGCGGCATGGCGTCGCGGGCATTGACGGCGAGATTCATCACCACCTGTTCAATCATGCCGGTGTCGCCCGCAACGGACGGCAACCCGGCGGGTGATTGAAATTTGAGCGAGACATTTTCGCCGAGGAGCCGGCCGAGCAGTTTGGTCATGTTGCCGACGGTTTCGCGCAGGTCGAGCGGCCGGGGCTGCATGATATTTTTGCGGCTGAACATGAGCAGCTGCCGCGTGAGGCTGGCGGCGCGTTCGGCGGCAAAAAAAACCGCCTGCACCGGCTCGAGCATTTCGGGCGGCAGCGACGGCTTGGCGAGCAGCGCGCTGGAATGTCCCTGGATGATCGTCAGCATGTTGTTGAAATCGTGCGCGACGCCGGCGGCGAGCTGGCCGACGGATTCCATTTTTTGCGACTGCCGCAATTGTTCCTCCAGATTCAAATGGTCGGCGGCCATGCCGATGCAGCCGGCCACGGCGATTAAAAATTGCGTCTCATCCGCGGTGAACTCGCGCCGGCGCACGGTGTGGACGCCCAACACACCGAACGATTCTCCACGAGTTGGAATCGCCACGGTCGCACCACTCACAATGCCATGTCCGGTCAGAAAGGGCGACGCGGTGAACCGGGTTTCCGATTTGGAATCCGGTGTGACAGCCGCCTCGCCGGAATTGAGCGTAAAGCCGATTTGAGTGGAATTGTCGCCGGGCAGCCTGGTGCGGCCGATGTGTTCGGAATGCCAGCCCATGCCCGCCTGCAACAAAAGCTGCCCGTCCGGCAGCCGCTTGTAAACCGCCGCGAATTCCACATCGAGCGTCTGACTTACAAGAATGAGCGCCTGATTGAGCAGCGCATCCAGATCGTTGCTGGTCAGCGCGAACTGTCCGAGCGCGGCGACCACGGTCTGTTCCAGCGCGCGGTTGAGCAAAATTTTTTCCGTTTGTTCGCGTTCGGCGTTCCGCTGTTGCAACGATTCCGCCATGCGGTCGAAAATCTTCGCCAACTGGCCCAGTTCATCGTTCGAGGCCGGCAATCCCGTGCGCGCGGCCAGATTGCCGTCCGCGATTTCTTTGGCCGTTCGCGTCATCGCCTGCACCTGCCGGCGAACGAAAAATTCGCCGCCCATCCACGCCGACACCAGCGCCAGAACCCCCACCACAAACCCGCTCATCGGCAGGTCATAATTATACATGAACAGCAGCGAAGGCACGATGAGCAGCAACACGCTGCCGACCAGCTTCATCCGCACGGTGGAGAATTTGAAAAATGGTTTTGCCATTCAGCTATTCCGAAATTCACCGCAAATATAGCCTGAATTCCGGGGCGCGGAAAGTGATTTCAGATTTTGTCCGTCAACGCCGCGGCGCGCCCATGGGGCAGGCGGCCCAGGTGAAAAATCAGAAAGCCGTGCAGGAACTGCCGCAGCTCGGCGGTCTGCGCTCGCGCCAGTTTCAATTGCCAGCACGCCTGCCAGTCATTTTTCAGAAAAGCGCGGACAATCTGCTTCGCACCCGCCGTCAGGTTCGTTTTCTGCGGATCAGGATCAAGGCCAAGCTCCCGCAACAATTTGAGTTCAAACACAAAAACCAGTTGCGCCGCCGGTTTCTGCCGGCAGAGACAATCGAGAAATCCGCGCAGCAAATCAAACACGGCGGGCAGCGGCGTTTCTGTTTCCGTCGCCTGCTCGATGAGCGCGGTGGCGTAGGCGGCCTGTCTCAATTTGAAAATGTCTCCGCGGATTGCGCCGTGCATTTCGCGCGGAACGGCCTCGCGCAAATTGTGCAAATCTGAATGGCGGCTCCGGCTGAACGAAAAATCCGCCTCGTAAAACAAATCCAGCTTGCCGAGGAACGGCGATTTGGGCCGGCGCGCGCCCTTCGCCACCGTGGCGATGCGCCCGAAATCCGGCGTGAGCCAGTGGACGATGAGGCTGGTTTCCGTGAGTGGTCGGGTTCGCAAAATCAGGCCGGTGGCGGATTCAATCATTTCCAAATCCTCCCCGTTCTCGTTCTCGTCCTCGACTTCCTCATTTGCGATTACGAGGACGATTCTCGCGGCGCCGTGTATTCCTGCGAAAGGGCGCCAAGGCTGATGATATATTTGAAACCGTCGGCCACGCTCATTTCGAGTTTGGTGACCTTATCCACCGGCACCAGGATTAGAAAACCGCCTGTGGGAATGGGCGTCGTCGGTATGAATACACAGACGCAATTTTCCCCGGTTTTTTGCTGCACTTCACTCTCCTGGTCGCTCGTGATGAACCCGACCGAATAAATCCCCTCGCGCGGATATTCGACAAGCACAACTGTCTTGAACGAGCTTTTTTTGCCGGACGTGAACGCCTCGTCCACCTGCCGGATGGTGCCGTAAATCTTGTTCAACACCGGCACGCGTAGCATGATGCTGTCCGCCCAGGCAATCATCCGCTTGCCCAGGTAATATCGCGCCAGCACGCCGACAGCGGACAAGACGACGACCGCCAGCAAAAATGCCAGCACGCTCCAATACCAGAACATCGGGCCGGCGCCACCGTTCTCGTGCGTCAGGCTTTTAGGCAGGAAAAACAGCAGCAGATCGGTCATGCTCGAGACCGTGCCGAAAAACCATTTGACCACGGCCAGCGTGATCACACCGGGCAGCACAATCGCGAGACCGGTAAAAAAACTGGCGCGCCAGCGCGCAAAAAGCGATTTCTTCACCCGCGAAGTTTAGAAGCGCCGCCAATTTGCGCGAGGCTAAACTTTTTGGAAAGCCACGCCAGCCGGCGGTTTTCCTCGCGTTTCATTCTCCGGCGCGCGGCGGCTTGACGGTCATCGTGGCCGAGCAGATGCAAAACGCCGTGGGTGAGGTAACGGACGATTTCGGATTGCCAGGTTGTCTTGAATTGTTCCGCCTGTGAAACCGCCTCGTCCACGCAAATGAAAAGTTCGCCGCAAAAAGTAGCGCAGGCGTCTCGCCTGCGAATTTCCCGACCAATCGTTTTCTTTTGCAGGCGGGACGCCTGCGCTACTTTTTCCGCATAGTCAAACGTGATGACATCCGTCAAACCTTTATGCCGGAGAAAAGTTTCATTTATCAGGGTCATTTCCCGTGCAGTGACAAGGTTGATTCCCAGTTCGGCCTCCCCGACCTTCAAGTCTGCCAGCAACGCATCCGCAATTTTCTTCAACAGCCGGGAATTGATTTTCCGCGCGCGCTGGCGGTTGGCGATGACAATGTTCATTCGGGTTTCATCCGGCCGCGGTGTTCCTCGTAGGCCGTGATGATGCGCTGCACCAGTGGGTGGCGGACGACATCGCGCTTGGAAAATTCGACGATGGCGATGCCCTCCGTGTGTTTGAGGGCGTGATGCGCCTCAAGCAGGCCGGAATGTTTATGCGGCGGCAAATCAATCTGTGTCTCATCGCCGGTGATGACCGCCTTCGAGCCGTGGCCGAGCCGCGTGAGAAACATCAACATCTGCTCCATCGTCGAATTCTGCGCCTCGTCCAGAATGATGAACGCATTGTTCAGCGTCCGCCCACGCATGTAAGCCAGCGGCGCGATTTCAATCGTCCCGCGCTCGGTGTGCCTGGCAATTTCCTCGGCGGGCAGCATGTCGTGCAGCGCATCGTGCAGCGGACGCAGATACGGCGTGATTTTTTCAAACAGATCTCCCGGCAAAAATCCCAGCGCCTCGCCGGCCTCGACTGCCGGACGGGTTAAAATAATCCGGGAAACTTTTCCATCGCGCAAAGCGGCGAGCGCGAGTGCGACCGCCAGATAGGTTTTGCCTGTGCCCGCCGGACCCACGCCAAACGTGATGTCGTGCTTGCGGATGGCGTCGAGATATCTTTTCTGGCCGACGGTCTTGGCGGTGACGCCCGGTTTTTTTTCGTGCGTCGTCACGCGGTCGTTCACCAGATTTTTCAGCGTCTCCGCGCCATCGTGCTTCACCACGTTCAGCGCGTGCGCAAATTCCCGGTTGCGGATTTGCGAGCCGGCCTTGAGCATGGTTTCCAGCGACACGAACAGGTTTTTGGCGCGCTCAATCGCGTCCGCTTCGCCTTCCAGTTTGATCCAGCCTTCGCGCGCCGTGGCCTTGACGCCGAGCTCGGTTTCCAGCGACTGCAAATTGCGCGGCTCGTGGTTGAAAAGCTGCTGCGCGGCTCGCGCGTTCTCAAAATGAAGAGTTTCCGTGGCCACAATTAACCTCTGTAAATGGCGTGTGTGCCGATGTCCACAGTCACAACGCAATCGCCCTTGATGAAAAATACGGCGCGCAAATCGCCTTCAATGTCCACTGCGTAAATTGTCCGGCCATATTGGGCGGAAAGCCGGTGAATCTTGTGCGTGCGCAGACGCGGGTCAAAAGGATTTTCCTTGAAGATTTTCCAGACCCGGCGGGTTGCATTTTTCTGGCTGGAGCTTAAATCGTAAAAGCTCTCCCAAAAATTCTCGGCTGGCTTGAAACAATATTTCATTTCCGCCGTTTGCGGGACGGCGGCGGAGCGCCGCTCAAAACCGTTTCCATGTCCGCAAAGCGTCCGGCCTCGGCATCAGCCATGCCTTGCTTGAATGATTTGGGAATCCACGAATCGTCGTGCTCCACGACAAATTTGGCCACCTGCGCCCGTTCGTTGGCGGGCAGACCTTTGAATTGCTCAATGACTTCTGTCGCACTCATGGCTTCATTATCCGGCAAAGTGCTTTTTTGGCAAGCCGGGTTATTCCGTGTTTCATCAGTGGTAAAAATTATTTCACAAGTTCCGCCCGCAGTTTCGCCGCCAGTTCGCTCAACGCCTGCGGCAGCACGTTTGTGTTTGCGATCACCGGCATGAAGTTCGTGTCGCCATTCCAGCGCGGCACGACGTGGATGTGCAGATGCTCCACGATGCCCGCGCCCGCGACCTTGCCGAGATTGATGCCGATGTTGAACCCATCCGGCTTCATCAATTGCGTCAGCGCGTTCGCGCAGCGGCGCGCGAGCTTCCACAAATCGGCGAGTTCATCCTCGGTCAATCCGTTCAAGTCCGCGACTTCCTTGTAAGGCACGACCATCAGGTGGCCGCCGTTGTAGGGATATTTGTTCAGCAGCGCGAAACAGGTGCGGTCGCGGGCGATGACGTAATTGCCCTCGTCGTCGCTGGATTGCGCGATGCGCGTGAACAAGCCTTCCTTGAGTTCCGGCTTCGGCGACAGAATATATTCAATCCGCCACGGCGCATGCAGTGATTCCATGCCGAAAAGTTAATGGGCGCGGCATTAAATGTAAATCCTCCTCGTCCTTCGCTCTCGTCCTCGTAACCAAAAAAAAATCGAGGACGAGGAGGATTTTACTCAAACAAACTTAAAATCGCCTCTGCCGCACGCTGGCTGGCTCCGGGTTCGCCGAGCGACGAAATGATTTTGGCGAGCTGTGATTTGATTTTCGTCCGGAGCGCTTCGTCTTGCAACAATCCCAGCGCCGCGCGGGCAATGTTTTCCGGCGTTGCGGCGTTTTGGATGAATTCGGGAAACACTTCCTCGCCCGCAAGCAAGTTTGGCATCGTCAGCGATTTGACCGTCACGATGCGCCGGGCGATTTGATAAGTCAGCGCGGACGTTTTATAAAGCGTCACCGTCGGCACGCCGAAGAACGCGCACTCCATCGTCACCGTGCCCGTCGAGGCGATGGCGACATCCGCTCTGGCGAGCGCCTCCGGCAGATTGCCGGTTTGAATTTCCAGATTCACGCCAGACGATTTTGCGAGCTGAACCAAACTTTCATCCGGCAAAACCATTTTCGCCTCCGCCGCCGGCAATTTTCCCTGAATCAATTTTAACGCGCGGAGCATCACCGGCAAATGCCGTTGTAATTCACTTCTGCGGCTGCCGGGCAAAAGCAAAATCTCGGAGGGACGAGCTCCGCGAGTCACTAAATTGTCCGAGTCAGGGGCTCGTGGAACTCGCCCCTCCGAATTGAAACGGCCAACCATCGGATGCCCGACAAACTCCACGCGCAGCTTCGGCGCGCGCCTGGCATACCAGTCTTTTTCAAATGGGAAGATGCTCAAAAGCAAATCATAATCCGCCGCGAGCAAATCCGCCCGGCCCGGACGCGACGCCCAGACCTGCGGCGAAACGAACTGGACGATTTTCGGGTTCCACCCGCCCGGGTGTTTGCGGACATATTGCCTGATGGCATGACCAAAGCGCAGGTTGAATCCGCCGTAATCCACGCCGATGACGACGTCCGGTCTGCGTTCGATGGCGAGCGCGAGCAATTGGTTGAACAGCCGCCGGAACTTGAAATAATTTTTCAGGACGTCGGAAATGCCGATGACCGAATGCCGCGTCAGATCAAACGCCAGTTCGACACCGGCGGCGGCCACTTTCGATCCGCCCGCGCCGAAGAATTGCGGCGATGATCGAGCATCGAGCGCAAACAATTGGCCGCGCAGCGCGGAAACCAGTTCCGCCGCGAGCAAATCCCCGCTCGCCTCGCCGGCGATGAGCATGAACAATTTTGGTTTCAATATTTTGATTTGATCCAAACGTGGGAAGAGTGGGTGAACGTGCGAGAATTATCTACCACCTCGATGGCTGGGGCCGATCATAGGATTTCGATTTCAGAAAATATAATATCAACCAATTTTTCCCGTGAGGAAAAGGCTGTTTGGTTAAAAGGGCAAAACCATCAACTTCTTCGCCAAATTTGTCCGTATCGGGGCCATGATAATAATTATTGCTACCGTAAGGAAATAGCGTGAAATCATAACCTTCCTGTATTGCAGCGACGTGGTCAAAATCAAACGCCAATTTGTCGAAAAAATAGGCATCTGTATGCTTGTTGACAAAAGGCACTTCAATCGAGTTCGTAAGTATATTTTGAGGAAGTCGTCCCTTCTGAAATTCACTCCAGCGAACCATTCTTTCTTTTAAAACTTCTGTTCCCGTAGCCGTCTTTTGTGCGGCGGCAACTAACTTGTCCATTGAGATTTTTGTGAATTGTCCATTGATTTGAATGTATAATTGATTTCCTGGTGAGACACACACTTTTTCGACATGAATAAATTGCGGGCGCCGCACAACAGAACTTTCACCAGCCGCTTTTGCGCTATTCGCGTCGAATCGTTTCAATCGGCGCTCTTCTCCATCCATCATCATCACGAGATTGTTTCCATCAACCTTCAGATTGACCGCTTGTTTTTCGTCCGGTTTCCACATATTTGGCCCACCATTAAGCATGATAAGTCTTGTTGTGCCGCCAGATTTTTTCCAGATACACGGTATTCCGCCAACATCCGAACCAAAAATGCCTGTTCCATCGGGATAAAGAGTTATCAAGGTAGAGCCGAAGCCTTCTTGCAAATCCGCCCATATGCCTACAAAGGCAGAACTGCTGGAAGGTTGAAGCTCGTGTGCAATCCGCTCTGATTCAGCTAAATACTTTTTGTCCCGATCGAGTGCCTTGAGAAGGCTTGAAGATTCCAACATGATGGCCATTTCTGTTGCAGAGAAACCTTCCGAGCTTTTTTGATAAGGGTTTGCCCCATGTTTGAGTAGCAGTGAAATTGCATCGAACCGTCTTAATTGTGCGGCCGCCACTAGCGGGAGCGATGGGCGTCCTTCATTTGTGGGCGACATGCCGGAGTCCAACAAACATTTCAACACATCAATGTTGTTTATCAGAATTGCTCCGCCCAAGCTCTTATTGCAGTTATTGGTTCGAAGTGTGGGGACTTCATTCAGGATGATTTTCGCCGCCCTTATGTCCATTTGTTTGCTTGCGAACCATCCGGATAATTTGTTCGCATCCGGGTCTTGGTTGGCACACCATTTGACGACTTCAAGCTGATGGCCAGCTAACGCTTCTCCGACTAAATCGCTGGGAGAAATTGGCAAACTCGCTTTCCCGTTTTTAGCTTCGCTAAACGTATCTTGCAAAAAATCAAGATCGCCAGAATAAGCAGCGTCATATAATTCCTCTTTTGAAACTGCCGCGAATGATAGGTTTTGACTCGAAATAATGGAGAGCGCGACGAGCGCAAGTAATACATTTATTTTCATAGCTGCGATTTTTGGTTTGTCACTATTTAGTGTGTTGAATCTGCCGCGTGATTTCAAAGGCCAAATCCAGCGCGCGCTTGGCGGATTCGCCGCTGACGACGGGCGCGTGTTTTTCGCGGACGCAATCCACGAAATCCTGCAATTCCAGCTTGAGCGGTTCGTCCTTCGCAATCGGCACCGGCTCGCGCACGATGCGCTTGCCCCCGAATTCGCTGACGATGGCGGATTCTTTGCCGATGCCAAGTTTCGCGGCGAGCAGTTTTTTCAGGATCGAACTTTCTTCCTCGCCGTCGCGGGCGATGCGATAAATAAAACCTTCCTGCGCACGATAATCGAGCGAGATGTAGCTTGGCATCGAGCCGCCGCTGAAGACGCGGATCTTCCGCATCCGTTCCGGGCTGACGCGGCTGGCGGTGAGGTTGGCGACGCAGCCGTTGGCGAATCGCAGCCGCGCGTTGGCAATGTCCTCGCTCCTGCTCAAAACCGGAATGCCCACGGCGTCCACGCTGGCGATGGGCGATTTCACGAACGCGAGCACCACGTCCAAATCGTGAATCATCAAATCGAGCACGACGCCGATGTCCGTTGAGCGGGCAGGGTAGGGCGACAGCCGGTGCGTCTCGATGAAGCGCGGTTCCGGCGCGGCGGTTTCCAGATAATGGAAGACGGGATTGAACCGCTCGACATGGCCGACTTGCAGGACGCAATTCTTCTGCTGCGCGATTTGAATCAGTTCGGCGGCCTGCGCGGAATTGTCGGTCATCGGTTTTTCGACGAGGACGTGTTTGCCCTGCGCGAGCAGTTGTTTCGCAATTTCAAAATGCGTGGTGGTGGGCGTGACGATGTTGAGCGCGTCGCTGGCGGCGGCGGCCTCGGCGATGGAATTAAAAACGTGCGCGTTGTGCCGGGCGGCGATTTTGCGGCCGGCGTCGGCATTCGCGTCGAACACGCCGGTGAATTCCACCAGACCGGCGGCGGCGAGCTCGGCGTAAATGCGGACGTGGTTCTGGCCGAGCGAGCCGGTGCCAAGAACGGCGACTTTGACTTTTGTTGCCATGCGGGCAGCTTAAAGTTCAGGGTTCATAGTTCAAAGTTCAAAGTTGCGGATGATTTTCCGAAACCAAAATTGCCTGCGCGGAAGGTGCCGGCGGCCTGGAACGCCGAACTCCTGTTCGGCCAGATGTGGTGACATGTTTGCTTCGATTTGATTGTCGAACGAAGATTACCTGGCCGAACCGGAGTTCGGCGTTCCGTTTCGCAGCCGTTGTGCCAAACTTTCAACTTTCAACTTTCAACCGGCAACCGGCAACCGTTAGATTACCGCCGTGCCAGTTCTCGCTTACATCCTGACCGCGCTTGCCGCGTATCTGCTCGGCTCGATTCCGACCGGCTTTCTCATGGCGAAGGCGAAGGGTGTGGACATCCGCGCCGCCGGCAGCGGCAACATCGGCGCGACCAACGCCATGCGCGTGCTCGGAAAACCGGCGGGGATTTTCGTGCTGTTGTTGGACGCGCTAAAGGGTTATGCCGCGTGTGCTTTTATTGCCCCTTTCATTCACGACTGGCTTGCCCCTCATTATTCCGGGCTTTTTAATTATTTTCATAACGAACCGGTTGAACTTCAAACCCGGTATTATCTGGTGGCGGGAATATTTGCCGTGCTGGGCCACAATTACCCCTGCTGGCTGAAGTTCAAGGGTGGCAAGGGCATTGCGACGACAACGGGAGTTTATCTTGCGCTCGCGCCGTGGGCGGTGTTGATTGCGCTCGGCGTTTTTCTTCTCGCCGTGCTGGTGACACGCTATGTTTCTGTCGGCTCCATTTCGGGGGCGGTGGCGCTGGTTGCCGCAGTTTGGATTTTGCCGCCGCATAATGTATTTCTCGGCATCGTCACCACGGCGCTTGGCGCGCTGGCGATTTACAAACACAAATCCAACATCCAGCGGCTCCGGGCGGGAACCGAAAACCGGCTGGGCAAAAAATCGGAGGCCAAATGAAAATTACGGTGCTCGGAGCCGGTGCTTGGGGAACGGCGCTCGCCAAAGTTCTGCATGAAAACGGCAATGCCGTCACGCTTTGGGATATCGCCACGGATACGCTCAAGGAAATCCAAAGCGGTCGCAACGGGCGTTATCTGCCCGGCGTAGAGCTTCCGACGGATTGGAAGGCGGAAACGGACTTTCAGAAGGCGGTCGCCGGGGCGGAGTGCGTTGTGATGGCGATTCCGTCGCAATCGTTCCGGCAGGTCGCCGCGAAATTGAAGGGGCATCCGGGCATTTTTGTCAGCGTGACCAAGGGCATCGAATTTGAAACGGGCGAGACAATGAGCCGGATTCTGCGCGAGCACGCGCCGGCAAACCGTGTCGCCGCGCTGTCCGGGCCGAGCTTTGCTCGCGAAGTTGCGCTCGGCATTCCAACCATGGTTGTCTGCGCCTGCGAAAGCGACGGCACGGCAAAAACGGTGCAGGGGCTTTTTCATCGCCCGGAATTCCGCATTTACCGCAGCACGGACGTGCTCGGCGTCGAATACGGCGGCGCGCTGAAAAACGTCATCGCCATCGGCGCGGGCGTGGGCGACGGCCTCGGCTACGGCGACAACACGAAGGCCGGCCTCGTCACTCGCGCGCTTTCGGAAATACGCCGGCTTGGCGTGGCGTGCGGCGCGCAGGCGGAAACTTTCTCCGGCTTGAGCGGCCTCGGCGATTTGATGCTCACTTGTTTTTCGAAACAAAGCCGCAATCGCGATTTGGGCGAACGGCTCGGTCGCGGCGAGACGATGGCGGCAATCCAGGCGTCGCATCCGAAACTGGCGGAGGGTTATCCCACGGCGCGCTCGGCCTACCGGCTGGCGCGGGAAAAGAAGGTGCCGACGCCGATCATTGACGAAGTTCACGCGATGCTTTACGAGGCAAAAGCGCCGAAGCAGGCCGTGCGTGATTTGATTTCGCGCGCCTTCAAAGCAGAAGACTGATTCAAGTGCGGAATTCGGAGTGCGGAGCGCGGAGTTTAAATGAATCCGGGGAGTCCGGTGCATGGATGAGGAAACCGGCGTTCCGAATTTAGCAAGCGGGCAGGGGAGATGCTGCTCATCGCAATGCAGCACGATGGCATCCGTCTCCAGCAGGCCGGAATGAAAATTGGACGAGATCGTCACCCCGCGCGCCGCGATGATCACCGCCCGGAGTTTTTTATTCTTTAAATTGTTGGTTCAGGCTAAACTCGCAGCCGCTTTACATGATATATCTCGACCACAACGCGACGACGCCGGTTCTGCCGGAAGTGCTGGAAGCGATGCTGCCCTACTTCAAGGCGGATTGGGGCAATCCGTCCAGCAGCTACAAGTTCGGGTCGAAGTTGAAAACGGTGATCGAAACGGCGCGTGAACAAGTTGCTTCCCTCATCGGCGCAAACCCGCGAGAGATTGTATTCACGTCATGCGCGACCGAGAGCAACAACGCTGCGATTCATGCCGCCCTCAAAGCCAATCCCAAAAAGCGCCACATCATCACGTCTGCGGTTGAACATTCTTCCGTGCTGAATTTTTGCATGGCATTGGAACGCGACGGGGTTCGTATGACTTATCTGCCCGTTGATCGTGATGGTTTGTTGAAGCTGGCTGATTTGGAGAACGCAATTACTGATGAGACTGCAATCGTTTCGCTCATGTGGGCAAACAACGAAACCGGTGTGCTGTTTCCGGTTGAAGAGATTGCCAAAGTCTGCAAAGCACGCAGGATTTTGTTTCACTGTGATGCCGTGCAAGCGGCTGGAAAGTTGACGATTGATGTCCGCAAAATTCCTATGGATTAAGTCAAAGACCGAGTTAATCAACTCGTTCGTCCAAATAGTCAAGTCAGAGACCGAGTTGGTTATGTCGCTGACTCAATTAGTTATATGAGCGACCGAAATGGTTAATTTGGAGCTTGAGATGTGGATTGCAAAGATGGGCAAAATCTTCCTCCAGATCGCTTCGTGGTGGGAAAAAATGCGCCGGCACCCGGCAAAAAGCGCCCCAACCGCCATTCCCTCCTGTTTTCGTATGTTACTAGTTGTAATTCATTTAATTAAATATACTGTTATAACAAAGGTTATAATATCTTATCTTACATTAGTTGTTGACTTATATCACTGATATATGTGGCACACGGTTTGCTTTGCATTGTGGTGTTCACGGGGCCAATGTGCGGCTGGGTGGTCGCCTCCAGATGGCCCCAATGGCGATAACTAAACTGTTCAATATTATGAGTAATACATCAAAGAACACGGTAAGTTTGTCATACAACTCGCTGTCGGACACGGATCTGGCGTCGTCGGCGGGCATGGTCATCAACAACATGAAGGCCATTCCCGAATTCTCGAACCCGCCGATTCCGCTGTCCCCGCCTGTCCCGCCGGACCCCACCAAGCCGGTGGACGCGACCACGCTGCAAACCACATTCGTCAACGCCATCGAGGCGGCGGCGGATGGCGGAACCGCCCTCACGGCGGCCAAAAACGCGGCGCGCGCGGAGTTCCTGGCGGGGTTGGATCAACTGGCGTTTTACGTCCAGGGGATCTGCCGCTACAACCTGCCACTGCTCCTGCAGTCGGGTTTCCAGGCGGCAAGCAACAACCGCGCGCAGACGCCGTTGCCAATGCCGGCCATCACCGGCATAGA
>Ga0182030_10002413_pt1 | contig 39607 bp, 25 predicted proteins | sample 812S3MmetaG_FD_121299 | JGI IMG/M metagenome (GOLD analysis project Ga0182030, IMG submission 121299) | Permafrost microbial communities from Stordalen Mire, Sweden - 812S3M metaG (Illumina Assembly) | ecosystem: Environmental > Terrestrial > Soil > Wetlands > Permafrost | place: Sweden...
AAAAAGGGACCAACTTCGTGGAGACGATGCTGAAGCTCGGGGCTTCCGGAAATCCGCTGAAAATCGTGCACGACCAGGTGTGTACCCCGACGGCGACACTGGACCTGGCTCGCGCGGTGGAGCAGGTGATCGCGACAGAACGATATGGGTTATATCATCTCACCGCCGGCGGAGAATGTAGCTGGTACGAATTCGCGAAGGCGATCTTCGAGTTGGCGCAGTTACATCCGGAGGTATGCCCGGTAACTTCGGATGCATTTCCCATGAAGGCGAAGCGGCCGGATTACTCCGTGCTGGACAACGCCAATCTGCGCGCCACGGGAGTGGCGGAGATGCGCCACTGGCGTGAGGCGCTGGCGGACTACATCCACGGGCGGAAGGCTGCGGGGCGGGCTTAGGCGGATGCGGCGCCCATCGGCTGGCTGCGCCGCAGCGAAGCGCAGGCGAATTCGGTTAAGGTAAAATGTATGATGTTCTACTGCCGGAGGTTGAGGTCCGCAGATGACACATGAACGGGATTCCGTGTCACGTCGTACGGCCGAAAGTTCCGCCGGAACGCCTCTTGCAGATTTCGACGAGTTAGCCTATCTGGAATACAACCCCGATGTGCGAGCCGCGGTGATGCAGGGTGTGGTCACGTCGGGTCAACAGCATTGGCTCGATTACGGCCGGGCCGAGGGCCGGATCTTCGCCAAAGGCGCCTTGGATGTCACGCTGTTTCCACCCGAGTGGGATGAGTTACGCTACCTGAGTCAGAACCCGGACGTAGCAGGAGCGGTTCGCGCGGGCACGTTTTCTTCGGGATACGACCATTGGGTGAAGCATGGTGCTAACGAAGCGCGAACTGGTGGCGACACGGTATTTCAGAAGGTGCCGGTCGGCGCCGTGCTGCGCCAGAATACTCCGGGCATTAACTATTTCGGATTTCACTCGACCGCCATCGGGTTAGGTTCCGCGGCTCGCGCATACACGCAACTCTTGAGAGAATTGAGCCCCAACCTGACCGCGATCGACGTCCCGTGGGATCTTCCCAAGGCAAGTTCCGTGGCAGAAGTCACCGCGGAATCTCTGTACGCGGCCAATATCATTCATCTGAATCCCGACGTGCTGCCGATGTTTCTTCATCGGTATGGCGCCAGACTGCTGGTGAACCGGTACAACATAGGGTATTGGGTGTGGGAACTGCACTCGGGGTATCCGGCTTGGCACCGGTACAGCCGGTTGTTTCATGAAATCTGGGTACCGAGCGAATTCGTTGCTTCGGCGCTGCGGCCGGTATCCACGGCGCCCCTGGTCACGATTCCTCATGTAGTGGATGGGTTCCCGGCGGCCGTTCGCGGATCGCGCGAAAGCTTTGGATTTCCCCACGACGCATTCATATTCCTTTATGTCTTTGATGCCGCCAGCAGGATCGAGCGAAAGAATCCCTTAGCGCTGATCACGGCGTTTCGGAAGGCTTTCGGCGACCGGCAAGACGTTCTGCTTGTGCTCAAGTATCATCATGGCGACAATGAACGGCACGCTGTGGAACTGATCGAGCGACTGGCCGCGGCTGGACCAAACATCAGGACGATTTCCAAAACACTCGGTGAAGAACGGCTGTACTCCCTGTTTCAACTCTGCGATTGTTTTGTCTCTCCCCACCGGAGCGAAGGGTTCGGGCTGAACATTGCCATTGCCATGTACTACGGAAAGCCCGTGATCGCGACGGGCTATTCGGGGAATCTGGAGTTTACAAACGAAGAGAACAGCTTTTTGATCGATTACGATCTGGTGACGCTTTCCCATGATGTAGGTCACTACCGCAGAGGATATGGATGGGCAGAACCTTCCATCGACCATTTGACCGCGCTGATGCGGGAAGTCGTGGCGTCGCCTGAAGAGGCACGGCGTAGGGCGGCGATCGGCCAGGCGACGATTCGTAACAGGTTCAGCCAAGAGGCCGTGAAACGATGCATCGAATCGCAGTTGTCGAAGGCAGGTCTTGCGGGAAACAAGGCGGGTGCCAAAGAACTCGCCGTTTGATTTGATGTGCCGAAGCCGGACGGAAGGGCCGTTACCTAGAAACGCGACATCCTCCCAGGACATCTTCAAAAAACTGCAAGGACTGTCTGGCGCATTCGGACCAGGAAAAGCGGTGGGCGTTGCTTCGGCCCAGATCGATCAACTCCGCGCGGCGGGAGGGTGAGGTTACGAGGTCCTGCATGGCGCCACGGAGATCCGCTTGGCTCCGCGGGTCGATGAGCAGGGCGGCTCCGCCGGCGGTTTCCCGCAGCGCCGATACGGACGAAGTAATGACCGGGGTTCCGGCCGCCATCGCCTGGATGACGGGAAGACCAAATCCCTCATATAAGGAGGGATAGACGAAGGCCGTCGCACCAGCGACCAGACCGGGCAAGTCTTGCTCGGGGACATAACCCAGATACCGCAGGCCAGGGGCCGGCTCCCGAAGACGAGCCATAATTTCGCTATGCGCCCAACCGGGCGAGCCGGCCAAGACCAGATCGAATTCATCCCGGATCGACGATGGAAGAGCCCCGTAGGCGTTAAGCAAGAGATCCAGGTTTTTTCGCGGCTCAATGGTGCCCACAAACAGAAAATAGGGGTGGTGCAGGCCATGCCGGGTTCGGACAGCATCCGCAATCTCGGGCGTCACGCGGAAAAAGATGTCGCGTACGCCGTGGTGAATCACACGGATCTTCTCCGGCGGCAGATTCAAAATACGCACCGCGTCGCAACGCGTGGCTTCGGACACGGCGATCAGTGCGTCGGCGCGTTTCAGAATGCGCTCGGCAAAATGCTTATCGGCGGCCACGTTCGCCGGCGTATGCGTCTCCGGCACCAACCAGCAGGTGAAATCGTGTATGGTGGCAGTGAGCTTGGCCCGGCGCGGCGGATTCAGCAGCTTACAGGTATGGAAAAGATCGACACGTGGATCCAGCCATCCGCTGATATCGTTGGGAAAAAGGTTGAGCAGATAGAGCAGTCCCAGGCGCGCACTGGTACCCAAGGGTCCTACTATGGAGCCTTCGTGATTCAGCGAGTACGGTTCAGCTTGAAGAAAAGGGAACAGGCTGATGTCCAACCCGAGTGATGCCTTCCGCAGGTGTTGGATCCAATAGTAGAGGTACGTCTTAACACCGGCACTCCTGACCAAAAGCGGAACGGCGTCAATGGTAACGCGCATCGATGCCACAGGGAGAGTCTAACACCAGTTGCGTGGTTCGCGACCCGGCAATTATGGGGAGTGTTTCTGCCGGGTCGAAAGGGGCCGGCACGTGCGCCGCGGTAATATCACGGATACCGAAATTGCTCCGAAAAGGGCGATTCCAGCCATTGCTGCAAGGTCTGCGCATTTCTGTCCTTTTCGGAAAGGACCGAGCCTCCCTGCAGAGGCCACTGGATGCCGACTGCCGGATCGTCCCATCGAATTCCCGATTCGGCCTTCGGGTTGTAAAGGCCGGTCACTTTGTACTGTATCTCGGCGTAGTCGGACGTCACGTAAAAGCCCCGCGCAAAACCGGCCGGAGCCCATATTTGCTTCTTGTCACGCGCCGAGACCTCCATGCCGAACCACTTCCCCAGGGTCGGCGAGCCTTTGCGGATATCCACAGCAACCAGGTAGGCGCTGCCAACCGTGACACGCATGAGCTTACCCATGGGTGGATCCCACTGAAAGTGCAACCCGCGGAGCACTCCTCTCCTGGAGCGGGAATGGTTATCCTGCACAAAGTTCGCGGGCAGGCCTAACTCCGCGAACTGGTCGGCGCGGAAAACTTCCATGAAGAAACCGCGTTCATCCTCGAAAACGTCGGGATGAGATAGCACGAGGAGGCCGTTGAGGTGTTCGGATTCAATTTGAATACGCATGCGGCAAGTCACGATTGTAGCAAGGAGATGCCGGGGACTGGCTATTCTAATCGATCCGCGCGAAGCGAAACGGATCTCCGTTGCACAATGCAGAAGACTTCGGACTCCCGGTGTGCGGAGGCGATCAATCTGTCTGGGCCACAACAACGCCCGCCGGTTTTCCTGGTCCGGATGTGGCCACGAGTTCGGAGGCCGCCCGAAGCCACGTGCGTGGCGAGTTGACAGGCTTCTGCTTGTGGTACGGCGCAATTCCGGGGTGGGATGGCGAAGGAATGGGCATGTGTCCGGAAATGGGACTGGGTTCGTTTGGTACGCGCGAGGTGTGCGCGGGCCGGGTTCGATCACGGCGCCCGCAGGCCGAGTGTGGTTCAGCGTCTGTGCTTCCATACCTTACTTATAACGTACGGGCTTCGGGCTTTTAGGGTGGCTGGCTTGTAAGTGACTGAGGGGATTAGGGAATGGAGGAAAAATGTCGGAGTGAATGGAACATGGCGCCGGTATGCTCGGCCACAGAGGGGATGAACCGGGTGCCGGCTTTGCTTTGCTCACCGCACCGGAAGGCGGGCGTGGTTCAGCGTGGTACACTAACGCTTCATTTATTGAATCCGTTTTCCATCATCCCACCGGCGCGCAAAGAACGAATCCTCTTGCATGAGCTCTGGAGAGTCGTCCATGGAAGGTTTGGGGTCGAGCGACGAATTCCGGAATCAATCACGAGGGCCGCTAGTTTGGCGGTCTGCTGAGGAGCCCTAGATGCAAAACCCCCTTGCCGACGACCTAGATCACATCCTTAGGCACACCAGTGGCTTGTGGGACGAGTTCCGGGGCCAGCGGGTCTTCGTCACAGGCGGCACGGGTTTTTTCGGATGTTGGCTGCTGGAGTCGTTTGCCTGGGCCAACGACCGGCTGGGCCTGGAAGCGCAGGCCCTGGTGCTCACACGCAACGCCGAAGCGTTTCGCTGCAAGGCACCTCATCTGGCCACGCATCCGGCGATCCGCTTGTACCCGGGCGATGTGCGCTCCTTCGACTTCCCCCCGGGACCTTTCTCGCACGTCATCCACGCGGCCACCGAATCCACTTCCGGATTGAACGAACGCGACCCGCTGCTCATGCTGGAGAGCATCGTCGGGGGCACGCGCCGCGCGCTGGATTTCGCCGCCGCCTGTGGCGCCGGCAAGTTCCTTCTGACTAGTTCGGGTGCCGTCTACGGCAAGCAGCCACCGGATCTTACGCACATCCACGAGACTTACCCGGGCGCCCCCACTATGATGGATCCTCAGTCGGCTTATGGAGAAGGCAAGCGTGCAGCGGAGTTGCTGTGCGCCATCTATCGTCAGCGGCACGGCCTGGAAACCAAAATCGCGCGCTGCTTCGCCTTCGTCGGTTTGCACCTGCCTCTGGATATGCACTTCGCCATTGGCAATTTCATACGCGATCGTCTGGGTGGAGGTCCCATCCGGGTGAAGGGCGACGGCACTCCATTGCGCTCCTATCTCTACGCCGCCGACCTGGCCATTTGGCTCTGGACGATCCTGGCCAGAGGCGAGCCGTGCTGTCCGTACAACGTTGGGTCGGATCAGGCGATCTCGATTCGGGAAGTTGCCGAGATGGTAGCCCGCAGCGCTGGAGGGCATTCCCCGGTTCAGGTGGCGGCGACTGCCAGCGGGGCGCCTCTGGAGCGCTATGTGCCCTCGACCGAGAGGGCGCGGCGCGAGCTGGAACTGGATCAGTGGGTGCCCCTGAACGATGCGATAGGCCGGACTCTCGCCGGCAACCTGGAGAGGACAAGATGAGTGCGATCCGACCGGTAGAACCATTGGCGTCCACGGAAACGACGAGCACACGGTCAACGGCGTCCATCCCGCCGGCGGAAGGATAGGAACGAAACTGACCGCGCGCTCCAGCACAGCCCTCACGGTCCTAGCTGTCGAAAGCCATGGTACACTAGCTTTTCATTTTGGTTTTGCCCGTACTTAATTGCTTACGAGGGACGGGGAGTGCAGCTTTCTCATCCCGGCCGTGAACACGGTTTCTGGCCGCTACGGCATCCGTCAGACGATGCCAAAGACGTTGCCTGCTCGTTTCCGATCGTCCCGCTGGCGTGCAAAGAACGAGTCTGCTTATGAAAGTCGTCATCCTCTGCGGAGGACAGGGAACCCGCCTACGAGAAGAAACGGAGTTCCGTCCGAAGCCGATGGTGGAGATCGGCGGCCGCCCAATCCTCTGGCACATCATGAAGAGCTACGCCCGTTATGGGTTTACCGATTTTGTGCTTTGTCTCGGCTACCGCGGCAACATGATCAAGGAACATTTCCTGAATTATGAAGCCATGAACAACGACTGCACGGTCTGTCTTGGGAAGCAAGGGCGGATCACGTACCACGGCGAACATGAGGAAAGCGGTTTCAGCGTCACTTTGGCGGAAACCGGCGCCGAATCGATGACCGGCGGGAGATTGAAGCGCGTCGAAAAATATGTGGATGGGGACGAGTTTCTGCTGACGTATGGCGATGGCCTTTCGGACGTCGATCTCGCAAGTCTCATGGAATTCCACCGATCGCACGGCCGTCTGGCAACCGTGACCGCGGTACGTCCCATTTCACGCTTTGGCTTGATGGAACTGGCCCCGGAAGGTAATGTTCTGCAATTTCTGGAGAAGCCCGTCCTGGAAGGATGGGCCAGCGCCGGGTTCTTCGTTTTCAATCGCAAGGTTTTCGACTATCTCTCTGGCGACAGTTGCATCCTGGAGAGGGAGCCGATGGAACGGCTGGCAAAAGAGGGGCAATTGGCCGCCTATCGTCATGACGGTTTCTTCTTCGCCATGGACACTTATCGTGAATTCAAGTATCTGAACGATCTCTGGAACTCTGGAGAGGCTCCGTGGAAGGTGTGGAGTTGAGCAACGGATTCTGGAATCGACGTCCGACTCTGGTAACGGGAGCGACTGGTTTGGTTGGCGGTTGGCTGGTTAAGCGGCTGGCAACCGCCGGCGCGGACATTGTTTGTCTGGTCAGAGATTGGGTTCCGCAAAGCGAGTTGGTACGGTCCCGGGATATCGAGCGGGTGAAAGTGGTGCGCGGTGACGTCCGCGACCAGGCCGTTTTGGAGCGAGCGCTCGGCGAGTTTGAGATTGACACGGTCTTTCATCTTGCCGCCCAGACCATTGTGGGAATCGCCAACCGGAATCCGGTCTCGACATTTGAATCGAACATTCAGGGCACCTGGGCCGTCCTGGAGGCTGCGCGACGAAGCCCGGCCGTCCGTCAGATCGTGGTTGCATCCTCGGACAAGGCCTACGGCGACCAGCCAACGCTGCCCTACGATGAAGGGGCTCCTCTCGAGGGAAAGCACCCGTACGATGTCAGCAAGTCCTGCGCCGACCTGATTGCGCAAGCTTATGCGAAGACCTACAGTCTGCCGGTGGGGATCACCCGCTGCGGGAACTTCTACGGCGGCGGCGACCTGAACTGGAGCCGGATCGTGCCCGGAACGATTCGGGCGTTGCTGGCCGGACAGCGGCCGGTGATCCGTTCCGATGGCAGTCTGATACGAGACTACTTCTACGTGGAAGATGGCGCCGCGGCGTACATGTTGCTCGCGGAAAAGCTGGCAGCCGACCCGGCCCTCCGTGGACACGCCTTCAACTTCTCCAACGAACTGCAAGTGACCGTGCTTCAGCTTGTGGAGTCTCTAACCAAGGCCATGGGATCGGCACTTCAGCCGGACGTTCTCAACGAGGCGCGGAACGAGATCCAGCATCAGTATCTGAGCGCCGCCAAGGCCCGGCGGATGCTAAATTGGAAACCACTGTTCACGCTGGAGCAAGGTCTCGCCCAGACGGTAAAATGGTATAGGGAGTTTCTGCAAAGTGAGTGATCGCGCGGCCCAACTCCGTGCCCGGATTCTCGAACTCGCCGCGGAGTTTCAAAGAGAACAGTTTCCCGAAAAGCCCTTTGTGGCCGGACAGTCGGCCGTGCCGGTTTCGGGAAAAGTTCTGGACGCCGACGATATGCGGAACCTGGTGGACGCCTCCTTGGATTTCTGGCTGACCACGGGCCGCTTCGCCCTGGAATTCGAACGCCAGTTCGCCCGCTTTTTTGGCGTGCGGAGCGCCGCCCTGGTGAACTCGGGATCTTCCGCAAATCTGGTGGCGGTGTCCTGTCTGACTTCGCCAAAACTGGGAGACCGCCAACTCAGGCCCGGCGATGAAGTGATCACGGTAGCCGCCGGCTTTCCGACTACGGTGAATCCCATCCTGCAAAACGGATTGGTCCCGGTGTTTCTCGATGTCACCATGCCGACGTTTCAAGTGGACGTGAGCCAGTTGGACGCGGCGCTGAGCGACAGAACGAAGGCTATTGTGATCGCCCACACGCTGGGCAATCCGTTCGACCTGAAGAGCGTTTCGGAATTTGCCAGGAAGCACAAGCTATGGCTGGTTGAGGATTGCTGCGATGCCTTGGGCGCCACATTCGGCGGCCGCAAAGTGGGGACCTTCGGCGACCTGGCCACCTTCAGCTTTTATCCGGCGCATCACATCACCATGGGAGAAGGCGGTTGTGTCATCACGGATTCTCCACAACTCAAGATGCTGGTGGAATCTTTCCGCGACTGGGGCCGCGACTGCTGGTGCGACCCCGGGAAAGACAACACATGCGGCAAGCGGTTCGACTGGCAGCTTGGCGATTTGCCGTTCGGATACGACCACAAGTACACGTATTCGCACATCGGCTACAACCTGAAGCTGACCGACATGCAGGCGGCCATTGGCCTGTCTCAACTGCAAAAGCTGCCCCGGTTCATTGAAGCAAGGCAGCGGAACTTCCAGTTGCTTCACGACGGCCTGCAGGACCTGGGGGAGTTCTTCATTCTGCCGGAAGCGACGGCGGGATCGGAACCGAGTTGGTTTGGGTTTCCGATGGCGGTTCGGGAAGAAGCTCCGTTCCAACGCGAGCGCCTCATCCGTTATCTGGAGGACAGCAAGATCCACACGCGGCTCGTATTTGGCGGCAATCTGATCCGGCAACCGGCGTATCGCGACATCAAGTACCGGACGGTGTCCGATCTCAAGGTGTCCGACTTCATGATGAATCGGTCATTCTGGATCGGCGTCTATCCTGGGCTGGGAGTTGAGGCGATCACATACATGGTGGATATCTTCCACAGGGCTGTCCGCGATCTGGGATAGGAACTATGAAAGCATCCGATTATATTGCCTTGGCTCTCGAGCGGAAAGGTGTTCGATTTGTTTTTGAGCTGTCCGGCGGCATGATTGTTCATATGCTGGATTCGCTTTATTTGCGAAAACAAATTCGTATTATCAGCATGCATCACGAGCAGGCGGCCGCCTTTGCCGTAGATAGTTGCGGCCGCATGACAGGGGTACCAGGCGTGGCGATGGCTACGAGTGGCCCGGGCGCGACTAATCTCCTGACGGGCATTGGAAGCTGCTACTTCGACTCGAGCCCCGCTGTCTTTATTACCGGCCAAGTCAATACGTTTGAGCAAAAGAAAGACCGCTCAATCCGCCAACTTGGCTTTCAGGAAACCGACATCGTCAGCATGGCGCGGCCCATCACGAAAGAAGCCTGGCGAGTGGAGCGGGCGGAAGATCTGGCTGGTTTACTGGATCGGGCTTTCGCCGTTGCCATCGAGGGGCGGCCCGGCCCGGTCCTCATTGACATCCCCATGAATATTCAGCGCGCCGAAATCGACGCCAGTCCTGTAACGGCCGATGCGGCTACGGCACCCACCCCCACGCCCGCCGACCTGGCTCGGGTACTGGCGGCGCTGGGGAATGCAGAGCGTCCGTTGGTGCTCGCGGGCGGAGGTGTCCGGGCAGGCGGAGCCTCGGCAGAGTTCCGTCGCGCCATTGAAACGCTCGGCGTGCCGGTCGTCAATTCGCTCATGGCGATCGACTTGCTCCCATTTAGACATCCGTTGCGCGTGGGCATGATTGGGAGTTACGGCAACCGTTGGGCCAACCTGGCTCTGAGTGAGTGCGACTTGCTGTTGGTGCTAGGCAGCCGCCTGGATATACGGCAGACTGGCTCGCAGACGGATGAATTCAAACGGAGCCGGACCATCATTCACGTTGATTGCGAGCCGAGCGAGATCAACAACCGGATCACGGATTGCATTGCCGTGGTATCTGAGGTGCGGCCATTTCTGGCGAGTCTGGCGGAGGCCGCTCAACATTCCGTCGCTGCGTCCAAATTCACACCCTGGCTGGAGACAATCCATGCGCTGCGCGACCAATGGCCGGACACGGCTGAGCTGGAAAGTACTCCCGGTATCAATCCCAATGTTTTCATGCATCGTCTTTCGGCCCATTCCGGCGCGGCGTCTGCTTACGTTGTGGACGTGGGCCAGCACCAGATGTGGGCGGCTCAATCACTGGAGCCCGTGGATGGCCAGCGGGTACTGACCTCGGGGGGAATGGGCTCAATGGGATTTGCGTTGCCCGCCGCCATTGGGGCAGCACTTAGTTCCGGCGGCCCGGTCGTAGTTGTTGCCGGAGACGGCGGATTTCAATGCAATATCCAGGAACTGCAAACGGTCGTTCACTTGAAGCTCCCACTCAAAATGGTTGTCATCAACAACGGTTGCCACGGCATGGTCCGACAGTTCCAGGAAAGCTATTTCGAAAGCCGCTATCAATCCACATACTGGGGATACTCAGCTCCCGATTTCGCTCGCGTGGCTTCGGGCTACGGCATTGCAGGCAGAACGTTGGCCCGGACGGAGGACATCGAAGAGGGTTTGCGTTGGCTGTGGGCTGAACCAGGCGAGCCCAAGCTACTGCAAGTGATGGTGGATCTCATGGCCAATGCTTACCCAAAGATCGCTTTTGGCAGAGCCATCAGCGAAATGGAGCCGTTCAGCAAGCCCATTGAGATGGAGAGCACTTGACGGCTGCGCTAGTTGAAGTGCCCAGGAGCGACGATAAGAGTGCCAGTGAACGATATCTGGTGGGCTGTTTGCGAGTTCCGGAGCGGTCTACGGGAACCAACCGCCGGCGATGGCGCCGCACCCGGAGCGAACTGGGGTTGCGCCGACCTGAGCGAGGCGATTCGACGTACCGCGCGGTGGCACAGGCAGAGGGCCATTTCAGGATCCGTATGAAACTCATCAGCGTGGTAACGCCGTGCTACAACGAAGAGGCGAACGTCCGGGAAGTTTATGAGCGTGTGCGCGCGGTGATGGCCGGGTTCCCGGCTTATCGTTACGAGCACATCTTCATCGATAACGCTTCGAGCGATTCGACGGTTGCCGTTCTGAAAGAGCTTGCGGGGCAGGACCGCAACGTGAAAATCATCGTCAACAGCCGCAATTTCGGGCACTTGCGTTCACACGTTCACGCGATTTATCAGGCCTCGGGCGATGCCGTAATGCTCCTCTTTTCGGATCTTCAGGATCCGCCGGAACTGCTCCGGGAAATGCTGCCTGAATGGGAGCGGGGAACTCCTATCGTGCTCGGCATTAAGAACACCAGCGACGAGGGCGGCCTGATGTTCGCCATCCGGACAGCCTACTACCGGCTGGTGGCCAGGCTGGCGGACATCCAGGTTTTCGAGCACTTCACCGGGTTTGGGCTATACGACCGGAAGGTGATCGACATCCTGCGGACACGGTTTCACGACCCGTATCCGAATTTTCGCGGGATGATCGCGGAGGTCGGATTTGACCACGCTAAGATCTACTATAACCAAAAGCGCCGCTCTAGGGGCATCACGAAGAACAACTTCTACACTCTGTACGATCTGGCCATGCTCAGCATTACGAACCTGTCGAAGGTGCCCTTGCGCGCGTTTACCTTTACCGGATTCGCGCTTTCACTGGGCTGCTTGTTCACGGCATTCTTTTACCTGGTGTACAAGCTGCTGTTCTGGAACAAATTTACGGTGGGCGTTGCGCCTATTGTGATCGGTGTTTTCTTCATTATTTCCATCCAATTGATCGGATTGGGAATTCTTGGGGAATACATCGGATCCATCCACACCAATGTTCAGAACCGGCCCCTGGTGATCGAAAAGGAAAGGGTCAATTTTGATCCCCTCCAGGATGGGCCGGACGAACCGGCACAAAGACAGTGATTGTTATGGCTAGATGAGTGATTTCTTCGGCATCGGTATATCAAGATCTCACTTTTTCAGCTGTTACGTCAAAAAGCCAGTGATCTTTGTAAGCTAGGGTCAAAATATCGAAACCTGCTTCCGAGAGATAGTGTCGTACGAGAGGTTCGGTGAATCCGGTGAGGTGCCAATCTCCAGTGTATGCCTGGGTTCCAAACAGACACTGCACCAGGAGTTTCTGATTCTCGATGTCTGCCCGTTCTGGACTCACAAGTAACTCCGCGACGCCGATAATATTTGGCATGCGGAGATATATTAAGCCGCCCACACATAGAAGACGATTCCACTCCGCCAGAGCCTTTGGGGTGTCCAGGCGGGGGAGATGCTCTAAGACATCCCGGGCGATTATCTCTTCAAACCAGCCAGACGGGAGCATGGCCATGTCTCTGACATCAGCTACAACGTCCGGCTTGTGGAAGTCCTGAAAATCGACATTGACATAGCCTTCACGGAGGTCGAAGCCGCAACCGAGGTTCAACTTCCTGAATGCAGGAGTTGTTAACTTTGAAGCAGTGAGGTTTTCCATTTCGCATCACCAATTTCCTTTACTAGCGCGAGCCACACGTCGGGCGCCTCCGACGTCATTGCCGCGGCATCGGCGATCAGCGTACTTCGAGGGGACGGAAAGGAACAGCTCCGGACAAAGACAAGACCATTTCGGCGGCGCCTTCACTTTGGAGGTTCCTCCGTGTTCGGGATAATGGCCAAAGAGAAGGTTATCGTGCGTGTATCTCCAGCCCCAGCAGGCACCGCAGGCTTGTCGGTTTCAAAGCGGATCCGGGTTTGCCCAGGCTCGAGTTTGAGGGCAAAGGGCCCCACTGTCACGGGGCTCCCCGGGTTCAGTTCAACCGTCTTAGTCTCTGCTGGCATTATCACTGTCACGTGGCGCTTTGACGTAGAGTTAAGGGAGAAACTATACTGCTTTTCAACGATCTTTGACGTGGAATTAACGAGTACGAGCGTTGCTGGCCCGCGGCTCCACGTGTGGACCCCCTTGCGCCAGTCGCCCTCCCAGCCATAGAAGGCGGGCCCAAGAACGGGGACGGGCTCTTGGGCCGACTCCGGCAACAGGGCCACTGAGAAGGCGAGTAGTCGTGGATCGTCCCCTCCGGCAGGCACGGCCGGAGTATCAGTCTCGAACCGTATTTTCGTCTCTCCAGGCGGAAGTTGTACAGCAAAGGGGCCAACAGTAACGGCTTTCCCGGGGTTAACCTCAACGCCTTTCGTTTCCTTGGGTGTAATGACTGTTACGCGACGTTTTGAGAGACTACTGAGAGCAAATGTATACTTTCTCTCAACAGGCTTCCCTGCAGTATTTGTCAAGACCAGGGTCGCACTCCCTTCGCTCCACGAGTGAGCGCCCTTTCGCCAGTCTCCCTCCCAGCCATAGAATGCCGATCCGGGAAATGGCCCGATCTCCGGCAGAACAGCTTGCTCCCTAGGTCGTAGGCCCACCGCAACGAATTCACCCGTTTCGTCATCGTCAATGACCTTTCGTCCACTGGACTCCAGATCTCTCAGCAGGCTTGCAGCCGCATCCGGGTACCCCTTTCGATCGATCAGGATCACACCGAAACCATAGCGCTCCAACTGTTCCGCCATATCCGGGGCAGACAAGTTCTCCACGTCGCGTTGCCAGCTTTCGCGGGCTCTTCCTTTGTCGGAGCCATATGAGAAATGTAGCGTTCGCGAATACAGATAAGGGCGAAAATGCGTGTAGTCTCCCACTCCTAGATGCGGGGGAACCTCGGGGAAATCCATGACGGGAATTTGAAACACCATCGTACCGGCCGGAACGTTTTGCTCCAGGTGCTTAGTGAACTCTCGGTCAGAGGTCACAGTTCTTTGCGTAGGCCTGATGCCGTCATCTTCCATGAAGGACGGCAAAATGTCCCACAGCCCAACCAGGAGTAAGAAGAAAGCCAAGAGAAGTTGGTGCTCACGCGGGCATATGCGTCCGAGTTGCTTGACCAGGAACAATAACGCAAGGCATAACAGCACCACGCTAAACCGATTTGTGGCTCGAAACAGTTGCAACCCGAACACGCCTAGCAGGAGATTGAGCCCCCCCACTAACGAAAACACGATGATCCACAGGCTCTGCCAAAACATAATGGGTATCCTGTGAGCCCTGCCTCGGAGCAAACGTACAACCCCGTAGCCCATTAACCAGACAAAACCTGCGATTCCAACAACCCCGAGGTAAGGAGATCCCATCTCGCCGCGGATCAGGCTCAACCTAAAATATCTGGTCTGGCCAAAATCGAAAAACGCCTTCCACCGGTGGAACGGCGGCAGGAACAACTCGGGTAGTTGGAGAGCGAAGACCTGAAGGTTGCTAAGACTTCTTTGCACGACGAAGGCATTCGAACCATGCAGAATCCGGTACAAGACGAGCGGTGCCGCCATCAGGACGGTGCAACCAACACTGATCGCGGCGACCGAGATCACGGAAATCAATTTGGCCCAATTTCGGCGAAGGCCTTGCGTGACCATGGCAAAACCGAGGAACTGCCAAAAGAGAAATGCATAGTAGATTGCCTGGAGACCGGTCAGTGCTCCGACTGCCACGGCGAACCACCAGCGGGAGGATCTGATGGGAATGTCTCGAGAATCAAAATACCACCATGTGACGAGCAGGTAGAGGGGTATGTGCCAATAGTAGGTTAGGCTCAGGTGGCCTAGCTGTCGAGCTGATATGTAGTGCGAGAACCCAAACATCACGGCGCCTACAAACCCGAACATCCAGTGATAATTGAGAATGCGGCACGTAATATAAAATGCCAGGGCGGCAAGAATGACCGCGATCAAAGCGGCAAGGTTGAAGGCCGGCATCAAGCCAATAAAACGAGCAACGATGCCGACGCAGTAGGGTAGCATCTTTTCGCTGCTCGGGTAGTCGTTCCAGTTGGCAGCAAATGGCGCATTGAGCGACTTAACCGTCTGGAAGGAAAATGGCGTAATCTCGCCGTCACGGTAGGCCTTGATCGTCGCTAGATTCCACCAGGCATCGCCTCCATAAAGCCGAGGAATGCTCCAACTGGCAAGGTTTGTCATGTCGTAGACATTGCACCAAAGCACTGCCATGAGCAGAACCAGGGCGATGACACGGGCCAGTTCCATGAGCGGGATCCGTCTGTGAGCTCCGAGTACAAGCACCCTATCCGAGATTCGCAGCACAATTGTCTCCTTGGTTGGTCAGTTGCGGAGCCGTGAAGCCGTGGCGCTCCGGGGAGCGCACCTTGCGAAAGACGCTGTAGCTACTCGGCAAGACCTCAGGTATTGGGTCGGAACCTGTCGTCTTCCGAAGGCGAGAAGCAAGAGAACATGCGGTCGCGGCGGTGTTTATCATGTGAAACTTTGATCCTTTTTGCTTCAAACCGCTCCTCGGGCCGCCAGTGCGGACTGTGCTTTGTGTGGGCGGATACCGTGCAAAGCGGCTAGGAGTGGGTGCGCGATCACTTCCCAAGAAAAGCGGCTGGCTGCATGCGTACGACCGGCTTCCACTATCATAGCGAGGACATTGTCGTCCTGGTTTCGGATTTCTTCGATCACCCGGGGAAACTCGATCAGTGGCGCAAGACGTCCTTGGAGCCCGTCCACGATGTCCAGGCCTCTTGCTCCAAATGGCGTGCTCAACGTTGGCATTCCAGCCGCCATGTAGTCGAGCATCTTCAGGTTGGTGCCCGAACCGCTCTCCATCGGATTTACAGCCAGGTCGACCCAGCTCAGGATCTCATCTTTAGTCTCGTCGTCTACGACGCCGAGCGACTCTACATTAGGCGGCAAAGCGAAGCCGAAGTGCTGGAGATATTGCCCAACGCTACCGAGAAGGAGAAAATGGATGTGCGGGAGTTCGCGCGCGATATGCAAAAGGCACAGCGTGGCCTCGATGTTCGGGCCGTGCCAACTGGCCATGAACAGCACAGTGAACGCGGGCTGGCCGCGGTATTGCCGTTTGAGGCGGCGGCGCACGTCCAAGGGCCGATAGGTCACTGAGCTGAGATCCACCCCATTCGGTACAACAAGTAATTTCTTGGGATCCAGACCGTACATTTCGACCAACGTACCGCCGTCCTCTTCAGTGCAGGTCATCACCAATCCGCTCAAGTCGCAACACTGCTGCTCCAGGGATTGAGTGAGCTTGAGAAAGTACCTTCCAAGCCGGTTAGCCGGCAGGATCGTCCCTTTCACAATGACCTCTACGTCTTGGGCTTCGTAGATCAGGTTTTGGCGGCCCCGCACTTCCAGGAGCGCCGGAAGCAAATAGGGGTGCGATGCTACCAGCCAATCGCTGCCGGCTGCCGAACGCTTTAAGACTTCCACGTAACGTGGAGTAAGGTGGTAGAGCTTCGGGGCGACCACGTCGGACGCCGCCACTCCGTCCATTTTGCCGGTCAAACGCCACTCCGCGCGGGCATGCTCGAGGGACTTGGGGATGCGAAGCTCCCGTACACCATCGGCGATCGGTTCATCGGTCTCCGGTTGTCCGTAGTCGGCGAACGAAACGATATCAACGTCAAACGAGGCAGCCAGGTTCCGGTACAAGTGGTAGATCCGGCTTTGCCCACCCCCGCGTGGAGGATAGATCGGGAAGGTGGTGGTGACCGTGATTTTCGGCTTCGTGCGGCCGGGCGAGGAAGAGGAGTGTGGCTTTGCGGCTTTCGACTCGCAGAGGGACCGGCAGACCTTTTCCCACGTGATCGGCTTGACCGTCCGCTGGCAGGCCGGCTTCATTGCCAGAAGCTCCTGGCGGTGCTCGCTCATGTAATCGAGCCGTTCGGCGAGAGCTTCCGGCGTAGGCTCGACGATATAGCCGGTTTCGCCCTCGCGGACAAACTCGTTCGGACCACCGGCATCGGTCGTCGTCAGGACCGGCTTGCCGCTGGCCATGGCCTCGACCGTCACCAACCCGTAGTCCTCGTCGTAGGGCACGTAAGGAACGGCGAGCGCGTTGGCATACAAGCGGATGACGTCGCGGTCGTTCACGAAGCCGAGAAACTCGATACGCGGGTCGGTACCCGCCAGGCGCCGTAACGCCTCGGCGTCCGGCCCCGTGCCCGCAATCTTGAGGGGCGTCTCCGTCCTGGCTCGGCGCATCGCGTCGACGAGCAAGGCGATTCGCTTGGGGCCATCCAGCCGCCCGACGGTGAAGAAGTAGTCCGCGCCTGTGGTTGCGAAGTCCCGCAGATCCGAGGGCGGATAGAGAACTTCCACCGTGGCGCCCGCCGGGAAATAGTCCTGGCGTGCCGCGACATTTCTGGATATGGCCGCGTACCTGCGGACTCGCGAAGGCGCTAGTGCGGCCGCATCCAGAAAATGGACCACCCGACGGATTAGAGGACCCGGGAAGATGAAGTGCTCCGGTGCAACATCGGCGTTTCGCAAGCGATCGAGCCGATCGAAAAACTCCTCCAGCCGCGATGGATCGCCATGGTGAAGACGCATGAAATCGACCAGGGGCTTCACATTCGGGTCCGACGTGGCGCACTCCGTGGGAAGACCCGTGAAATGGTAGGTATCGTACAGCCCGCGAAGGCAATGCAACATGTAGCAGGCATGATTCGGGTGCCGCACCATCCAACCAGGGTACTTGCCGGAAATCAGAATATCGAAGTAGGAAAGATCCAGGTTCGCGAACTGGCGATAGGTGTCCACGAGGTCCCAGAAGCTGTGCTCCCGGCTTGGCAACTTGATCAGTTCGGCCTTGTGAGGGGTGTGCTGGTTAATGTAATTCTGGAGACCCCACCAGAGTTTCTCCGCGCCACCGACGCAGAACGGCACGGGGCTTGGCGCCACGATCCCGATGTTCATGAGGCACTCTCAGCAGTGTGACATTTGAGTAACTCGTCCACGACATGATCCCAGGAGAGCTGGAAACTCTGGTAGCGGGTGTATCCGGCGGCGCCGAATTCCAGCGCCCGCCTGCGATTGGCGTACAGAAACTCGATTGCGGCCGCCACGGCTTCGGGGGTTGGTTCGGCCACAAGTCCCGTTTCATGGTCGATTACGAATTCGAGCGGTCCGCCGGAATCCGTGCAGGTGATGACGGGCTTTTGGGCGAGCATGGCCTCCAAGGTAATATACCCATAATCCTCATCGAGAGGACCAAAGAAGACGCCCAGGCTGCAGGCGTAATAGGCTGCCAGCTCGTCCTCCGACAGCCGCCCTACCAGCCGGATTCTAGCGCCCAGGCCCAACTGCTCGATTCGTTGCGCGTACTGACTCTGTTGGCCACCCGTCCCGCCAATCAGAACCGCGACCGGCGCCCGGACATGCCGCATCGCCTGGATCAGCAGCCACTGCCGCTTCAGGCTTTCCAGCCGGCTGGGCGCAAAGATGTAGGCTTCGGGTTCCGCCGTGTAGAGCTTTCCCGCCATGGGCGGTGGGTGATACAGGGGCGTAGACGCCAAGCCGTTAAAACGCTTCATGCGGTTCGATACGTTCTGAGAGATGGTGTAGACCCGCTCGACGGCGGCAAGGTGAGTAGTATCCATTTGGATGACGCAGTCCCGTGCGGCTTCCCGTTCCGGCGTATTCTCCGGCGCCTCAGCGTTCCATAAGTCATAGAAGGCCCGATGCTGATGAAGGAGCCAGACGGCTTTTCTGTGGTGGCTCAGGCAGTATGTGGGAAAACGGAGGCAGACAACGACCTCGGGGGCGTATCCATTCAGGTCATCGAAGTTCTCCGCTTCCCACGACGTCATGGCGCGGACAATTTCGCTGTCGGGGGAAAAACGAAAAGGCATCGTAACCAACTCCGTCTCATGCCCCGCCTGGCGGCATGCATGCAGGAGACCCCGAGCAAGCGCCTCCCCTCCACCGGAGATGAACGGCACTTGCACATCGGCGATCGCGACCCTCATAGCGGCTTGACCCCGATCCATGCGGCGTCCCGGGAAACCCTCACATAGTCGTTCAGCTCATTGAAAGGATATTTCGAAAAGGGGATCAACTCGGTGCGTGCATCGTCGAAACAATACGCTGTGCTCTTGGAGAAACCTCTGAGCTCAGCGATGGATTCCAGTGTTTCGGGAAATACCGGGTTCTTATGGGTCGGGTCCCGATAGAAATCTCCGGCGCAAACCAGGATGTTTCGGGCATTCGGAGTCTCAAAAATCGCCAGCCCGCCGGGTCTTAGAACGCGCAAGGACTCGTCCAGGAGAGCGACGAGCGACCCGAAATCGATGTGTTCTATATAGTGGAAACAGGTCACCGCGGAAAAGGCGTTTTTAGGCTGCTTGCGGAGAAACTCAAGCGCGTCGTCCTCGACAACGTCCAAGCCGAGTTCCCTACACTGCTCCAGGGCCGCTCTGTTGACATCGACGCCTTTTGCCGAGTAGTGTTGCGCTTCCAACAACTCCAGCCACTCGCCCCGGCCGCAGGCCACATCGAGGACGGGGAACCTCTTCCCGGCTTTTCCCATGAGCTTTTGAACGTAAGGCAGATAGATCTTCAGGCCGTCGCGAACCGCTTCACGGCCGCCTCGAAAACGGTCCTCGAACGCCACGTACAGAGAATCCAAGAAGTGGTCCTCCTCGGACACGAGCTGAGTTAGTTGCTGGGTAGTGAACGCTTCCGGCATTCGCTTTCGGGCCAACTCGAGAAAAAGGCCCAGTCTCCGGTGCTGATCCTGCAAATCTTGCCGGCAAACGGCGATCTGATGCGCAACTGTCTGCAAATTGCCATCCAGTGACGCCACTTGATTTGGGTCAACGCGGGAATTCTCACATAGAGCAATTCGGCCCTCGAACGCCACTAAATGGTGTTGGTCAGCCTTGGAAGCCCCCACCGCCTCCACCTGGCCGACGAGGGCGGCGACTTCCTGGCGTTCCGCTTTGGCCTCCATCTGGCCGACGAGGGCGGCGACTTCCTGGCGTTCCGCCTTGGCCTCCATCTGGCCGGCCAGGGCGGCGACTTCCTGTCGGTCGGCCTTGGTCTCCATCTGGCCGGTCAGGGCGGCGACTTCCTGTCGGCCGGCCTTGGTTTCCACTTGCCCGGCCAGGGCGGCGACTTCCTGGTGTTCCGCTTTGGCCTCCATCTGCCCGACGAGGGCGGCGACTTCCTGGCGTTCCGCCTTGGCCTCCATCTGCCCGGCCAGGGCGGCGACTTCCTGTCGGTCAGCCTTGGTTTCCACCTGCCCGGCCAGGGCAGCGACTTCCTGGCGTTCCGCTTTGGCCTCCACCTGCCCGGCGAGGGCAGCGACTTCCTGGCGTTCCGCCTTGGTTTCCACCTGTCCGGCGAGGGCAGCGACTTCCTGGCGGTCTGCCTTGGCCTCCATGTGCCCGGCCAGGGCAGCGACTTCCTGTCGGTCGGCCTTGGTTTCCACTTGCCCGGCCAGGGCGGCGACTTCCTGACGGTCCGCTTTGGCTTTCACCTGCCCGGCCAGGGCGGCAACTTCCTGGCGGTCCGCCTTGGCCTCCACCTGCCCGGCCAGGGCGGCAACTTCCTGCCGGTCCGCCTTGGCCTCCACCTGCCCGGTCACGGCGGCGACTTCCTGGCGCTCCGCCTTCAAAGATAGAGCTGAATTCATGCGCTCATCAAGGATCGCGAACTCCTTCCGGTTGGCTTTTGCAAACTCCAACCGAGCCAAATGATGCTGGAGTTCGACTACCATCGACATGGATGCGGCTGGGTTTGCAGTAGCACGCAACGCCGCGACCTCTTGACGATCGGCTTTCGCTTGTAGAAGTTCATGAAAGCTGCTGGCCGCCTGCTGAGTTTTCCCATCCATCACCCCTTCAAGCTCCTGAACTCGCTCGCCCAATTGGGAGAACCGGCAGGCAAGGTAAGCGTCTTGCGAAACAAGGTTCTTCATCAAGACCGGAAGCCTCCAGATACCATAGACCATCTGCAATAGGTAACCCACGACAGGGAGCTTTGCGACACGGATGGTCCAATAGGACCGAGTCAAACCGGGAATGACAGCCCCAACCTGCCGGCCTTCTTGCGAGAATCGCACATTCACCAGAATCTCAACCCTGGTAAGTGAGCCAGTTCTCAGGGACGTAAGGTAATACGCCACACCGATTGGATCTGGTTCTCTGCGCAAAACGTGGCGATACACGGCATGAATGAACTCCTGGTCGCGAAATGCCAGGAGACGCTCAAGAGTGATCTGCGCGCTTTCCTCCGGGCTGAAAGTGGGCGGGGGCTCTCCGCTACCGTTTGTAGCCGGTGGTACGGGCCCAGGAATCGCCACGCCATCGCCCGTTCTCGTGCGGACTTGCGACTGTATCTTGCGCATAATAGCGTTCACGTCGATATCGTGGTGTTCGTCCATTGTGGCGCCCTATTGTTGATTGTCGGGCCGCCGGAGCGCGGAATCCAGACCGGGAGAACTCGTTCTGCCAGAACTGACAACAGCAGATCGTATTGAGCGCCGTCCAGGGGCAACGAACACACAGTATAGTACGGCGCGGCCCCCCCGGGGAGGTCCTGCGCGGGCCGGCGCACCCGGACGCACCGGAATGTCTGGGAGCTTACGTTAGATTAGACTTGGAACGGCCGCGGGCTGGCCGAGCGGCTCCGCAACCATGCCACCCACACCCAACGCCTCGCAGTCGCTTTTCACCATTTCGTATACAAGTTCGGAGAACGTAACTCGTGGATTCCAACCCAGCCTGGCCTTGGCCTTGGTGGTATCGCCCAAGAGCAGATCGACCTCGGCGGGCCGGTAGTATGCCTCATCCACTTTGACGTATCGGCGATAGTCCAGGCCCACGTAGCGGAACGCCAACTCCACAAATTCACGCACGGAATGGGCCTCTCCGGAAGCGATCACGTAGTCATCCGGCTCGGGCTGTTGCAGCATGACCCACATCATTTCGACATACTCGCGGGCGTGGCCCCAATCGCGCTTCACGTCCAGGTTTCCCAAGCGCAGTTCGTTGGCTTGCCCGGCCACAATTTTGGCGAGGGTCGATGTGATCTTGCGGGTGACAAACTCGGCTCCGCGCCGCGGCGACTCATGGTTGAAAAGGATGCCGCTGCTGGCGTGCATGTGATAGGCTTCCCGGCTATTGCGCGTCAGTTCGTAGCCGGTCACTTTGCTGATGCCGTAGGGCGAACGAGGATGCAGCAGCGTTGTTTCCCGCTGCGGAACCTCCGCGACCTTGCCGAACATTTCGCTGGTGGCCGCGAAGTAGTAACGGCACTGCGGCACAATCCGGCGGAGCGATGCCAGAACATATTGTGTCCCGTTGATATTTGTGTTGAATGTCGAAAACTCGTCTTCAAACGAGGTCCCCACAAAGCTCTGAGCTCCCAGGTGGTAGCATTCATCCGGCCGGACAGTAGACACCACATCGAAAACGCTTGGGTGGCTTTCCAGCGAGCCGCTGTGCAAGTGAATTCGATTCAGGACGCTCTTCAGCCGGTGGTACCTGTAGTCGGGTTGCTCCAGGGCGACTCGCCTGCTGATGCCGTGCACTTCATACCCTTTTTCGACCAGGAACTCGGCAAGATACGAACCGTCCTGCCCGGTGATTCCGGTGATCAGGGCTTTTCTTGTGGCCATAGATATTTCTGTCCGGTTTTCCAGCGGGACGCTTAAACGGCTCACCGGCGCGCGCGCAGGAGGCGGTGAGCAGCAGGAATAGTTTACCACTCGGCAGGCGTCAGATCACCCAACCGGCTCAATCCGCCGCCATCCTTCTCATCCACTCGCCAATCCGGACTCTTTCTTGCGCAACGAATAGTCCTCGCCGCACCGTGTGAGGTTGGGGCTATAGAACGGGTCGGATTCGATGTATCGCTGCCACTTGGCCTGGAAGGCCGTGGTTTCTTCGGGATTCGGGTCTTTGTCTTCTTCCCGCTTGGAGAATGCCTCGTAGTGATACAGCTTGGCATGGGGCGTATAAAGCACCCGGTAACCCTTCTCATGCAACTTCAGGCAGTAGTCGACGTCCTGGTAGGCAACCGGAAAATCCTCCTGGTCGAATCCGCCAGCGTCCCAAAACAGCTTCGCCGGCGTCATCATGCAGGCCCCTGTCACCGCGCTCACATTGCGGATCACGTCCGGAAAATCGAAGTAAGTCCGCTGGTCGTCGAAAGCGCCCTTGAAACCATGGCCGCAGATACCCAAGAGTCCGATGGTCACCCCGGCATGCTGAATACGGGAGTCCGGATAGAGCAACTTGGCGCCTACCGCCCCGACCTGGGGACGCGCTGCCAGTTCCACCATGGCGGTCAGCCAGCCGGGAGTGAGCACCGTCATGTCGTCGTTCAGGAAGAGCAGCAATGGCGACGAGCACGTCCTGGCGGCATCGTTGTTCATTGCGGAGAAATTGAACCGGCGGTTCCGCCAGTCCACATATTTCGCGTTATGGCCTTCCTTCGACCACCCACGGACGAGTTTCTCCACGGCAGTGCCGCGCGAGTTGTCCACAATCGTGAGGCGATACAACGGATACTCGGTGCGGCAGGCCAGGCTGTCCAGGCAACGCTCCAGCAAGTCGACGTTTCCGCCGCAGGGAACGATGCAATCCACCCAGGTGTTTTCCGGTATGGCATACCGCACCCGCCAGCGTCCGGAGACAGCGCCAGGGTCGACTTCGGCTTGGACTCCCGCGAGTTTCAAGTAATCCACCACCGCGCGGCGGGAAGTGGCCAGCGCCTTGTCGTAGGCGTTGGAAGCGCGGTCGATGGCGAACACGTTGGTGCGCCAGTGGTAGAGGATGCGCGGGATGTGAATGATCTTCCGCGCTTTTAAACTCATGCGCAACAGGATGTCGTGATCCTGACTAAGGTCGCATTCGCTTCGGAATCCGCCGACCGCCTTGGCGAGCGACGCCTGGAACACCATGAGATGCGTGACGTAGTTCTCCGAGAGAATCAGATCGGGAGACCAATCGGGCTTGAAAAATGGGTCGGAACGGAAACCGGATTCGTCGATGTGGTCTTCGTCGGAGTAGAAGATATCCGCATCCGGATGGCGATTGATGGCCTGAACGACATGGTAGAGTGCGTCGGCCGCCAGTTCGTCGTCATGATCGAGCAGAGCGATGTATTCACCCGTCGCCAGTTCGAGCGCTCGATTGGAGGCCCGGGAAATGCCGCCATTCTCGTCCAGGCGAGCTGTCTTGATGCGCCGGTCGGCGGCAGCGTACCTGGCGAAGATCCGATCGACGGCCTCGGAGTGCGAAGAATCGTCAACCAGGCAAAGCTCCCAGTTCGAATAGGTCTGCGCCAGCACGGAGCCGATGGTTTTTTCGAGGATCTCCGGTGCGGTGCGATAAACCGGCACCAGGACGCTGATGAGCGGCTGAACGGGAAATGAATCGAGCCGCATGCGGATCAAGGGGAGATCGCGCTTCTCGAATTCGGCGATCCAGCGGTAATAATCGCTCACGTAGCCATGCACGTGATCGACCAGGAGTTGAACTTCGGTTTCCAGCCGCGCTCCCTTCTTACTGATGGCGCGCACCGCCACGGAAACCGGGCCAATGGGCAGTCTCGTGGTGTCAAGATGGACCTGAAAACCACTACGGTCTCCGTCCGGTATGCCGGGATGGAGGCGCGCGATATCGGGACGGTAAAGTCCGAACCGGGCCTGAACGGCGTCCTGTCCGCTGGGCTGGATTTCCATGCGGTCGATGCCGGAGGAGGCCACTGCCCACCCGCGGAACAGCAGTGATCCGCTGACGGCCGTTGCTTTTCCGCCCGCTGGCTCGTCGCAGACCACATGAAAAACCGGCTCAACCTTGTCCGCCGTGCGTAATGGCCATTGCCCGGAGTGTCGGGTACGGCCGTGGATCAACTCATTGGCGCGCAGGATCCATCCACCAGCCGCCACCAGCGTGTTCCAGACGCGGCTGTTGAGGATGTTCTGGACTTCGTGAGCGGCTTGACCGGCCTGCGCCCGTAACTGTCCGATGTGGCCTTCGAGGCGATCCGCGGTGGAGGTCTGCATCTCATGCAAGTCAGCCACGGCCGAACGGAGGGTGGCGACCTCTTTGCGGAGGCGGAGTATTTCGGCCAGTGCGGGGTTTGCGGCGGGAATGCGGCGCAGTAGCACCCAACCCGTGGGAAGGCCGCCGTGCGTGAGGAGAGGGTCTCGGGAGAAACCTAACTCGCGGAAGATCCGGACCCATTCCGCCTCCCGGCTCTCATCGTCGGCCGAGGTCCTATAACAGACGGCGTCCGTGCCCCTGGCCAGGCTCCCCACGGCGTCACCGGCGGCGGCAGGTGAAGTGAGGCCCGGCGGGTCGGCGCAAAGAATCAGGTCGTAAGGGCCGCGGATGGGATCCCGGACCGATTTTGCGAAAGAGATCTCCACGCCCTGCGACTGCATGCCCCGTGCCAGAGGACTCGGACTCTCGCCCACGTCCAGAACCCGCTGCGGATCCAGGAGGCGGCAGAGGTATTGCGCCAACTTGTCATCCAGCGCGGAATCGAGAGCACTCATGGTGGGCGCCGGCTCAAGCCTGGGCCGTCATATGGCCGGCATAGGCTTCGGTCACATCCCGGACGCTACCGGTCATGACGAGTTCGCCGTGGTCCAGCCAGATGGCGCGGTCGCACAGTTCCTGCACCATCACGACGGCATGAGAGACGCATAAGAGCGTCTTGCCCGCGTGGCGAAACTCGCGAACCTTGGCGAAGCACTTGGCTTGGAAAGCCGCGTCCCCGACCGCCAGGACCTCATCGACAATCAGGATCTCCGGATCCATGTGCACCGCAACGGAAAAAGCCAGCCGCATGACCATACCGGTGGAGTAGGTGCGCAAGGGCTCGCTGATGAAATCCCCGATATCCGCAAAATCCACGATTTCGTCGAAGATTTCAATCGTGCGCTTACGCGTCAAACCAAGCAGGGAGGCGTTGAGGAAGACATTCTCCCGGCCGGTGAGGTCGGGGTGGAAGCCCGAGCCGAGCTCTAAAAGGGCGGCGATGCGCCCGGTCACGGTGATGTGCCCCTCGTTGGGTTGGGCCAGCCCGACCACCAGGCTCAGCAATGTGCTCTTCCCCGCTCCGTTCGGACCAACCACAGCCAGGCTCTCGCCCTTCTCCAGGGAAAAGGATACGTTTTTCAACGCGTAAAAGCGCTTTTTCTTGTCGCCGTTCAGCCAATGCGCCACGCGGTTGCGAAGCAACATCTGGCTCGCCCTATGGGAGAAAGTTTTGGAGACATTTACAAATTCGATTACGGCCATAATTGAACTCAAAGATAGTCGTAAAAACGTTGCTTCTTCAACCGAAAGAATGCCAGTCCGGCCACCATCATGAAAACGGAGCTTAGCGTGAGCTTGATCAGTGTCGAGCGCTCCGGAGGCATACCGTCCAGTAAAATAGTGCGCGTTATCATGACGATGGCCGCCAACGGGTTGTAGAGGTATATCTCGCGATACTGGGGCCTCACCATAGCGAAGGAATAAAAGATTGGGACCAGCCAGAAGAGCACCGTATTCGAAGACTCAACCACGTAGCGCATGTCGCGGATGAAGATGTTCAGCGCGGAAGTGATCAGCGAGAGGCCGCAGAGGAACATGATTTCCATGCCCCACATATAGGGCAGCCAGACCCAATGACGGTTGGGAGCCACCGAAGAAAACAGGGTGATCGTGAGCAGGAGTCCAATCTGAATGACGAAGTGCAGAACGTTGGAGAGAACCGAGGAGATGGGGATCAACTCGCGCGGAACAAGCACCCGTTTGATGAGTGAGGCATTGTCGACCAGGGAGCTTGTGCCGGACATCCAGGCCATTGAGAAAAAATTATACGGCACGAGGCCGCACAGCACGAACGCGGCGTAATGCTTAATATTGGGGTTAGGAAAAAGGCGGGTGAAGACGAACGTAAGGACGCCCATCATAACCAGTGGATTCAGCAGCGACCAAAACACGCCCAGCGACATGTTGCGATAGCGGATTTTGAAATCCTTTTGGATCAGGTTCGACAGAAGGAATGGATAATCGCCGGTCCACATGTTGGGGCTCGCTGCGTAAGCTACGAAAACAGGATTTCTTAGTATAGCACGTGCCCGACCATCGATTGGGATTGTCCTTACGGATCTTAGGGATGCGTAGCCCAGACGCTTTTCCCGGCTTGCATTCCTGACGTACCCCCGATTCGCCAAGACTACCGTAGTTCACCAGCTGCCGCCGGGCTCTGGGCCAGCAAAATGAGGAATCCGCCACCGCCCGCCCCAGGCAGCTTGGCCCCACGGATATAGGGCCGCGCGGGGGCGGCGCTCACGGATGCCTCGTGGAGCGCGGCCACGGCACGCACCAGGGTCGCTTGATCAAGAAGATGCGTCTGAAGAAGATCGCCACTTACAACCGAACCGGTTCCTGGCGGAAAGCTACCTGGAGGGACACAACACCAGGTACGCGGTTGCGGCGCGCGAGCGGGCGGACTTTCATCAGGCGCCGGCGGGGCTGGACCTCGATCAGGTGTCTTGCCTGGAGGAGCAGCGCAAGGTCAGTAACGACTGGGTGGTACAAGTACAGCCAGCGGTGGCTGCAAATCGAGGCGGAGGGCCAACGGGCGCTGGTGGGAGCCGGCAGCCTGACGTTGCTGCGCGGCTGCGGTGGCACGAACTCGCCGAACGTCCGCGGGCCAAGCAGCCGGTCGCCAAACCAAGAGCAGTGATGCACAGGAAGCCCGCGCCGGAACATCCGTGGAGGAAAACCATACCTTGCGGCGCAGGCGCGGTGAGCGCAATCGGCAGGGGCGGCTCGGCGCTGCCGGTCACTGCGCGGTGGGCAGGCGAAGGGGCAGCAACCGCTGGCCAATTCCCCTGCACCCCATCCCCGCTGAGACGACCGGAAAGACTATCAATAAAGGGATACTTCTATCGAGGTAAGCATGGGGACATTTCTATCGAGGCTTGACATTTCTTGCGGATCCAGGTTGCGCTGAAAGGCGAAGTTCACTAAACTGTCGATGGTGGTACGAACATCAAACCGCTAGTAGAGCCGCCCCATGAGTTCGCTGGACCACGGAGATCGTCGATCTCAACCGCATCCGTTGTGCGGTAAGAGCGGTCGGCAGTAACCAGGTTAAGCGGACCGACATGCTTGTTGATCTGATGTTCCTGGGCGTTGAGTGTGTCGTGCGTCGTGAGTCACTATCTGGCACATCTATGAGGTACGTCGGTGAATTATAGCAATAAGAAATATCTGTTCGTTGCCGGTTGCGGACATAGTGGCACCTCGTTAATGGCGGCACTTCTCGGAAGTCACCCGGACATATATGCAATTCCCTTCGAGACGAATTTGTTTGGTCTAATTGAAAGCCGTTCAGAGATAGAACGCCACCTTTCCGACTTCGCCACGAGCGCGGAGACGCGATGCGTTTATATTTGCGAAAAAACGCCCATTCACGTCCGCCAGTTGGAAAAAGTGTTCGACTATTTTCCTGAAGCAAGAGTCATTCTGATGTTCCGGGACGGGAGGGACGTTGTCGCGTCATTGAAGCGGCGAACGGGCCTTTTGCTGCCGGGTATCGAGCGCTGGGTGAGGGACACGGGCCTTACAATCAGGCGGCGGAGCGATCCAAGAGTATTAGTCGTCCAGTACGAGGCGCTGATCCAGGACAGCGTGGGAACACTCGAGGAGATATGCCGATATCTCGGGCTGGCATATGACGACGCAATGTTGCGCTTTCACGAGGATTCCCGCAACTGGTTCTTCGAGCAGGAAGTGAAGGCCTCGGATGGAGTCGGCGAGCCGTCACATCGCGCGCTACGGAACTGGCAGGTCCATCAGCCTATTTTTGACGGTCGCGGCAAATGGCGCACGGGCCTGACCTTTGAGGACATGGTGCTGTTCAATCGAATGGCAGCGGAACTCATGGAGGAGATCGGTTACTATGACCCCGCTCGTGGCGACATCGATGAGCCGTATGCCACGATTCCGGTTGAAACGTGCGCGGTTGGCGATCAGCCGGCGTCTGACGAATGGCAAGTAGAGCCAGCTGAGAGGCCTACAAACAAACCCCAGATTTCTGCGCAGTGCTACGAGAGTATTCTTAACGAGGAGCACCATAGCTGGAATGGCGGGCCGTGGTCTCTTGGCCGCTATTACTTTGAGGGGCTTGTCTCACTCGGACTAGAGTCAGGCGATCGACTCCTGGATTTCGGCTGTGGAGCCGGAAGGCTTGGCATCCCGGCGATTCGCTATCTGAAACCGGCGCACTACTTTGGAGTCGATGCGGATCGGTTAAGCCTCGAGGCATTTGGCCAGTACGAAATTCCCTTGCATGGTCTTTCGTTCAGAGCTCCGCGCCTGCTCCACGATGACACCGGCAACCTGGCTTATTTCGATACCAGGTTCACTGCGATTGCCGACTTATATGCCACGTACCACTTGCCGCACGAGTCGGTGAAAAGGCTTTACGGTTTCTTTGGCGAGAATCTGGAGCCCGGGGGGCGTATTTTCATTCCTCATTTGCCGAAGCTGTCGCAGACCGAATTAAGTGAGCTCGGCCTCAGGGTCGACCATGCTGAGAAGCGCGACTGGCCCGCCTTTCTGCGCCTGACCCACGGGGAAGTTCGGAAACCCGACGAGTGGCACGTTCTTGTACGAGTGTAGCTTGCCCCGGCCTTGGGGAGCAGCAGGCACACGCCGGCGCCAACTGGCGGAGAGCCTGTCAGCTATGGACCCCGGGGGTTTCATTGGGTTCTGAACAGATGCCTCCACAGGGGAGATCCGGCCCTTTTAGTTGATTTGCCGGGCGGGGGCGGGTGTATGATTCTCTAGTGGGCATCATGGCGATGCTTGGCTGAGTAGTTACCAGCAATGAAGTCAGCTTGCTCGACTTCATCCACCAGCGCCCTTCAACTGGTGTTTTCATGCGACCTATCCACGTGGACGCCGCGCACGAATACGAAGAGGTAATGCGCGACCTGAACTTGTATTGGGACCTGCTCGATGATGGCGGTTGCCTCATCGGCGACGACTATCATTGGACCTGGCCCGGTGTTCCGCTTGCCTTCCGCCAGTTCGCGCGGGAGAAGGGTCTGCCCCTGCGCATGTCGTTGAGCAAATGCTTCCTCGGCAAGGGAACAGACTTCATCCCAACCGGCAGTATCGCCGTGAGCAACGATCCGGATCTGTTTTTCGACTTCGAGGTCAACGACTACAGGCATCGCCACCGGGAGGGATCGTGAGCGCGGACTTCCAGTTGGAGACGCCCGTTGTCCTGCTGTTGTTCAGCCGCCCGGCCTGCACAGCCGCCGTGTTTGACCGCGTGCGCGAGGCTCGTCCACCGGAGATCTTCATCGTTCAGGATGCTCCCCGTGCGCACGTTGCCGGCGAGAGCCTCCACTGTGCCGAGGTGCGTGCAATTGCCGGCGCCGTAGACTGGCCCTGCAAAGTGCACTGGAATGTGGCGGCGGAGCACATGGGTTGCATGCTGCGCGTCTCAAGCGGTCTCTCCTGGGTCTTCAGTCTGACGGCGGAGGCCATCGTGCTTGAGGACGATTGCCTGCCGCATCCCGCCTTTTTTCGGTACTGCCAGGAATTACTGGAGCGTTACCGCGACGACCAGCGGATCTTCTCGATCTCGGGCGACAACTTCAACTTCGGCCAGCGCGTATTCGACTACTCCTACCACTTCTCCTTGCGCTTTCATTGCTGGGGGTGGGCCTCCTGGCGGCGGAGTTGGCGTTCGGTGGATTTGAACCTGTCGCAGTGGCCGTCGATACGCGAAGGCTCCTGGCTTGAAGATGTCGTCGGGCACCGGGAGGGCGCTAGCGACTACCGCAAAGCGTTCGACGCCTGCCGCGACTACGGCGCCGACACGTGGGCCTATCGAGCAGCCTACTCCAGCGTCGTCAACGGCCGCCTGAATATCCACCCAGGCGTCAATCTGGTCACCAACATAGGCTTCGGCCCAGGTGCGCACAGCGGCTGCACCACTCACCCACTCGCCGATATTCCGGTCGGTGATCTCGAGTTGCCGCTCCGGCACCCGCCCTTCCTGATGCGTGATTTCGTAGCCGACCGCAACGCATTCGACTTCATCTACAACCCGGTGGAGGCGCGCACTTGAGCGGCCCCCGTCAATCTAGGGCCGCTCTGCGGGTTTAGGCACGGGAAACAAGAAAAGGGCCACCGAATGTCGGTGGCCCTTGGGTTTTCTACTTAGCTGTTTACGGCAGCAGAGTGAAAGAGCGCGTACTCTCGGTCCTTGCCTCCCCGGGTGACACCGACAAGGGGCTGAAAAACAGCACACGAGTCGGTTCCTCCACAACCGAGGACCCTTCTGCAAGGCGTAAAGACACGCCCGACAGCTTTGCTCTTTCAGAACTGTAATGCTCGGCGGCGTCGGACAAGCCAATAGCCAAGCAACATGCCCATCAGGAGCAACCCACCGGTGGATGGCTCCGGCACGTTGAAAGCGAAAGTGTCGGCGCCGGGGTGGTTGCCGGGGCTGTTCGTGGTGGCCAGGATTTCAAATTCGATATATTGCGCCGTCACGGGGGTTGACAATGCCGTCAGAGTCTGGAAGGCCGTGTAGCTGGTTGGGCTTACAGGGACCGCACGGTTAATAACGCCGCTGTTGCCGATCAGTGTATCGGTCGTGTCGTAGAAGAAATATTCTACTTGGGTGGCGAAGTTTTGCACACCTAGTCCTGAAGAACCCTGTCCCGGTCCCCCGGAAGTTGTCCGATCCGTGTACAGAATACTCGTAAACGTGTACGCGGCGCCAAAATTCATATCGATTATGACAGGCGCTATAGTGGATGCTGGACCCGCAGCCGCGTAATCGGTGAAGTTGTTACCGTCGAACAGGTATGAATAACCAAATCCGGAAACAGCCGCTGAGGTCAAGCCACCGTCAGTGGGATTCGGGATGATGGACGCCATGGCTTGCCCCACAGTCATTCCGAGCACAAGCCCACCTAGAACTAGCAATCTACCGTATCTCATAATCCTCCGTTTTGCTCAAGAAGCATACCGAGTATACGATGAAGCCCGCGGGCATTGCAAGTGCTTCCTGACACCAGATGGCAGTAAAATCGACATTTCCTGACGCCGTTCGTACTAGGTGCGCCGCAACAGTACTGTTTCGGACGGCGCCTTCCACCGGTGCATCTGTGAGAACGTGGGATTTTAGACACAATCGAAAGTTCCGCCCCACGCCTGGCGCGCGTCCCTTGCACAGCGCGTCCTGACGACCGTCGTATTACCCAACAGTTGTGGAGCTTAAGGCAATTCATCCCCGTTGCGCTGCCGGTCGGCAGGTTCGGCCCGCGGAAGAGAGGCTCCCGGTTCCGGCGGCAGGCCTCACATTCCAGTGCGGCCACACGGTTCTGCCTGCCCGACGCTCCTCCCCGATCAATGCGTCCAGTTTTCCAGCCGCCCGCCAAGTCCGACACACTGGTAGTAGTGGGTTGCGATACAATTGCTCAAAGTCGACAGGCGCCAGGTAACGATAATGCAGTTGCTTACAATCCGCCAGATCGCCGGTCGCACGGAAGCGGTTTTACAGTGGGATCCCGATCCTGAACTGCGAGACGCAGCCGTAGGCACAGTGCTCAATATGTCATCCCACATCCTCGATGCGGAGGGTGAGCGGATGATTGTGTTCGACGGGCCGCGAGCACAACCTGGTATTGGCCCGAAAGGGGATGCTTGCGTGCTTCCGCTGGCAGTCCCGAGTGAACCGGGACGCTATCGGATCCATATTGAACCTGTGGTGGAATTACGTTTCTGGGCCGCGGAACGTGGCTATACCCCCCTCATACTGGAGGCGGAGAGGAGCGCCGATGGCTCCTTGCTGGTCTATTGTTCCAGCGCCGACCGCCGCTACACCCTGGAAAGCGCGCCTTCCGGTTTCTCCATCGACGGACCGCTGTACGGCTATGGCGACTCGGAGCGCTGCGTCGAGATACCATGGGTTCTGTCGCGTTACCGGGGCGAAACCCGTGTGCTCGATGTCGGTCATGTCCATGCGGAACCTCGTTATTTGCAGGCACGCGATGGTCTGAGAATACCGTTCCTGGTGGGCCTGGATCTGGCGGCGAGGCCGCAACCCGGAATTCGCGGTGTCGCGGGGGACGTGCTCGCAGCCCCCTTCCGGCCTGGAGTATTCGACCTTATATTTGCAGTATCCGTAATCGAACACATCGGTCGCGATAACTCGGTGTATTGCGCTGGTGGAACGGGCACTCGGGAGGCCGGAGACTTGGATGCGGGGGCACGCCTCGCCGATCTCTTGCGGCCCGGTGGTCGTCTCCTGATCACTGTGCCGTTCGGCCGCTGCGAAGACCACGGCTGGTTCGTACAATACGACCAGCAACGGATACGCGCTTTGGTAGAGGCCACACGCTGTGAACTGGTTGTCGCCGAGTTTTACGCCTACGGCCTCTCCGGCTGGAATGGTCCGCTGGATCCGGCCAGCATTGGCAACGTAGCGTACCGTTCGGAGAGCTACGCTGCTGGAGCAGTGGCTTGCCTGGAACTGTCCCGGAAGGAGCCCTGTTCAGGGCGGCCCCGTGTACATGATCGTTAGAGCTAAAAGATAGCAAAAGGGCGTTTACCGGCAACCGTGATGAATTTCCGCCCTCCTCGTCCCGCGGTGGAGGGCCTCCGCGCGAACTCGCACGCCTCGGCCAATTTGCGGGGTGGATCGAGCGGTTTCGAGATTGGATGTCGGACCGCGTCTTGTTGACGAAGTAGGCACCGCCGGTGCCGCGAGCCGCATCGTCCCCCTTACCCCGCCACCTGTTCCACGCAAGCCGGCCCGCAGATCCGTTCCACCGCCGCCTTGAACTCGCGATCCGGCCGCACCTTCGCCGGCACGTCCAACAGCACCGAGAAATCGCGCGGCGCTTCCAGCCTCAACCTCACCGATGTCGTTCCCGGCTTGCGCTTGAACAGCTCTTCCAGCGCCGCCGCCCGGTCCGCGCCGCCGTCCCGTCCGATCCACACGCGGATGGCGATCACCCCCGGAAGATCGATGCGCGCGTTATCCAGCGCCACGATATCCTGCACCGAAAGCTTCGGCGTCGTGTTCTCTTCGGGCAGCACCAACCCGCGCACCATCACCGCCGTGTCTTCCACCACCTGGCTCGCCAGGCGTTCGTAGTTGGTGGCGAAGAGCAGCGCTTCGATGCTGCCCGTGCGATCTTCCAACGCCATCACGCACCACGGCTTGCCGTCGCGATTGCGTTTGCGCGTGATGCCGGTGAGCACGCCGCAGATGGCCACCTCGGTGTTCTTGGCGAGGCCATCCAGGTTGGAGCTGTCGTGGCTGGCCAGTTCCGTCACCTTGTCCATGTAGCCGTCCAGCGGATGGCCGGTGACCCAGAAACCCAGCAACTCCTTTTCGCCGGCGAGCTTCTCTTTGTCGCTCCAGTCGGGGACATTCGGCAGCGGCATGGCGCGCGCTTCGCTCGATTCGAGGATTTCGCCGAAGAGGCCCACCTGCCCGCTCTCCCGATCGCGTTGCACGCGCTGGCCGGATTCCATGGCCCCTTCCACGGCCGCCCACTTCTGGCTGCGCGTGCCTTCCAGCGAATCCATCGCGCCCGCCTTGATCAGGCTTTCGATCATGCGCCGGTTGACGCTGCCCAGACCCACTTTTTCGCAGAACTGGTGCAGCGATGTGAAGCGTCCGACCTCCGCCCGCGCCTTGCCGATGGCTTCCACCGCCGATTGCCCCAGGTTCTTCACTGCGCCCATACCGAAGCGGATGGCTTCGCCATCGGGCGTGAAGCTCCACTCGCTGTGGTTCACGTCCGGGGGGAGAATCTTGATCCCCATTTCCCGGCATTCGTTAATGTACTTGACGATCTTGGCCGTGTTCCCGGTTTCCGAGGTCAGCAGCGCCGCCATAAAGTCCACCGGATAGTGGGCCTTGAGGTAGGCCGTCACGAAGGCGAGATAGGCGTAGGCGGCCGAGTGCGATTTGTTGAACCCGTAGCCCGCGAACTGCTCCATCAGGTCGAAGATCTTCTCCACCTTTCGCTGCGGGAAGCCGCGTTCCAGCGCGCCCTTGAGGAAGCGCTCACGCTGCTTGGCCATCTCCTCGACCTTCTTCTTACCCATGGCCCGGCGCAACAGATCGGCATCGCCCAGCGAATATCCGGCGATGCGATTGGAGATCTGCATCACCTGTTCCTGGTAGACAATGACGCCGTAGGTTTCTTCCAGCAGCTCCTTCAGTTCGGGCAGGTCGTACACCACCGCCTTGCGGCCCCACTTGCGCTCGATGAAATCGTCCACCATGCCGCCCTGAATCGGGCCCGGCCGATACAGCGCGTTGAGCGCCGTGAGGTCTTCCAGGCGGCTCGGCTGATAGCGCCGCAGGATGTCGCGCATGCCGCTCGATTCGAACTGGAACACGCCGCTGGTGAAGCCCTTGCAGAACACCTCGTACGTGCCCTTGTCGTCCAGCGGAAGATCTTCCGGCACGATGGTCACACCGTGGCGCTTCCGGATGAGGCGCAGCGCGTCCTGAATCAGCGTGAGCGTGGTCAGCCCCAGGAAATCCATCTTCAGCAGTTGGAGTTTTTCCAGGCCGCCCATGTCGAACTGCGTCACAATTTCGTCGCGGTTCGTCTTGTACAACGGAACCAGGTCGCGCAGCGGTAACGGCGAGATGACCACGCCGGCGGCGTGCACAGAGCAGTTGCGCGCCAGGCCTTCGAGGCGCAGAGCCACCTTCATTACATCGTCGATGCGCGGGTCTTTCTTCGCCGCTTCATTAAAGCCCGGCTCCTGGTCGAAGGCTTCCTGCAAGGTGATGTTGAGCGTCGCCGGCACCAGTTTCGTCAGGCGCTCCACATCCGCGAACGGCACTTCCAGCACGCGGCCCACATCCTTGATGGCCGCGCGCGCCCCCAGCGTGTTGAACGTGATGATCTGCGCCACCTGCTCGCGGCCGTACTTCTCCGTCACGTAGTGGATCACCTCCCCGCGGCGGTTCATGCAGAAATCCACGTCCACGTCGGGGAAACTCACGCGCTCCGGGTTGAGGAAGCGCTCGAACAGCAGGCCATATTGCAGCGGGTCGATATCGGTGATCTCCATGGCGTAGCTCACCAGGCTGCCGGCGGCCGACCCCCGGCCCGGGCCCACCGGAATTCCCTTGTCCTTGGCGTAGCGGATGAAGTCCCAGACCACCAGGAAATAGCCCGAAAACTTCATATCCTGGATCATCTTGATCTCGCGGTCCAGGCGTTCGGCGTACTCGGCCAGGTCGTGCTTCAGCGCAGACTTCACGCGCATCGCCTCCAGGCGCGGCCGCCGCTTCTCGAAGCCCATGCGCGCCACGTATTCGAAGTAGGTGTCGGTGGTGTGCTCGGCCGGGATATCGAAGCGCGGAAACGGGTCCGCCACTTTTTCCAGCTTGACGTGGCAGCGCTCGGCGATCTCCCACGTCCGGTCCACGGCGTCCTCCAGTTCGCCGAAGAGCTCCATCATTTCATCCCGCGTCTTGAGGTAGAAATCCGCCGTGTTCCAACGCATCCGGTTGGGGTCGCTGAAATTCTTGCCGGTCTGGATGCACATCAGGATCTCGTGCGCCCGGGCATCCTCCTTGCGCAGGTAATGCGAATCGTTGGTGGCCACCAGCGGGAAGCCGGTTTCGCTGGAGAGCCGCACCAGTTCGGGAGTGAGGCGCTTATCCTGCTCCAGGTGGTGATCCTGCACTTCCAGGAAGAAATTCTTCTGCCCGAAGATGTCGCCATACTGGTGCGCCATGCGCCGCGCATCGTCGTGCTTGTCGCTCAATAGCGTCTCGGGAATGTGCCCGCGCAGGCACGCCGACATGCCGATCAGTCCCTTGGAATGCGCCGCCAGCAGGTCGGTATCGATGCGCGGCTTGTAATAGAAGCCGTCCAGGTACGCCGTGGAGACCAGCTTGATCAGGTTGCGATAGCCTTCCTGGTTCTCGCACAGCAGCACCAGGTGGTTGTAGCGGTCGGTGTCGCTGCGCGTCTTGTGGCCCTTCTGCGAAACGTACACTTCGCAGCCGATCACCGGATGAATCCCCGACGCCTTGGCCGCGTTGTAGAACTTCACCGCTCCGAATAGATTGCCGTGGTCGGTCATGGCCACTGCCGGCATCTTCTGTTCGACCATGATCTGCATCAACTGGTCGATATCGCAGGCGCCGTCCAGCAGCGAGTAGTCTGTGTGGCAGTGTAAATGGACGAAGGACATTCCGCAAGATCCCGTTCCCCGGGGGAGGTGGGTTTCGCTTACTAGTTTATCGTGTAGGACAGGCCTCCTGGCCTGTCCTTTGCAATTCCGGAATTACCGCCCCGCCCCGCAAAACGGATCCGCGCCGATCGTGCCCTCGAGTTCCCTCAAATATCCCGGCCCACTCACCCGCGCCAGTTGCCTTCGCGCTTCCGCTAGCCGCCCCGCGATATCCGCGCCCCGCAGCTCTTCGCCGCCGGCCTGGAATGCCTCGATGGCGCGCAGGTGGCGCTTCCACAGCGCCATATCGCGCGTTTGTTTGCTGCGCAGCCGCTCGCCATACCAGTCGCTTTCCATCAGGTATTCGCGCGTGAACAAACGTCGCACCGCCCGGTCCTCCACGCCCATCCCCTGGTACTCGCCGTTGGCCATAATGTGCAGCAGCGCCTGAAGCGGTGGACACGCCCCTTCCACGCTGCCATCCTCGAAGTACTGCCGCGCGACCCGCGTCTGCGCTTCCACAATAGCGTCCACGCCCGCCGCGAATTGCACGATGTCCTGTTTCTCCGGACGCAGCATCTCCTCCGTGAACACCGCCGCCGGAGTCTCGAAAATGCGCCCCAGGAAGCGGTCGGCAAATAGCGGCGTGATCCGGTAACCCAGGCGGCTGGCCGCCACCGTGCGGTTGTCCAGGCAGAAATCCGAGACCTTTTCCAGGTACCCGTTTGCCTTCAGAAACTCGGGATCGCGCTCGTGCACCCGCATGCGGCACCAGATCTCCGGAACCAGCAGGCTGATGTCGTGGTCTACGCGGAAATGCGGCCCTACATAGCCCGCCGATGTGGTGAAACCCGCGTACCCGGTCAGAATGAACGATACCAGGGCGTTATTCAGATCCACCACCGGAAGCAGCGCGTTGAAGGCTGCCTTGGTCAACGCGCCTTCGCTGCCGAAGCCGGTCGTCGCCGGGGACTTGCCGGTCAGGCTGCAGATGAAATCCATGAACAGCTCCGGCAATTCCTGGTAATGGATCGGGCTGTGCACGGCGAGTGGCGGCAGGCCCGCCCCGGGATCGGCCGGACTGTTTCTTCGTCCCGCCAGCACCGCGTTCACCGGCAGGTAAACCGGCCGGCCCGCCGGAATTCCGCGCGCGAGGCGGGCGGCCATTTGCGCCAGATGGAGTTCTCTCGGATTGGCCAGGTCGGGCCGGCGTTGCAGATAGCGCGGGTTGGTCGTGCGCTTTCCGTTGACCACGCGCGGGTGCGCCGACGACACCACGTAGTCCGTCTCCGGCCGCTCCACGAAGCTCTCCAGCAGCACCTTCATCGGGTCCGAGTATTGATCGAACTCCACCACATGTTCCACCAGCGCGCGCGCCCCGTCGAGCGTGATCGGCTCGAAATTGGACAGGAAATTTCCCGGCCCCGCGATGTCCGCCTCCGCCTGCACGTCCACTCCCCGATGGATCGCATCGTCGGGCCGCTGGAACAGCACCCGCTCGCAGTTCGCCACCAGTTTCACGCTCGGGTTGCCGTAGCCCGGATCCAGATCGTTCAGCGCCTCGCGCGGAAGCACCAGCGACGCGGTGATGTCGTCCTCCATCTGCACCTTCACCGCGGGACAGAAATCCGGCCGCAGCTTATAAATCCGCCAGGAGCCATCCGGATCGTAGCCTACCCGCAGGTAGTTGCTCACCAGTTTCTGATTGTCGAATTTCAGCTCGTGTCCCAGAAATCCGTTGATCCGGTCCACCGTGAAATGCTCACGCCAGTTTTCGCCCCAGTCGGGCTGGTAGTAGCGCTTCACCGTGAAGACCAGTTGCCGCACGGTCTGCGAAAGCTGGCTCACCCAGGCGTTGTGCCGGTCGGTATATTCCGCCGCGGGCATCAACATTTGGATTACGCTGCCCAGCGAGCGCGCCGCGCTCAGAATCGGCCGCCGCGAGCGCTCGTCCGGCGGCCGGTTGCGATAGATGGCGGAAAAATCCCTGCGCAGGATCTCCGCCACCTGGTCCATGTCGCCATGGTAATCTCGCACGAAAACCGGTCCCTTCAACAGGACATCGGCAATCGATTTGGAGATCTCCGATTTTCCCCCGCCCGACACCGTGCACGGCTTGTGGCACAGCGTTCCGCGAGGCCGCGACCCCACCATGCGCCATGCCGTGCCGGCCAACTGCTTCTGCAGTTTCACCCGGAAACCGGAGGGCATAAAGTACACGGCCCCGGCGCGCAAAGGCACCCGCGACTCCGTGCCGCCATGCCGCCACCGCACGAATCCTTCCCGCGTGTGGAAACTGGCGTCCTCCGGCACATAGTAGACGCTCGGATAGCGCTTGTCCACGGCGTGGCCTTCGGGCTGCATCTCGATTAGATCTCCCAGTAAAGCCACGGCGTCGGGGAAGGCGGCGGCCTTCAGGCTGACCGTTCGATCGCCAAAGAAGTCCTGCCCCAGGATGTAGGTGGCGAAGGCCAGCGCTCCCCCGGCGTGTTCCTCCTCGC
>Ga0182030_10002414_pt1 | contig 39588 bp, 37 predicted proteins | sample 812S3MmetaG_FD_121299 | JGI IMG/M metagenome (GOLD analysis project Ga0182030, IMG submission 121299) | Permafrost microbial communities from Stordalen Mire, Sweden - 812S3M metaG (Illumina Assembly) | ecosystem: Environmental > Terrestrial > Soil > Wetlands > Permafrost | place: Sweden...
CCTTCAAAATCGTGATGAAGCCTGGCAGAGGATACCGCAATAACGGCGCCGCCATGCCTCGCTCACCGCCATCGCAGCTCGAGTCCAGCTCCTCGAACGAGCCGGCCAGCACGGTCGCCAGGGGCCATACTGGTGCCGGCGAGTCGGACGGTAGGGAAAAGGACTCGGACAACTCGCGCAAAGCCACCACTGAGTAGAGAAGGTCACGCACTGTCCACTCGATGGCGGCGCGGAAGGTACTCGCGGCTGCTGCTGCGGCTACCGTGGCCGAAATGTCGAATTCCATCTCCGAGGGTGCGGGGGTCGGTGGGTATCTCGGGGTCCCAACCGACTTCTCGGCTAAGAGCATTAAGACAGAGAGGAAGACCTGCGGTAGGTCGCTGTCGGCAAAACGGCCCTCAAAAGCAGTGGCAAGAATATTGCACACGGCTTCGCGGTTATCGGAAAAGCGCACTATAGGCAGAGCGACAGTAATGCCATGGGAGAGGGCGCCGTTACGCGTGTATAAGACTGAACAGGGATCGCAGACCAGCGTCGGTGTTTGCGGAGATGGACCGGAGAGTATCGGAGTTGAAACGGGAGAGATCGAGGCTAGGACACCGGATGTCTCCGTAAAGTGGCCCATAGCTAGCGGGAAGGCGAGGCGAGTGCGGCTGCCCGGCGAGGGGAAGCCTTCGGTGCCACCGCCAGGAGTAGGCGGCTTGTACGGACCGGGAGAGGGGGCACGAAATAACCAGGCCAGCGTTATGCCGCTAGCGCCACAGAGTGGGCAGGTGCCTTTGAAGGAGCCTTTGGTTGAACGCAGACCGGTGGTATACATCAACCCATGAAGCGATGCGTCAGTAACGCCAGCCTCCCAGCTCCCCCATGACTCTTCTACTGTTTTCCCTGGGTAGGGTGCGGATGTTGTAGCGAGCTGTGTGGTCCGCCGTGCCCTGGGAGGCGCGGCCGGCGGTTGCGAGGGTGCAGAAACCATTTGGCTGTGAGGCGTGGAGAATTTTGAAGGCTCTGGTTGAGGAGCGCTCACAGGAAGAGGGGCGCTCTTATATGGCTCGCGAGACGAAGGGCTCATTGCAGGGCTGGCGTCGATGGCAGAGAAGGAACTGGCCGAGACATCGTTAATTATATCTTGCCTTTCCTCGGCCCTTTGAATCTGGCCTTGAGCATCGGTGATAAACCGGCGCATATTTTCTCGATACACAGCGCGGAGGCGTGATTGGAGAGGATGTGGGGGCGACTGCCCACGGTTGCCGAGGTCAACGAGCTCCGTAAAGAGCGACTCGGCCTTGCCATGTAGGTCCAGGCGAGGTTGGAAGAGTGGATCGTCAGGACGAATCGTCTGTTGCTGAAGCCAGTGACGAAAGTCGTTTTGCTGGTTCTGAGCTTGCATCGTCATTCGGATGCTGTCAAGGTTGCTGACATCGGAGAAGATGTTCGCAAGCTGATTGGGGCTCACGCGGTTGGCAAAGAGGTCATTCATGTCAACGACGAGCGAGTCTTGCAGTGCGACCTCGTTGGCGCCCAGCCGCTGTGGGGTTGGGATGGAAATGGCAGCAAAATCAGCAACAGAGACCTGCGGAAGCAAGTCCCAGCGAGAAGTGGAGTCGAAGACAGGGTGCGGCTGGCCCTTGAGGAGTACGTTGAAGTTGCCTTTGGTCTGCATGACGCGCAGGTCGCCGTTGGTCTCGTTGCAGAACAGAAAGGCGCAGTTGGGCACGACTGCAAAAACACCTACGCCTATGGATATATCGCAACTTGCAGGACCGGTGCTTGGGTTCCCAAACACAACGATGATACAGCTGATGCCATGAATTCCATGCTTTGCGACATCACCGGCAAACTTGGCCCTAGCTTCTGCCGGTATCAGACCGTCGGTCATGAGGAACCACAACGAGGACTCTTTGAGGGCAGCTTTATGGGAAGCATTGGCGAGGAGAGCTCCGGGATCGGTGCCACCACAGTCTTCAAGATTATTCAGTTGAGCAAGGCTCAGGATGGGATGCGCCTTGTCATCCCATGGCAGAATCTTACAGTCGAAGCGCGCGTGTGGTGATAGCAGGTTCGAAACACTTCGGATGAACGCTTTCTCTGCGGAGAGAGTTGGGCCATAGGTGCTGCCCGAAATATCGACAGCAAAAGACACCGCAGTACTGCGGAGGGGTTGATGATCTAGCTTGGGTTTCTTGGATTCGATGTTCGGTGTAGGAAGGGTTGGCGGCGGTTCTGCGGTTGAAGTTATAGCCCTCTTTTCCAATGTCATTATCGCTTATGCTTATCTACACTGTAATCGCACTTAGTCAGCTTATTTGAGGAGGTCGCTTCTGGTTTGAGCAACTCTACTTACAGAAAGTCAACGTGAGCTCAAAATTGGCGCGTATGTGGGTAGAAAAGAAGACGGCCGGTCGAACAGACTTGGGAGAGATGGCTCAGAAAAATATGGCGGTATGGGTGGTGAGGCGACTAATAAGAAGACTGCCGCATCCATGAGGCAACCATAGGCAGCGGGTTTGAATTGTGGCAGCGCAAGACGCCTCACTGCGACACAGCCCACCAAGGGAGCCTCGCGGTGTCAGGTGCCGAGATCGATGGCCCATTTTTGATTCTGCTTGCATCCTGTGTTTAAGCTCAAAAAATGTCGGTTGAACCTTAATCAAAAATCTTGAAAATTGTATGAGGGATAGTATCGCTTCTTCAGACGTCTAGATCTCAGGAGATGGCCTCGTTGCTTTCTCCCAAGATTGCTCCATCCCCGTGAAACAGATAGGTCCGTTTGCAGCAATTAGGAAGATATCGCTTTCTAAATTGAGGGGATGAAGTAAGTTCTTGATGAAAATAAATTTCTTGTTATTCTTAAAACCAAAAATTTGCATTGGGCTCATGACAAGGGCATGGAACCAATAGCAACACCCAAATTCTATTCTATTCGCCATTTGCTAGTATAATATTCAGAAATTTTGTGATTCCCCACAGAGCATTTGCGACTTTTAGCTTCTGTAAACTCTCTGATTGAGCAGCAAAAGAGTCTTTTACCTAACCTCCCTCATTCTGGGGCTCTAACTTTCTATTCTTTGGCTCTAACTTAAATCTCTTAATTTCAGTCGCGATTTTCATAATCTTATTATCTTTCTCAACTATATCGTTTTACTCAACCTCATCCCTCTTGACATTCTTCCGAAACCCCGACTGTTCCCTCAGTGCACCTATAGAACTTCGATTTCGTGGTCTTGGGAATGGCAATGGCGATGGCATAAAGCATATCAATGGCGTAAATGGGCATGGAAGTGTCAATGGCACGACAACACAAGCTCCAGCTACTAGTAATGGAAGCTCCGTGGGGGATTTGCTGGCACCGCTCAACGGCATGGTTTCATCACTCGATGAAGCTACCAGACACACTCTCGTGTCTGCACTCCACGAAGCGGCGGAAAACCTTGAGACCCCTTACGATACCATGCTTCGTTTTGCTAACGCTGTAAGTTACCATACAACAACAGCCGCTTATCTCTAATGACAACTGTGACAGGGTCGCCAGATAGCTATGATCAAGATTGGTAGTGATTTGGGCGTCTTCAAGGCTCTGGCGCAGAGCAGCACTCCTTTATGTGTCAACAAACTTTCCCTCACAACTGGGGCAGACCCATTGCTCGTGAGCCGCATCATGCGATACCTTGCCTCGAATCGCCTCGTCAAGGAGACCAACAAGGACCACTACACCAGCAGCAAGGCCACATTGGCTATGGCTGAACCTCGGATTGAGGGTGCAATGCGCTACTTCCACTCCGTCAGCAATCCATCCTTCCAGGTGCTCCCAGACTATCTCCAGGATAACGAGTATCGGAATACCACTGGTGGCGATGTGCCTGGCACCAGGCTAGAAATACACACCTAGACTTCTTTCCCTGGCTCAAGAAGCAACCCAGCTTGTTCAAGGATTTCCAGGGTCTAATGAGTGTCCCCAAAGAAGGTAACTGGCTCAACGCCGTCTCTTTCGACGACTAGGCTGTCTCTGGAGATTCAAGCCAGGTAGCGTTCGTCGACACTGGGGGCAATGTCGGTCACCAATGCGCACGCCTCAAGATGGCGCACCCCAAGCTAGCAGGACAAATTATCCTTCAAGATCGAGTAGAGACGATCAAGTCCACTCCGGAGATCAAAGGGGTTAAATTTACGGCCCATGACTTCTTTACCCCGCAGACGGTAAAAGGTACAGTGACAAGCATACTTTTTAAACCCGAATAATTCTGCTGATACATACGATTGATAAACAGGGGCGAAGTACTATTACCTGCGCGCTATTCTGCACGATTGGGAAGACGATAAGGCCGCGGATGTTCTGAAGAACATTATCCCGGCCATGTTCTCCGACTCGCAGATCCTAATCGAGGTGGCCATGCCAAATACGGGTGCGCACGTCTGGCCGGCCGGGCTTGGTCTACAGATGTACATCATGCATGGTGCGATGGAGCGGAATATCAACCAGTGGCACACGCTCCTCGATCGCGCGGGTCTGAAGGCTGTTGAGATCAAGACATATGCGCCTGCCATGCGAAGCTCTATTATCTACGCTGTACCCAAGTAGAAAATTGTGGTCGAATCTACTGTTGTGAACAAACTAGTTTGTAATGAATCTTTAGCTTTTCAAAGTTCATTTGAGCTGTGGCCTTCTATAACTATTACTATGAGCGATCCAATTCGTTCCAATAGGATATTTCTTTTAGTGTTGTGAATTATTTTAGGCAACATTCGGGTGATCATTCAATTAGGTCACCCGTTGGCAATCTACTATCCAACAAAGCACAAAAGTATGCAACACGAGGTGGGGAAAGCAATGCATTTGGGCCAATAAATCCTCTTCCAGACAGACTTAATATAATTTGCAGTTTGCCTTTCCTTTCTGCTTTGATAACCCATCAGCCTTCAAAAAGCACATACGAAGTACACAAGCTCTTGTTTACGCCAATTCAATCATCGGCAACATGTCCAGACCTCTGCCTTCCTACACCAAAGTCACCCACAATACTACTTACGATGCCATCAATCCCAGTCTCCCGGCGCTCTCAACGGCTGGCAAAGTTGTCTTAATCACCGGTGTATCAGGTGGCATCGGTCGAGCCACCGCATCATCCTTCGCTGCCTCTGGTCCCAAGGCTCTTATCCTTCTCGGTCGCAAAACGGACACGCTTGCTGAGACAGCCGACCAAGTCGCGACAGCTGATATAGCACAAGGTGGCGCTCGTCCCATTGTGCAAACTCATGCCGTTGACGTGCTTGATGCGCCCAAATTAAAGGATATCATGGCCTCCGTAGCTTCGCAATTCGGGGGCATTGATATCCTCGTTCACTGTGCTGGACATCTGCCGCCTGTGGCACCGCTTCTATCATTCGACCCAGACAACTTCCTCAAGGGATTTGAGACGACTGTCACCGGTACTCTTGCAGTTGCCCAAGCATTCCTCCTCGCCAACGGAGCCTCGACCCAGTCAAACATGAAAGCTGTTGCACCAGCCCAGGCCCACTCTCAAGCGATCTTGAAGCCGGTTACCTTCCTCAACCTAACCACTGCTGGAGCTCTCTTCCCTCCCTTCAAAGGTATGGGCACGTACGTGAGCTGCAAGTAAGTGTAGATCAGCTCTTTAATTTTTCTTAGTTTTTGCTCTTGGGACATATCCACATGCCCTCACGTACAACCCAGACATTCCGAGCAATTGTATTTGCTCCTTTACTCCCTTTCTCTTCTATTCCTCCCTTTTCTCCTCTGTTTTCAGACATGTCCAAAAAGAATACACCAACCCCCCAATATTTAGGCTTGCGGCAGGTAAGCTCCTGCAGGCGATAGCGGCTGAGAATCCTCAATTGCACCTTGTCAACGTCCACCCAGGATTTTTGCGAACCAACATGTCAGCGCAATTGGCAAAAAGTGTCATATTGCCTTTTGCGTATGACGATAGTAGGCCTATTATTCGTTCTTTCCATATCTTGACTATATCTGACGCATTCTACTTTAGTTTCCCTTCCTTCTGACTTTCTTGTCTGGGCCGCTTCTCCTGAAGCAGAGTTTCTGCGAGGGAAAATTGTCTACACCGCTTGGGATGTTGAAGAGCTTAAAGCGCTGAGGTCGCAAATTATAGGCGCACAAGATAAGCCAGGTAGCGGTGATCTGTTCTTGAGTTTTCAGGGATTCCCACGGTACATGGGAGGAGCACCTCTTTTTTCTGGCGAGTCCCAGGTCGAAGACGAACGATCTCTGAAGCGGAAACTTGAGGAATGATATACTTGCAGCCCATTGAAAGCTAGTAGAAGTGCCGGAAATAGGGACTAGGCCATAGTTTAGAAAAGTAGATGGGATTGTTAGTATATGCCAGGAGAAAAAAATGAGGAAATAAATTAAATTTTTGGTTGGCGGGAGAAAATGCTCGCAGCGTTGAAATTGGAATCTACGGTAGCTTACATGATGTTGTGGAGACCGCCGGAAATTACTGATCCTACTCCATGCGTAGTGGCACAGTAAATAATTTTGTATTAAATCCTCTACCTGGGAATTATGCTTTCATCTTGTAAATTGATGAATGTGTGTTCGATCAGGTTCTACTTTGATGCAAGTCGATTTCGCCAAAGAAGATACTGTAAGGCTTCAAGACTATGTTGGAAATAAGTTCATTCCCTAGTTTCAGAAGATCAGTGAGCCACCTTGGGTTGAATAAATAACGAGTGCATCTAGATTATAATTGTGATAATGTAGCATTGCCATGTCACATCGGCCTGTATCCCGTCCCAACGCCGTAGTCAAAAAGGCGATACTTCAACATTTATCCCGCCTCATTAGGCTGACGCCATTCATTATGTATTTATGTTAAGTATTTAACGCTCATCTCTGCGTTTGTATAACACATCCAAAACCAAGCAATCTATGGCCACCACTTCAATTGTATGCCTGCTAACAATGAGATACATGCAAGCATTCACTTTATCCCTGCCCTTCCTCCCCCATATTGTTCAATTATCTTGTGACACTGAATTATTCAAAAGTAAATTCGCTTTGACATCCATTCACGAAAGCTCGGTCCATCGCGACCCCACTCAGCCTTGACGCCCAGTGCTTGCTCCCTTGCTTCTGGGATCAACGCCGCCTTCTCTAACCACTTCATGCCCTCATCAAGCCTCTCTTCACTTCTGCAGATTAAAGCCAGATTCAACATACTCATACCAAAGCCATCAGCAGCCGCGAGTTCAAACCACTCCCTCGCAATCCTATATTTGGGAACTCCTTTCCCTCCAGTTGGCTTAAGGTGCTTTTCAGATTGTGGTAGTTCGATAACACCGAGATTATGCCAAGCTTCAACGATTCCTGACGATGCGGCCTTGAGAAGGTAAACTTTTTGTTCCGAGGAGCCGTGTTCTTGGAATGTGGAGAGATAAAAATATGCAGACGGATCATCCAACTCCGACGCCGCTCTCCGGAACGCTTCTACAGCTGCCTCTGTTTCGCCCCGTTTTTGGAGCAGCCGGCCTTTGTGAACGAGAGCTTCCCCTGCTGCCTCGAAGTTCAAAAGCTCAGTCGGGCCTTCGGTTGCTTTGCTAAACCACTCCAGTGCCTCCTTTTCCATTCGCTGAGCAAGTAGGACCTGGCCAAGCATTGCCATTGCTTGCGGAATTCCATCTTTCTTGGCCATGATACCCAATCTTCGAAGAGGAGCAGAATAGTTCTCACCAAAATCTCCTTGTCGAATGGCAGCAGCCATAAGCTCAAAGGTAGCATTTTGTTCTCCCAGATTGGATGCTGAGAACATGACTTTTCGTGCCAGGTGTCTTTGCCCATCTTCAGGACATCGATTGAGAATCATTGATAATTGAACCAGTGTTGATGGTTTGATTTGGAATTCTATCAAATTAGTCCATGGATATAAAATCAAGATGGCGCTTACCATTACACAGCTCGCGTTCCCATCCTGGACTGGGTTTCTCATATAGTTCTTGATACCGTCGAAGCACACTCAATGCTTTATGAGGGCGAATTTCCAAAGTACCAGACTTGCTAGCAGATTCAAGAAGAGCAAGAGGTGGAACACATTTTTCTGGATCGTAGGTCTTCCTCACGCGGTTGACCCCTGGGCGTGAACCTGAAGTTTGCTGAATAATTTTCTTGACTGCCGGAGATCTTACAGCCTTCGCTCTTATGGTTGATGCATGGAAAGACCTGGGCCCCAAGAGCTGCAAGCCCTTCTCAAACACTGGGAGTGACCGTCTCACTGTGGCCATCTGGGGACAATAGGAGATGAACTAGGCGGGAAAGTATAGCTGTTGTTTAGGTGGAAAGGGGCGCTAACGTATCATTTTAAGCAGAAAATAATTAAATCCAGAAGAGCAAACTTTGAGTGATCTATACTTTTACAAGATCCCTACCAACTTTAAGACGCTTGAAATCGACGAGAAAACGTGATATCGAGCTCAGATAAAGGCGGTGAGCTGAAACAGCGCTAAAATCTCATTCTGCCGGCCCAGGCACAAAATTATTTCTGCGACAATTTTCAGTGGAACATACCGTCCTGCAGACGCCGCCCCACCTACCTAATGCTCTCCAAACTCTTTACTTCCGCCAAAAATCTCCTCATAGCTACTGCACAACCCGAATCTACAAAATCCTCAGGCAGTACGTCAGCCAGCGTGGACGAGGATATGGTCACAACTAGAAAGCAGAGCGGCAAGGATGCCAGTGAGAATTCGATTGTGGCGGAGACGGTGAATAGTTCGAGAAAAAGGCAGAAGAGGAAGATGGAACAGGATGTGCAGGAGATAGCGGAAGTGGAGGGGTTGGGCTCTGCGGGAAAGAGGAAGAATGTCCTTCCTGTACGAGCGAAGGACGAGGAGGTTCCGAGGACAAATACAAGAGTTGTGGTAGAGATACCGGTCAGCAGCGCTAGAGCATATTCAAACCCAAATTTGGCTGTGGATTCGATAGAGAAGGACGCACCCAAAGAACCAGTGGTCATTGAGATCAGTGATAGTGAGCTTGAGGAAGCGAATTCAGAAGATGACGAATCGGAAGCTGAAGGAGAGGATACTGCCCCGGGGGAACCAAAATCGCAACCTAGTTCCACAGAGAAGAATCGGAATGAAGGGTCTGCAACGCAACCAGCTTGGGCAAGTCCCATTCCTACTACCAAAAGCCAAGAAGGAACAACCTCTGCTGCTAAGCCAAAACACAAGAAATTCGGGAGCGAAGAGCCAGAAGTCGAATTCTTCTCCACCGCAGCAGAGAGACTAGAATCTGAAGAAAGTAGTGAGGAGGACGAAGCTCCAGAGGTCGTAGGGGCGCAAGATGCGTTAGAGAGCGCAAGGGCGCAGACACGCGATGCTGCAAGAGCGGCCGAAGAGTGAGTTTTCCCCGGCATTTCCATTGGTCACTTTATCTAAGAATTCCCAGACAAGAAGCAGCCTCCCGCAAAAAGCGGAAGGAACGAGATGCGACCTTGAAGCAACAAGCAGAAGCAGCAGGCAAGAAGCGGAAACGAAGCGGGAATATCGAGGAAGCTGCAATCGACGTCACAGCTTCTGCTTCCAAGAGAACCAAATTCGATGATAGCACACCGACAGACCAACCTCCCAAACTTTCACTAACCAACCTCCCCGCTCTTTTGCCCGAGGAATACCTCGTCGATGACGCCGAGCAAGAGACCGCCACTACTGAGACAGATCTCACGCCCGCAGCACAGAGATCAAAGAAATTCAGATACCCAGATCTCGCCGATAAACCACCCAAAGATCGCCGGAAAGGCTCAACAATCTACCGTGTCTCACAGACGCAGAGTGTGAGATTGCCGCCGAAAGCTTCGTTTCAGGCGCGGTCAGTGAAAGAGACTTGGTTACAAGGTCGGGCCGGGAAGAGCCTTGGGAATAAAAGGAAGCCGTTCTCTACTGGGTTTTTCAAGAAGAGGGATTAGGTAGCTAGATAATGAATAGATATGCTGTCTAGTTCTATGTTTTGAGAGATCTTATGTGAAGACTGTATATTCATATTCCCATACCCTCCCGTATACTCTCAACAATCACCCTCAACCCCTTCTGCCGTTGCGCCGTCGTACTACTCAAAAAGAGGGCTGCTACCGGCCAAGCATGGATTCCACCTCGTTCTTCTCTCGACCCAACCTTCACTTCCGCCACATTGAAAAGTTGCACCAAATCTCTGATTTCAGGTGCGAAGACTTCTTCTGAGCCATAGCAGAAGTAAAAGCCCTTTGAAGGACTCGCCCTCCGCCACCATTCAACGTCTTTACAGTTCCCAGGTGAGATCAAAGGATCGTGAACTGCTACCTTAGAGCCTGCATATTGACGTGCATAGAGATGTAAATTATCGGCATCTAGGTAATCACTAGGCGTATTCTTGTCTCGAGGAGAAACGAGTGTGACCCAAGGCGAGATCAGTACTGCCATTGCGGGGACTTTCACTCCCCGCTCCAACGAACTTTGTTCTTTGTTATCATTGGCGATATGAAGCAGCATGCTCAAGATCAAAGTTGCGCCTGCAGAGTCACCACTAACAACAATTCTCCCTGGGTCATGATTCGCGCATATGTTCTTGTATGCTGAAAGAGCTTGTTGGAGTTGCACGGGATATGCTTGGTCTGGGACGAGGGTATATTCAAGTGTGAAGATGGCGGGGTTACGGAAGCCGGAAGCCTTTAGGAGGCTAAGCCAGGCGATCAAAAATTCAAGATAGAAGTAGCTTGAGCCCATGGAGAACCCTCCGCCTGTGTTTCGTCAGCGAAAGTGCAACTGGACGAGATCACGTGGACTTGCCGTGAGCGTAGAAGATGATGATGTCCGGGTCTGTGTTGACACCCTCGCTGATCCAGAGGCCTTTGAAAGAGTTCTGCATTAGTTAAAATATGCCCTGAACAGAGGATCGAGGATAGAGGCTACCATCTTGATTTCCTGCCAATGTATTGGAGCTCGGAGATATCCATGGCGAAGCATTCGAAAACGTAAGAATGGCAACGCAACTGGTTTGGAGAAGAAGACCCTTCCGATTTTTGCGGGAATACATGCAAAGGCATATCTCACGCACCGAATGACGATATCCTCGAACAATGTTGCTTGTTGGACGAAGGGGCTGCGATCTTCATGGCTGGTGAAGAATCGCTCGAAGATGAAGGATAGAGGTAATTTGAATACTGCAGAGATGGTCAGTCCGATTTACATTATGTAGCAACGCCGGAGAATAGATCTTCCCTCAAAGCTTGCGTTGTCAAGACAAGGCTGAATGCAAGGCTGACGAACCTCGCCAGAACAATGATAATCTCGAGACAAGATGTTACTTCAAAGCCAGAGTATTCCCCAAGACTCGAGATATATCGAATTGGAGAAGATTGCGAAATTGTTCATACTTACGAAGGAATGGAAGAGCTTGAAGACCACAGCTTAACGTTTGAAAGAATCCAACTCTGAAGATGAGTTGAGGTGCTAAGAAAAGCAAGAAGACAATGCAATCAAGCCATGATACTTGTCCCAGTATCATAATTGCCAGACCTAGTTAGCCCATTCAAGGTTAAGGTATCGACACAGTGTGAATTCTTTGAATCATTTTGATGACTCGAGATATACATTAACCAGGTGGGATCGATTCAAGGTCTAATGGAGTCCGGTGCCCTTAGCGACCAAAAGCAACCCCTGATCTCGTGTGACAACTGCGGTCCTTCCCTTGAAGATACATGCGAATCCCGTTTGTCTCTTGATGTAGCGCAGAGGCTGAAACCAGTGTATTGCTTTTTTGAACCGAGCATCAGCCTTACTCATTCTCAATAGGAGTGGAACTCTAAAGTATCACCCAAAAAACAATATCACGTGATGCGCTTAGTCATATCGCGACGACATCGATAGGAAATTTGCAAGCAAACGGCAGTGAATCGCGTTGGCGACGCCAAACATTCATGACCAAGCCAATTCAAGCACCTTCCCTTCTTTCTTTTCCGCACTCTGCATCAAAAGAATGCGAGAAAGCATCTCCGCACGCCACTCTTTACCGTGAAGCAACTTGCGACGGCAACTCGTCAAAATGACTACCTCTGCGACCACTGCAGCTCAGACTGAGATACCTATTAAGCTCCGTTGTGCGATCTGCAGTGAATTAGCTGTCAACGCTTTTCGTCTTCCCTGCTGCGATCAAGCTATCTGCGAGAGCTGTGAGTCTGCCCCTTACACCCCAGACCTTTTCCTGGGTACTAATGCTTGCCAAAGGCCAATCTACTCTACCATCTTCATGTCCAGTCTGCGACCACAATCCTGTATCTGCGGAAGACTGCAAGCCGAACAAGTCTCTACGAACAACGATCAAGGTCTTTCTGCGAACCGAGGAAAAGAAGCGCGAAGCTATACGACTAAAGGAACTCAAGAATAGCCCTCCTGCGACCCCCGTCGATAATGTTCCTACCCCGGTAGAAGCACCAACTACAACAGAAGCAGCGCCGGCTGCAGCTCAAACTGAAGAGCCATTGTCAGTTGTAGATCAGGCGGTGGAGACTCCAGCTCAGCCTGAAAATACCGAGCAATTCCTGGAAACTCAACAGGATATTCCACAACCTTCAATAGAGGTAAGATCGTAAATTTGACGATGCTGCACGCGCAAGCTAACTGCTCAGGAAATTGCCCCCGGTCAAGAGCCGACTCAAGAAGGCGACGCTAACCAGGCAGAAGATGCTACGAATGGAGAGGAACCTACGGAGAAAGATATCAATGATCAGCCGGCCACTGGTCTAGATATATCTCAGACACCTGGTTTTAATGCTGGATTTGGCTTCGATCCAAGTGCAGCTGGAGGATTCCCTGGAATGGGTGCTGGAGGCGATTTCAATCAAATGCAGCAAATGCAGATGATGATGGCTATGCAAAATGGCATGGCCCCAAATGCTTTTGGTGCTTTTCCTATGATGGGTATATTGTCCTCCGAAATCTCCCCGTTGCTATTCTAACATTCAATAGGAATGCCTGGTATGGGCATGGATCCGATGGCCATGCAAAGCATGATGCTGAATGGTGGATTTGGAGGGGCAGGCATGACCATGAATGGCATGAACTTGGGTGTGGGTATGGGAGGATTCGATGGCGGTAACAGTGGATTCAGTAACAGTTGGGGACAACAGTCATGGAATGTCGGCCAAGAAAATTTCAATCATGCAAATGCAACTGGCATGGGTCACGGTGATTATGGCTCTAATTCTGGATACAATCCCCAATCTACAGGTTACAATCAAGGTAATTATGGACGAGGACACAATGACTATCAACAAAATAACTATGGCTGGCGTGGCCGAGGTAGGGGTCGAGGTTATGGCCGTGGTGGCTATGCCTATGGCTCCAATGATTCCTATCCACAACAACAGTATGCCTCAGGCCAGCAACCCAAAGGCCCAATCAGTGAGACAGGATCGATCCCGACAGGACCCAAAGCTGATGCTGCCGCCAACTCCGCTGACGTCGACGAATTTGGAAGAGAAATACGCCACACCTCGGAAACGAAAGATGTGGCGCAGTCAGAAGCCAAGGATGTTCCTACTCCCTCCCCACCATCTGCCCCGGCAGCAGAGGACCACAAGGTCGCCGCAAATGATGAAGCAAAAGAAACTCCAGTCCACGCCGAGGAGTTTACACCGCAGCCCATTCAAACACTGGATGAGGCTCAAGCGGGTTCTTACGCAGTGACTAACGGCTATCATAATGGAGCCTCATCCCGAGGTGGCTTTTCTCATGGACGTGGTAGCTTTGGTACTATGCACCCCCCTATTGTAAAACCAGTTGATGTACCTATCAATGCACCTACAGGTCCCAAGGCCATGCGTGAAGGTTTGCCTAACACTGGTCTTTCCAGTTTGAGAGGACGTGGCTTTTCCATTACTGGTCGAGCAACCTCTAGTGGTCGGATTAATGGTAGTACTAGTGTAGCGCCAGAAACGGCTTCTGAAGAGATCAAGAAGAGAGATAGGAGTAGATCACCATCTAGAGACAGATCCAGATCCCGAGATAGGAAGAGAAGCAGGAGTAGAGAACGACATCACCGCAGACATAGGCATCGATCAACATCACTTTCCGAAGACGAGAAAGAGACCGAACGACGAAGACAGCGCAGAAAGGAGCGTCGCCGCCGACACGAGGAAGAAGCGGATGAGCGCGATGAGACTGGAGAGAAAGTGGCCGAAGATAATAAGGACGACCACATCGACGAGGAACGATCGAGATCAGCTTCGCCATCAGAGTCGAAGAGATCAAGTCATCGCAGCCGCCGAGATAGGGATAAATACAGAGAGCGTGATAGAGATGACAAGCGTGATAGAGACGAGAAGTACCGAGATCGTGATGATGAGAAAGATTACAAGTCATCTCATAAACACCGCTCAAGCCATCGCTACCGTGACGACCGATCCCGAAGCCGTGACCGAGACCGCGAACACCGTCACCGCCACAGCCGTCGCGGCTCAGAAGAACCCGAATCCAAACCCGACAAGTCTGTTCCTCCCACCCCAATCGAAGCCGAAGAGCCCACTCGCCGACCCTCAGCTATTTCCAACGGTGCGCATGGCATCGAAATCAAAGGCGTCAGTTCGAGACACAAGAATACTATGGATGAAGTCATTATCCCCACTGGCCCGCGCAGCGAACGCAAAGGAAGCACAAGCAAGGAGAAACCCAGCCGCCATCATGAAGAAGATCGGCATCGCTCATCCCGCCACCGCGACTCCGACCGCGAGAAAGAGAAAGAGCGCGAGAGACCCACCACCAAAGAGAAGGAACGATCGCGCCCTGCACCAGCTACCATCGCACCCCCTGTCCAAGATCCGCATACAATTGAACGAGAAGCTCGGAATCGTGAGAGGTTACTTAAGGAAGCGCAGCGGATTGCTGGTTTAGCTGGTATGGCTGGTGGTAGGAAGAGGAGTCGAGATGATGGTAACGAGGGAGGTAGTAGGAACGGGCGGAAGAAGAGGGGACGGGGCGGGGATGAGAGTGATGAGGCGAGGATCGCGCGGTTAGAGGCTGAGAGGGAGAGTGCGCGATGGGGTTGATTGTAATTGAATGTGAGGATATAGAAGATTTGCTCGCAGTCTGCGAGAGGGATATTGAATGGCTGGTTATGGGTAGATATTTTAGTGATCGTGGGTGGGGAGTGACTGGCTCTGGGCCGAGATGCATAAAAGTCAAGGGAGGAAATGTGTATATCATTGCTCGCCGTCATTGATGAGGCTGGAGCACAAGTAGCATAGCATATAATGCGATTGCTGATTGACTGAATGTTTCTGCTTTTGTCTAATGCCATCTTGAATCCGTGACTGGGGAAACCCATTTTGCCTACCCAAGTGGGGCTTTACTATACCGTATATCATTCTCTGCCTTCCGCCATCAACGTCCTTGTGATTCATACGACAAATAACCCGGTTGTTCCATCGAGACCGCCCATGGTACAGTTTCGTCTGTCATTTGCCGATTTTAAACTGAAACTGTGCGGTGCGAATAATCTATCGCATACTATTCCCGAAGAATCGAAGATCAAATTTGCTATGGGTAGAGTGTGCGATTCCAGTCAGTCCAGACAATGCGCAGTCCCCAAGACCGAGTCATATGGAGAGATGCTCATTCGGTCAACTTATGGTCGTGGTGTAGGCTGGAATAGGTTAGAGAATATGTTAGGAGGGGAGAGCAGGCGAGAGGCATCAGGGGTAAAAATGAATGAGATTGCTGAGTGAATTCGTCGGATAGTTAGTGCGAGGAAAAGCACGATCTGGTTGCAAGATCTGATTGTCTAAAAGCCCCAGGAACAATCAGTCTTGGGCGAGTGCGCTCTTTCGCTGTCGTCTCATCGGCTCGCGAAACTCGCACATGTAATGCCCTACCCTTTCAGCCCTATCCACCATTCCTTTCGACGATAGTATCATGTTTCATTTCGAAGAAATCAAAACGAGGGAATCTACTCGCAATGGGAGCTGGGTCGATAAGCGGCGCGTATGGGGCCACGGGGATCGCATATTTCTAGAACTTTGTCTGGTGGTCTCGGGCGTATCTTATTTGCAAACGCGACCCTGCATCGCACCGCGATATTGTAGGACGTTGGCATAAGGTGTTTCTGTAGACTGGGTGGGATCCTCCACATTCTCTTGCTTGCGTGAAACCTGCTACTGCGATTGGGAACTGGGACCCGGTGCAATACTTGACGCACTTGGAGCTGTCGATGAAGGATATTGATGGCAGTAGGTTTATTGATTGCTTTTGCAGTGATCTGCTGCAAGTGGATGGTGTGCTGGCACGGAGTCGAGGGCGTTTCACGTAGTTTTGAGCGACAAGAAGGGATAAAGTGTTGGAATAGTCGCCAAACGGAGGACTATCGACTTTGAGATCTGTAGTTGGAGCCCCGGTAGATTGTCGTTGAGGTATTGAAAGCAAATCTGGTCGGTTTGGTCTCCATTTGGTGCCAAACTACTGAGGTTCATGAAGGCTCAACATCGTCTTCTTGTGTGTCGTTCATTCGTAATATCGAAGTTTGTTGGGGAGGGCGTGATCGCCTAGCTGGAAAAGAAGTGTCCATACATAATTGTCCTCAATCATCTTGGAAATATCAAGGGCTGAGCCGCACAGGGTGACGAATGCTCCAGTTGCGCACGTATCGATACGATGACTTGTAGATGGGGCCGTGGCAGATGGACTGGGGGAGTATGAAAGTTAGATCGGTCGCATTGGTCTACTTATGTTACGATACGATGGAAATCCACCGAGGCTGCACATCAGGGAGTCGTCTGCTGGTGGATGCTAACTGTGTCAACAAATCCTTTGCGACCGGTGCCATGTGATGTGGTTATGGAGCGGGGGAGATTGCACGGCTGAAGGAGAACCTCGATTTACTGAAGATAATCCGGTTCTGAGCAATCTGATCTGGACGGAAGAATCTGTTGCATACCGTTATGCCTCTGCCATAGAGGCTTGGGGTCCCCAAGCAGCTGCGGGGTGTCGAGGCCGGATTGTAGGTGTCCTTTCGGCCTCATCGTGTGTAACGTTCCTGGATTTTCTCAACCTTAAACCTGACAACCAAATCGAAATTTCGGGCCCTTCATTGCTCTTTTACCAACTCGGACGCATAAATGGAAGTCTGGACCTGACTAGAAGCAAATGTCAAATGAATGGAGGAGACGGGAGTAAGACACATGTACACAACGTTGAGAAACATGATCTACCACCAAAATACGCCGCCTAAACTCGGTGTCAAAAATGGCAACGCGTGAAATATAGTCGCTAGTCATGTTTGCTGGGCGCGGTCAAGTCCATTGGTTACAAACGCCACGTCCTTTTCCTAGGGGCGGTCGCTCAGTTGAAAATGCCTCAATCACTTTCGCCAAACGGTTCGCTATATTGTTGTTCTTTTGAGACGTCCAGGGTCATGACGCGAATTTTCATGCCCTGCTTCCTCGTTTCTGCAGTCTGGTGGTTGGACAATTAATAAATTTCGTGATTATTGTTCCCATCTTTCAAGGAGCGATATCTTACCTACAGATCATCAGTTCATACATCATGTGTAAGATCTTTCGATTTCGAAATGCTTCGCTCATAAGTCATAACTTTGCTTTTTTGCGGCTCTGCATGTTGGGGCGCTAGTACTAAATTGCTCTGACGGCCTCAGGGGGGGCTCTAGTGCGACTATTGAATCGGGCGAAATGTGATGTACCTCGCGTTTCCCATGCATTTCAGTCCACTCAGAACCATGTCATCTCCATGCAGAAGAAAATCTCTTCAATACAGAATTTTAGACTGCTTAAGTTCGCGGCCCAAAACAGTGAAAGCATGCGTGGGAATGATTGGCCTAACCATTCTCGTGGGACCGGCTAAAACAGTGCAGGAAGCAGTGCGACTCTCGTTGAAGTGGTAGCCTATAAATGATGATTATTTACAGCGCGTCTGCATATTTAAAGCATGAAAAGATTAGTCTGACTCTAATCTGGCTACGCAGTTGTCAGTCAATGGCTACCCCTGAGACAAAGCCTCGCTTATTTGGAGGGGTTATCGACGGGGACTGAAAAGGGTCACCGAAAGGATAAACTATCATGGCGTTTTGAATTCAAAGAAGGAAGGTTACATTGATTTACGATGATGACGCGCTCTTCGCGTCCGCGACGCGCATTTTCCTGTGGCATCAAGGATAAGACCGGAGGAGCAGCCCGAAAGTAGGGCTCTAAGCCTTACGACAACGTGACACCCAAGCAGAAGTTGAGCATAGGCGTCCCTATTTCCGGTGGTTCTCGCATCTTCCATTTGAAAAGGATTGTACGGCATTGATATTACAGTGTTCTGTGCCGAACTTGAACTTTTCTGCAAGCTCTGGGCTGGAAATGGCGATCAGTGCTTAGTAGTTGATACTCCTTCCCCATGTGTTCGAGCTTGTATATGGGAGATCTGAGACCAGGAAGTTAGTAGAATTTTGCGACACGAACCCCTGCTAGACTCTGATTATTGTGCTATCATTCTAGTACTGGATAGGGATAATGTACCTTGCTGGGTGCTCAATGAGGACCCCATGAAGATCATTTGATAGCAATAATGAGTCATGTAAATTTGAAAGAGGGGTAAACTATGCTCTGCCTACCCATTCGAGACTGCGCCTCATAACGACATTTTTGTATGTCTGCGGGCTTTTGTAGCCGTGGCTCTCTTTTGCCGCAGCAAATTGGGGAGAAGAATGTTCCTTGAAATTCGAATCAAGGGTACTAGCTAGCTCATGCCTTGTTCTGAGCCTCATCTATGAATTTGTCTCTGGGAAAGCTGCTTCTCTTACAATATTAATCTAGTTTCTGCCAGCGAATTGCCCTTGCCTAGGTAAACAATCTTCCAACTCTCGTTCATAATTGTCGGGGGGGTTTTGTTTTTCTGTTGGATCTGTGTCCCTTGGCCCCCTACGCGACATACGCTATCTGGCCAAAGCCCTCTCCTCGGAGTGAAGGCCCTAATTTCACGACCAGCGATCACTGTGGCCTGGGTTGAAGAGTAATGCGATTGAAAAGCTACCAACACCATATAATCAAGCTAGATAATGAATAGCAGACCTTTAATCGCTTTCAAGAGGAGTAAGTTTTCAAGATTAAGTATTACTGAGAGGTCAAAGGTACTATTAGATATAGAATTTCACTTTTGAAGTACAAAGAGGACAAACGACTTGTTGAAACAACGAATCCACCAAGGCTTACACGACATGATAATCGATAACATGCCAACTACTTCCATAAATAGTGATCATTCACCTCCTCATGTTCCAAAGATCCATACTGGTCCTCAGTATCGCCAATGGCGGACGAGTCGAAGTCGCTCTCAGCCCCAGACAGCATTGAACCATCGCGAATCATCTCCTCACTACGAATGGATCCTTCATCCAATGCCATCATATCACCAGTCGACCGCGGAATACGGTCAGTTGCCAATCGATTGAGTTCATAATCATAATTGGATATTGCAAGGTGTTGGAAGAGTGGGGATGGATCTTGGCGGGCATGATCGAGGCCAGATGTATACGGATTGCCATAAAGCCTGGAAGGAGTAATATATTCTGGCCTGATGGAGTGTTCCAATGCTTCCGGAGCTGGCAGGTTCGTATGGGTGCCCTCTAAGGTCTTGTCAGTCTCTACATGTACCGTTATCGCCAACTTGAGACTTCACCTTGAACTTGCATATTAGAGCCTAGATTTGTAAAGCCGCGGTGGGCTAGATTGAAATCCTCAGGGAGGATTATCTCAACTACAACAATAACATTAGGCGGGTCTTACTAAACAGCTCAGTAATGCGCTCACCGTTGAAGATGTTTGGGTGGTTCTTCCGCTGATGGTTGTTATACGTTGTGAGGCGCTTGGTTCCTCGAAAATTGCAACCAGGCTGAGGGCAGTACTTGACTGAGGCATTGTGGTTTTTGATGTGTCGGCGAAGCTTGCTAAGGCCCGTAACTCTGACTTGACAGCCAGGCACTGAGCAAACATATGTCGCCGATATTCTTGCCATTTGAACTGATTGCTGCTAATGTGTATTCAAATATTGTAATGAAGAGAGGATTATGGATCATCAAAACTTGGGATGTCGATGCCTTTTATATCTTTAGACCATTGAAATAATGATTAGGACTTCCTCATATTCCTTCTCACATTCGCACAGACCCCCCGATCAGCTCCATCTCCAACATAGCTGTGGATCGTATCTTCTAGAACTGGAGGGGTCATTTCTCGAGCAAACAAGCCCAAAATGGCAGAATAATCCCGGCAATGGCTGGAGGAGCCAATCAATTGGCTATCAGAGGTTCAAGACAGGATCCTATTTGCATGGATCTGGGTCTTGCCAATCTCGAGAGGAGTTGCATATCCCATGTGATCCTGAAACATTAATCTTGGCAGTACAATGTGATAATCATTGTCAATAAGCCTCTTCAGTGGTATTATTGAATCGTGCAAGGGTGAATAGGTATGCCAACATCACAACGACGGAGAAAATCCTCCCCCGAGCAAGAAACGCCCCTTTACGAGCTCATTTTGTTTAAGAAAAAGAAAAAATCCATCCCGGGTGGCTATCCAGATTTCCCCGGCACCAATAATTCCCTCTTTAAATCATATATCGAAAGGCTCCTCAGCTTAGGTTTGGTTTTCCACGCCGAGTTGGGCATCGCTCACCCTTGAATCCCGTCAAAAACCCCTGCCATTTTCTTTTGTAGCGGAAAAAAGAAGAGAATGGAAAGATTTCGTCAACAAAAGCAACCACAAATGACTGTGACGAGCACAGGAATATGATAAATGATGCCCGTCGGGTCCTTTTCGAGCTTAAGATTAGCTCCCAGCTCATGAAAACCTTGCAGACATGGATTTACTTCCCCGTGGCCGGCACCTCTTCCAGTTGGTCCTGATTTACATACTCGACTCAGGTGGGGAGCCTCGAACGTTGGCGATCAGTTTGGCAGCTAAGCAGAGAAGGGATTGCAGAGCCGATGTCCTTCCTTGGTAAAGCGAAGTCCTCTCGATCTTTACGCCATGACATGCCAGAAAAAGGCCTTTGGCTGTCTTAATTCTCCCCTTACCTTCAGAGCAGGTCATTAAAGGACTTCCTCGGGACAATGGCCTCTACAGAACCTTTATCCTCGGCGCATAATTCATAAGTAAACCCCAACTCATCTAGACTGTTTAGATTGGGGTAGTAATTCTTAAATTGCTGCCGGTGGACAATCAAAGACTATCCCTCTTGTCTCTTTCATTAGCGCGACTTCCACTAATGTTGCGTATGAACAGTATACCGATAAAGAAAGCAAATACGATGATCGATATTCAAGGAACAAAGCTGGGGGATCTCTTGGTTCGGCTTCACAATATATTTGACGTACAAAATGCACAAATAGGGGCACAAGCTGGGAGGTTCAAGTGCGTCGCGACAGTCTCGAAACTGGTTCTCAATACAATTATCACTTTCCCTTCATATCAATGCTTAAACTGCATACTTTACGGATGTCATAAAGGGTTTGAGGGGGTTGTAGGCCCGGGAGGTAGATAGGGAAGTCCATGATCAAAAAGGAGGGCTGATGCGTTGTTCGATGCAGGACAACTCGTGCGCGGAACAACTCTACGGCGGGAATTTGCTGAAAGACCATTGCCTTCTTCTGAGTCTCTAGATTTCCTTATAGACCTATGGCAGAGATGGATGCACGAATTATCACCAGTCAATTTTGGAAGCTTCGACTTTAGGCAGAATTCTACTTTCAACTTCCGGTGCAACCGCAGAACTGCATGTCCAGTCCAACCACGAATACCCCAACAATAATTTCCACGCAGAAACGAAAAACCGAACTATCAAGAATAGAGTTCGTTGGGGTCGAGGTGGAACTGAGGGTTTCGTCGGCGTGAGGACTGATTTCAATAGGCATGCTGAATACAGCATTTCCTTCTAGGCAATAGAAAATAGCAACTCAATAATTATCATTCCCCTTCCCTCCATTGCGCATTTCCCCCCAGACATTTAAGTTATCCAAGACCCAAAAATGGAAAGTGATCAATCCTCCGCAGCCAAAATTGTTAATTGCGCGACCGAGCCTTTACTGTCCCCTAAGTGCCTTTGGCGACCTCTGAAATCGAACCCTTGTTTTCTAGTACGATCCTGTCATACCTGCACCAATAATAAAGTATCTATGACTTTCCAAGGCCAGTATTCCGATATGTTAACAGGCTTGACATTCCTTCGACGGAAATTAAGGAGATAAATGTTCGTTATTGAGAGTTTTATTTTGAAGTTCTCAACGACTCTTCAATCGTGATTCAAAATGCCTATATAATCGGTATCTAAGCCCGCCCCCAAGATAAGCCATAGGCTTATATAGTGGAGAGCTTGTAAGGAAGCTTTAAGGTTTAGCGCTTGAAGCCTGTACTCTTGCAGTGAGCCACAGGGCATGATTTAGTGGTGATCTTCAGTAAGGAGCTTAGCAGAATGGGCCACAACAAGGGCACTATAATACCCTGTAATTTACAGAGATGTTGACGTGCATACCGTCAAATATTCGTATTTGAATCCATTTCCACCAGCGGCTTCAACTACTCATTCAAATACTTCCATTAATACGTGCTCTCTTTCAACGAACAAGTTTTCATCTCTGCTTTCGCTAGCAATGTTGTATCCAAATGACTTCTCTCCAAGACAGTTTAGAAGACCCCAGGAAAGCGCTTGCAGGAGTTGCAGGTCACTGCAGCCCAAGGCAGTGAATCGAAGCTACACCATAAGCTGAAAATATGGGATTCCCTTGCCAGCACTGATGAGGAGGGTTACATATGGCTAGCTCCCCAGATCTCAGAGCAATTAGCAGCGATAGACCCTGTCGTTACACGTATTCTGGAGGAGAGGCCACAAATGCGAATTGATTTGCACTTCAACGAGTCATGTACTGTGCCACTCGGGGAATAAATCAGAACTGACAGATATCTGGTGGTTCATCGAGATTACGAGATTAATTCAGATATCATTAAGGGAGCGATGAAAGGCAAGGCTTTCGATGTACGGCAATAATTTCTTGACTATGACTGGATATCAATGCAGACAAATATGGGTCCGATTTGAGATAGATTCCGGTGATTGGATTCTATTCTAGGTTCTCTACTGGTCGCGCAATAGGGAGATCATTCACAATGAACCGTTAGCTCGGTGTTACTTAGGTCACGGCGCAGATCTAATGGCCATAAGCACTAGTGGAAGAATGGATGTCCCAAGCAATGCGGGTCGATATGCACTAGTTGCAGTTCTGGGGATACTCAAAGCACGTGATGGCTGTCTCCGAAAAAGCAACGACCTTCCGGGGGGGGGGCCGCTCGGGGGCGTGTCGAGGAGCGCGTAGAAGTGGCGAGATTCCTCCTGGGTGAGTGCGGCGATTATGAGTTTGACGACAAAGCTTCGCAAATTGGAGTGTTCGATTGAATCCCAGTCCTCTCCCCTACCGTAAATCTTCAAGCCACATCAAGCCTCAATATCTACTGGTCGGAACCACATTGGCGAGATCTGGCACCCGCATTACGTTCTGTAATTTTGAACTGTCAACATGGCTCACACCCCTGAACTTGCATAAATTTGCTTCATATTGACGTCATGGAAAGGAGTAGACAGTAGGGCATAGCTTCAAAATCCATACAAAATCAAACTCAGATAGTCAAATATAGATCTTTACCTAAGTCACAAGTCTCTACGCGTTCATGAGTGAGCGTGACGACGGGAGGATGCCCCTGAATATGTACGCGGGGACATCCCACCGTCGGCGCTCGCAGATATAGCTTAAAAAGGGGAAGTGGAGCGACCCTACTGGTTCATTCACAACCTATCTAATCTAAGTATCCTTCTATGTACTCCATATTCATCAGCTACCGCTACCCTGGGAAGCAGATCAGAAGAATGGCTAGGAACACGTGATATGGCCTCATACCCCTAAAGCCCCTCGAAACTTACAGGCCGTTTAGCGAGGGTCAAATTAGACTTAGCGTCATGCTTGACCGTTTCCACCGTAGGATTTGGAATATAAGATATGATTGTCTCATCTCTTGTTGAATATTTGCTACTTGAATACTTCAAATTCCTCCGGTAAGATCGATTTACGTTCAGGCCTGACCTCCACCTTCACCTCAGATGCCATATTGTCATTCCCCCGCAATTTCATTTCCTCTATTCATCCACCAAACCAATATTATCAACTAAAAAGGGTTGGTCTCTCGAAGAGATGGGTATAAAATGAAGAAAGAGGGCAATGGGCAAGTCTATCTTTATTGATAAGGGGCCAACGAACGGCTGCAAAAGAGGGAGGTTATCAGTGCTATTCAACGTACGATACTTTGTAAATGGGTTGGGGAAGCTATTCCCGAGTTGACTACCTCTAATCACAGGCTGACTACGCGCTCACGAGCTGGCGAGTTGGCTCACTGGGGGCCGTAGATTCACTGAAGAACCCAGCATGTCCCGGAAGTGACCCTATTCACAAACTCGTGAGGTAGGTAATCTTGAATCACATTCAAGCAACATGAATAATCGCTTCATCTCTCAGGTATAAATATCTCCAGTTGTACCGATTTCTCCCAACTTAATTATCGTCAAATATCAATAAACTAATCCACAATACCTTACACCTGCTCAACGAAACCAAACGCACAAATACATTACCATTACCCAATACTAATCAACACCCAGCGACAATGTGCGACGTCACGATGATCTACTGCAGTCTATGCCGACAATACATTGACAAAAGAGAAAACATCTGTCCCTGGAACCGGGACCGAACCCATCGAGTCACGAGAAGACAGGAATATCGTCCAGGAACGTGTTTCCAGAGAGGATGCCCACCGCCGAACCTCGCACAAAGAAGATAGGCAGTCTAGGTGATATTTAGATCATTGATCCATCGTTGAATAAGCATGGTTTTTCAATTGCATGGCTTTTGTAGCATTGTTATGGCGTTGGAAGTTGGGAGGACTGAGTTTTTAGATAGGATATAATACATGGAAGTTTCTAATTATTTACACCGTCGTATTGAGCCTTTGTTTTTACCTGCCCATCAACAAGCCCTGGATAACTTCATGATTAATAACCTCCAGCCTGCAAACAAAAATAAAATCATGAAAAAAGGACGTATATACCCGAAAACCGCGTTCTATATACTAAATACATGACGCAGGTTTTTTAAAAGCTTTTTTTGCACTGGCAGGACAATCACCTTACGTCCTGACACCCTCCCACTCGCACCCATTTACTCATTCACTCGTTCACTTGCTCACACAACCTCCAACCCCTCTTCTATCAGGAGAGCTCGTCGCATTCACAACCAACCGCCCGCTCTACACGCCCTCCTTACTCACTCCCAGCACAACCCTATCTTTCAAACAACAAGGACTTCCAGGCCCGCCAGCAACCCAACTGAAATCAGTACAATTTATTGTATTTGCACAAGCTGCGATGCACTGGGAATAACTGTTAACATAGACCAGGGAGAAATCGTCGCCGGGGTGGTCGAGGTCGCATTCTAGGAGGAAGGTTGCGTTTGAAGAGGTACCGGTGTGGAGGGTTCCGTTGGAGGTAGGACAGGATGCTAGGGGGAGGATTGGAGAGGATGTCGATGAGGCGGAGGTGCTGGAGCTCGAGAATGTTGACGAGGAAGTGGAGGTGCTGGAAGAGATTGAGGGGGTTGATGAGAGGGAGGGTATGCTGCTAGTTTTGAAAGTGATGCGGGACAAGACCGAGACGGAACTTGTCGCTGTAGCTTTATTAATATTAAGATTAGCAAGACCATAAAGCGTCAAGGCACCCGATCCGCCGCAGATCTCACTCGCGTTCCCACCACACACCATATCGCACCTCCCATCAATTACCGCGGGACTACCGTAAGACAGTGAGTTGCCGCGGTAGCATTCCTGTGAGTATTCAACGCCGAAATATGTGTAACCTGCACAAGTTTGAGCACAGTTCTCTGCTGTGGTACCCTGCGAGGGGATATATTTGGCGGGAAGGGTGCGGATAGTTGTGTTATTTGAGTAGCAATCCATATACGTATATACTCCCACAATAATACTATGTGCCATACTCAGTCCCAAAAAAGAATACCCTGCACAGGAAGCAGCGCAATTTCAAGCGAGTTTGTGGGGCTGGATCCAATGGCATTGGATAAACTGCGTGATGCAGGGGGATCGTAGTAGCAACCTGCATATTTATAGCCGTTGACATATGGTTTGAGGATGCGGCCACGACGGTAGAACTTAGGCTGTTGTTGGAGGGGAAATAGATTGCTATGTAACCACCTGGTCCACCACAACCTTGAGTGCTGTCGCCTGGACAGGCATAGCCGTTGCAGTTGGCATCTACGGGTAGAAAGCTCGGATTTGGGATCCGAGAGCCGACCCAACATTCGTTGGTACCAGTGAAGGCAGCACCATAAGCTAGACCTTGAGTCTGGCACAGCCCGTTTGAGTTATTTACGTTGTTATATGAAACTTATTCGATTCGGACGCCGTTGAAGTTGTCTTCATAGCATCCTAAGTATTTGAATTGTGCATTTCGGTCATCGAGACGGGGTCCCACTTGTTGGGATACGAGGGTACCTGTGAAATTCAGAGTGTGGATTCCGAATTGAAGATCGTTGTTATTGAGTGCTCAGGTGCCGGAATCTACGACCGGATCGACGTTTAATGTCGCTGTTCTAGGATAAAAGTAGATACTTGCACTGGAGCTATCACCAGGCTTGATTGAAAGGCCTTCTGAAAGGTCGGTGTTTGGATTTGTGGCAACCAAGACGTCTCCCTCTGAAGGTTTAGATTTCGTGATTGTCAATGGAGAGCCCACATTATTTGTAAAGCGGATAGTGACCTGGTTCTGTATGAATCCAGTCGAAGTTCCCATATCTATCTGAGTCGTACAACCATCCAGTGGGATAGCACAGTCAGGAATCATGAGGCATACTCCTTCGTTGGTGGACTGCTCTAAGAGAGATATAGGAGCTGTCTTAGTAGGCCTGGTAAAAGTAGTATAGCCTACTCCACCGTTGGAATAGACTTGCAATATACTATAAACATCACCCACGTCAATCATCAAGAAATTGACATTAACAGTAACGGAATTCCCCGGTCCAATGACAGTTCCAATACATGGCAAATTAGTCGAAGTAAAGACTCCGTCGTCATCAAGAAGATAAGTTCCGTTGGAAGTAGCGTCCATAGTAACATTTGTAAACACCGCAGGATCATCACCGGATCAGGATTCACGGCACCCGTCGTATACCTAGGCGTATCCCAGAATTGTCATGCTGCTCTGATCAATGTTCCTGATGATGAACGTGCTGCCACCCGATGGAACATGGTTCGTGAGGTTAAAACTGATAGGAAATGAAAAACCTTGTCCAGCTGCCAAACTTCCTTGTGGTAGAGTCGAGTTCTCCGTTTGGAAGACAGCCAACCCAGGAGCATTCCGCTGATTTGGGTGATAGGAATATTCACCGTGCAGTTCACCATTCTGGTAGACATATTTCCAATAGCTACGGAACCAAAATCGACTGGGGAAGTGCAATTTACGGTTAGGGCAACAGGCGATCCAAACCCTAGGATATTGCCATTGCTTGATGTTAAATAGTAACGGCCGTCCCCGAACCCAGGACGTTGAAATTTTGAGGCTGGTTAAGATCTTGGTAGAGAGATTTTTATCATTTTCCCATTTTGGAGAACGGCATAATAAGCTCGAATTCCTGCATCTGGGTCGACAATCCAGAGTACGGCGCTTCCAGTTTGGCCGTTCAACGTAGTGATGGTAGCTGTTCCGACTCCAACACGACCCGTTGCAATATCAACAGTCTGAGCAATAAGTTTAATGGCAGGTCGGCCACTGTTGTCGAATCCCAGGGAGTAGACATAGGTTGGAGACCCTACTGGGGTGATGTACAAATAACCGCCTTCGAGAGGATATGTGCCCACATTGCCAAATACAGCTCCTCCACTCGGTGGAGTTATGGTTTGAATAATCGCATCACTTCCGCCAGTGCCAAGCTTATATCCACCCAGGTTATCAGCATTCGTAACATAGCACTTCGCATTCTTCCCACAGGTTATCACTAAGCGGGAAGCCTCCACCACTGAAAGTTTTCGGATCGTGAAGAGAAACACCACCAGAGCCGAGATCTCGATAAGCTGCATGCATAGCAAGGTATTCATACGTTTCAAAGTAATCTTGCTGAGTAAGCTTTCCAGTCGAAGGGTCCACCGCAAGAATAACCATGGCTTCACTCAAAGTATCGAGATGTACTCGTCCGGAAGCTGGTTGTCCTTGGTTACCATCACCTCCATCCCCATTTCCGGTGGCGCCGAAGACTCGTCCTGAATTGTCAGAAGCGACGGGCATTCCGGGCATCCAAACGCCACATCCGCCGCCTCCGCCGTTGAAAGTTCCGTCCTCTGCGGGAGTGCCAAGACCTCCACTCGTGACATATCCAGTACCGTATTGACCGTTGTTAGGGGATATGCCCACAACCCAACCTGCGAAGTTGTATTGGTCGCAATGGCCTGCAAATCTAGCGTATACAATGCCATTTACGAGATTTAATGAAGCTCTTTGAAGGTGAGTACCTCTGGCAAACCAGCGAGTGTTGTCATTATCAGCTACGATTGTCAGTTGACGCGTGAGCAAACGTTCATCGAGAACTTACCCTGGGCACCTCGAATATTTGTAGGGAAACCAGGTCTTTCGGCCAATGTAGCAGCACTAACGGCATGAAATCGATAAGCACCATTTTGAAAACCTCTGCCCAGGTTGGAGATAACTCTTGGCCCAAAAATACACGGTATCAGTGGCTGGATCAATCACCGGAGTACCAGTCATTCCAATGGTATCAGTGATGTCGTTACATGATCCGAGATCAGCGACTTGGGAGGGTCCTTCGCCTTCTAATGACAGATCGCGGAATGCAGGCTACCATTGACAGCGTCAAGAACATCCATTTTGTTCTGTTCTGAGAACGGGAGAACAACTTGTCTCCTGAGGCTGCTTGGGGTGTAAACCAAAGGCTTTGCGTAAAATTGCTCAGGAAGACCATTTGCTGGAGGTGGTGTAGTGTATCTCTAGATCTGCCCAAAGCTTCCACCAGAAACAATGGCAGGGTCCATGTTGTGATTTGGGAGGTGAGCGGAGTCTGTGGGATTGTGTCAATTCTGAAGTGAATAAAGAAACTTGAGGGCACACACCACCATCCATGAGACTGTCTGTGGAAGCATAGGCGTGAATTTGCCATGTAAACAGACCGACCACAGCAGGGAGAGCCAACGAGAGCTTCATCATGAGTGAAAAAGGGATTCGTAAATGAAAAAGTGGCATTGACGAGGATTAGTACACAATGAAAGAATGAACGAAAAGACTGACAATTAGTTCAACTAGAGACCAGAAATGAAGACATTTCGATCAGCTACTTATCCTTAGAGCACCATCTCAAAACTTCAGCTTGTCATCTTGAAATGAGTCGTATGAAGGTCCAAGAGTCGCGGTGTCAGTATACGGAGAATGTAACTGATTCCATCTTGGGACGAGTTGTAGGACGGTCCCGGAATCACGGTCTCAGTCTATTGAGCTGAAGATTATTGATTCTAGGCGCTAGATGAAGCAGCGAAGAATTAGATGGCTATCGTAAGAGAACAACGCTCGAGCGTTGAAGAAAAGTATCATTTCCAGCGAACTAATAACTTTGAGCGCACGAAAAGATCTCTTCGTTCTCTTAGCAGATTCTAGACTGGCCCGATGCCAAGGGGCGGCTATGGTGATCCTCTTGGGAGATCGACACGGCAAAGCTTTCCATTTTGGTCGTTCCCCTGCATCGCGGATTGGAAATAGAGATTTCCAATTATCTAGATCCTTTGTATGCCTTATTAGTTGTCGCGGTACGTACCTGAACAGCTGGAGGCTCATTGTCTTTGACGTCAAGGTAGGTGCGGCTCAGAGAAGAGAGCGAGGCTTGTTTGATACGAGTGAATCCTGGGACTTCGTCAAGAATCTGCCAGCTTCACCTTCGTTGGAGATCTCATGGCCTTGAAATAAAGCAGAATTAGGGTTCAAAACTTTGAGATATATTATTTGTAAGCTTTATCAATTCATTCTGGAGGCCTTCCTTAGAACCCCGGCGTCTGTAACTGATTTCTTAATCACGTGATATTTAATGTTTCTAATAGTATTTATCCACATTATTATGCCTAACTAAATATAGATTATTATAAAGAACTATAAAGGTTTTATTTATTCATTCAGAGGAATCCATCTAGTCCCTTTTTTACTTGCTTACCGTAGACCCCCTATGTAAACTTGGTCACGTTATGGATTCTTTTTCACATTTATTGACAACCAATCATTTTCAATGGCAATTTCTTGAACAATATTTCGGGATTCCCTGCTTATACACCTACACGTGACTAAAGTCAGAATCTAAGTCTACTAGGTAGGTAGCTATGCTGGAATAATTACGAAGGCGCAATATTGGGAGCGTGAAAGAAAAGCGAAGCAAAAGATGAGATAAAAATCAAGGGGGCTAGGAAATGAATTGTTGAGGCACACAAGACGCTGCTTTTACAAAGCCGCCAAGCAATTATTGATTCAAAACGCCACATGTGTTTCTGGATCAAGGGTAAACCTTAGCCTTATAGCAAGCTAGATAATATACGTATCTGGCCCCGATCACTTGGTGAACAGTGCAGAGGCGGCACGTTTTAAGAATAGGACAAAACCGGTTCTGAGCCGTCATTACGCGCCTGCAGGATGGTGACTATTGAATTTTTCGCCACTCAGGTTGAAGCGCTAGGCGACGACACGTTGAGAGGTCGACAACACGACAGATAAGGCAATGCGCGCATTCCATGATCCATGAGATTCAATGCAATGCATGCATATCAGCACGGGAGCAGGGTCGACACGTGAAAGATGCATAGTATACGACATGGGAAAGCTGAGATGGCTTTTCCGAACATGCCGTTCACATCCCGAGCCGGCCCAGCGGTCTAGGTTAGAAAATCTGAATCAAAACTGCAAGAGCAGTTCATTGAACGCCATGGACGATAAGGAGATGCATTCATTGCAGGACGGGAGCATGGTTTACATGGGCAGAGCACAATATGGGAAAGCTGAAAATAACTTCTCGGACATGAGTCGGATCTCTGGATTGCTTGGTAGAAAGAGACGACAATCGGGCTAAAGATCCGTCACTTGGCATTCGGAACATCCCGTTCAAGTAAATACAGGTAGGCGGTCACTTCCCACACGGTAAGTTACGCAGAATCGAATACTCCCCCCACGAATTATACCCCCTTCACCAACTTTTACCCCCACGCATCGTTTAATCAACATAGTGTCCATCCAAATAATACCCATAGCTATTCCCAACGCCGTAATAGTTCCCTGCCTGATCATACTGCCCCGTCATCGTGGCATACTCAGCGCCATACGGGGTCGAATAGTAAGTACAGGTGAATACTCCATTGATACCATTCTCATACAAAATATAGGCGTCGAAGAACACACACGGTCCCAAACCGACACTTGGGTGATTAGCGTTATACACTGTTTGAGCATTGCAAGCTGACGCGCAAAGACTAGGATCATAAGGGACGTTCTGTCCAAAGGTTTGGACCTGGAGATATCCATGGTCAATGACGGGAGCCGGAGCGTTGATGGCGCCCTTAAAGGCAACAGGTCCCTCCCAGCCTTTGAGAGATGGGGCACAGGTCTTGATATAGCCGTTTGATCCCGTGATCACGACTTGGAAATTGCCCTCGCCTCCTTCCCACTGTCCGCAGTTGGTAGCTTGGCTGCGACGGATGGGAGCCCCGTAGAAGGCACATTTGATGAGAGTGGCGGATGGGGAGTCGGGCCTTGCGGGACAATGTTCATCGTCCGGAGAGCCAGTTAAGGGACTAACGATCAAAGGGACGCGTTCATAGTCTGAGGGCGTCAATAAGTGTGATGAGGGAGAAGGGTGGGGACTTACAGATGTTGAAGGCATTGCAACCAGCGATGTCATTGCATCTTGCGGCGCAAATTTCAGGTTCGTAGGCGAATATACCTTCAGTGGTATAGGTTAGGTAGTGGGAGTCTTCGACACTGCCGTTAAGGTTCACGAAGTCGGGAACCAAAGCATAACCAGAAGGAATGGCTGGATCGGCGGCGGCGGCAGATGCGGCTGCTGCGAACGCAGGCCATGCTTTGAAGGCATCTGGGCTGTCGGTTGGTCCGGCGATTTTCGGTCCATTGTAGGATCTAGTGGTGCAGCCGGAAGCAGGCCATCTTTTTTCGACGACGACAATGGAAGAGCTGTTATCTGTAGCTGCCGATGCGGCACTGGATGCCACGACGGTAGGGTTGTAAGTCGCGGATTGAGGGGCGGCATCACCAGCTGGCGCGGCTACAGCCGGGAGGACGGGAACAGCGTTGTAAGCGGCGAAGTCGATGTTTTGTCTCTTCTCCACCACGTGCTCAGCAACCGGACTGGATACAGCCAGGCTGGCCAGGGCAGTCAGAAGAACAAGTGATTGCTTCATAATGATTGATCTAGGAACGAGCGTATGAATATCGAAGCCTATGCTGAGCTAGAGAGAAAGATGGAGAATACCAAATCGATGACAGGGGAAAACAGCGATGATCTTATACAGAAAAAGTCCAGGACATTATTCGGACATCTTGGCTCACGAGCCGTCTCCTGTCAATGCCATTGCTAAGAACTATGCTTTTGGCGTCCATCTACTAATTTCTTTTAGCTCACGTACCGTCTCTATCGACACCATTGCTAAGAATTAGACCTTTGGCGCCAGTCTACTCACTTCTAGATCGTCACATGGTGTGAAATTTGATCTCTCAGCTTTACGCTCCGATATTGTGGAGGAGGCTATTGGAGACTTTGAGTATAGCTTGAATTTCCCCAAGATCCCACGGACAATTTAGGGTGTTCCTACAGGACAGAATGGGTACTGTGGCTTTAAGGGCGTCGGTTGGAGTCTCCTTCAGGACATAAAGAAAAATACCAAGACAATGTGGCTCGATCAAGTCCAGACTAGATGAGCCTCGAAACGATGTGATAGGTCTTACACTATTGAATTCTTGCCCAGAGAGTTTAGAGTATTCCCCTACTACGGGGAACCCGATTTGAGGCTGAAATCTAAGCCTGGGGTTGGTCCTTTGTTGACAATGCACACGGGGTTTGACCTCGATCACTTCAAATCTTTACGAGATTGATGAGCCGTGTCCATTTATGGAATAGCCCATTCAGTATTGCGTGGAAATAGCTACATATCTGGCGCTAACTCAGACGGTCCTTGCTTTTGTTGCCGATATCAAAAGGGGTTGGTGAGAGCACCGGCAGCAACTAGCGCAGACTCGGCAGCTATTCCATTTTTAATAGTACGCTAAGCATTGATACGGACGTCAAGGATCCTCGCTTTGGCCTCGCAGAATTTGAATTAATTTGACACTAGTGAGCGTCAAAATCATCCCGTTGTTCTAAATTGTTGGGCTCTCGAGGCTCGAGCTGAACTTGGAAACTTATCCCTGCTGCTACGAAGTCCTGCGGTAAGGCCCAGACAATGCCACCTGCAATGCAGATCCATCCTTATCTTTCGATCACCTTTTTGCCCTACCTTCCAATTCATATATGTCCCTCACCTAGTCTGACGTTTTCGCCCTTTACACTCGTTCAATTCCAACCCTCACCATGTCGAGTCAACGAGTCTCAACCTTCGGGTCCCTCTCCCGTGCCCAGTCCATGATCGAAAGTATCCCCGGAACCCCAACCGCTGAGTCCCAAATCCAGAATTCGAACCTGAATCCATTTTCCACGCCCCCACAATCCATCTTCGGCGGAAGAGCACCATCACATGACAGTCGGGCATCTGGTTTCGCCTATGCAACACTTGGAGGTTCACGATACTTCAAATCACGCCGCATCGTCAAAGGCGAAAATCCAATTGTCCTTCCCAAGAAGAAGCCTGTTGAGAGATTAACATGGATATTTCCTGTCGGAGGCCTCTTTCTGGGGATTTGTTTAACGGGTTTAATTATCTATATGAAGATCATGAGTTCAGCAAGTCATAAATATTGTCCGGTTTTGAACGAGGACTTCGCGTCTCCGAACTTGGATCCGAAGATTTGGACTATGGAGGTTGAGTCTGGTGGATTCGGGTATTTATCCTTCTCCCATAAAATCCAACAGCTGCTAATGATATCCTAGAAATCAACAATTCGACCAAGGTACCACGGACGTAGACGTAGTCTTCATCAAAGATAATCAGCTGACTATCAAACCCAAACTCCAAAACGAGTCTCTCATCACCCAAGACACCGTCATCAATCTTCTGGACGACGGGACCTGCACCTCCACGTCTTGGTACAGCTGTGTTTCATCCACAAACACCACAAACGGCACCATCATCCAACCCGTCCTCTCTGGCCGTATTAACACCAAACTTGGCGCCTCCATAAAATATGGCCGCGTCGAAGTCAAAGCCAAAATCGCCAAAGGCGACTGGCTCTGGCCCGCCATCTGGATGTTGCCCGTCGTCGATACTTATGGTGAATGGCCTCGATCCGGAGAAATCGATATCTTGGAAGCGCGAGGAAATAACTACACTTACGCTTCTGGGGGCAATAATTTCGACTTTTCGGCGTTGCATTGGGGTCCTAATGCGCAGAATGATGGGTATAGACTCACGGAAAACAATAAACCATCTCTTCACAGCCAACTTGGAGACGGGTTTCACACCTATGGTCTTGAATGGTCTGAGAAATACCTCTTCACGTACCTGGATAATATCCTGCATCAAGTCATGTACTACAAATTCGATGCTCCTCTCTACCCCCAGGCGTATTTCCCCTCCGCAGACCAAAACGGTTCAGCACTCACGAACCCGTGGGCGAGCACAGGGAGAGATAATAGTCCGTTTGATCAAGAGTTTTATTTAATTATTAATGTTGCCGTTGGGAGTCAGAATGGATGGTTCACAGATGGGAAGGATGGGAAGCCCTGGGTTGATTCCAGTCCGACGGCCAAGAAGGATTTTTGGGATGCGAGGGCACAGTGGTTACCTACTTGGGAGAAGGACGGGAGTGGGCAAATGGTGGTGGATAGTGTGAAGATGTGGCAGCAGTGTTAGATTTAAGGGTTTGGGATGGTCTCAGGTGGTAATAGATTTGGGATGAGGAGTAATGTACTTTCAAAGGAATCTTTTGGGTCATAGGAGTTCGTAATTAGAAGGATATATATAGGCTCGAATACCCTCAGGGCAGTAATGAACAATTTTTCTTCATTATTCAGTGTTCTCCCATCTCGGTACTCATGTGACTGCGAGACTGACTTCCCTCGCAATTACCTCCAAATCGAAGACCCCGATCTCTCATCTCTCATCTCTCATCTCAACCCTGCAAATACGTGCCGCACTCCCCCAAATTAATTTTCTACAATCTCTCGCTTCCAAATGCCATCTCAAAAATTATTGCAATACAATTTCTCGCTCCGACTCAATCCACGCGTCAAAGCTCCACACCCTCACCCGTCTCCGAAAGATATAATTTCCACTCGGGACTCGGAACTTTCGACTGCCAACAAAAAGGCGCCGCGCACGTCCGATTTGAGACAGGAAGAGAACAACTCACCTATCTACCACCAACAAATAATTTCCACCTTACTCGGCACATATCAGGGTTTCCAGCCTCAACATTTCAAATCAACAAATGAATTTTCAGCTGGACCCAAATTTTGATGCATTCGGTATTGGTCAAAGATTCCTTATCTTAGCCACGCATGTATATGCACGGCCAACGAATTCACCATCAAAAAGACTTTGCAAAACTTGACCGATGCCGATGCAAGACGCCATCGTATTCAATAATGTACTAAGGGATTTCCGAGAATTAGGATGGTTTAGTGCATCATGCACGCTTTTCTCGCTCATGGGCTAGCGGTCTGAGGAAGGTCCGCTACTATTTACGCAGCCGAGTGACGACAGGTCCCAAGAGGTTGGGGCCAGACTTCTGATGATTGCTTTGACAACTGCCAACGAACCAGCTGTTTACCGGGTTTGAAGCAGGGTTGAGGTGCGCTATGGTGTAGTGCGGGAAATCCCCGGATGTGCGCCAAGGATATAACAAGGATATATATAACCAGGACAAGGATTATGGGAGGCTTGTGAAGATGGGTCCGAAAAGCTCGGGGCCAGACATTCAGCGTCTCGCTGTTTCAATTATTTGGATCATTGTTCGGATCTCTGGACGGCAGTTGTTTACCAAGATTTTCTCGATTCACGAAGGGTTGTATTGAGATCGGGACGGCAGGATGTAACATGGCCCCTGGCCCCTGCAGAAATATATGAGATTCCTAACCGAGTCGAAACATAAAAAGTCCGTGAGCCATGATGCTGCCTGACCATAAACGAGGCAGAAACGGGTGTTGTCCCGTTGGCAAGCCCAATCACACAACGTGCATCGCGGTTTGTGCCTGAAAATGTCTCGAACCCCTAAAAGGCGCACGCCATACCATCATCCAGAAACACGTCCACGCCAAGCACGTGCAAAAAAACCAAGTCTTCTTCAATTGCCTCATTCGGGATAGGTGGATGCAGAGTTCGTATTGACGATGCGCACGCCACCGGTCTTCCAACAAAACTTCCAAGTTCCAGAATTCTTCCCGCCAGGATATGAATGCTTGACCCCCGAACGTACATCAAGCGAAGTATCAGATTATCGAAACCTTAACCTTAAATCAACCTAGGCGCCAAGCCACGTTATGTCCACCTACCCACGCTACCGCCATCTCTCGCCTACCCCCGTTCCTTCTGCCAGGGGGATCCATTATGCCGCATACATATCCTCTTAAAAATAGCAGTAGATTTCTCAAACAAGCAGCGCGCGCTGCATCTCCCCACTAAAAGAGGGATAGTGGGGGCCACCGCCCATGAAACGAGGATAGCGGATACGTATCCTCACGCTTGGCGTACACCAGCGCAGCGTCGGCGGCCACACTAGCACCAACCACCAATTTACCTAGGGACCCTCCAGCGAGAAAATTCAATAGTAGACGCCAGTGTCACGCCACGCCGGACGTCGGTGTCTCGATCAACGATGCGCTTTCGCTTTCCCGCACCATGGAATTGTGCGTGGACGAGCCGCATGGCAGGGAGGACGAGCCTCGCACGATATCGAACCGACGGGAAACAGCGTCGAGTCCAGTCGAGCCGAGTCGAGTCGACTCACGTCCAGCAGGGGTTAGGCGCCGAAACGCCTAAGGCTGCAGCCACGCCAGCGTCGACCGTGACCAGAGCTCGAGCTGAGCAGGATCGAGCTTGATGCTCTGAAGCGGCGTTGGGACCGAGCTGGCCAGTGTCAGAGGCCTGAGGCGGGTTGAGCCGCTCTGGACTGCTGTTCTCGTACCTTATCGCGAGGCAGGCCGGCTGGTTTGCTATGGTTCGAGGCGTTCTAGCCTGAATCCAATGCAGGAGGCTGGCTGCCTAGACGACTGGGTCTTATGCTGCTGCTGTACCTAGACTGTGCTCCAAATAGTCTGCTTCAAGATAAGGTTTGCGTCTTCCTTTGGTTGCTACTTAGATATACGGTTGATTGCTCTTAGCTGGGTTTTTTTAACCCCCCGTGCCTCTTTGTCTCTGTAATTTTTGTTTTCAGTCATTCGTTCGGTTTGGTGGTCACTTCAAAATGGGGTTGCTTAATTATTTTAAACCGCAGAAGAAGGATGAGAAGACTGAAGGGGGTCAGCCTCCTCTTCAGGTTGTGGAACAGCATGAGTTGAGGAGATCGACGGCGGGGTCGGTGACGCCGTCGAGTCGTATGGCATCAGATGATGGACGAGGTGTGTATTTTCTGACGTTCTGGTCGTTCAATGCTCGTGTATTGACTTGCTGTTTACAGTTTTGGACGAGATCAAACATCAAGTTATTCTGAATTATTTATGGCAGAAGCAGCGGGGGATGATGTGGATCAGTAACGACAGTGGAGAGCTTGAGGGTATTCTCATTCGCAAAAATAGGGATGAGTACCTATGTCGTCCACCGGCGTTGGCAACTTCGACATTTGCTCGAATTATGGCTCAACTGAATGTTCAGGTAAGGAAGCCGGAGCTTGCAAACCAGAGCAAAAGCTGATAATTACAGTCTGCTATGACGGTGAAATCACCCATTTTCGAACCCTTCCTCCTTTGGTCCGAAAACGCGGTCGATGTTCCAATCACCAATTCCCTACGCATTCAAATTCTCCCCACAATCGAAGATCTTTTCCGTGCACGAAGACATCAATATGCCGCTTTCATTGCTTCTGAGGATATGCTTGTAGTCTGGGACGACGATGCCACAAAATTGTTCAATCGTGCGAAGAGCATTGAAGATGATCTCTTACGATTCGTATCCCAAGCTGATCTGAATCCGGAAGAGAAGAACCCTTTCAACAAACAAGCTCCTGCGGTGGAAGTATCTCAGGTAGATGAAGAATTGGGCATAAATCCCATGACAAATCAGGATCGGCCTGTGGTGTACTTTGATGCTTTCTTGGTTGGTTGTTCGGCTTGTTTGCTGATGGTGCTGCTGGGTTTGGGTTACGCGGAGATTGTACAGGAAGTTTTGGTATTGAAGAGTTATATTTCGGCTGCTCTGTTGATTATGACGCCGGTTGATATCTTCCTCTCTCTGGTGAGTAGTACAACTTCCAAAGAATGCATAGGCTAACAGTGACAGTTCTTCTGCAACGTCGTCATTAAATCAATCTCCCAATTGATTGGCCCCGTCCAACAAATGTCCCGGAACTCGAAATACTTCTCCGCCATTGCCCCCGTCCGACTCACAACCACCGAACTACCCCACATCACAATTCAAATGCCAGTCTACAAAGAAGGTCTCGCATCCGTCATCACCCCCACCATCAACTCCCTCAAACAAGCTATCTCAACCTACGAACTCCAAGGTGGAAGCGCCAACATCCTTGTCCACGACGACGGACTCCAAATCATCTCCGACGAAGACCGTCAAGCACGGATTGACTTTTATGCCGACTACGGTATCGGTTGGACTGCTCGTCCGAAGGATGGTCAAGATGGTTATGTCCGCAAAGGAAAGTTCAAGAAAGCCTCGAACATGAACTACGGTCTCCGTCTCTCCAACGCCGTCGAAGATAAACTCAATTCCATCCAACGTGACGAAAAATGGACTCAGATAGATGAAGTAATGGCCTACGACTTTGCTCTCAAAGAAGTTTTGAAAGAAAACCCCGAAGCATGGGCCGATGGCAACATCCGCGTCGGCGACTACATCCTGATCATCGACTCCGATACTCGGGTTCCCAAAGACTGCCTCCTCGATGCTGCTTCAGAAATGGAACAATCCCCCAATGTAGCAATCATCCAGTTCTCCTCTGCCGTCATGCAAGTCTCGCACAATTTCTTTGAAAACGGAATCACCTTCTTCACCAACCTCGTCTACACCGCCATCCGCTTTGGTGTTTCCGGCGGCGACGTCGCTGCCTTCGTAGGACATAACGCCATTCTCCGCTGGGAAGCACTGCAAGAAGTCTCCTTCATCGACGAAG
>Ga0182030_10002415_pt1 | contig 39582 bp, 37 predicted proteins | sample 812S3MmetaG_FD_121299 | JGI IMG/M metagenome (GOLD analysis project Ga0182030, IMG submission 121299) | Permafrost microbial communities from Stordalen Mire, Sweden - 812S3M metaG (Illumina Assembly) | ecosystem: Environmental > Terrestrial > Soil > Wetlands > Permafrost | place: Sweden...
CCTGCTCGGTCGCAGCTTCTTCCCCTCGTTGATCGGCTCGTCGTTTCGAGCCGGTCTGCACGCGGCTCTCGACTTCGCCATCGTGGCGAGCCTGTTCGCTGCCGCCGCGTCGTGGGTCCGCGGGAGTAAAGACGACGAGGTCCAGCCCCTCCGCGATGACATCCATGACAACGTCGACGTCGGCGTCGGCGTCATCATGGACTAGAGGTCCCGAGTCAGTTCCTCGACCCTCGCTGTCCAGTCGCGTTCGGTGCTCAGCCCCTGGGCGTGCATCGTCGCTCGCTCCTCGCGCAACGTGGTGGCCACGTGGGCGAGACCAGTCGGCAGCAGTTCCTGGACCCGGCGCCGCACCCATTGGGCTAGCGACGGCGAAGCCCCCGAGGAGGACACCGAGACGACGACATCACCGTCGCGGTGCACCGACGTGAAGTAGAAGCTGCAACGCGCTGGGTCGTCGACGACGTTGAGCAAGACGTGCTGCTCCTCGGCTTCGGCCACGATCTGGTCGTTCACTGTCTCATTCGCGGTGGCCGACACCACGAGGAAGTGGCCACGCAGATCCCCGGGTCGGTAGGGCCGCACCCGCACACTGGCGACGCCTTCGGGCACCGGTACCAGTAAGGCATCACTGATGACGTGGACTCGAGCTCCCGCCTCGAGCAGCTGAACCGTCTTGTGCGCCCCCAGACGTCCCATGCCCACCACGAGCACGTCGCGCCCCGACAAGTCGAGCGCCAGGGGCAGCATCACGAGGCACCCACCAGATCTGCGACCACCTCCATCAATCCAAGGTCGAGGCCAGCGACCGGTCCCACCACGATGACGGCCGGCGAGACCACCTCGAAGCGGGCTAACTCGTCGAGCCGGCCGCGCACTACGCTCTGTTCGAGACTGGCGGCCGACTGGACCACCGCCACTGGCGTCGCGGCGTCGAGACCACCGCGTCGTAGCTGTTCCGCGATGTCACCACGCCGCGCGACGCCCATCAAGACGACCAGCGTGATATCGGGGTTGGCAAGTCGCTCGAAGTCGACGGGCCGGCCGCCCTCCGCAGTCGCGGTGACGACGCACACGCCGTGGGCGACGCCGCGATGCGTCACCGGAATGCCGGCGAGCAACGGTGCGGCGAAGGCTGAAGAAATGCCCGGCACCACGTGCACATCGATGCCGCGTGCCGAAAGAGCTATCGCCTCCTCACCTCCTCGTCCGAAGACGAAAGGGTCCCCGCCCTTGAGGCGCACGACGATCTGGTAGTGAGTCGCTAGCTCGATTAGCAAGTCGTTGATGTCAGTCTGGGAGCTCGAGAGCCCCGGGGTCTTGCCGACGTCGATGCGAAGTGCGCAAGGTGCGATCAACTCCAGCACGCTCGCGCCCACCAGTCGGTCGTGGACGACGACGTCGGCCACCGCCAGCAGGTGAGCGGCGCGCAGGGTCAGTAGGTCGGCGTCGCCGGGTCCCGCACCCACGAGGTAGACACTCACGGCGCCAACACCCGCACGTAGAAGTCGCCGAAGTTCTCGTCCTCAAGTCCTTCGTCGCGCCACCTCGCCAGCAGCGGTTCGAGGACGGCCGGGATCTCGTCTAGCTTGAGCTTCTCCTGGTGCAGTGACGCCAAGCGGTCGCCGCGCAGACCTCCGCCGAGATAGAGGTCATAGGAGTTCTTGGTCCGTCCGACCACCCCCACCTCGGCCACTGCCGGGCGAGCGCATCCATTGGGGCATCCGGTCATGCGCAGTTGTAGTCGACGCCGCCCCAGGCCCGCCTGATCAAGCGTGCCCTGGAGGTCATCGACCAGTGAAGGGAGTTTGCGCTCGGCCTCGGTCAGCGCTTGGCTACACGTGGGCAGCGCCGGACACGCCATGGCCGAACGTTCGACGTTGCCCAGTTCGTCCACGCCATGCACGCCGTGACGCGCCAAGACTCCCTCGACGAACTCACGGTCCTCGGGCGCGATGGCCGAGACCACGATGTCCTGTTGCGGGGTGATCAAGAATCGAAATTCGCGCGACGACGCCAGTTCACGCAGCGCACTGCGCAGTCCCGAACCGGGTGTCGTGTCGCGCACTCGCCCGGCCCCGACGCGGATACCCACCTCGAGTCGGGCGTCACTGAGCGTGCGCCAACCCAGGTGGTCGTCGGCGTCGCGCAATTGCACGGGCAGCGGGGCCCGTAGAGCGGCGCCGTACCGCTGTTCGACCTCAGCGTAAAACGCATCGATGCCCATGTCCGCCGCCACGTACTTCATCCGAGCCCGTCGACGGTTGGTCCGGTCGCCCAGGTCGCGGTAGGTGGTCAAGACGGCGCGGATCAGATCGTCGAGTTCTTCGGCGGTCACGAATGTGAGAGGCGTGGCCAACCGAGCGAAGGTGTCGGGCTGGGCGTAGGAACGGCCCAATCCGCCGCCAATGACCACGTTGTAGCCTGCGCCCACCTCGGGGTGGATGGCCGGGATGAGGCCCAGGTCCTGGGCCAGGACGTCCACGCAGTTCTCGTCGGGGTGCGCGATGGCGATCTTGAACTTGCGCGGCAGGTACGTGTCGCCGTAGAAATCGTGTTCGGTCACGGGTTCGATCGTCGCGGCTCGTTCGCCGTTGACGAAGATCTCCCAGTGCGCCTGCGTCGTCGGCTTGAAGGTGACCGCGATGTGATTGGCCAGTTCGGTCACGCGGGTGTGGGCGTCGTCCGAGACGAGGCTCGAGCACATGACCGTGTTACGCACGACGTCGCCGCACGCCGCGAAGGACGTCATGGCGTGCGCGTGCAGTCGCGCCGAAAGTGTCTGCAGGTCGAACTTCAAGACCCCGTGGAACTGAACGGCCTGACGAGTGGTGAGGCGAATCGAGCCGTCCGCCAATTCCTCGGCGATGTTGTCCAGCGCGAGCCACTGAGTCGAGTTGAGTTGGCCACCCGGGATCGCCACGCGGATCATGAAGATGTACTCCAGGGGTTCACCGGCTTGCGCACGTTCGCGGCGCACGTCGCGATTGTCCTGGGCGTAGATCCCGTGGAACTTCAAGAGGTGCTCGGAGTGTCCCGACAAGTTCGGAGCTGTCGAACCCAAGTCATCGAGCAAGTCGCCCCGTAAGTAATTACTGTCGCGCTTGATTCCCTCTTCGGCTACCTGCGAGGCCGCTTCCTCTGACACTGTGATTGCTCCTTTTGTGACGGCCCCGTGACGCCCAGTCAGGAAATCTTAGTTGTTTAGTCAGGAATTAGAAAGACGTTTTCTCACTGCTGCGCGGACCTGAGAACCGTCCTGGTGGCGGACTGAGAAAATCGCCCGGCACCAGCGACCCCAGGGCCTTCGGCGCGCGACGACAGTCAATTCGCGGCGCGGCGGCGGCGCCACAGCAGCACACCAACCCCGCAGACAAAGACGATCATCGCCAGTGTGAAACTACTGCCGGCCAACAACGACCAACCGCGCTCATGAGAGTCGAACGAGGGACCGTGGGGTAATAACCACATTGGCGCAACATAAAAGAGCACTGCGCCACCCAGCGCCCACCACCGACCCGAGGTGGGTCGGTCCTGACCCCACCACATCCACATCAGCATCGGCACGATCCAGACCATGTGGTGTGCCCAGGTGATGGGCGACGCCAGAAGACCAGTATCGCCGACGACCAAGACGGCGAGGAACGCAGAAGAGGACCGCCAGGCCCACCAGGCCACGGCGAGGCCGATGACCACGGCGAGGAACTGGACCGATTCCATCGTGCGCGAACTCCACAGGTGGTGTGTCACCCGGTCCAGCGTGCCCTCGAGGCTCTGGTTGGAGACGTAGGTCACGTCGCCAATGCGCGCCTGGTCGAAGACATACTTGCTCCAAAACGCCGACGAAGCCGACGGGTTGGTCGCGAATGCCGCGAGAGTGCAGACGCCCGCGGTCACCACCGCCGTCGCCGCCGCACGGAACTGTCGTGTCACCAAGAGGAACGGTACGAAGATCAGCGGCACGAGTTTGATGGCGGCGGCGAGTCCGATGCCGATACCGCGTGGCAACGTGCGTCCCGCGACCTGCACCCTCGTGGTGGCGTCCACCAACACCAGAGCGACAAGGACCAAGTTGACCTGACCGAAGCTCAGGTCCAGCATCACGGGCTCCAACAGCACTGCGGGGCCCACCAGCATGGCCACGACCATCCACGGCACACGCGCCGCGCCGCCGCGTTCGTCGGGCCGCACGTGCAACAGCGTGACGGCAATGATGACCACGAGGGCACCGAGGTTCACGAGAGACCAGACGATCCCGGCTGCCCCCGTTGGCATCAACGTCAACGGCCAGAAGAAAAGAGTCGAGAAAGGAGGGTAAGTGAAGGGCAGGTGCACACCCTTCAGATAAAGCAAATAGAGGTTCGAGCTCGTGAGATGGCGCGCACCCATCAAGTAGACCAAGAGGTCCACCTGGCGTCGGTGAAACGTCCAACCCACCGATCCCACGATGGCCGTCACGACTGATAGCACGAGGTAGGCCTTGTGCAATGTGGGTAGCGGTCGCGACGTGGTGGGCGCTGCGACCCGAGTGTCGTCGCTGCGCAGCCCGAGCGCAGTGGCCATTAGGGGGTCCAGGCAATGGTCGTCGACGCCACCGTCAGCACGCACATGGCGACGGCCGACAAGGTCACGATGACGATGAAGCGTTGGCGTGAGACTCCCGCCGCCACGATGGCGAAGAGCGGGAAACCGCGCAACAACAGTCTCGGGGAGATGCCGACGATCGGCGACAGGAATCCGAAGAGCAGTACCGCGGCGGCGTACACGGTCCACTCGAGCGGCGGTCGCAGTCGACGCCAGATGGCGATGATTCCGATAGCCGCCACGAGCGCCGCCGTCTTGGCCAAGGAATTGAGATCGCGCAGTCCATGAGCGCACAGTCGGTAGAACGCGTAGAAGACACCGGTGCCCATGGGGCCGGCCTGCCAGCCAGCCCGTTGGGCGAGGTACCAGCTGAATGGCGAACCCGTATGGATCCAGAGATAGATGAAGAACACCCCGATGCCGAGCGGGGCCAGCGCCGGCGCCCACCAGGCCCGCGCGTCACGATCAGCGCGCCACGCGGCGTAGGCGGCCACCACGCACGGGGCAATGATGGCGCAACCGACCGGATCGCACGCCGTCACTAGAGCCGCCGCGACACCGGCCACGATCCAGCGCCGACGTCGCAGAGCGAGCAAGGTGATCGATGCCAGGGCGATGATGAGACCTTCGGAGTAGACAAGGGTGAAGACCACGGCGGCGGGCGAGAAGAAGATGAGCGCCGTGGCCCTCGTCGCGATTGTCTCGCCGTAGTGGTCACGGACGACCCACCACACGCCCACGGACGCGGCCGCTCCGGCCATGAAGGTCACCAACTCGCCCGACGCGGGGAAGCTGAGGCGCAACAACCAGTGCGTGACCCTGATCAGGGTCGGCAAAAGGGGAAAGAATCCGAGATTGACCTGTGCCGCCGTGCCATGACCACGCGGAATCGCGGCCGCGTAACCGTGGCGAGCGATTTGGATGTACCAGTGCGAGTCCCAACGAGTGAGATAGTGCCCGAGCGCGTGGTGGCGAACCTTTGCCACGATGGCCAAGAGCGCGAGGACGAGGACACGCGAAGCGAGGTAGACGCCCAAGGCTGGTCCCGACGCGACCGCGAGGGTACGCACCGCCTCGCGACGAGTGGTAATGACCTGAGTGGTCGTCGAGGCCGATGAGGGGGTCTGCACCACACCCAACTCTACTAAAACAAGTATTTCAAACGGGTTACGCGTGGCGACGCAAAAAGGAGGTCAGCCCCTCGAAATAGGTCTCTTGGTCGTCGTACATGGCCATGTGCGAACCCTCGGGACAATGCCAGTACTCCCCCGCACCCAGTAATGAGGCCATGTGACGCAAATAGCTGGGGTCCATCGTGTCGTACTGCGCCCCGATCACCAGTGCGGGCCTCGTGATCTGCGACAGGTCGGGGGTGCGATCCCAGTCGAGCAACAGGCCGCTAGCGCCCAATTCGCTGGGTCCCTGCATCGGCACGTAGATGCTCTTGTTGATGTGCGAAAAAGAGCGCACCACTGGCTCGGGCCACTGGTCCTCAGGTAGACGCAGCACGTGGTGCACGTAGTGCTGGGCCATCAGTAATTCCTCGTATCGGGGATTATCCGTGTCGCCACTAACTTCCATGGCCTGTATCTCGGCGAGGGCCGTTTGATCCATTGGCGGCATCAAGACGTCGCGAGCGTACGCGTTGTAGGCCGCGATATTGGACATCATGTTGGAGATGATGACGCCCTTGAGGTGCTGCTGGTACTTGAGGGCGTATTCGATGGCCAACACCCCACCCCAGGAGTGTCCGAGGAGGAAAAAGTTCTCGGGTCCGAGGCCCAGTGCCAGACGCACCTGCTCCACCTCGTCAACGAATCGCTCGATGGTCCACAACGAGGGCTCGTCGGGAGCGCTCGACAAGCCGGAGCCGAGCTGGTCGTAGTAGTAGTACTCGACGCCGGCCGCGGGCAGGTACGAATCAGCGCTCAGGAAATACTCGTGGGTCGCACCTGGTCCCCCGTGCAGCAGCAGCAAGGCGACGTCGGGGTTGTTACCGGTGCGCTTGGTCCACACGCGAAACTCGCCTCGCGCCGTGGCAATCGGTACGACCACTTCACCGCCGCTGCGCACACCCTTCTTGCCCGTACGGTCGAAGTACTCGGCATAATCCACGCTCATCTGGCCCCCTTTTTTTCTCACAATAAACGCTGGTGGTCGGCGTCACGGTGACTATCGTGGCCTCGGAGTCCATCACTTCGTCCCGTTCCCCGAGGAGTCCCATGAATACCCGAGGCTACGTCGCCCACGCCGCCGGCAAACAGTTAGTGCCCTACGAGTTCGACCGTCGCGATTTGCGACCGCATGACGTCGCCCTCGACGTCCTATTCTCGGGCATCTGTCACTCCGACATCCACCAGGTCCGCGAGGAGTGGGGCCCGTCACTCTTCCCGATGGTGCCCGGTCACGAGATCATCGGCGTGGTGAGTGCCGTCGGGCCAGAAGTTTCCAAGTTCAAGGTCGGCGAGCGGATCGGCGTCGGGGTCTTCGTCGATTCGTGTCGCACCTGCGAACACTGTCGTGCGGGGCTTCAGCAGTACTGCATCAACGGCATGACACCTACGTACAACGGTTACGAACGCGACGGGAGCACCATCGCGATGGGTGGCTACTCCACCCGTTTCGTCGTGGATGAGGACTACGCCGTCCACGTGGCCGAGTCCCTCGACCCCGCAGGCGCTGCGCCATTGCTGTGCGCCGGGATCACGCTCTATTCACCGTTGCGCCACTGGGGCGCCGGACCGGGCAAGAAGGTGGCCATCATCGGGCTCGGCGGACTGGGGCACATGGGCGTGCAATTCGCTCACGCCATGGGTGCCAAGGTGACGGTATTCTCACACTCGGCCACCAAGGAGGCGGACGCCCGTGCGCTGGGTGCCGACCATTTCGTGGACACCTCTGACCCGGTGACGCTGAGAGAACTGGACCAGAGTTACGACCTCATCATCAACTCCACCTCAGCGGACATCGACCTGAATCCCTATCTCAGACTGCTCGCGCTCGATGGCACCCTCCTCATCGTGGGCCTCTCGGGTATGCCCGTGACGATTCAACAGCACCTCCTGCTACAAAACCGCCTGTCGATTGGTGGCTCGCAGATCGGCGGGATGACCGAGCTCCAGGAGATGATGGACTTCTGCGCGCAACACCACATCACATCGAAGGTCGAGGTCGTCTCGGCCGATTACGTGAATCAGGCGTGGGATCGCACCGTCGCGAGCGACGTCAAGTACCGATTCGTGATCGACATGTCGACCATCTGAATTTCTGTAAGTTCGGGCGTCTGATGACACTGAAGAAGTAGAAGTCCAACGAAAGGCCGTCATGAAATCTTTGCGTATTCTCGCCATCGCCGGGGTCCTCGCGAGCGGAATTGCTCTCACCTCCGGGACAGTCGTCACGGTCGCCTCCGCCGCCGTCCACCAGTCCTGTGTCGCGACTCGACTACGGGTCTCGCTGGGCGTCGCCCAGGGAACCGCTGGCACGATCTACTACCCGTTGGTCATCACCAACTCGGGAGCCGCCTGCACCATCTTCGGTGTCGCGCACGTTCAGCCGGTGATGGGTGGCACCAAGCGCAGTGTCGTGCCCGTCGGTCCACCGGCGCGTAACGAGTCGATGGGCCAGATGCCGGTGATGCATGTCGTCGCCACCGGCAAATCGGTAAGCGACGCCTTCGGTGTAGTGGAGTCGGGCAACTACACCCCCAGTGCCTGCCGACCCAAGAACGCGGGCGCCGTCGTAGTATCGATGGGTGACTTCGTATTGCACGCCTACCTTCCGCTGAAGATCTCCGTGTGCACGATCAAAGCGAGCACGACCACCCGATTGATTGCCGCGGGTACCACCGGCTACTAAACGCGGTGCGGGGGCCACTTGCTGTCGCGAATGTCCGAGCACGATAGTCGTCACGCGATCGGGGACTACCGCTTGGGCTCCCAGGTGAAGAACCGCGAGGAGACCACGAATCCCCCGATCCCCCACGCCGCCACGATCACGACGTCCATCCAGTTGAACGTCGCTCCAGTGAATCCCGCGTCCATCCCCAAGGTGAAGTGGCGCACCGGGAAGATTCGAGCGATCCACAACAGCCACGACGGTGCGGTGGACGTGATGGGAATGAAGACGCCCGAGAGGAATAACAAGGGCAGGATGCTCGCGTTCACCACCGCCGGCGCAGCGTCAGCGTTGGGTATGACGCAGGTGATCGCAAATCCCAGCGAGCAGAAGGTCAGGGCTCCGACGAACAACATGACGAGGAACTCAAGCAACGAACTGCCGGTCGGCAGCGATGAGTGATAGAAGAGCTTGCCGTACGTCGCAGTGATGGCGACGAGGATGACAGCCACGAATACCGCGTGGATGAGCCGGCCCAGGATGTAGATGCCGCTGGGGATTGGCGTGCCACGGGTGCGCTTGAGGACCCCGGAGTCTCGCTGGATCGCCAGCCCGATCGCGATGTTGTTGTAGCACGCCGAGATCACGGCGTACGCCGCCATCGAGGCCACGTAATAGGTGGAGATATCGATCGTGTGACCGGGCGAGATCACGATCGAGTGGTGGCCCAACAAGGAGGTGAAGATGACCAGGAACATGAGGGGGAACGCGAAGGTAAAGAACGCCGAGGCGGGATTTCGCCAGAATGCCTTGTTGACGTACTTGAGCTGGTTCTCGAGCATGGTGGCCGAATTCATCGCTGCTCCTTCGTCGCACTCGATGTTCCCTCGGCAGTCAACTCCAGGTAGACGTCTTCCAACGTGGGTCGATCGACCCGCAAGTCCTCTAAATCGACGCCGACGCCCAGGGCCCACGTCGTGAGGTCGTGCAAGTCTTGGGTGACCTTCGTCGATTTCACCTCGTAGGCGTTGTTCGCCGCGCGCACGAGTGCGAACTGCGAAGGCGGTGCGACACCCTCGGGTAGTGAGAATCGCACCGTGGCGAGCATGCGGTCTCGTCCCGCCAACGTCTCGGGATTGCCCTCGGCGACAATCTTGCCGTTGGCGATCACCGCCAATCGGTCGGCGAGGTACTGCGCTTCGTCCATGAAATGCGTGGTGAGGACGACGGTCTTGCCTAGTCCGCGCAGGTTCTTAATCACTTCCCACACCTCGCGTCGCGCGCTCGGGTCAAAGCCCGTGGTGGGCTCGTCAAGGAACAGCAGATCGGGATTGCCGGCGAGCGCGATCGCCACGTCCAGACGACGCTGTTGACCGCCGGACAGGCGTAGGACCCGCTCGTCTCGCTTCTCTTCGAGACCTACCAGGGCGAGGATCTCATCGACGGGCCGAGGGTGGGGGTAATAGCTCGAGTACATCGCGACGGTCTCGGCGACCTGCAGATACCTGTCCATACCTGTGGATTGCAGGACGATACCGACGCGGGTCTTAAGCGCCATCGGTTGGTGGTCGGGATCGATACCCAGCACGGTCACGTCGCCCTCGTCGCGGCGTCGGAATCCCTCAAGGATCTCCACAAAAGTGGTCTTACCAGCGCCGTTGGGGCCAAGCAGTGCGAAGATTTCGCCCTCTCGAATTTCCAAATCGATCCCGCGCAGCGCGGCGAACTTTCCGTAGGACTTCTTGAGTCCGCGGACCGAAATCGCCACCGCAGAACGATCACTATCCATAGTGGACGAAGGTACACTGTCCACTGTGGATAGTCAAGCACCACTGAATTCGACAGCGGCAGCCATGTTGGGACTACTCTCGCAGATCGGTCCAATCAACGGCAACGCTCTCTCGCGGTGCGCCGACGTCATGATCGGCGACTACTGGACCTTGACGCGTTCACAGGTCTACCGAGAACTCCAAACCCTCGAAGAACTCGGCTTCATCGAGGCGGGGCCCGCGGGACCGCGTTCGAGCCGCGAATTCTCCATCACGGATGTGGGAACCTCCGCGTTGCGCGACTGGCTCACTGCTAGTCCCGCCGAGGAGGTCGTACGCATGCCGATGCTTCTGACCATCCGTTTCGGTGCCAGCCTGCCTCCTGATCGGTTGCGCGAGATCGTGGCGGAATTCGCCCTGCGCCACCAAGCCAAACGGGACTTCTACGTCGAACTCGAGAACGATATGCGAACCGCGCGCAACGACCCCTACGAGGTCGCCACGGTCCGATTCGGCCGACTCTTCGAAGCGGCCGTCGAGACGTGGCTGAGCGAACTATCAGACTTACTACCGGCCATCTTCGACGAGGCCGAGGGCGCGCACTGAGCGAGGGCGCGGCCCCCGCGGGGGCGCGGGGGCCGCGCTGCTCACTACGGGGTGATGATGACCTTGAGAGCACCCGACGTCGCCGCGTCAGCGAACACCCGATAGGCCTCTTGGAACTCACTCATCGTGAAATGGTGTGTGGCGAAGTGCGAGACGTCGAGGAAGCGCGACGCCACGAGGCTCAAGAGCGTCGGAGTGGAACTGGTGTCAACGAGCCCCATGGTGATCGTCACGTCGTGTCCCCACAGTTTTTCCATGTGCAGTGTCACCGGGGCACCGTGCACACCGATATTTGCAACCCGTCCGCAAGGACGCACCAGCGTCGTGGCCAAATCGAAGGAGGCCGGGACACCCACCGCTTCGATCGCCACGTCCACTCCGAGGTCGTCTGTCATCGCGAGGATCTGGGCCAGCGGGTCGATCGTGGAGTTGTTGATGGTGATGTCGGCGCCGAACTCCTTGGCTCTCGCCAGACGACCGTCATCGAGGTCGATAGCGATGATGACGCGCGGGCTCAACAACTTCGCCGTCACGATGGCGCTCAGCCCTACGGGACCCGCCCCCACGACGGCCACCACGTCTCCCGGCTTCACCTGTCCGTTGAGGACGCCGATCTCGTAGCCGGTCGGCAGGATGTCGGCCAGCATCAAGAGCTCCTCGTCGCTCACGCCCTTGGGAACCAGCGTCGTCGACGTGGCCGCGTAGGGCACGCGCACGTATTGGGCCTGAGTGCCGTCGATCAAATGACCCAGGATCCATCCGCCGCCATTGATGCATTGGCCGTAGCGCGACTGGCGACAATAGATACATGTTGCGCACGAGGTAATCGCAGAGACGATGACCCGGTCGCCGACCTTCAGTGTGGTGACGGCAGAACCCACCGAGTGGACGGTCCCGACCGCCTCGTGACCAAGGATGCGTCCGACGGTCACCTCGGGAACGTCGCCCTTCAAGATGTGCAAGTCCGAACCGCAGATCGTCGTCATATCGACACGCACGATGACGTCGGTGGTGTCGTGGATCTTCGCCATGGGCACTTCGGCCCAAGTAGTGACGTGGGCTCCGCCATACTGCAGCGCCCACATCGTGGTGGAATCGTCTTGAGTGGTCGGGGGTGTAACGAGAGTGGATGGGGTGGGCATGGGGCCTCCTGAATAAGGAAGGCGTCGAGCCCGGACGAGCGACAATCATCTAGATCGTCCGACTCGAACTTGGCGTCCTGTCTACTGGTGAGAAATTCTCCCCGGCGTTGCCACCTTAGAGAGCCGCCAGCGCACTCAAACGGTCCAAAGTCCCGAGGCAACGCGTCAAACTGCCAATATGACGAATTATTCACTATTCTTGCACTTTCATGCAGAAAATGTGGTCTCATCTGGGCTTTAATCGGGTCGTCGACACCGATTCTCGAATAGAGATAATCAGCATCAACGAAAAGTTTTGAACTTACTAAAGACCTGATAAAATGTTTTTTATCGCGTACAACTCGTGAGGACGATGTCCAGAATGTTCACGTTCCCTTCGTAGAATAGTCACGCAGAAACTACTGCTTGTCGTTCGCGCGTTTTTACGCATTGCGAACGACCTCACGACCCGCACCGGGTGATCACAAAACGAACCACGCTTCGTTACGCACGTGCGGCCTGCGGGCCGACTGGCGAGCGCGCGTGGTGTCGGACAAGGAGAACAACATGCGCCGTATCCTGCTGACGATGGCAATCGCGCTCTTCAGCGTGGCTGCCCCGGCGGCACCCGCTTCGGCGAGTTCCGCTCCCCACAAACTTTCCCATCCCCCTCATCCGAGTCCGCGAGCCCTGGCCATGGAGAAGATGCAAGACCACCGTCACTTGCTGGAGTTCGAAGCCACCACGGCGCTGCACGCCGTCGCGTCGCAGTTCCACCTCACCCTCCAGCAGCTCGTGGCCAAGTGGCAGCGAGTGGCCGTCTGCGAGGTGGATGGCAATTGGGCGATGAGGGGCCCGATCTACTCAGGAATTGGCTTCTCGAACGCCACATGGGTGCAATACGGCGGCACGCGCTTCGCCCCGACGGCTGGCGACGCCACTCCCTTGCAGCAGATCGCCATCGGTATGAAGATCACGCGAACGTGGATACCTGACCAGTACGGCTGCTCGCCGTTTGGCTGGTAATCCGTAGACCTCAGCGTCGAGCGAGCACCTCGAAGCAGGGTACGACGAAGACGGCGTCGGGTTCTTCCGCCCAGCGACGAAAGGCCGCCGACATCAACTCGAGTTCGTCGTTCGTCGCGAGCGAGTACTCGATCGCCTGGCGGGCGAACTCGCTCTTGACGACGCGATCCGCCCAGAGGCCACCCCACCACGCCCTCTGGTCATCTGATTCGTACGTCCAGTTCGTCGACGTGACGCTCATCTCGTCGAAACCAGCCGCGCGCGCCCACGACTTGAGTTGGCGTCCGCCGTCGGCGTCGGCCCCGTTTCGCCGGGTGACGCGATGGTAGAGGTCCATCCAGCGATCGAGTTGTGGGTCACCGGGCCACCAGATGAAACCACCGAAGTCGGCCTCACGCGCGGCCAAAAGACCAGCGGGCTTGAGGACCCGACGCATCTCCCTGAGGGCGGACACGGGGTCGTGGAGATGTTGCAGGACCTGATGGACGTACACAACGTCGAAGGTGGCGTCCGCAAAATCGAGCGCGAACACGTTGCCAACGCGGAAACTCAAGTTTGCCTGCGTGTCCGGCGGGTAATCATTCGTCGCACGGGCCACGATTTCGTCGGATTGATCGATGCCGATGACCGAACCCCGTGGCACCCGAAGTGCCAGGTCGGCGGTGATATTGCCGGGGCCACATCCCACATCGAGCACCGCCGCGTCCTCGCGCAGGTGCGAAAGGAGGAATCCTGCAGAATTCTCCGCCGTGCGCCAGAGGTGGCTTCGTAGAACTGATTCGTGGTGCCCATGGGTGTAACGCTCATTCGTCATCACGCCAGATTAGGCAACGCCCCGCGCCCTCGCCACGGTACGCGCACCGCGGTGTCGAATGTCCACCGTCATTCCACCGGATTCTCTTACGGGTCTCTCATGACCCAGCATTACGCTGGGTTACACGACCCGTTCCGCGGGTATGGGGGTAGTGCGCCCTCGCGAAAGCGCAACGATGCACCACGACCAATCGAATGACGAAGGGGAGCCAATGAAACTGCCCAATCCCAACCGACGAATAAGTCGTGTACTGCACTGGATCGGTGAACTCACGTCACGCACGAGTGCTGCGCTGGTGGTTGGCATCACCGTCACGGCCTTCGGTGTGCTGTTGGCTATCGATGGATTCCCACCGAATTGGGAGACGGCGTTCTCGGCCGTCGCCGCCGCCGTCACTCTGGTCATGCTCTTCGTCATCCAGCACACGCAGAGTCGTCACCAACTGGCGCTGCAACTCAAACTCGATGAATTGATTCGCGCCTCACCGGTGGCCGACGACCAACTCGTTCGAATTGAGGTCGCCGATGATGACGAGCTTAATGAACTCAGTCGTAGCCAGCAGGCGCTGCACGAATCAATTCGAGAGACCGATGGTCTCGAGATCATCGAATTCAATCGCGAGGCGAACCGTTGAATCGTTACCCGCACGTGGCGACAAAGATCGCCGTCAGGACTGGCGCATTCTCAGGCGCTAGCTCCCTTGTTCCACGGGACGGCCTCGCCGGAGCGACGAAATAGGGTCAGCGCGCAGAGCGCCTGCACCACACCGGCCAGCAGTTCGAGGATGATGCCGTAACGCGGTCCGTAACTGACGACCCCCGCCGCGAAACTAGCCCGAGGCAGCGTTATCCACCGCAAGATGACCAGTACCGCACCGATGAGCGACCCACCGAGTGTGATGACTCCTGGTCCCACTGACGTGGACGGCATCTGAGCACCCGAGCGCAACATGCCGAGGTACACGCCCGTGGCCACGATGAGCAGGGCGCCTAGTAACCCGTAACTCGAACTGAAACCACTGACGGATGCGCTCCCGTAGGGCGAACTGGCCCCGTACCACGGAAGGAACAAAGCGATCAAGCCCACCACCGCCGCGCCGACGACGACGCGATCAATGGTCGAAAGCTTCTTGACATCGATGAAAGCCATGAAATCCCCTTTTCTATTTGCTCTTATTGCAACAAGGGTGCGGCGATACTTCGAGTGGCCATGCCGTGAGGCCCGCCACGGTGAGACGTGGTGCAACGGTACGACTTTTGCTACTCCCTTGACTGCGACCGATGGACTTTTTCTAGCACGTCCCACCGATATTTAGAAGTGTCACGGCCGGAAACTTTGGCTCGGCGTCGGCCCACCCCCGTCGCCCCTGCTACGACCGAACCCAAGACGGTGACAACTCATCACCGGTGCCCGACATCGCCAGTCGGTCGTCGCACCTGACCTAGTCCGTCACTTCCACCACGATGACGTCATGGTCGCGGCGCGGATAGAGGACGGCGTGCACGATCGCCGCGACCACGCCACCCACCAAAGGCGCCACGATGAAGAGCCACACTTGGCTGAGCGCGGTCCCGCCGACGATCAGCGCAGGACCCAAACTGCGCGCGGGGTTTACCGAGGTGCCCGTCAGAGGAATCCCGATCAGGTGCACCACCGTCAACGTCAAGCCGATGACCATCCCCGCGGTGCTGGCATTACCCCACGGACCGGTCACGGCCAGGATGACGAAGACGAACAGCGCCGTCAGGATGATCTCGGCGAGAAAGGCGCCTCCGGCACTTAAGTGGACGAGTGAGGACGATCCGTACCCGTCGGTGCCCAGACCCTGCACTGACTTTGAATAGAGCGGCGACTGGCGAAACAGCAACCACAGGACCAAGGCACCCGCGTACCCGCCGACGAATTGGGCCACCCAGTAGTTGAGGGCCTCGCCCACGCTGAGACGCCGCGCGAAGAGTGCTCCCATGGTCACCGCCGGATTGACGTGGCATCCTGAGATTGGCCCGATCGCGTATGCCAGGCCGAGCAGGACCAGTCCAAAGGTCAGTGCCGTGGCGACCACACCGGCGGCGACACTCCCCCCGTCGAACTTAAAACCGAACATCAAGGTGGCGACGCCCACCGCGAAGAAGACCAGCACCGCGGTCCCGAACAGTTCAGCGAGAAACTTGCGCCCCATACGACCTCCCTCTCATTGGCATTCACATTATGGAGCGTGAAGGCCCGCGCACGGGTGATGGTAATTCACCGTTGTTAGTCGTCCCACGACGCCGCAGGGGCGCGACGCCGCAGTGACGCACGAGCAGAAATTGACCGACGCGGTACTCCGCGTCGGCACGGTGACGGCGGCGGATTCACCGGCGCTCAAAGAGACGACCACGATCAACCATCGCCCTGGCAGCGTCGACGCCGTCGGCCAGTTCGGCGTGGTCGGCGCCAATCGCCCGGATCCCCTTGCCGGCTCAGGATCTGAGGGGCGTGCGAGGAAAGGACGCCGTTCGGACGCACGCGGGCCAGCCAGTCGACGCGGTGGGGACTCAAGAGCGCGTCCGCGAACACCACCACGAAGTCGAGCACGTCAAACGGCAAGGAATCATTGACGTGTGAACTTCTCGATCGTAATTCTGGTCACGTGAAAAAATCTTCCGTCCCTTCTACAGAATAGATAGACTTTCCACTTGTATCTCAAATATGATTAGCAAGTTACGGTCTAATCTCAAAAACGAATTAGCGACCTAACATCTCACCATGACGTTGAAGGAATCCCCCATGACCGATAACGCATTGACCAAGGCCAAAGCGACCGTGAAGAAGGCCCCCGCCAAGAAGGCGGTGGCGAAGAAGGCCACCGTCAAGAAGACTCCTGCGCGCCAGCCCGCCGCGAAAAAGGTCGATGGTGCCCAATTGGTCAAGTTCTACCGCGACATGATGCTGATCCGCCGATTCGAAGAGCGCGCCGCGCGCGCGTACACCGAAGCACTCATCGGCGGATATTGCCACCTCAACCTCGGTGAGGAGGCAGCTGTCGTGGGTCTCATGTCGGCACTGCGCGAGACCGACTATCTGTTCACCAATTACCGCGAACACGGCTACGCACTCATGCGCGGCATCGATCCCAATCGCGCCATGGCCGAGCTCTACGGTCGTGTCGACGGCGTCTCGAAGGGCTGGGGCGGTTCGATGCACATGTTCGACATGACGCACCGTCTCTTGGGTGGTTACGGGATCGTCGGCGGTCAACTGCCTCTGGCGACCGGCGCCGCACTCGCCATCCAGTACCGGGGCCTCGACGAGGTCGTGATGTGCACCATGGGTGACGGCACGGCCAACATTGGCGCCTTTCACGAGTCACTCAACATCGCCGCCCTCTGGAACCTGCCCGTCGTCTTCGTGGTCATCAACAACGGGTTGGGCATGGGCACCACCGTCGCCAAGGCCTCCGCCGAGCCCGAAATCTACAAACGTGCTAGTTCCTACGCCATGGCGGCCGAGCGGGTGGACGGCCTCGATCCAATCCTCGTGCACGAAGCCGCTCAGCGAGCCATCGCCTCTGCGCGTGCGGGCAAGCCCTTCCTCCTCGAGGTGGTCAGCGAGCGGTTGCGTGGCCACTCGGTCGTAGACCCGGCGAAGTATCGCTCCGCCGAGGAAGTGGCGCACCTGGCCCAGTTCGACCCGGTCCCCAGCCTTGCGGCGCGCCTGATCAAAGAGAAGATACTCACCGCCGCCGAGGTGCACAAGATTGACGAGGAGGAGACGGGCCGCGCCGACGCCGCAGACGCATTCGCGCAGGCGAGTGCGCAGCCTGACGTGTCCACCCTCTTCGACTACAACTACGCCACCCCGGTGCCCAACGACTCGCGCCGACTGCCCGGAGAACCCCTCTTCGCGGTCACCGCGCGCCCGGAGGTCTCGCGATGACCATCAAGACCTACCGCCAAGCACTCCACGACACGCTGCGCGCCGAGATGCTGCGCGACGAGAACGTCTTCTTGATGGGTGAAGAGATCGGCGTCTTCGAGGGCTCCTACAAGATCACCGCCGGTCTTCTCGCCGAATTCGGCGACCGGCGCGTGAAGGACACCCCCATCGCCGAAGAGGGATTCACCGGTGCCGCCATCGGTGCCGCGATGCTCGGACTTCGTCCCGTCGTCGAGATCATGACGATCAATTTCTCGCTGCTCGCCTTGGACCAGATCGTGAACCACGCCGCCAAGATCTATGGCATGTTCGGCGGCCAGGCCAAAGTACCTTTGGTCATCCGCACGCCCGGTGGCGGCGGCCAGCAGCTTGGTGCCACCCACTCACAGAACATCGAGCTCTACTACGCCTTCGTGCCCGGCATGAAAGTGGTCGCGCCCTCGACGCCAGCCGACGCCAAAGCGTTGCTGCTCGCGGCCATTCGCGACGACGACCCCGTCCTGTTCTTGGAGAACCTGGCGCTCTACAACACCAAGGGTGAAGTCCCCGACGACGACACGCCCGCCGAGATTGGCAAGGCCAAGATCACCCGTGAGGGTCACGACTTGACACTGATTGGCTATTCGCGCATGGCCTACATCGCCAAGAACGTCGCCGAGACCCTCGCCGAATCCGAGGGTTTGGACATCGAGGTCATCGACCTGATGAGTCTGCGACCCCTTGATCGCGAAACCTTGGTCAACTCCGTCAAGAAGACCCACGCCGCCGTGGTCCTCGAGGATGACTGGCTGACGTACGGTATCGGTGCGGAGATCGCCGCGACGATTTCTGACGGTGCCTTCGACTACCTCGATGCGCCGGTACGGCGCGTGGCGATGGCCGAAGTGCCGATGCCCTATTCGAAGGTCCTCGAGTCGGCGGCCATGCCGACTAACGACGACGTCGTGAACGCTATATTCCAAACACTCGAGGCCGTCGGTCGTCGCCTGAAGAAGGTTGGTCAAAGCCATGATTGAAATCAAGATGCCCCGTCTGTCGGACACGATGGAAGAAGGCGCCATCGCCACGTGGCATAAGCACCCCGGCGACCGCGTCGAGATCGGTGACGTGCTCGTCGAGATCGAGACCGACAAGGCCACGATGGACTACGAGGCCTACGAGGCCGGCACCTTGAGCCAGATCCTTGTCGATGAGGGCGCGACCGTCTCCATCGGGACGCCCATCGCGACGCTGGACGACGGCAAGGCCAGTCCCGTCCCCTCGTCGACGCCCACCACCGGTACTGCTCCCGTCGCCACTCCGGCGCCCGCTGCACCCGCGCCCTCAATGCCGACGCCCCTCGTCGTCACCGCACCCGCCGCTTCCCCACCCGCTGCGCCAGCGACGGTCCTGCGGGCCCCGGAGCCTGCACACAGTGGAAGCGATGGAGTCTTCGCCTCACCCCTCGTGCGACGACTATCGCGCGACCACGATCTCGACTTGTCGCGAGTTCACGGCACTGGCCCCGGTGGACGAATTATCCGTGCCGACCTCAACGGCTTGCTTGTCGAGGCGCCGGCGCCCACGCCGAGCCGCGTCGCTCCGCGTCCGGTGATCTCGACTGGTCCCATCGTGGACGAGAAGCGCTCCTCGCAGGAGATCACCGTCTCCAAGGCGCGGCGCGTCATCGCTCGACGTCTCAGTGAGAGTGCCCAGACGATCCCTCACTTCTTCGTGACCTCGGTCGCTGACGCCGAAGTCCTGATGCAAATGCGCGCTGATCTCAACGAACAAGCCGTCGCCAAGGGTCTCGCCAAGATCAGCGTGAACGACCTGATCATTCGGGCCAGCGCGCTGGCGCTGCGAGAACACCCCGAGGTCAACGCCTCGTATATAGGCGATGAGAGTTCGGTCATGCTGGTGCATAATCGCATCAATATCGGTATCGCCGTCGCGTCCAAGCACGGCCTCGTGGTTCCCGTCATCGTCGATGCGGACCGGAAGACCGTCACGGAACTCGGTGTCGAGGCCAAGGCCCTCGCCACCCAGTCCAACGGCAAGGGTCTCAGCCTCGACCAGATGAGTGGTGGCACGTTCACGATCTCCAACCTCGGCATGTTCGGCGTCGAGGAGTTCACCGCCATCATCAACCCCCCCGAGGGCGCGATTCTCGCGGTAGGAGCCACGACTCGCGAACCTGTGGTAGTCGGTGACCAGATCCTGGCTCGCTACCGCGTTCGATTCACGCTCTCTGCCGACCACCGCATCATTGATGGCGCCCTGGCCGCGCAGTTCCTTCGTACGCTCACCAGTCTCATCGAACACCCCTGGAGAATTGTCGCTGCCGACGGTTAGTCCTGGTGAGAAGATGGTCGGCCAACGGCCGTCACCTTCGAAGTCGGTCCATCCCCGGAGCGTCACTTGAGGTCGTGCTCCCCTCCATCCATCACGCGACGTGGTCGCGAGGAGTACAGATCACGAGCGCAATCTGTCGACCCGCGCGCTGTTGGTAGCCCGCGTAGTGACGATAACGAGCGACCGCCCGAGGCCACAGGAGCGCGTGTTCCTCGGGCGTGGCCACTCGAGCGAGCATCTCGACGCTGCGCCCGCGCATCGTCACCTTGACTGAGGGATTCGCACGCACGTTCTTCAGCCAGTCGGGGTCACGCTGGTCGCCTCCTTTGGAGGCCACCACGACCAGATCCTGTCCATCACGCAGTGGCACGAGGAGCATGGTCGAATGCGGCCGGCCACTGCGTCGACCGCGCGTGACGAGTTCGACCATGTCCAGCCCATAGGCCCGTGATCCCACCCGACCCGCACTGAGGCGCACCACCGTGTGATGGAACGTGTTGAGGGTGCGGAATCCGAAATCGATGACTCGAGGTGGCACGTTCACACCGCGACACTAGTGACAACACACGCTCTAAGTGGCACCAGTACGAACAATCAGCTCGGTCACGCGACGATCCCCACGACGGCCCCACGATGGTCTCGTCGCGCCTACGCGCATTTGCGAGCCACTAGGGAACGCGGCGACTTGGAATCACGGTCCTCACCCGCTCGAATAATCGTGCGTTGCGCTAATGTCCTGTTCAGGACGTCTGGACTTCGCATCCTTTTCATCTGGTTCATCGCCAGCAAGAAAGGTGGTGCGACATGGGTCTGAGAGCAATGTGGTTCAGCGCGGTGGCTGTGGTGCTGGGCGCCATCATCTGGCGAATACTGACCGAACAGATCCTCGGGATTGACCTGGATATCGTGGCCATGGTCTTGATGATCGCCGGTGCCGCGGGCCTCGGGGTGTCGGTCGCCACCTATACCTTCTCCTTCTATCGTGGGTCTCGCGAGATGAGCGGCTCGCGCCTGCGCGTCGTAGCGACAGTCGTCGGCAGTGGATTCAAGTTCGAGCCCGTGATTGATGTCACCGGTCCATTCCTGGGAGGGAGCGCGGGAGGACCCGAGGAAGGGAAGGGGGACCAGGGTGACAGCTCAGCGCCCCTACATCTCACCTCGAGTTGACCTGCATCCAGGATCTAGAGGTCGTTGCCCGCATAGGAGAGATTGAAACTCTTGTTCGCCAGCGGGAAGTCTGGCACGATCGTGTCGTTGAGAGCGATGGCGAGGGCGGGCCAGTTAAAGAACGAGGGGTCGAGCGTTCGAGCGCGAGAGATTCGACCAGTGGTGTCGAGTTCCACCCGGTGCACCACGACGCCGCGCCACCCTTCGACGATCCCCACTCCTGACGTCGTCGACTCCCTCGTCCTCGTCGCACCGCCATCAAGAGTCCTCACTATCTGCACGAGGGCACGAACCATGCCGAGGGAATGGCGGAACTCCTGCACACGCTGCGTGAAGCGGGCCATCACGTCGCCCCCCTCCTGCACCACGGAGGTGAAGTCGTCGGTGACGAAAGGGTGCGAATGACGCGCGTCATGGTCTAGTCCCGAGGAGCGCGCGACCACGCCCACCGTTCCGATGGCGGCGGCGTCAGTCGCCGAGAGCACCGCGGTACCTTCGAAACGGTCCACGACTACCGAGTTGGAGAGAGCAAGTGACACGATGTCCTCGAACGCCTCGGCGACCTCGTCGAGTTCGTGTTCGCCGGGCAGCGTCAGCACGCGGGTGTAGCCCACGCCCACGGCGCCACGTAGCAGTCGATGTCCGGTCAATCGCTCGTTGAGGCGAAGCAGTCGCTCGCGCACCACGAGTGCGCGCGCATTCGCCACGGAGAAACTCACGTCATTGCAGAGCGCACCGATATCGCCCACGTGGTTGTAAAGCCGCTCCAACTCCACCAGGAGCGATCGCAAATGGCGCACGTCCTGGCTGACCTCGAGACCCTGCGCCTCTTCGACCGCCATCGCGTAGGCGAGGGAGTGCGCCACGGCGCTGTCGCCGGAGATGCGTTGGGCGACGGCGACTCCGTCCTCGGGCAACACACCTTGGAACATGCGCTCGATGCCGCGATGAACGTACCAGAGACGCGCAGTCATCTTGAGAATCGTCTCGCCCACGACGGAGAAGCGGAAATGGCCGGGCTCGATGAGCCCCGCGTGCACTGGTCCCACCGGGATCTCGTACACCCCTGCGCCGGCGACCTCAATGAAGGGATAGGGAGCGGCGTCACTCACCTGAGTGGGCATTGCGCCCTCGCCACGGCGCAGCGGATGCCACTGCTCGGGCCAATGCTGGTGGCGCACCAGTGGCCGCAGGAACGGATGGCCAAGGGGTTCGATGCCGAAGTTGTCGCGCATCTCTCGCTCAAAGCGACTGGCGCTGAAGGACAGGTCGCTCACGGTGGGCACCGTGGGATGTTCGCGGTTCAGATGGACGACGAGTTCGTGGCGCTCATCGGGCGGCCCGCTCGTGAACAAGTAGACCGCGCGCAATTCGTCACCGTCATCGTGTCCGGCGACGAGAGCCAGTCGATGTCCGAGGGCCAAGTGGGCGCCGACGCGACCGCGCAGTTCGCCCGCCGCGATCTCCTCGCACTGTCGACTCGACCAGTTCACGGCATCACCCCCTGCGCCGCGTGGGTCAAGAGCGACTGCAGGGGCCACGACACTATCCCTAACGCCACACAGATCACGAGTGCCGTGATCAATGGAACCGCCACTGACGCCCTCAGTGTTGATGGTGTCGCGTCGCCCGGTCCCGCTCCCATCAGCATGTGTCGCGCGTGGCGCGTCAGGGCCGCGAAGATGACACTGAGACAGACGAGAGAGATTGCCACCACCCACCAAAGGCCGGCGTCGACCTCGGCGCGCGCCATCGTCAGTTCGCTCACGAAGAGACTGAAGGGCGGCAGGGCCACCAGGGAGAGCAGCCCGAAGCCGAAGATCCCCGCCAACGTCGGGCGACGAGCCAGCAATCCCGAGATCTTGGCGATCTCCGTGGTGCCTTCGAGGTGATAGATCTCACCCGAGGAGAGGAACAAAACCGCCTTAGTGATGCCGTGGCCCAGGATGTGTAACAGCACCGCAGCGATAGCCAGTGGGGTCCCGACCGCGCCTCCGATGGCGAGCAAACCCATGTGCTCGATGCTCGAATACGCCAACATCCGCTTGAGGTCGCGCTGAGCGATGAGCATCAATGTCGCCAGCAGGAGCGAGGCAACGCCCACGACCAGTAGCAGCGCTCGCGGGAATGCCGGTCCCAGCGCGGCCACGGCCACCGCTCGAAAACGGAGGAGTCCGTAGAAGGCGACGGTCAACAGGACTCCCGACATCAGCGCCGAGACCGGCGCGGGCGCCTGGCTGTGCGCGTCGGGCAACCAGCTGTGCATCGGCACGAGTCCGACCTTGGTACCGTATCCCACCACCAACAACGCGAAGGCCAGTCGCGTGACGTTGGGGTCAAGGTGGTGGGCCACCGACATGACCGACGTCCAATCGAGCGATGACGAGTGCACGGTACCGCCAGCGTGCAACTGCGCGTAGTAGATCAGCACGGTGCCCAGGAATGCCAGGGCAATGCCGACCGAGCACAGGATCACGTACTTCCACGACGCCTCGAAAGCGCCGTCGGTGCGGCGATGGCTCACGAGGAACGTCGTCGCGATGGTGGTCGCCTCGATCGACACCCACAGCACGCCCAGGTTGGCGGTCAGCACCGCGGTCAACATGCAGGTGATGAAGACCTGCATCAAGACCACGTAATGGCGGGCGTAGCGCGCGGTGGTGACGCCCGAGGCGATCTCCTGGCCCATGGTGCGCGGCGTGAACAACGTGGCGAGCAGCGACACCGTCCCGATGACCACCACCATGAAGGCGCTCAGCGAGTCGGCGCGAAACGAGTGATGCAGCGCCCATTGCGGTGCCGACAGTGTCGTGACACTGAGCCAGATACCCAGGCCCAGGAAGGCGGCGCACGACGACGCACTCGCCCACCCGATCCAGGGGCGCCACGCGAACGACGCCGCCACAATCGTCATCGCCAGGGGGATCACCAAGATCGCGACGATCAGCATCAGTCGTGCAGCGCTTTCATCTCGGTGAGACGGTCAGTGTCGGAGTGATGACGCATCGAGACCATTAAGAACTGCAACACCACCACCACCAATAACACGTCCAGTGACGAACCCAATTCGACGATCAGTGGCACGCCCGAGGTCAACAAGAAGGTGACGAGCGCGATGCCGTTGTCGACCAGGATGAGTCCCACTATCTTGGACACGGCCCGACGCCGGGTCACCAGCATGAAGTACCCCACCAACACGGTCGCGAGCCCGAGCGGCGCCAGGTGCGTCGCACTGGTCGCCGAGAGCGCGGTGATCCGCGTGCCCACCACGTACGCGAGCACTATCAGTACCGCCGCGAACACGAGTGATGCGGGCACGTTCACCAGTGGCCGCGATTCGCGCGAGCGCGGGTCGAGGCGCGACACCCGTCGCAGCAACGCGGGAACGACCAGACCCTTCACGACGAACACCAGACATCCCGTGACGAGGAGGGCGTGCTCGTGTTCGTGCAGTGCAAGGACAATGGCGACCGCGGAGAGTGATATCCCTTGCAGGCTCAACATCGACACGATCGAACGAACACTTCGGCGCCACAGTGTCATCACCGCCGACAACAAGACTGCCCCGGCCGCGAGTTCGAGTGCGGAGATATACGTGGCGTTCATCGCGTCACCAGTCCCGTCACGACGGCCAGCACCGACAGCACGAAGCCGCCGGCCAACAGTTCCGGGAGTCGGAACAAACGTAATTTCGCACTGCGCACCTCGATCAAGGCGACTCCGAGGGCGACGAGTACTGCCTTGAGGGCCAAGAACGCCGTGCCGAGTACTATCGACGCGGCCGTGGGGTGGGTCGCGATGCCCCACGGGACGAAGAGGTTGGCGAGAAGCGAGAAGAGCAGACCCAAGCGCATCGCCTCGCCGAGGCTCACCAACGCCAGTTCGGGGCCCGCGTACTCGAGGATCATCGCTTCGTGAACCATCGTGAGCTCGAGGTGCGTCGACGGATTGTCGACGGGGATCCGACCGGTCTCGGCGATGACCACGATGAGGAGTGCCCCGAGCGCCAGCAACCGCGAGGGACCCAGAACCCAGTCAGGGTGCGCCAGGGTGCTCACCATGATGCCCGGCAGGTTCGATGTTCCCGATTGGATGGACAGGGCGATCACCGCCACCAGCAGGGCGGGTTCGGCCAAGGCGCCTATCGTCATCGCCCGACTCGAGCCCATGCCGCCGAAGGCGGTCCCCGCGTCGAGTCCGGCCAGGGCCGCCGCCGCCGAGCCGGTCAACAGCAGGTAGACGATCACCAAGATGTCCGCGCTGGAACCCAGCAGCGGATGTGTGCTGACCAGTGGCGAAATCGCCACCGCCATCACCGACGACGCCAGGATCACCATGGGCGCCAATGGCAAGACCACACTGGCGTGACGCGCGTGCAACCGCTCCTTGGTCAACAACTTCCTCAGGTCGCGCAACGGCTGGACGATTGGCGCACCGACGCGACCTTCGGCCCGGGCCTTGACCTTGGCCATCAGCCCGACCAACAGTGGCCCGCCGAGGGCCACCAGGACCAATTGGATCAACGTCGCTGCGCCCTCGTACACCGACACCGACACCGACGCCGTGGTCGCCATCATCCGACTACCACGAGAATCACGAGGAGCGCGACGAAACCGAAGGCCAAGTAGCGATGGATGCTGCCGTTCTGGATTCGACGCGCCCCGCGCCCGACGCGCAATGCCGCCGCGATGAGGGGACGATAGCCGCGCGCCTCGAGCACGTCGACGACACGATTCTCATACATCAGGGACTGCTCGTAGTAGCGAGATTCGGCCACGTGGGTGACTTCGACGTCGGTCTGGGGACGCAGCACGTCAGCGAACACCCGCTGCAGGGGCTCGGCGAAGGACGTCGCGGTGTACTGCATTCGCGGGGTCTGGAGATCACGTCCGCAGGCCCACGCGTCCACGCGTCGAGCGCGACGCTGGGCCAACCCTCGATTCAGCACCCACGCGAGCAACATCACCGCGACCAGGCCCACGACGAGAGCGGCGGGCTCGATTGCTCCGCCGAAACGCGCGACGACCAGATCGGTGCCGCGTGCGAGAGGCGACGACACTGCCGTGTCCAGCGCTGACGCCGCCGCTCGATTCAAGAGTGGAACCAGGAGTCCGGGCACCACCCCAATGACCACGCTCGGAATCACCAGCCAACCCATGGCCAACACCATGGACGTCGGTACCTCACGGGCCCCGAGCGCACCGGTTGAACGCGCCTGACCCAAGAATCCGATGCCGAAGGCCTTGACGAATGCCACCGCGGTCAGTCCGCCGGTCAGGGCAAGGGCGATGACCCCCAGTAGCATCACGATCACGGTGGGCGTCGAAGAGACATCAAAGCCGTGCAGGAGACCTTGTAGCAACAACCATTCACTGGAGAAACCACTCAGCGTCGGAACCGCCATGATCGCGCCGGCACTGATCACCACCACGAGTGCCGTCAGGGGCATCGAATGGATCAGACCACCCAACAGGTCCAGATCGCGAGTTCCCGACGCCCGTTCGACCGCGCCCGCGGCGAGGAAGAGTGCTCCTTTGAAGGCGGCGTGGGCCACTACTAAGAGCAGCGCCGCCGTCATCGCCAGGTGGGCGACTGCGTGCTGGCCGCTGTCGTTGAGTGCGCCTGCCGCACCCACGCCGATCAGCACCAGACCGACGATATCGATGGTCGAATACGCCAAGAGTCGCTTGAGGTCGGTACTCGTCGTCGCGTGCAGTGCGCCGTAGAAGGCCGAGACGACGCCGAGCAGCGCGACCGCGATCCACCACCACACCGTGCCCCCGTGCAAGAGGTCGTCACCCACTCGGATGATGCCGTACACGCCCATTGCGACCATGGAACTCGACATCAATGCCGAGACGGGACTCGGTGCCTCGGGGTGGGCCTTGGGCAGCCATACGTGCAAGGGCACCGCCCCGGCCTTAGATGAGAAACCCAGCAAGATCAGGGCGAAAGCGAAGGAGCGCATCACCGGTGATAACGCGGCGGCGTGCGCGCTGAGGTCGGCGAAGTTCTGGCCGCCGGCGTTCGAGGTCATCACGAGCAGTCCCAGCAGGATCGCCGCGGCACCCGCTTGCGTCATGGCGCCGTACCACAAGGCGGCGCTGCGGGCATCGGGGTGACGTGATTGGTCGGTGAGGATGAGCAACAACGAACTGAGGGCCATCAATTCCCAGCAGAACATCAAGCTCATGACGCTCGAGGCTGCGGGGACCGCTAGCAGCGTGAGGACGAAAACCATAAACAAGGTCAAGGCGGTCCGCGACGCCATCGCCCCCTTGGCGTACCCGACGTTATAGACGCACGCCGCGACGCCCACGAATGAACTGGCCAGGACGAACCACGCTCCGAGGGGGTCGAGGGTCAACGACAACCCAGTCAGTGGTAACACTTGTGCGGAGTGGAACGTCACAACGTCGCCGGTGATCAGAATCGACATCGCGACGCCGAAGGCGAGCAGACACCCCAGCGACCCCAGGAACGCCGACACCGGGACCCGCCATTGGCGCGGCAACGCCGCCGCCGACAGCGCGGCGGCGATGCACAGCGACAAGGCCGCGAGGAAAACCGCCATGTCCTAGCGCCCGCTCAGCGTGCGCAGGGCCGTGACGATATCGCGTGGATGCGGTGGACAGCCTGGGATCGACACGTCGGCGGTGACGATCTGATCGAGCGTGGTGCTCACGCCCTGGGCGCCGACGAAGATGCCGCCGTTCACAGCGCAGTCACCACAGGCCACGATGACCGAGGGTCGAGGCAACGCGGCAAGGGTTTGTCGCAACGGCCCCTCCATGTTGTGCGTCACGACGCCAGTGACGAGAAGTCCGTCCGCGTGACGCGGTGAGGCGACCAGGCGAATGCCGAATCGTCCGGCGTCGTAGTGCGGCGCCAATGCCGACGTGATCTCGACTTCACAACCGTTGCACGAGCCGGCGTCGACGTGTCGCAGTTGTAGCGACCCTCGAAGACTCACCCCGGTGACCACTACCGGCCGAGATTCTGAGGGCTCACTGAGGGGCCGAAGAAACAAGGATCGAAACACGGAGGAAGTGCGAGCGGGTCGAGGAATCTTCATCGCTGCGATTCGAGGTGTTCCAGTGCACTTCTGGTGCGGCCCATGGTCGAGGCGAGAACCCGACGCGCCGACGTCAAGAATTCCGCCACGACACTGTCGGTGATCTCGTACGTGACAGTGTTGCCGCGACGACGAGCGACCACCAGTCCTGTTTGCTTCAGAACGTTGAGGTGCTGGGACAATGACGAGGCCTCGACGCCGATCTCGTCACGCAATGCGCTGACGGGCATCTCGGCGATGACCAGTAGCTCGAGTATCCGGATCCGCACCGGATGACCCAACGAGCGAAACAACTGGGCCTTGGCTACGTACAAGGGCTGATCAATTTGAGCGTCATCCACCACCCCATCATATCAATGACTTTAGCAATTCTGCAATTACTAAAATAATCGCGCAAGGGGCCTCACGAGCCGACTGAAACCTCTGATGAGCGTGTGCGACCTCACGTCCAAGGCGGGTGTGCTGGTGCCGACAATCCGCTCGTCAGCCGACGGCGATTTGTACCGCCCGACGAATTGTCTCGTGGAGGGAGTCACCTTCAACGTTGCGCAGCGCGAAGTGTTCGAGCGCCGCGCCCAGCGCGGCGTTCAGTTCGGCCGACGCCACCCGGGCCTCGAGACTCTCTGGCGACACGCAGAGGTGATCCGCCAACAGTGCGACGAACGCCGTGGCTGCGTCGTGATGAGCCTGTAGCCACACCACGCGCAGGTCCGGTTCCGATGGGAGCATCCGTACGAGACTGACGATGGTGCCCACCGTGGCGTCATCGATGGTTGGCTCACCCGCCCAGCCCTGTGAGAGTGCGGCACCGGGAGCCAGGACACTCATACGTTCGACCGCGTCACGCAAGCCATGATCGAGGAAGGGCCGGATAGCGCTCTCCTTCGAGCTGAAGTGACGCCAAAATGTCCTCGGTGATACGCCAGACGCTACGGCGATCTGAGCGACGCTCGTGGCGGCCACTCCGTTCTCGGCGAAGAGGCGCAGAGCCTCGTGGGCGATCTTGAACTTGAGGGCGCGACGTTGGTCGAGACTCCTGGCGGGACGTCCTCGCGAGGGGGGCGTGAGAAAAACCTCCGGCGACATGGACACTCCCCTCGCTCGTAATTTCGTGACGACAACATGTGACTTTATTATCTGGCACATTGTGCCATTAAATGATACGTTCAGGCATAGAGGGGTCAAACGTTGTAGGAGAGGACCTGACATGACGAAGGAATTTGAGGGAAAAACGGCGATCGTGACGGGTGCGGGTGCGGGCATTGGTCGCGCCACGGCGTTGCAGTTAGCGGACTTGGGTGCCCGTGTCGTCGTCGCCGATCTGCACGCCGATACCGCCAACGACGTCGTCGCCGAGATCATCGCCCATGGTGGCACCGCGATGGCGATCGTGGGCGACCTGAGCGAGCAGAGCGTGGTCGACAATCTGGTCGCCGAGACCGTGGACAACTACGGATCGATTGACGTGCTCGTGAACAACGCCGGCATCATGGACGACATGAGCGGCCCGCACGAGGTCAGCGACGCCGTCTGGGATCGGGTCATGCGCGTCAACCTCACGGCGCCGTTCCTGCTGACCCGCGCCGTGGTGCCCCACATGCTCGCCCAGGGAAAGGGCGCCATCGTCAACACGGCTTCAGAGGCCGGACTGCGCGGCAGCGCGGCGGGCACCGCATACACGGTCTCCAAGCACGGCCTCATCGGACTCACCGAGTCGGCGTCAGTGATCTATCGCGACAAAGGTATCCGCGTCAATGCCGTGGCCCCTGGTGGCGTGGCCACCAGCCTCGAAGTCAATATGAAGGCTGACGCCATGGGACTCGCCGTGATCGGTGGCTACGCCACCAACGTGGGACGCATCGCTCAACCCGAGGAGTTGGCTGCCGCCATCGTCTTCCTCGCCTCGGACGCCGCGAGCAATATCAGCGGCGCGATTCTGCCCGTTGACAGCAGTTGGTCGGCTGTCTAGGCGAACAAGTCTGCCCTGAGGGGGCGCAGAAACCATGAACGGGAGGTCCGAGACCTCCCGTTCGGGCTTTCGGGGCGCTTCGCCGTGGTGATGGTGTCGTGACCGCGGGTCACGAGTGTCGGGCGCACGGCCTCGACGAGGAGATGAGCCAGGCTGGCTCGACGAATGAGTACTGGCCGTGGCGCGCTACGAATGTCGAGAGCCGCGTCCCATCAGGGTGGCCCCGAGTTAACTCGCCGTGTCACTGCACTCGCACGGTAACGAGGTGGTCGAGAGTCAGACCTACTCGGTGACCGCGCCGGTGGAAAACACTGTACGACCGCCCACGACCGTCAAATCCGAGCCAATGTCTGGAATCTCCTCGGTCGCCACGCTAAAGAAGTCCGCGTTGAGCACGGCGAAGTCAGCGCGCGCCCCTTCGCCCAAGTGTCCGCGGTCGGCCTCTTCGAAGGTGAGTCGCGCGCTGCCCGCGGTATATGCCTCGAGCGCCTGCGGGCGCGTCAAGAGATGCTCGGGGCCGCGTCGAGTGATGCCGTCCACGGATTGACCCGCGACCAACCACGACAAGGCGCGCCACGGATTATGCGATGACGCCCGGTTGCCATCGGTGCCCGCGGCGATGGGTACGCCAGCACGTACGAGGTCGCCGAGGGGCGGCGCTCGGAACAACGTGCCGGCACCCCACGCCGCTTCGGACATCGCGGCCTTGAAGACCAAATGGTCGTCCACCACCACTCCGACGCCGAGCGCGCGCAGGCGCTCAATGTTGCCAGGACTGATGGTGTCGGCGTGAACGATGGTGAACCGCAAATCCCGCAGCGGCGTCGCCTCGTCAACCACCTCCCAACAATCGAGGATGTCGCTGACGCTCCGATCAAGAACGGCGTGGATGTGCATGGGCCAACCCCGCTCGGCGGTCGCCCGACTGATCCTTAACAGTTCATCCTTGTCCGGCGCCGCGATCTCAAATGAGGATTCGAGACCCTCGAAGTCGTGGCAGCCGTAATGCACGACCTCGCCGATCCCGTTGAGACGCAGTAGGTCGTCGCCGAATCGAACCTGGACGTGGCGTAACCAGTCCGAGAGCTGCTGGTACTCCTGACCCGCGTCGACCGCCGAGACGAACAACCGCATCCGCATGGTCAAGTCGCCCGAGCGCCACAGGTCGAAGAGTGCTCGGTAGCGTTCGGGCGGCATGGCGAATCCACCGGGATCCACGAGACCGGTGACGCCATGCGAATGCAATTCACGGATCATCGCCGCGGTACCGGCGCGCTGCTCTTGGATGCTCGGTGAGCCCATGGCCTTGAGACACGCCGCGAAGGCACCCATACCTCGAATCGTGCCCGTGGCCACGCCGTCGTGACCACGCTCGATCACGACGTGAGATCCCTCGTCAGATAACTGGCCCACACCGGACGTGCGCAGGCCCTCACTGTTGAGGACCGCGACTTCATAGAGGGCTTGCACGTAGACCGGGTGCTTGCCACCCGCACGATCGAGCTCGTCGCGCGTGGGAAGGCGCTGATCGACGAATTGCGAGGGATGCCACCCGCCGATCACGCAGATCCACTCATTGGCCGCGGTCGCCGCCGCCGCGTCACGAATGGTCGCGAGAGCAGACTCGACGTCGAAGATCTTCTCCCAGTGCAGTTCGCGACTCCACGTCGTACCAGCGCGGGTCGCGTGAATATGACCATCGATCAGGCCCGGCACCACCCGTCGACCATCGAGATCGATCGTCACCGTGTCAACACCGACCACATCACGCACTTCATCGTCCGTCCCACAGAACACGACGCGACCATCCGCCACCGCCAAGGCGGTGAGATGATCGACGTGCTGGTCGCCACTTCGTTGCTGACCGGGCCAGACCTTGCCGTTCAGGTAGACGGTGTCGACTCGCATCATTCATCGCTCCTGAATCGCCCCGAGCATTATCAGGGTGTCGCACTTCGAGGGACTGGCGCGGCGCGACAGTCAGTCACGATGTTAGGACGTCACTTGCGACCTTCACGTCACCATCGCGACCTCGCGCCGCTGTTGAGAATTTTTCACTCCGCGAAGTCCGCGAACCGGCCCGTCACCCCTTCGGTGGACTGGTCAGACACTCGATGCTGAAGATTCCCTGTTCGTCACGTTCCACTCCGTGGATGTCGTGGGAGAAGCCTGGAAACTTCTGGTCGAACGACTGGAGCGCCATGAGGAAGCGCAGGACAGGCCCGGTTTGCGCACCGGCATCCTCTCCTGGCATCAACACCGGAATACCCGGTGGGTACGGCACCACCATGACCGATACCGCGCGCTGCGCCATCCGCGACACCGGCACCATCTCGCTCTCGCCGCGTACCAGGCGTCGATACGACTCACCCGGCGACGTCACCGGTGTCGGAACTTCGGAGAAGGCCTCGTCGAGCAGCCCCGTGACACCCGACTCAGTGATCTGGCGGTGCATCTCGTCACAGAGCGCACGCAACGTCATGGATCCGTAACGGCCGGGGAATTCCGCGTCGAGTTCGGGCATCGCCTCCGAGACCAGCACGTCAGTGTCGTACGCGCGCTTGAACGAGAGCAGGGCCTCGACCAGCGTCCCCCATTTGGCGCGGGTGGTGCCCAGAGCGAAGAGGAACAAGATGGTGTAGTCGCCGGTCTTCTCAACCTCGATGCGCTCTCCGTCGAGGAACCGCGTCACAATGGCCGCCGGGATGCCCACCTCGGCCAAGACACCCGCGGCGTCGACGCCAGGAGTCGTCAGGGTCACCTTGATGGGGTCGAGCATGCAATAGTCATCTCCCAAGTCGCCGAATCCGTGCCACGGCTCGTTCGCGGCCAGCACCCAGCACGAGGGAACGTTCGCCAACAGGTCCGTGGACGCGTCAACGAAGTCACGGGTCTCGCCAGTGTCGGGGTCGCGCACAGTACGCGGCTGCCAGACCCCGAAGAACCAACGATCTCTTTCGAGCGGGGCCGGAGCGAACTCGCCGGCCAACGAGACGAGTCGCTGACGGAAGTGGATTGCCTCGCGGATAGCGGCGTCCATCAGCACTCGCCCGCGGTCGTCGTCCATCATCGCCGTCGCCACGTCGAGACAGGCGATCATCGGATAGAACGGTGACGTCGATCCATGCATCATGTAGGCCTCATTGAAGCGAGAAGGACTCACTGGCGCGCGATTGCTCGATCGCACGTGGATCATCGATCCCTGCGAGAACGCCGCGAGGAGTTTGTGCGTGGACTGCGTAGCGAAGATCGTTGGATCAGCCGGCGTCGCGTCACGCTCGGTCATCGCGAAGCGATGTGCGTAGAGCGGATGGAAGCGCGCGTAGGCGAACCAGGCCTCGTCGAAGTGGATTCGCGGCGTGCTCACGCCTAGTTCGTCGATCACCTGATCGGCGCGATAACACAGACCGTCGTACGTCGAGTTAGTCACGACCGCGTAGACCGGCTCGGGCTGGCGCGCCTGGGCGCCCAAGGGGTTGTCGCGCACGAGGGTCTCGACGTGCGCGTGGGCGAGTTGCGTCCGCGGAATCGGTCCGATGATGCCGTACCCGTTGCGCGACGGCACCAGGTATACCGGTATCGCATCGGTAATCGTCGTGGCGTAGTTGAGCGACTTATGGCAGTTGCGGTCGACCAAGATGAAGTCACCGGCCGTCACGCAGCTGTGGGCGACGATCTGGTTCGACGTCGACGTCCCGTTGAGTACGAAATACGTCTGGTCGGCGCCGAAGACGCGAGCGGCGTTGCGTTCGGCGTCGCCAACGACGCCGGAGTGGTCCAGCAGCGAACCCAATTCACCGACCGACACCGACAGGTCGGTGCGGAAGAGTTCTTCACCGTAGAAGTCGAAGAATGCGTTGCCGATCGGCGACGCGCGAAACGCTGCACCACCCGAGTGGCCCGGCGTGTGCCAGGAGTACTCGTGCGAGTGCGCGAAGTTCAACAGTCCTTCGAAGAACGGTGGTAGTAGCGAGTCGGTGTAACAGCGCCACGCGAAGTCGATGCGCCCGGCGATCATGGCGGGGGTGTCCTCAAAGAGAATCACGTATTCGCGAACCATCTCCGACACCGGCGTCGGTACCTGGTCCGCGTCGCTGGAACGAACGACGAGGAAGACTGGGACGTCAGGGGTGCGCACGTGCAACTCACGGAGCATGGCACTCGCCGGGTGCTCGTCTTCGTGCGCATCCAGACTCCAGTCCAAGATGACGGCACCGAAGGACGGCGATGAGGTCACGAACGACAGCGCGTCATCCGCCGTGTGCGACGTTTCGACACGATGGCCTAGCGTGTCGAGCTCCTTGGCGATCTGTGTGAGCGTCTGCGCCCCGTGATCTCCAACGTCGGTGCCATAGATCATCAGTACGGGGAAACTGGAGTGTTGGAACATGTCGCGGCGGTCCATCACCGACCCCCGATCGAGGTGCGCTCGGTCCAGAACTCGCGTTCCCACTCCGACAGCGACATCTCGAGGAGACGACCCGGCGATGCGGGTACCGCGTTCTTGGCGAGCACCAGATACGGCGCGCAGGTCAGTGCACAACCCACGGTGCCCTGGGGTATGACTTCGGACTTGAAGCCGACGAAGATCTCGGCGTACTTCACATCCTGATCCTCTCCGCAGAGCATCACGCTGTCGACGATGCTGGCCATTCGTTTCGCCAATGAGTCATCGCGTTCTAAGTCCGTCGAGCCCTCCACCTGTGAGCCGACGTCTTCGATGAAGAGGCTCGAATCTCTCTCGCGGTCCTCGGCGAAGGACAGCGCAATCGCCGACCACACCGTCGCGGGGCCACTGACGGTGACGTCCTTGGTGGCGCAGATCACGTGCGAGCCCGGTAGTAACGGGTACCGTCGCTCCTGCTCGGTTCCGAAGAGCTTTTCGCCGGCTTCCAGGAGCGGCCAGACCGGATAAATGGGGATCTCGACGCCGTCGTGGCGACGGCGCGTGGTGAGAGGTTCGATCGAGCCGTTCGTGAGCCCGTCGTGGCGCGCCAGGTCGTACCCCCAGACGTTGCCATTGAGCCCAGAGAACGACGACGCGGTGATCATGTTGATCTGTCCCGCGTAAGCGTCATTCTTCTCGGCGCGGTCGTAGGACACGATGCCTTCGAGGACGTCGTCCATGCTCTTGATCACACTGCCCGTGGAGAGTTTGAGGACTGACACGTAGCCATTGCCGCTGGCCCCGGGATTACCGTAACCGTCGCAGTACTCGTCGAAGGGTCCGATCGATCCCTCGACGATCTGGACTCGTGTCATGGGAGCGCGCACGCCCGATCCTTTCGTTGATGCGACGGAGGTGGTGTTCGATGTCATAGGGCACCCACCGTTGGCGCAGCCGCTTCGCCAGTGCCCGGGTCGTCCTCAGGATCGAGCAGGATCGGGTCGGGCTTTGAGATGCGCCAACCCGGCTTCTTGAAGATGTCGGCCAGGAACGGCGGGACCGAGCAGATGATGATGCCGACGAACATGGCCGCGACGTACACCGGCGTCGACCAGTGCGAGATGCCACTTGGCGGGATAAAGCCCAGTACCAGACCGAAGATCGAGCCGAGGATCCCCATCCCTGCGATGATCCACATGCCCGCGTTCTTGCCGCCGGGGACTCGAAAGGGTCGTGGGGTGTCGGGTTGGGTGTAGCGAAGTCGAATGGCCGCGGTGAGCACCATGATGTACATCAACACCGTCAACTGGGTCGTCAGAGCCGTCAACATCCAGTACCCCGTGCTGACCCCGGGTGTGAAGAGGTAGAGGAGAGCGAACATCGTACCGAGGATCCCTTGGAAGATGAGCATCGAGACCGGGACGTGGCGACGATTGACGAAGTGCAGGACCGGGGGCAGTTCGCCACTGCCTTCGGCGGCGTAAACCCCTTCGGACGGTCCCAGCATCCAGGTGCTGATCAGGGCGAGCGTCCCGACACCGACCAGGAAGGCCATGATCTTCGTGGCCCACGTACCTAGTCCCAGCTTCACGAAGAAGACTTGGAAGGCCTGCATGAGACCCGACACCAGGCTGAGGCTCTTGTCGGGCACCACGAAGGAGATCGCCAAGGTGCCCAAGATCGACAACACGAGAATCAAAACCGTGGAGATGGCAACGGCGCGCGGAAAGTCGCGTTTGATGTCTTTGAGCTGATTGGCCGAGTATCCCGCCATCTCGACGCCAGCGAAACCGAGCAGGACGCCGGCGAAGAAGACGAGGTTACTGATATTGGAGAAGTTGGGCAACAGTGCGTGCGCGTGGAAGGGAATCTGGCTCGTGCGTCCACTCGCCAACCAGTACAGTCCCAGGGCAATCAAGATTGCGATGGGTATCAGGGTTCCCCCGACCACTGCGGCGTTATTGAAGCGAAGGATGTTCTTTAAGCCCAAGAAGTTCGCCAGGGTCATCCCCCAGAACACGACCAGCATCATGATCACCAGGTACCACTTGTTGTTGGCGAGATTGGGCTCGAAGATGTACGCAATGGTCGCCGCGACGAAGGACAGGACGGTGGGAAACCACACCACGTTCTCGATCCAGTCGAACCAGACCGAGATGAAGCCCGTCTTCGTGCCGAATCCCTCACGGACCCATGCGTAGACGCCACCGGCCTTGGGCCAACTCGTCGCCAGTTCCGCCGCGACGAAGGAGAGGGGGACGAAGAACAGCGCGGCGCCCACGACGTAGAAGAAAATGCTGGCCCAGCCATATTCAGCGGTGCTCGGGAAACCTCGCAGCGTCAAGATCGCCGCCACCGTGATGAGAGCAATACCGACGGGACCGACGAATCGAACAGACTTCTTGACCGCGGCGGCGGACCGTGGGGCCTTCGCGGGTGATGCCGTTTCAGAAGGCTTGACGCTCATCGCGCCCCCCTGACGTCACTCGACCGCGGCGCACCCTCAGTATGTGTCGCCGCCGATCGCGACGAGGGAGAGAGTAAATAAGGCAGTGGAACCTGACTAGACGCCATCGGAGGGACCTAACTTCCTTCATCAGAAGGACGATCGCTCGAGACTATTTTTCTAACTCAAGTACTAATCCATTGTAACACACGTTCTGGCAGGACCTTGGACCCGTGAGATGGGTTCGATCCGCACGTTAGCCTTCTCGGTTATGGCCGGTCCTCTTCCCGCGGACGTCGCAGAACTCCCGTTCGTCGAGCATCCGCTCGACTTCTTGGTGGCCGCTTCCGCGCACCTGTCGAACAACAGCGTGGACGAGACCCTGGCCATGGTGAGCGGGCTCGCCGTAGCGACGGTCGAAGGCTGTCTCTTCGCCGGCATCGCCCGTCTCGGTGACTCCAAAGACTCCAGCGAGACTGCGAACGCGCTGGCCGGCGTCCTCAATCGACAGCAGGTTGATCATGACTCTGGTCCACTGATCGACGCCATCGTCACCCACGGCGTCGTCTACGCCGAAGACCTCGTCACTGATTCTCGATGGCCCGGTTTCGCCGCAGTCGCCCTCATGTCGCAGATTCGCAGCGTGCTGGCCATCCCATTGCTCCATGGCGATCACCAGGGTGCATTGGTCCTCTACTCGCATTACCCCAGCGCCTTTGGGGCCGTTGACCGCGCGCGCGCCCTCCTCCTCGCCTCTCTCGGTGCACTCACCCTCACCTTGGCACTTGAACACGATGATGACGTCGCCAAAGCGAAGAGCCTCGCCACGGCCCTGGTCACCCGCGAGATCATCGGTCAGGCTCAGGGTATCTTGATGGAGCGCGAACGCATCACCGCAGAGCAGGCATTCACCATTCTTCGCCGCGCCTCCCAGCACCTCAACGTCAAACTGCGCGACGTGGCACAGGACTTGGTTCAAACCGGTTCGAACCCAATGACAGTGTCACTCGAAGTGTCCCAGTCGGGCACGGTGGGTCGCAAGGGTCCCTGAGATCCGACGAGGAGGTCGCCTACACAGCGTTCAGCCTCACCGACGAAGGGCCCGAAAACTCGGAAGTTCTTGCTGGTGACGCACCAAGCGACGACATCTCATCGCGCAATTACATACTATGAATAGCCGTGTGCCCAGACGACTCCGTCGTTCGCGGTGGAGGAATGATTCCCCATCCAACGCCCGTTGATCCAGTAATGGTGATCTCGACCCACCGCTGACTGGCCACGCGACGACGGAAAGTGACCGGGCTGCACTTACCACCGAACCGCAACCTTTACCGCCGTGACGACATCATCACGTCTCGCACTACATCGTCGAGGTGTCTGCGGCGTCAATCGTTGCGGACTCGAGTACCACAGTGTCGCCGAGCACTACGCGCCCCGGCCGCGTCACCGACGCACGGACACCTACTTCGTTGTGCCAGTTGTGGATCACGTGGCGCAGGATATCCAACTCTCGATCCAGGCCTCCCGGTTGCGCCCTAGTGGTCATGACGCAGCGGGTACATCCCTTGGTGACTTGGACCACCGCCTCTCCAATCTGTAAGCACTGGTTGGTCAGGGCAGAACTGCTTGCACCGTCACTTGCGTCGAGAACGATATTGGGACGGAAGCGGCGCGCGTTCCATTGCAGTTCGGGACGATCTCTCGCTAGGCGATTGAGGTCTTCCGACGTCAACAGGTGCAGGTCGCTCTCGTCAACGAACGAGAAACCAGTCCCCTGCCACTTCTCGGTATCGGAGTCGTCTCGTTCAAAGTCTTCGGGGCATTCATAGGTGCCGACACCATGACTTGTCGCCTCCACCAGGCGCACCTCGCGACCCAACCACTTGGTGAGTTCGCGATCGAGTGCAACCCCTCGCGGCAACTCATCTCCCCCGGGTAGGCGCACCCACACCTCGTCACTAGTCATCTTGGCCGTCGCCTCCAAGAGCCTGCCGTCGCGCTTGGCCGAGATGATCGTACCGGACCCGAGGTCGAGAACGCCGAAACTGCGGTCACCGGCTACGCCATGGACACCGACGACTAACTCTTCGCAGGGCTCACCCTGCATCGACTTGACCGGGTACCGCCAGAGTTCCTGTACTCGCGTCATGGGAAGCATTCTTGCACTCGGTGCGGGTTTCAACGCCAGTCCTGACTATTAGCGCCTACGGCAAGCGGGGCACGTGCACGCACCAGCGCTCCCGATGAACCTCAGTCCGCACCTCAGGTGGGCCCTCGCTCGCAAGAGCCAGGCGACTCGACCGAGACGAGTGGGGGCATCGGTTCCGATGATCTCTTTCGTCTGACTTGTTGCCGGGACCAACTGTGAATCTCGCACCGCCGCCCCGCGAATCGAATCGAATCGAATCGAATCGCTCTACATCACGGTGACTCTTCCTACTGGAATTGAACCGTGAGTCGACAACGACAGTCAAGTGGCATCTGACGTGAGGTCCGAATTGCCTGCGAGGCGAAGTGGGACACCAACCGCCC
>Ga0182030_10002416_pt1 | contig 39581 bp, 46 predicted proteins | sample 812S3MmetaG_FD_121299 | JGI IMG/M metagenome (GOLD analysis project Ga0182030, IMG submission 121299) | Permafrost microbial communities from Stordalen Mire, Sweden - 812S3M metaG (Illumina Assembly) | ecosystem: Environmental > Terrestrial > Soil > Wetlands > Permafrost | place: Sweden...
TCTTGCGTCCACCTTCACCTCGCCCAGCAGTCAGGCCATGATGTAATGTGTTTAATTATTCTTGTTGCACATCGTAAAATTTCCCCTCCATGCCAATGTGAACATGCCATTCTGACAAATGCACCTTGAGCACTTTGCAGTTCCACTTTTAATTCCACTATTTTCAATATGTCAGATAAATCTTGTGGAAAGAAGAAATCCCTTTTCAGACTTAGCGCTGCTACGCAGGGTGATGTTCTGACTTATGTGGAGAAGTTATCACGATGTGGGAGTTTTTATTGGTTAGAATCTAATGGACCGGTCTAGATGCTTTTTCCATTTCTCGTCTCCCTTACTCCGTACCTAGTTACGTCCCACTTTTCCTCGTGATGTTTCCCAACCTACCTACCTATCGATCTAATTCTAATCTGCGCACTCAAATATAATCTTTTGTTCCTCCAAAACCTCTCCACTGTAAGTTCATCTTAGCAATCTGGGCTTAACAGCACAATTAAATCCTTGTCTTCCTCGTTCCTGCCTGTCACCCCAACCCACCTCCTATAGGTATTCTCCACTATCCGCACCCAATGTATCCTCTACCTACTTGGAAAGACTCATACATCTTGAGTGAGATTCGAGATTCACGATTTGGATTGGATGTCGCTCATACTTCATAATCCTCCTACATCCGCGAAGTTTCCCGCGCGTTGTGGCTGTGCAACTTTGTGGGGATGTCTTGAAGGTTTGGACCACGAAAACCACATTGGGTGATGGAAAGTCGAGGACTTCAGGAGCTTTTCGGGAAAAGGTCTTTGAATAACACAATATTCATAATCTGAAGTAGCGCCTTTGGTCGAACCTAGTAGAAGACTATAAAAAGACCATCAGAAAGGACATAATTCAAGTAGGAAATTATACCCATACCGGACGGAATTGTTCAACTCAATTCAAATCTCGAGATACTATTACGCTAACCCTTGGCAAATCCGCATTATTCCCCCTCCCTCTCCCCCTCCCTTTCCCCCTCTACCCAAACTTCTCCACCCAGGCATTCTCCCACTTCCGTACACTCCCAACCAACACCTCACTCTCTTCCCTCAGCCCCCTTCTCTTTTCCTCCAACTCCTTAATATATCTCATCGCCGCAACCAAAACATCCGCTTTCCCGATCAACTTCTTCCTCCCGCCTTCCTTCCCCACCAATACCACCCTCATCCCCTTCGGCAAACTCCCTCTCAAACTCTCGAACTTCCCATTCAGACCCGTACGATATTTCCTCTCAATCCGATTATGAGCTAGTCTCTCATAACCGCTGCCCTTCGTGCTCTCATCGTCCCAGGATTCGATGGATGGTTCGCGCCTAGAAGTTCTCTTCGTAGGAAGCGGCGGTCGTGTAGCTATCGTTACAGCTTTCCTTGGTCCTTTCACGCCCCCTGGTTTTGTCCTTGGTCGGGTACGGGTACGACCACTTTTCTTAACTGGGCTTTTGGGTGATGGGGAGGCGCTTCCGAGGCTTTCCGCTTTGCAATCTATTGAAAGATTTGGGATATCGATAACTTCTTCAACTTCAGGACCAGAGATCGATATCGACTTTGACTCCTTCTTGACTTCTTGGGTATCCAGTCGTTGGTCCTCTGCTAGCCGGTCCGCTAGTTCGAAGTCGCCGTCCCGGGGCCAAGTATCGATATCCCAGAACGCAAGATCTCGATCTGCAGCTGTATGTCCTGCATGAAATCCATGATTTGAATCGTCATCCATCAGTATTGCAAGAGGTAAGTTTGGATCTCCTAGGCTTAGGGCCTCTGGTTCTTGGGTCGGGAGAAGAGGATCTATTGGGAGGAGACCATCGGGGAATGCATATAGCGGATAAGGAGGTCTTATTAACTCCATGGTAGGTGAAAAGACCCAACCCTCATGGCTGATATTATTCCCGTACTTGGAACAGAAATCACAGTCCATGGGATAGAATGTATCAATAGGGTTGTCCATTTTGAATTGTTTGTCATCGTATAACCAAATAAATGAGTATACAAATAGGAATACGGATGCATGGCATAGCAATTCTGTAACTTTAATATTTATATTTATCTCATGTATGGTATCAGCTCATACACCAGGCATGTTCAGTCTCCTATCGAAGACGCTCGAAGGTGCACATCGGCCTTCAAACCCGGCACGTGGATAAACCTCAACCTCCAATCTCACCTTACCACCCTCGTATTCTCCCCAAACCTTCCAATAACCATTCACTTACATTATAGATTTCTAAATCCTACCCCAAACACAGGTGGTCTACCATATGCTTTTACATTCCTTTCCCATCTTATCCAAACATGCATACTTTGTAGCATCGAGCCCTAGCACCCTCACCCTTCCTTCGCGAATCGTCGGACCCCTACAATCCATCCATGCGCTAATTCCAGGGTCAAATCTGCAATAAGGGTCTCTTATCTCATCACCCCTGATGATCTGATCCCCATAGGTATGATGCCCATCTAATTGCCACCTGCAATCTATCAACAGTCCATCGTGGACTGATGTTTACCCCGCGCGAAAATATATTCATCCAATCAACTAGACTACATCGTCTGAACTACATGTCTCATAAAGCTCTGATCGGCGGTGAAGTCCGGGTCCATTTAAGGACATACCGAGTCTGTAGATCGAATAACCGGGCGGAAGCGGGAGGACCGGAGTACTGGATATACCAAGGTAGTCATCAGTCTAAGCTTCTTAGCAGCAACGGCAGCACCTGACTGAGCAGAAACCGTTGGGCCGACCTTGAAAGGCCCTGAAAATTAAGCGACAGGACCCTAGAAACCAACATCAGATCCCCGGATCTAGACCAGTCGGCAATATCTCTGCGCAAAGACACAGTCACAACATGAAGGCCACACGCATGCAACCCTCCTCTTTCTACAGTACAGGTGGCGCCTATATCATTTGTAAAATATAGCAATGTGATTATAGCACGACAAGGAATACATATCTTGCTCACAAAGCAACCAACCTCGCACTACCTTCTCGGCCGCGAAGTCCGGCTCCGCGGCTCCCACTTTACCTCATGTCGATCGAATGTCCAACAACCAGAGATGGAAATGCACGAATCGCATGTTAAATAGCATAATCTAGGAAAAGTACGACGTGCAACAAAGCAGAGAGTAGGATTTCGTCGTGTCATGATAGATTACTAAACTTGATTCAAGATTGGCGGAAGATGTGCAAAAGTATGTGGATGGAATAAAGAAGATTAGTGAGGAAATAAAGGTCTTTGTTGGTTTGTAATAATGAGTATATTTTATGGAATTAGAAGGCAAAGGTAAGGTACCTAAATATGGTCATGTGATGGGTTCCATGTGTCGAGGTTCAGCTGCCTACCTTACCTCTTGGATACGTAGGGGAGCTTGCTCCCATATCCAGTTCTACGAGTAATGTAATTATCTTGGGCCCATTGTTCTAGCAAAGGTGTTGTAGAAATGTGAAGAGATACCTATATGAGATTTAGATGGAGAAATATACAATATAAGACTAAGTCATGAGAAGAATAGAAGTTTATTAAGATGGAAGAAGAGAAATCGATTGTCAAAAAAAAATAAGCTCTGATAAGAGTACCTTATTCAAAGTGAATAAGATGCTTTAAAACACCAAACCGTGATTATTTTATTGTCATAAGGTTTTACAGTGTCATTCGCACCAAAACCTTTAGCTAGTGTATCTGGCGCATAGGTACTCTAGTTTAAAAATGGATATAGTAAGATACCTTACGCTTAAGTAGCGACATTATACGCCGAATTGAGTGGCGTTCGGCATTTGACAACCTTCCCAGTCTTAGCGGGATGTAACGCAGACAATGGAGCAGGTTAGAGTCACCCCAGCCCCCCCACTCTTGTAGAGACGTACAAACCTCCGGTAAAAATCCCCAGAACAGAATACGGATGATGTAATGTCATTAACCATTCTTGTTGCACATCTGATTTTTCCCTCTCCATGGCCATTTACAAAATCAAACATGCAATTCTGACATCTGCATGTGTTGACTTTTTTTAATTCCGCGATTTCTATATTCTATACATATCGAGCTCGATCCGCTAGTACAAAGAAACCAAAATGATCTGTGCTTTTGGGCTGAAGAGCTCTCTTCTGAAGCTTTGTGGAATTATAATTACCTTAGTGGATATTTATTAGAGGTCTGGTTTAGAACCCTTTCTTGGCTCTTCCTTCAGCCCGTTACACATCTAACCTGAACTCCTAAACCCCAAAACTTCCCATTCTTTAAATGATTGAACCAGCCGCCAATTTGCCCCCCTCATATATCTCTTCCTCCGCCACTAAAAGTTTCCTCTCCCCCACCCGCCCCCTTGCCCACTTAACCACTCCCTTTCCCACCCTCCCACAACTCCCTCCAAAACCCTATTCGCCTCCACTAACTCCTTACCCCTCTCCTCTAATTCTTTGATATATCCCATTGCCCCTACCAAAATATCTGATTTACTCATTTTCTTCTCCTTCCCCACCTCTCCTTTCTCAGCCCTCTTTTTTGGCAAAGTACATCTCAGAACCTCAAACTTCTGGTTCAGAGTCGTGCGGTATCTGCGCTCGATTTGGTTATGGTTGTCCCGGACATCGCGATTAGTTATGGGGATGCTCGACGAAGGTGGGCAGGATGGCGAGGGTGCGGGAGGCTTGCTGGAAGATGCTGAGGATGTATTCTTGCTGGGGGCTTTTCGTTTCCCAGGTGGCTGCCCTCGAGGTTTCGGGGATGGTATTTCCAGCTGCAAATCTCTCCGACTCGGAGCCTCAGGTCCTATCGACGGGTCGAATGGGGTTGCAAGATGTTGGCCTTCGAAGTCGTTGGGCCAGGTATCCCAGAATGAGGGATTGAAACACCCTTCCCCCTCCCTCTCTGCTACATGAAAACCACCATCCGATCCATTCCCAAACACCAAGTGAGGTGAAACTGGATCTCCTAGGCTCAAACCCTCTGGCCCTCCTCCATAGCCCATCCTATTCGTCTGTGGCAGGAAGTTATGGCCCGGCTCATAAACCGGTCTCTGCAACTCGCCAGTGGGGGGGAAGACCCGGCCCTCATGACTGGGATGCTGAGTCTCAATGGCAAACTCCCAGTCCTGAGGCAAGCTTGGGAAGGGATCAAGCTGCAAGGCAGTATCCATCATGTCGATGTTTGGGTCACCGGCTCCTTCCATAGCTAGCCGAAGTATGGACCTGACGAAGGAGAGAGGAAGAGGTGGGGCCAGGGGGGCTGATTGACAATGGATATCAGCTCACATTGCCCAAGTTTGTGTCGAAGATACTTTATATACTTACATGCGAGAATCACCATACAAACGAATCATGATATCATTGCATAAACCCAAACAGCCCCCCAAAAGCCCTTTCACACCCCGCGTGCATAAAGTCCAACGGTCTCACCTCGCCATCTCGCCATTCTCTCCATAACCCCAGAATACCCTCCAATAGCCCTTACAAATCCCTTCCATTCCCTGACCAGAACCATCCATGACTTGAAACAGACACACGAAAAGACCATCACAGCCTCGCGCATCATACCACGGGGCCCATCTAGCCTTCGCGCAGTGCCGTCGAACCCTGAAAATCACCCGAAAGACCCTGAGCGCCAGGGATGACCACCGCTAAATTCTCGTCTCCCATACGCGAATTTCCAGGGTCCACCGTCATCCTGCCCCCGAAACATCCCGGCCCAAAACCTCAGCCACTGAGCGCGAACCTTCCACTACCGCTCGGAAGGGTTTGGTTATGCGATCAATCAGGTTTGGAATAGCCCAGAAGCGTCGCTCGGTCGGCGGTGATGTCCGTTTTCGCCAACAGTGGGGTTGTGGGATTGTAGCTAGAGCGGGCGGATGCGGGAGGGACCCTATGTTAGGAGAATGTGGAGTGATTTTCTTAAAGGTGGAACATTTGATCACGAGGAGAGGTAGGAAACCTCAGTTGATTAGTTCGTGACGAAGAGAATCCGGACGAAAGGTTCAATTACTTTCTCTGGTACAATTGTCTACGGAACAATACACTTCTATTTTCCCAACCCCTAAATCCCCCATCCTCATCTTCAAATTCATCCCATAACCCAACTTTCCTAGCTCAGCATCTTAGAATAGAAAATGGTAAATCCTCCTCCAAGCCGGATACCCCGCAATCTCCGCCTTGTGCCTCTTAATCCTCTCCCAATCCACCTCCCTCCTTCCCGTGTCAATATCAATCTGGCTCGTCCTTAGCCATCCAGTCCTCTTCCAAGCATATCCACAAGCCCAGAAGAAGAGGACAACCGGGAGCGCGAGGTAGGATTTGAAGAAATCTTCTGCTGTGCCGATTTTGCCTTCGTTCCCCAGGGGATAGAGGGCTGTGTAGAACTGGGGGTTGTTGTTGTTAGATAGGAGATAATTAAAAAATATATATGAGGCCGATGGCTAAGAGAAGGGAGAAGGGGACATACTTGTGCTATGAGCACGAGAACAATAAGGATGAGCCCGCACCAGGAGCCGTAAACGCCGCCGATAGCTTGGAAGGGAATCTCATCAAGCGTATGACCATGATATTTCCAAGCAGCGCGGAAACGAATATGAGCCAAGCAGATGGATCCCCATGTGAACAGAGCAGCAAGACCAGATAAGGCCAATAGCCAGTCAAAAACAACGGGGCCGCTTGCACTCAAGTTAATATATCCTAGACATCCGAAGATCAGAATGGCAAGCGTCGAGAAGAGAGGACGGCCTGATTTATCGATGTAGGTGAAGATCTTGGGTGCGTATCCTTGTTCAGCTAGTGCTGTTAAGGTGCGAGATCCGCCGTATACCCCGGAGTTTCCGATTGAAATGACGGAGATGAGGATGATGAAGTTCATGAAACTGTCGTACCCTTTAAGACCAGCATCTTTAGCTGCTAGGACGAATGGACTGGCGTTAACATCGATATAAGGGTTGGCGCCAAGGAGTCTCTCGTCAGTTGAACTGCAAATTGTTAGGAGGCATTAGTGTGCAAGATTCTCTACTGACCTAACAAGCAAGCCAACGAACATGAGACCGACGACATAGAACAGAGTAATACGCCAAAAGACTTGTTTGATTGCACCTGGGAGTGCTTTGGCAGGGTTCTCGGATTCAGCCGCTGCAAGGCCAACGAGTTCGGTGCCTGAGAATGCAAATGCAGCTGTTACGAAAACAGAACATACGCCTTTGAAGCCATTTTTGAATGCACCTGGATCGTACCAAAGTCTCGCGCCCCAGTATTCGCTGTAAATACCATTAACAGGTCCACCACCGCAAACTACCTAGCCATCAATCATTCTGGTCTCCCATGATAAAGTTTTCCAACTTACCAAGGATCAAACCAATAAGCATGAATATAATAACAGCGGCTAGCTTAATAATACTAGCCCAGAATTCTTCCTCGGCAAATCCGAGTACACCGAAAACGTTGATGATGACAATTGCGAGAAGGAAGACAGTGATCCAAACTGCAACATTGATATCCGGGTTCCAATACCCAACAGTGAAGCCAGCAACGACAAGCTCAAGCGGAAGTACAATGGCCCACTGAAAAACGTAGTTCCAGCCCATGGCAAAACCCCAAGATGGATCGATGAAGCGGGTAGAGTAGGTGTAGAAGCCCCCTGATACCGGGTACAGAACTGCCATTTATCCAAGCGCGTAAACTGTAGACACCTTAAATTCTTGTCATATGGAACTTGAAGAAGCTACATACCGACGTTAAATATCATCAACCCCATGATTGCAAAGTCAATGAGCAGGGTTGCAGGGCCCTTTGCTGGTGTTAGTTTTATATTGGGTCAGGAAGGAAGGTAGACTCACACCACGATTCAACGCACTTCCTGAACCAACAAAGAAACCAGCACCAATCGACCCACCTATAGCAATCATATGCAAATGGCGAGGTTTAAGTGTATGATTAAGCAAATCACTTGCATCTGGTGAGGTTCGCTGCTTGAAAGACTCAGGGGTGACACCCATTCGCGTCCAGAAGCCAATCTTCTCATGTGTAACGACAATATTGTTAAATTCATATTCTGGAACGCCATCGCTGTTATCAGGCGAGTGAAAAGCCTTCTCTGAAGGATCGACTTTGGTTTCCATAATGATTATAGGATTAGGAGATCTTGAGATGAGGCAAAGGTGGAAAACCAAAAAGGCTATTCATCCTGTTAAAAGGATCTAAAAGCGCAGATCTACTTGATCCCGATGGATATTTCCTGGTTTATAACTATTTGCATTGCGGCCCAGCAAGTTCTAATCGCGCAGCCTATATTAACAGACTCGGAACCCAATCCCAACTGAGCATCGCCAAGCCATCCAAGATGATAAACATTTCTAGAAACTCAATCGAGAAGCGGCTTTATCTCTTACTTGGGGCGTCCCTTATCAGAGCCAAGGAGACATGGGCAACTTTTAGTAGAATTATTAGCTCATCGAAGGATTCATGGATGCGCCGCTGGCAGGACAGAGGGCAGTGTTGGAAAGTGTCAAAAAGGTTGGCATCCTTGGCCACATTTCGCGGATTGAAAGCGGACGGAGATAAGGGGAGAAATTGGAGGAAAGCTCTTGGGGTTTCTTGGATTTCTCTTGTTGTTTCCTTCGAGAGTTCTTGGCAGCCGAAAACACGAGCTTGCATGTTGTAAATGCGACGGATGATCATGTAAAATTTTAAGATAAGTTTTAATAAAAGATTCCCGTGGATTTGTGCTTGGTTTGGAAGTTGTACGCGAATCGAGGATGAGAAAACGTGTAGAAGGAGCGAAGAGGTTGTGACTGCCAAGTCTTGGCAGTCGAACGATGAGCATCGGCAACACTTGGCCGAACGAGCAACGAAGAAATCCTCCCACTTATTTCTACCAATGCAACACTTGAATATGGTGAAGAATCATCGTACTAGAATTCTACTTCGTACATCAATTATGTGCATTGATCAATATTAGTCGCAACTTGCAAGCCAATCCACAAACCCCTCTTGCCATCCAAGAAAGAACTCCATCGCGCTAAACTCAGGGATATCTCAGTCAAACGAAGCATCACACGCCCTCATGAAGGCAACAACATGCCCCCACCAGCAACCCAATCTTTTTTCAACCTGGTTATCTCCCTCGTCAACCTCTCATTCTCAGTCATAAAGTCTTGCCCCTTCGCCTCGAGCTCTTTGATCGCCTTCTGAGCCAGGACAAGAACCTCAGACTTCGAGATACGCTTATCGGGACCATCCTCGTACACTCTCCCATCCCCCTCGACGTCCTTCGGGATCCGGACCAACAGGTTCTCAAACTGTGCATTCAGGCGGTTTCGATACTGCTTCTCGACCTGATTGTGATTTGAGCGTGTCGTCTTTCCCTTGGATTTATCCTTGGGCGATTCGGTGACAGGGGATTTATCGCTGCTAGTGGGTTTGGATCGCAGGCCATTTTTGCGACCTGGAGAACGGACGAGCTCATCTTGTGTCTTGGTACGTTTGTAATGTTTCTTGGCGGCCCCTGTGGATGCTTTCGAATCCTTTCGTTGGGATGGACCAGTATCGATTTGCCTAACATCCGATGGATTGCTATAACCCCAGTCGCCTAGAATAGTCTCGCGTTCTGGTGATGAAAGACCCGAAGAATATTGCAGTGAGATCCGCTTATCAAATGCCAAATCATTGAGACTAGGACCAGAGTCGATCACAGCTGGACAGATGTACGAGTCACTGAATTGCTTATGGTGACCTGCATGGTGAGCCGCTTGATAATATTCAGAAGGACCGCTGGCAGGGACGGGCTGTAGTTGAGTTGCGTCGTTTGCAAGGTAGTCTCCGTACGGCACTTCAAAGGGAGTTGAAAGTCTTCCACTTCCGGTCGAGGTTGATATTGGGGATTGATTGGTAGGGTCGATCCAAGTTGGAGTCATGAAAGTCCAGTCGGAGGTAACGGCGGATGGGCTGAGCAGAAATTGATCTTCATCGTAATCCTATATGGCATGTTAGTAATGGCGAGAACCTATCGATTTACTAGACAACAGAACAACGCAAAAATAGGGGGCCCAAAAATGTGGGTCTTGCCTGATAATTGTATGCTTGACTGTGGCTGAAGTCTTGCCCGCGCCAGTTGGTGTTTGAATTGGGGTTCATTGTCGAAAGTTTCTGGTACGGCTGAGATAGATATGTATCGCTCGGTAAAGCCTCGCCTTCTCAATAAGAGGATAGCGAGCCGCTCTTGATATAGATCTCGTACCTCCGAGGATCTGGGAATTGATTCGATATGGGCATTTGGCATGGTGTGATACATAAGGTGGTCTAGATGTCTATCAGCAGCTTTCAGCATGTTGAAGCTTGGCATGTGCAGCTCTTGAAGAACGTTCTCGAAGTATATGGCTGGGAGGCTGGCAGGCTGGCAGGACTACATTGATGCATGTACTGCACCTCTACCATTACCCATTACCTATTACCGATTACCCATTACTAATTACTGTGGTATGGAGGGTGGTATGTAGGTGGCGAGTTTGTCGTACGGATCCATCAAAACGGGAACCCGGCAAGTACAGGGGCCATGCGGAGAGGTCGAGGTGAAGATAAAACAAGATCAGAAAGATCAAAAAGATCAAAAAGATCCAGAAGATTCGCGATCTATGACGAAAACCCCGATGTGTGGACAAGCAACCTGGTCATCCCACAGGCATGCTCAAGTCACGGGATTCGTCGCCTGTGGGAAACGGGAATAAGAAGATGCTGCTATTAGATGACCTCTCGATATAGACGTTTTCTCCATCAATATGGAAGTTTTATCCATCAAGAAAATCCCCTCGCTTCTAGAATCCAATTGTAAGGAGATCTCCCCCGCCAAGGGTCTATTGGTCTACTCGCCTATTATTGGTGCAAGGTAGATGCTTCGGCTACTAGTTAATACTAATATTACACGAATATCGTACGATTGTCAAGAGTCCAACGAACGATTCCTCTCAGCGCTGGCATTTGTCTAGAACATGCCTCGACGTCTTTCCAACCATTTTCTTCGGCCGAAGTCCCGAAGCCTCTAATGGAAGCCGACATAGCATCTTCCCCCCCCAGCAAAGAATGAATATATTAGGTGATATTGGAAAACGATCGGCGATCTGTCAAAATATTTAAATGTCCAGCAGTGCCAAGCAGTGCCAGGCATAGCCGGAACCTTCGACCGATGGCTTTCAGGTATCTCCCAAGCCTAGAGTTATGCATATATGGTGTGGTGACAACTATTGATCCGGCATATCTTGGTTGATATGCATAAAAATTATTACTCGGACATCTCAAGTTACGAGCGAGTTCCCAGGAGGAGCATTGCTTGGATTGCGCAGTTGACAATACCCATTCTTCAAACCCTTCGACCCAACTCATCATGCCATCAGCGAACATGTGTTCCGGAGACTACCGCCCTACGAATTTCATCAGAGAGATGAAAAAATAGTTGAGACCGGGTGAAAGGGGAAGTAGAATGTACCCTTTTGTTTCAATCTGTCTTCGGGCTGAGTCGGCTTAGATACGAGGTAAGACCCCGTCTTCTTGGAACGGCATTGTGAACTCTATGGTTTCAAAGCGTAATGACTACATCTTTAATTTATGTGAGCGAAGAGCGCCAACTTCCTTCTCTGAAGCTCGATTCAACGACCGTAAAATTTCCCGTTTACTCGGCGAGCGAAGGTCTGAGGATCGGAAAGCCACGATTTTGAAAAGGCACAAGGATGGGGCAAATATGAGTTGGTTTGCATAGGCAGTTTGAACCTGGTAGTGTTGATGTTTATTGATGTTGATGTTGAGAGAGCGTGCGGATGTGGCTTGAAAACACGACTTCTGGATGTTAAAAAGAGGATACTAACCTCAAGAGTAAGATTACCGAGGGAAATGAACTTTTCGGCCGTACCATACATCGTGACTCTCGATGTGGAGTCAAAATGACAAAATGGCAGGAAAGGCACTTACCTCAGACCAGAGCTTATATAAAATAAAAGAAGATTTCCGATGTCTGTCCTCGAACCAATGCGTGTGCATTTTTATTTACAAGTCTGCTTGCTTTATTGTACATCTTGATTCTCGATGTCGAGTATTACTTTTGAGGCGGCGTCTGTGTCTCTGGAACTCCTGTATCGCGCATGAAGTATGTCCATTGCCCTTCTACTGGCTTTTCCTCTAAGTCTTCCCATCTGTTTGCACGTTAGCTTCATATTCACACGGGAGGGGGTTCAGACGTACACTTTTGACTGCAACAAGACATTCGTGAGCTTGAGCTCTCCCTCCGCCACTTGTATAACCTCCTCAATCAAACCTGCACCGATCTGATTCTCAATCTGCTCGATCCTATTTCACCATCAGTATGCCCTCCCAACCCCATCAAAAGAAAGGTAAACAACTCACTGCTCAACCGTCAACTTCGGCTCCGTCTCCCATACGACACTCTTCTCATCACTCCCTGGCCTCTTCATCCCAATAACAGCCTGGCCCCTCCTGTCACTCGCGCTCCTCGTCCCCTCCAACTCCGGGCCCTCATTAACCTCCCCATCCCACTCCTCCGTCGTATCATCCACCTTCCTCTCGACCTTACTCGTCACAAAGACCCTCCCCCCCTTCACATCCTTAACATGTTTCCCCTCCTCATGATCCACCCCTCCTTCGGGCGTATTAAAGACCTCTGGGTGTTCCGCAATCGTCTTCTCCGCCTTCACCTTCCACGCCTCATAGCCTTCTGGCACAACCTTCTCCACGATATTTAACCGATGTTTAGTAAGCGCTTCAACAGATTGGCGATACAGCGATGACTCGGGGAATTGCGCGAGTTTGTCAAGCGTGCTGGAGTAGAGGTAGAGGAGGGTTGATCGGGGGGCTGGATGCGTGAGCAGGCCTGTGAGACCGGTGGGCGTGTTGGCTTCGAGGTAGCGGCTGGGTTTGACAGCTGCGAGCTGCCGGAAGGTACGTCGCATGGTTGGGGGAGCCAATGGCGCAATTCGTGGTTGTTGGCTTCGTTGAGATGGGGTTGTGGTCGTGACGTGAGGGAGCTCGGAAGAGCTTCGTTACTTGGGCGCGCTAAAATTTCGGGGTGGGCCAATTGGAGGGGTGTGGATGATAATTTTTAACTTTTTGAATATTAAACAATGGCATTAACCTCAAATCCAATGAGGTCAATTTATTGATACTAAATACACTGGGTCCGAATTTATGAGCTCTGGAAAGGTATCTTTGAGTTTATTCAAATCTAGGTCACGTGTAACATTATTGAATTTCCTTCCAATTCCACTGTTTCTGCTTATATGGACACCGTCCTCGAATAATAATTCGATATCTCTAATCTCGCCAAGAGATGGGCGATTGTGTTCTCCTCTGCTAGATCATCGCCATCAAAAAGTCCCCCTTGCCCTGCCCTCCTATGATCCATTGTCCTCCTCTCTCCATATCCCTTCTTTTCACTCAAACCCCTACACACAGTAATGAACACTCCCACCTTCTTTCTAAATCTCAGATAAATTTCTCTAACTTCATTGTCTGCTCCGAATTTTCTCTTCTCTCCCAAAGCTCGCTCTCTAGAATGCTTTGAGAATTGAAGGATGAGTGTGAAGATTTCCTCAAGCAGCTGCATCACAGGCTGTTGGCGTTTCCGTAGCAAAAGAGCGAACATTATCCGATCCAGAACGCGTTCGTGATAGTCTCGGAGCTTGTCTAAGCCTTCATTTTGACCAAGTGTGATATTATCATCGTCAATGTTGATGCGTGCCTCAATTTCATCCAGTTTACGTTCGAAAATTATCCAAGTTGCTTCAATTCCTGTATCGAAAAAGTACCCACATACGCTTGACACGAAGTGATGAGCTTCAATTCGAAAGCGCTGTGCAACATAGTCGATACCCTGCCAGTACGAAGTGCGGTCCGTTGCATCGCGGAATAGAGCTGACACGACATAGAGCATGCGAAGAGCCCTTAAGAGAAGCTTGAAAAGTTGATCGTACTTGAACAAAATCATGGGCGTAATCACAGCTTCCAGTGGTGGCGGAGGTTTGTACGATAATCTAAGGAAGTCCAGCGCTTCGATAGAGTTTGCGTTCATGCATTTTTCGATTTCCTCTTCCGACATGTCCCTGACAGCAAAACTCAAACCCCCTGGCAAGGATTTCTCAAGATAGCCTGCACCTTGGGATTGGGCTAAAGGTTGCTTTGCGATATAACTCTCGGTCAAAACACCCATGAGGGCGAGTCGAAGCTCAGAGCTTGCAGGAGGCCAAGAGTCTCTGCCTCCTAGTCGTAGTCCCATGATACCACCAGAGCGAGCCACGCCTCGGTGCCGTTCTGCGCTCTCCAATTCCGGATCGAAAAGGGCATGAGATAATCTACTGGAGAAAACACCGTTCCCAAGAAGGTGAAAGTTTCGTTGGAGAGCTAAATGCTCTCGAAGTTTATGAGAATTGAAAAACATTCTCATGCAAGTTCCGTTGACGACTCGAGCTTGTGCGGCAATAAGTGGATTGAAAGCAAGCAGAGGAGTCAACGAGATAGGCGGAGAAAATAAAGAGTCCTCAACTTTGGAAATCTCTCCGGCCGAGGTAAGATAGGTATTGAGCACCATCGAGAGCCTATCTAGCGTTTTGTTTTCCGTTAAAGGCAGATTGAAGGCGGCTATGCTTGCTAAGACATGTGCTTGCATCTCCTCTTCTAGTTTTCCAAAGAACTTCAATTCGGACTGTTCCTGATCGGGAAATTTACCAAGATCTGGAACGCAAGATTGTGAAGCGTTTTTTGAAAAACTCCGGATGGCAATCGTCAAATCTTTCTCATATTGCAATGCTTTAGCTTCCACCGCGATGATATCCTGCCAGGAAAATTTCCATTCAAAGGTAGGGGGGTTAGCAGACGCTATGACATCGGCGCGAGAGAGTGGATGGTCCGAATGATGGGATCTGAGAAACCTCAAGCTCCGCCCTACTTCGAAAATGGCACGAGCGTCCTCAGGAGCAATGAACGAAGGCATTTTGTCATAGTTCAAGACAAAGTCCCGTTCCTGAAGCTCAATGCCCTGATCATTAATCCATTCTCTATCTGTGACACTTACGAAACTCTTTCCCTCGCCTTGCTTTGTCAGTGGAAGCCCTACTTCCCTTTGCAGTCCCAACCACTCGCCCACAAATTCGAGCCAAGGATGCGATACTCGAGACAATATTTCAATAAGGATATCCCGTAATGAATCTGTCCGATGTTCCAGCAATTGAATTTCTTCGAAGACGGTTGAGAGCAAAGATTCATCGCTCCTAGTTCTAGCAGTATTCTTCACAATACGCTGAAAACAGGTGAGGATAGAGTGAGCAGGTTGAAAAAGTACCTGCAGTTGGAGAATACTTCTATGTTTCGCTACGGACTCGCTCAGGCGTGATTGTACGATAGTCAGGAGAGTAGCTACAGCATCTGCTAGGGCAACCTGGCCAGGCGACCTCCCCTTATTATAAGCTCTGTCGACGAATTCTTGTAGAAATCTAGTAGTATTCCCACATTCCATAAAGACTGCAATCAATCCGTTCAGAGTCTCGGAAGTGTACCCAGATATTCTCATCTCGGGTAGGGTCGGGACAAACGATTGCTTTTCTTCATCCCAAGAAAAGAGGGTGGAATTTCGTCCAAGACCAAGGCAAGACAACGATGCAGTATATATCTTAGAATCGACTATAGGATTTCCCCTATTCCCCACGTGTAAATAGTCAAGATCAGCTGAGACTGCTGCATCAAAGATTGAGGCACCAGCTTCTGTTATGTATGCTGTATATGGTTCCTCGGTCCTTTCATCATTGAAGTTATCCCAGCTTTGATAACCGGCAACTTGCAAGGTAGGATCTCCAGGAAATAACCACATATCATTATCCTCGCTCTCCTGCTCGAGTATCGGAAGTTGGTCAACAATTGGGTCCGGGGATTGGAGTGGTGTTGGTAATTCATCAGAAGGTCCGAAGGATAGGTCGGGGATAGAGAAGAAGGGATCTTTAGTTTGAGGTTGTTCTACGATGTCTGGTAATCTCTCATCAATGTCTATGTTTGATTTAGTGTGTGATTCTGTACAAGAGGTGGGGTGGTAAACACACTATCAAGCTTCAACTGAGAGAACAGCAGACCAGATGGTTCTTGGGTAATCTCAAGCCATCTGGATGGTCCCCATAAATCTGGAATTGCAAAAACCCTTCCCGCATCCTTCTCGTCGTTGTCCATCTTCGCATTTTGTTTTTTTGTCGCGTCGTCCTGAGGATTGTTGTGTCGTGTTTTGCAGAATTTAATGCAGCGGGAGCACCCGCCGCTAATTCTTTAGTGGAGCTGGGGTACCTGAATCAATCTAGCGACCGCTCTTAAAAACTTGAGTCCTCATAAACAAACAAACAGCAAAATGCCTCCGAAGAAGAAAGTGAAGGCAAGCGCGCGCGCGCCTTCGAGTCCTGTGGGCGATGAGGATGCGATGGTCATTGATACGCCCCCGCGTGCATCCATGGTGCCGCCCAAAAAACCACCATACGATATTCTCAAAGATCCTTGGACGGATGAGCAAGAGACCTCGCTTTTCAAGGGCATAATGAAGTGGAAGCCAAATGGTAAACTTTTAATTTCCTGCGGCAAAGTCAATTGCTTAACTGTTACAGGCCTGCACAAGCACTTTCGCATGATTGCTTTATCAGAATACCTTCGAAATCATGGTTACGATCCCGAGAAAGATCAACATACTCGCATACCAGGCATATGGGCGAAGCTAGGGACAATGTACAATATGGAAATTATAGATAGTCGGGAAAACTTCGAATGGGACGAAGAGATGCCGCGAAATGATAAGGGCAAACTTAAGGGCAAATTTGAGGAATTCATCCTTCCAGATGATCCCGATATTCAAGAGCGGATGTGGGATGCTAGACTAAGAAAGACAGCGAGCAATGCTGGATCTTCACCTCCAAGACTTGGTCGGCCTACGACGCCACCAGCTCCTGAAGAGGGACGTAAAAAGCGAAAGAGGGGCGACAATACTACAAAGACTCGAGCCAGTACCGTTGATGATACAGATGACGCGAAGACATCTCCAGTCAATTCTCCACCTGCAAAGGCGACACGGTCTGGTAGAAGCATGAAGAAGGGACGGGCTGATGCAGAGTCGAGATCTCGGCAGCCAAGCAAGGATACTACGGTAGACGAGGAAATGGGCGAAGAGGATGAAGAAGGCGATGATGAGGAAGCAGACGAGGATCAGGAGGCTGAAGATGATGATGAAACAGCATCACCAAGAGCTTCAAGAACGAAATCGAAGGCAGGACCTGCAGTCACACGGAAGAGTAAACGCAAGAGACAATAGCTGATCTGCTGAATCTTTGATTTTGCGGAGTATGAAAGGAGCATGGGATGGCGTTCTCTGGTTGGACAATCATTGGGATATTGCAGGCATGCTGCGGTCGAAAGGATTTCGCACACCTTTGTAAGATATTTGTACATAGAGATAGCCACCCAATGGAAATGTCAGGGTATACAAAAGAATACCCAAATTGCCTCTGGTGATTCGAACTTTCAGAAACTCCTGGGATATTCTTAAAATACATTGGGGAAGTTTGGATCTATGATGTTCGCTGTTAAAATTCCAGTGCTCGGAACCACATGAGTCTGGTCAGCAAGAGGATGCGACAGAAATGTCTCAAGATTCAAGACTGACAAGCAAGGTAAACTTCTCCAAATACTCTTCCCAAGGCTCGGAACTCGATCCGAAAAGATCCCTCGGGCGTCCCGCTCCTACTGCCATGCTGTGCCGGGGAAAGTTGCATGTCAGCAGTTGGTCACATTTTCTTTGGCGAGTCCTAAAATGAGAATCAGCCTTTGAACCTCGGCTCTCCACGAACAACTCAACCGACTATCGAACTTACCCATCTTTTGACCCTACTTATGACCAACCACACTACTCGCTGGTCCTAAAGCTTGTGAGATAAATTGGCATCTCCAGGGAATACGAAATATTTTCCCATCTTCTCCCGGAACGATCTTTGGAATGTTGAAAGTGCTTGCGAAGGGTCGCACGCAGTCTTCCCTGCTCAGAAGTAGCTTGCAACCCGGCAGACTTTCTAGAGTATGTCCTATACCTGGATTTTGAAAGACGACGACTGACGTTGCTTAGCAGAGCCTAGGGATGGCACCAGCAAATGCGCGAAACAACAGCTCTGCGCTGCCCGCAGGTATAGATTCTCAATTGTGTTCCCCTCATTAAACACCGACTAACTTGCTACAGGCTATAAAGAAGACTCCTCAAAGGGTCCTATGCTTCGATTCGAAGAATCCCTACCTAAACTTCCAGTACCGACATTAGAAGAAACTGCTGCTCGATACCTCAAATCCGTCCACCCGTTACTGTCGAAACCCGAGCTAGAATCAACAACAAAGGCAGTTCAGGAATTTGTAAAGCCAGGTGGCATTGGTAGCAAACTCCAAGAGAAGCTCATTGCGCGCCGAAACGACCCGAAAGTCAAGAACTGGATTTATGACTGGTGGAATGATGCAGCATATCTCACCTACCGCGATCCAGTTGTGCCATACGTCAGTTACTTCTACAGCCATCGCGATGACCGAAGGCGGCGGGACCCATCCAAACGTGCTGCTGCAATCAGCACAGCGGTTTTAGAGTTCAGGAAACAAGTAGTCGAAGGAACATTAGAGCCAGAGTATATGAAGAAGCTTCCCATTTCTATGGACAGTTACAAGTACATGTTTAACTGCAGTCGAGTGCCAGCAAAGCCTGCCGACTACCCCATCAACTATCCTCCCCAGGAAAACAAGCACATTATTGTCATTCGCAAAAACCAGTTCTTCAAGGTCTTGCACGAAGTTGATGGAAAGCAATTGAACACCTCTGAATTAGAACAACAATTCAGAAGCATCTACCAAAGGGCCGAGAGGTCACCAGCAGTCGGCATATTGACAAGTGAAAACCGTGACGTCTGGACCGATGCTCGAGAAGTCCTTCTTAATGCACACACATCCAACAAGAAAGCTCTCGAGGTCATCGAGTCCGCCTCGTTCACCGTCTGCCTAGATGATGCTTCCCCAGTCACTCTGGAGGAGCGAGCTCATCAATATTGGCATGGTGATGGTGCCAACCGCTGGTTTGATAAACCTCTCCAATTCATCATCAACGACAACGGCACATCCGGTTTCATGGGCGAGCACTCCATGATGGACGGTACACCCACTCACCGTCTGAATGACTACGTCAACGAAGTAATCACCAACAACACACTCGACTTCTCCGACCCCTCAATCCGCTCCAACCTCCCCGAGCCAACCATCGTTAAATTTCACGTCGACAAAGTTGTCCAATCCGAAATCGAGCGCGCCACAAAAGACTTCACCGAAGTAATCGGCGCCCACGAGCTCCGCGTCCAAGCTTACCAAGGCTACGGCAAAGGTTTAATCAAGAAATTTAAGTGCTCACCAGACGCCTACGTTCAAATGATCATCCAACTCGCCTACTTCAAAATGTACGGCAAAAACCGCCCTACCTACGAATCAGCTGCAACCCGTCGTTTCCAACAGGGACGAACGGAGACCTGCCGTAGCGTCTCCGATGACTCAGTCGCTTTCTGTAACGCTATGGCCAACCCAAGCATCTCTCCTGAAACCACGGCCGCTTTATTCCACAAAGCTGTAAAAGCACACGTGGAATACATCTCTGCGGCTGTGGATGGTAAGGGTGTAGACAGGCATCTGTTCGGATTAAAGAAGTTGCTTGGTCCGGGTGATGAGATTCCAGCGATTTATAATGATCCGACATACGCGTATAGTAGTAAGTGGTTTATTTCGACCTCGCAGCTGAGCTCGGAGTACTTTAATGGCTATGGATGGAGTCAGGTGGTGGATGATGGGTGGGGAATTGCTTATATGATCAATCAGAATAGGTATGCACCCTTCCCTTTCCCTATCTTTGCCCCCCTATGTCAGAGAACCTTACTGATGATAATCCTAGCATCCAATTCAACGTCGTATCGAAAGGTCTTGGCAGCGAGAGAATGAGCTTCTATCTCAACGAAGCAGCAGGCGATATCCGAGACTTGCTGGTGCCTACGCTGGAGGCACCGAAGGCCAAGTTGTAGATATGTCGGAGATATATGAGCGGCGAATTAGAAGGTGGATTGATGATAGATGACGGGCTTTGTGTATCATAGGTGATAGCTTGGTAGAATGGCATGTTTAGATTTCGCGTAAAGACGTTTCTATGATTGGTTCGCAATATCTACTCATGTTGTGGTGATTGTGGAATAGGTTGGGTTGTGGCATTCTCTTCCGCTGTGCTTGAGAGACCTTTGGTGAAACTCGCCCCAGACCAGAAGTGGTAACAGTGAATGAAGGCAGATATGCAACAATCTTTTAGCATACAGGCCTGAGAAATTTTAAGGCAATAGTGACGATAGATGTGCAACAAATTAATCATTTTGTTCATAAGCTTGGAGAGTGGATGAAGACAGATGTGCAGCGAAACCATAAACAACATTTGAATAGGCAGGAGCGTTGGGCGCCAGCTCTACAACGAAGCCTCCAATCCCTCTTGGAAATATCAGTGAATGGTGCCAGATGCGCAACAAAAATTATGGACTTTTGAACTATAGTGTAGGCTTTGGGCTAGCGGCGGAGGCTGATGTAAAAACTATCAAGTGCCTTTGCAGATGAAGCCTTTAACAAGCTTCCGAAACGTTAAATGGAGATTTCAGATCTGCACCAAACCATTAGACTTCGGTATGATTGGACCGTACAATGGAAATGAAGGTTAGACAATCATCCAAGGCCCAATAGGAAATTGAAGAAATGTAGACTCTGGGGCAGGTGGGAAGGGTGGTGGAACATCAGGATTCAGATCATCCAACTATTAAGCCTCAAAATTTCAATGCAGCCACAAGAGAACTGGAAAGTGGATGTAGTATTTTCATCTAGACTCATCCAATATAGTACACATTCCTTACAACTCTATCATACACTCTATCGTCTCCTCAAATACCAATTAAACGCTAACTGCTGCAGATCTGCTCCAAAAGGTGTAGGAACCTCCGCCAATCCAGGTCTCGCAACAGGATGCCGTAGATATACAGCGGAGCAGATGCTATGATTGACCTCCAGATATCTCGGGATGAATGCAAATGCTGACATGAAGGGTCGGGGTTGCCAAGGGGTGGCGTACGGTTTTGAATCATCGATTGGGTTCTCTCGAGCGCGAATGATAGCTAGACGGAGCTGCTCTTGCTCTTCGTTCGTGACTTCAGGTTGCTCTTGCGCCACTGGTTCGGCTTCCTTCTCTGCCGCTTGAGGGGCGACACGTTTCTGGATTGCAGCAAATTGAATTATGTAGTCCTTCAATTGGCCATCAAGCTCTTTCTCCGATTTACGGTTGACTTGAGCCCTGGCGAGCTTGACATCCTTCGCCAAAGCACGAAGCTCTTGCTTGCGCTTGGCTCCTATTTTCGTCTTCTTCTTCTCCTCCTGCGCCTCTTCGATTTTGACCAAGAGTTCCCGGAAATCAAGCTTTCGTTGCTTTCGAACTTCTTCGATACCTACCTGAGACTTGGCAAGCGCTGTGCTGGATGTTGTGGGGTTTGCTGAGCCCTGCGTGATCGTCATTATCCCCGTTTTCTTCATCTTTGGTTGTCTCAGTCCTTTTTTTGCTCGTCGTTGTGCTTTATGAAGCTTCCGTCCACTTCTAACTTGGTCGAGCGTTTTGGGAGCACCGGTTGCATATAGGACTCGTTCAGGGTCAACTTGAAACATGTCTCCAGGATTTAGGAGGTATCCAGCATAAGGCATCTAAACAGTCAGTGTCGGAGTATAATCCAGAGAAACCAAGCCATACCTTCTTTCCATTGACTTTAACCATTCCATGAGTGACAAACTGTCTGGCTTGTCTGGCACTGCTAGCAAATAAAGCTCTCCAAACGGCCATATCTAATCGTCTCTCAATCGGTGCATAGGTCATATGCATGTATGGGATCGTGTTCTTCCCGAATTTAATTGCTTCCAGATCTAATAGCTGATCCTTCCCAGAACCTCTCCCAGAAGCCAATTCCGAACCATCATTATCTGCTAGATACTTGTGATCCATGGGCACAACAGCCTTCAAACGTGGAGTAAACATTCGCTGCCATTGTTTCTCCCTGACGTGTTCGCCATGATACGCTCGCGAAATTGACTTCGCACTCCACTTCTGCTGGTAGTATGTTCTTAGCAACGACTCGCCGCGCAACCTGCTTAGATTGTAAAGGTTGATTTTATTCCATGTCGCCCGAACTTTCTGTAAGGGGTTGCATTAGATCTCGGTTTTCCATCAAGCCAGCAGGAAGCTACTCACGACTTTCTTCAACTGATGGAACCTCCTCCGCGCCATGTCTGAAAGATTGAAGGTGGTTGGATTGATACTTATTGCAAAGGGTCCCGATTCACCTTTGTATTGGAGGTAGAATGACCAGTCAAAAAAATGTGCGCTAGCGGACAAAGCGGGAGCGACCATCGTAGCGACAATTTTCTATCGACAAGAGCTCTCCCACACTTCGAGCTTGCGACACTTTTTTCACAACCAAAAGATCTTCTTTGGGATCTTATGAGATTTCTTCTTTGAATTATTTTGACTTAATAGCATCAATTGCATAGTCATATCATATTTACAAGAAGTGCACATTCTTCAAGCAGCTATTAAGCAGCTTTTCTTCTGACTCCATCACCCCGCCATTTCGAAATTTCGAGTCACTCACCGATCCGTATCACTGAACCTTCAAAGTAAGTGCAGAACTTTCGTACACCATCCTAGCCTGCAGTCTTCCTTTAATCACTATGCAAGTCCTTGTACTAAATTTTTCCAGTAATTCCAAAATGTCGGACCTCAAGGTCGAAGCCCAAGACGCAGAAGCCGTCAAGACTACCCCACCGACCGAAGCTGTTACGAGCGAAGAGACTGCTGGTGATGCCAATATGAAGGATGATCAGGCTAAAGCTACAGCTTTCAATGGCGACTCTGGTGGCAAAACTGAGGATCACAAGGGGAAGAAGAACGGCGTCCGAACCTATGAAGACGGCATGTTGAAAACTTCTCGACAGGTTGATGAGAACAACCGCCGCAATAATAGCAAATACGACCCTTCTGTTCTTCCCGAGTCTGACGATGCTAGTAAAATCCGGGGTCAGGTATGCATCCAGAAGACCTAACAAGGTCTTTCACATAGCTAACATTAGTTGGAAGGTCGAATTCTACTTTAGCGATACCAACCTTCCTACTGATAAGTACTTGTGGGACCAGACCGATGGTAGCACGAATCTCCCTGTACCAATTGATAAGATTATGACCTTTGGGCGTATGAAGCGTTTCAAGTCATTCTCAAAGGTTGTTGAAGCACTCAAAGAGAGCAAATTCCTCGATGTCACCGGTCCTGAAGGCCTTGAGAAAGTTAATCGCAAAGTCCCATATGATCCTACTATTCCACGATCAAAAGGCGAGGCTCAATCAGTCTATGTAAAGGGCTTCGGTGATGAAGAGCCCAGCTCTCAATTCGATATTGAGGCTTTCTTCTTGCAATACGGTACCTTCAATGCCGTTCGTCTGCGCCGTACTCCCGACAAACTCTTCAAAGGTTCTGTTTTCGTTGAATGGGATAATGAGGAGACAGCAAAGAAGTTCCTTGCTCTTGAACCTAAGCCTTTGTGGCAGGGTAAGCATGTTCTTAAGATCATGCCTAAGAGAGAGTATACAGATATGAAGGAAAAAGAGATCAAGGAAGGAAAGATTATTCCAAGTGAGTCGTATGGAGCTCGGCGTGGAGGAGGATTTCGGGGACGTGGACATGGTCACCAAGATGGTCACCGAGGTCGTGGAAACCGTGGAGGCAATCGTGATAGAGGCGACCGTGACCCAGATGACTGGAAGAAGCGAAGAGAGGATGATCGCAAAGGCGGACATCGGGACAACAAGCGAGGTCGTGGACGTCGTGATGACAGAGGAGGTCGCAACAATGACCGAAACCGTGAGCGTGACGACAAGAACGGGTATGAGAATCCTCTTTTTCTAAAAATGGGACTTTTAACTAAACATTACAATAGCTTCAAGAAGGAGCGTGAGGGTTCCCCTAAGGCCGAGAGCAAGAAAGTCCATGACGAATCTGGTGAGAAGCCCGTCGAAATCACTCCCAAGGATGTCAAAGCAACACCTGAGAAGAACGACAAGAAGCGTGTACGCCAAGACGACGATGCGGTAGACACTCCAGCAGCAAAGAAGGTTGATACTAAGTCTGAAGTCACGACCGAAGCATGATGATACCCTTGCCTTTTCACTTTCTAATCGGACTGTACCATGGTTGCTTTTGCATCGATGAGTTGTATCATCTGGCGTTCATGGGGTGGGGTGCGATAGTCTCATAAAGTGTCATATTTGGACACAATTTGCTTGTACTTCCTTTGGCTTTGGCCGGCTCCTACCTGCCTAATGTGCTTTTTCCTGCGCAGAATCCATTAGGCGGAGTATAGAGTGTTCATACATAGACCAATTGAATACCCTGGACCTAAACAACGACGATAACCCTCATTGAATGACATTTTCCTGGAACTCAGTCGATTGTTCTTTAGACTATCCAAAAATATGAGTATTTTTCTCCCCTCTCACAAAAAATTACACCTACCCACTAAAGCCTCTTGTTTTAGTTCTTCCTTCCCTTCCAATTTTTGAAAGTTGTAGATCTCCACTGTCTTAAGGTACAAACAACATTAAAAGCCATGACGCACTGACAAAAGAAACAGTTGAGCCCTCAAGTAAACAGAGAAGTTTTGACTTTGACAGAGGCACTTCCTAAATCACACCTAAGCAAGAACGTTTTCTGGTTTTCACGTCTCACTTCTGCAACAATTGAGTCACTGTGATCGACAAACACTGTGCACGCACAATCCCTTTGTCCCATTCCATTGATGACTCCTATGTACAATCTCAACCGCCCCCCCTCTCCCGGGGGATCCACATCTATCACGAACCGCCCTTCTTCTGCTCCTTTTCATGCTCAATAATCTGCTTGCTCCAGCTATCACTCCAAATTAGCTCTATCTCCCTCCCACGAAAGGGTAAAACCTACTATCGACTTGGAAAGAAGCGTCCTTCCTCAGGAAATCTCGTTCTTATCTCCCTCTCCGCGCTCAAGTTCCACATCATAGCTGTTATACCGACAATAACCGCTCCCATGATCGCTGTGTTTGCTTTCCAGTTCGCGGGTTGCGAGTACCAACCACCAGCTGGTGACCAGACGTGTTTGGGGTATCTTTGGGGTGGTTAGAAGACGTCAAGGGATGGGTTGAACCGTGCTTGTGACTTACGGGATTTTGCCGCCCGCCTGTGAGAATATGAATTAGAGCTTCAGCGTCAATTTTTGGAGATCTAGACTTACCATTTTGATCAATTGCTTTCTGTTGCGGGGATGCTGAAGAAGTTGAGGATATGAAGCTTCGGCGAGTATTAAACTTAGCGGTTTGCTTACCTAATCAAATCATGATTGTCCAAAACTTTTCGATGGCTCGTGTGCTCTGATCAGACCAAGCTTAAAACAAACAATTTGCAGCAAAACACCTTGAAGTTTTGTGTGCACGCCCGGGTCGAGAAGAAGGGAGGTAGAATCCATGAAGAGATTACGGCTTGAAAGATGGAGTGGGCAATTGCTCTCCCAGTCTTGTCCACGACCGCTCCCGAGCTGCTCCTTCCAATTACGGCCTCGTATTTCTTCACCATGTGTGGGAATTGGGATGTCAATGAGGAACGGGAGAGGACGATTTTATAGCAGTGACACAGGAACAGCAGTAGATCTCACCTACGAAGACGAATCTCCCCTTCAACACCAAGAACAACCTACCACCACGCACGCCTCACCACCTCCCTCGGCAGCCCTCCTCTCCGCCAAACTCGCTGCCCTCCATGCGCGTCTCTCCTTACCCAAGAAGCTACCCGTTGAGACATTAGCCAGAACATTAGTCGATCCATCCGCTCACCAAAACACCCAATTCAACAACTCATCACTCGCACAAGTAGGAGAGGCGATTATCTCTTACTATGTCTCCGAATGGCTAGTGTGCCACTACCCACGCCTCCCAATGACCGTCCTCTTCTCCGCAGCCTACGCCTACCACGGCCCCAAAACCCTCAGCATAATAGCTGAAGAATGGGGTGTTGAAAGCGCCGCCTACCCCGGCTCCGAAGTTGACGCCGGACTTCTCCAATTCTCGAAATTGCAATCCGGGCAAACACCACCTATTGGAGGGCCAAGTATCAGACCTGATAAAGAGATCTTCTGGCGGAGAGGGATTAGCAGTAGGAATGTATACGATGATGAGTTTGGGGATTTGGTGCCGAAGGAGAATACGGAGGAGTTGCCCAAGGCGAGAGGGACTGCGTATGCGGGGTTTGTGAAGGCAGTAGTAGGGGCTATATATCTGCATGCGGGGAGGAAAGCGGCAAAGGACTTCGTGCAACAGCATATACTGTCGCGGCATCTGGCGATGTCGGGACTGTTTGCATTTAAAGAGCCGGTGCGGGAGTTAGCGCGGCTGTGTCAGAGAGAGGAGTTTGAGTACCCTGTTGCGAGGATATTATCTGAAACAGGTAGAAATTCACGAAGTCCAGTGTTCGTGGTGGGGATTTACTCAGGGGATGATAAGCTTGGAGAGGGTGCTGCACCAAGTTTATTGGAAGCGAGGGTGAGGGCTTCGGTGGCGGCGTTGAAGGGGTGGTATTTGTACAGTCCGGGGAGAGATACCAGAGTTCCGAGTGAGATGGAGGATCAAGGGGCAAAGGAGTGGGAACCTGTGCATATTGACTTGGGGGAGATCATACATTGACTTGGAGCGAGGATCGACTTGTATGCTGAATGGGATAACAAGTGTGCAAACGCATAGGATGAAAAATTCAGTCGGCACTATAGGCTGGCGAATGTGTATTATTGAGATCTCCTTTGTTATTTATGCATGGGAGCTGAGATAAAGCTCATTGGAGTATGTGTGGATAGCTGTAGAATATAAGGGTGAAACATGTAGGAAATGGTAAAACTCTCCAATTGCTCTGCAGGAACTCTTTACCATGTGCATATCATTGTCACACAGTGCAGGTAGGTTCGAGGGTGAAATTTTCAAAAGCAAGGGGGTATTTGATTGCCTGATTTTTGGGGAGGGAGAAAAGGAGAAACGTTGTCTTTCTTTTCTTTCTTTTCGTTGCAGCCAACGATATCCCCATTACAAACCAAGAGCGCGGAAGAGTTCATAATAAACTATTCATTAGTCTAGTATTTCTCCATACACTGCAAGGGTACCACTCAGATTCCCGTCAAGATATCGTAGTTCAAGATACCAAATTACCTCTTGCACGTTCTTACCTGTACCCTTTCTGAACGAACAAGCGTTGAGTCGAGGTCTTGAACACTACCCCCCAGTCCCAATTGCAACTACCCCTTCGTATGTTGTATCCTGAATGACAGCTGTTTGTCAATATCTCACACATTGAGTGGATTAATACAAAGAGAAGCACAAGTAAAATACGGCTAGCAGCTTTGAGGGCGCACCCGTCTCGTCTCTCTACAGCTTTGGAGCAAGAGTTCACCACCAGCCTACCTTAGCGGCCACTAAAGTTACCGCCGAGATTGTACAATTATTAAAGAAACAATGTAGCGTCTTCATTTCTCTAAAGAGCTGAGACAACTACAAATATCCGATCTCGCGACGATCGATACAGAAGCAAGCCAGCAAACAGCAGCGTAATATCAGCAGGTCATTCAGCACTTGAATGTCTTGCCATCACATCAATGAACCCAACCGCTAGCAAACCACCCCCTAATACTTCTTCTTGGCCTTGCCTTTCTTAGACTTCTTGCCCTTGCCCTCCTCACCACTCGCAGCCGAATGAGCAACAGAAGCTTGGAGGTCGTGCATCTCTTGTTCAGACAACTCCTTCCCACCGCCGAACTCAACCTTCTCGGTCTCCTTCACAACAACGTTATCAGCAACAACTCTGCCTCCACCTCCAAACTTGATTCCACTCGCGCCCGCACTGCCGCTAGCACTAGCAGCACCACCAGCACTACTACCAACACCAGCATCAGCAAAGTTAATATCCTCCCTCATAATACCAGCCTGAGCCCTCATCAAATCCATCAGCGGGCCAGCTCTACTCTCCAAATTCAACTGCTTCGCCATATCCACCGCCAAAACCCAGTTTGCATGGTCTTGATTGATCTTGGTTTGGAGCCGAGCAAAGGTCGCATCAAGCTTGTCAAAGTACTCTTGGAAGCCGGGGATATTGGGCTGGGTTGGCATGGGAAGCTTCATTGGTTCGAAGAAGTCGTTACCGGTAGCTTTATCGGAGACGGAGACGGAGACGGATATGTCGGGGTTAATAGGGGAAGCAGGGGACGGGGCAGTGGTAATGGAGCAGGGACCAGCGGTGGAGTTGAAAACGGAACTAGGACCAGTTGCGCAGGGGGAAGAAGCAGATCTAGAATCAGCCCTAGATTTGCCCTTGCCCAGCCCAAATTCTTGACCATAAACCTCGTTACAAGCATCCATGAAAACAGCATTGAAGGCTTCCTTCCAGTCGTCACCAGCACCGAGTTCGTTGATACCTGTATAGGTCAAGTCAGTGAGCTATTTTTTTGTTGTTTGTTGGGGAAGGTGGGTAGCTAGGTGAGAGGCAAAGAAATACGAACGCTGCTTGCAGTACTCCACGACCAAGGAGTTGATCACGATACCGTGGGTCTCAATGTCAAGCTGCTGCAAGTTTGTAGCGATTGTAGTGAAGAGCTCCTTGGCGTACTCAAGCATAGCACCTTCGGCAGGAATAGCATCGGCAACAGCTATGGCTTCGGGAGCGGTTTGTTCATCGTAGGTCGGCATAGTATCGACAGGGATATCAACACTGGGGGTGGACGGGAGAATGCGAAGTTCAACTTCGGAGCGACGGAGAATTTCTTCCTTGAGAGCAGGGGCGTCTGAAGAAGTGTGCGCGACAACCAGCTTAGGTTCGGCTTCAACTTTATCAGCTATCTCCTTCGGGCCCTTCAAAATCTCGAACTGCTCCTTAAACTCCTTAGATCCGATGGTTTCCTTGAGTAGATCTGCGATAATGTCGCTGGTGCTTTGTGTAGTCTCGATGACAGTTGACAATGATCGAGAGGGCTTGACAGCCGAGGTGCGTACACGGCTGGCAGGATTTGGACGATAGTTGGAGTTGAATCCATTGCGCTCGCGCGTAGTAGAGACCCAATCTTTGCCGCCAGCAGAAATGGTTGTGGTGTGGACAACGTCACGTAAGTCGTCTCCTTTCTTTACTTCAATTTCCGAAATAGGAGTACTGTAAACGTCGGTTCTCTTAGTAACCAAGATAGCTAACTTCTCGTTAGGGGCCATTGTGATGAAAGTTTATGAGGTCTCGAAAGTTTGTACTGACTTCCTGTTGAGATTTCGTCGCGAGTATCGCTGGGAACTTCTCCAAAGAAGCGAATAGCGCGGAGCTCAGATTTCCCCGATTTTTCCGACATTTCAGATAACTAAATACAAAGTTAGTTGCATGCTGAAACTCGTCAGGGAGCAGTGCAAGAAAACTAAGGTTTTCTTCCACGAGTTCAAGAATCAACACAGATTCCAGCAGCTTCGAAGGGGTCTTCGATCTAGAGGTATACAAAGCATTCAGTGCGGCTGGCAGCCGTCTAGTCAGCATAAAGGGATGGGGATACGTACATGAGCGTGGATGGTGCGAGTGCAAGATTCTTTTGCTCAAACGGTCGTTTGAACGAGAAGAGAGTATAAAGTGCGAAATTGTTTACGACCTCATATACTCCCATACCTCGAAGCGAACGGCTAGTAACCTTAACTCGAATGGCTAGTATTATAGCAAGGGCGGTGTGCCCGCTCGGCAGGCGTCTATGTGCTCGTAAGGCATATGTGAAATTTAAAATCAAGGGGCTCGAGGAGCATATCGTGGAGTCCTGGAGGTGGAGGTGCGGCTTGAAAGGCGGCTTGAAAGGTGGTTTGAAAGGGGACTCGAAAGGAGCCGTAAGTCGAGGCAGATGCTATCACCACAAAGAAGTATTACTAAGACGGGTATCATCGCTAGATGCAGCAAGAAGAAGATCGGATTCGAAATAATCTAGGCGTTTGTGCATGAGAGCTCTTCAACAGTGAACAGCAATGTGGGCAGATATAGCTCTAGACTATGAGATGCAATATCCGGGCAGACACCAACAGAAAGAATAGAATGAAAGTGTTTCAGCATGATAGTGTGGGAAAGAGAATAGTAAGGCAAACGGTATCTATAATGTAGGAGAGATCTACAGTAGGCTACAGGCTGAAGGAACGTAAAGCTTGGGGAGAAAGGTCGAACGTCAAGGGGATCCTGACCTCAGTCTATAGCTTAGAGGAGGTAGGCTGAAGGCACTTGAGAACTACAAGCCGAGCGTCAACGGAAGTTTTATTACAATCAAGCAATAATACCAAAGTAGAATCTGGAACGCTCGCCACTGCATCCAAGCTTCGTGGTTGAAGGCCCGAGAATGGCATCGAGACCAGTATATCACGTTCTGGGTCTATCAGTGAAAAGCTGTGCAACAAGTTTACTTACCTTATACTTTCATATACCATGGTATCACTAACAGGTATCATAGCAAAATATCAAACCGGGGCTTTCATGTATCCTTTCCATTGCATGTTGGTATCCTTCATTCATTCAATCATCCAGTCGTCCACGGTATCAAAACTAGGAAATTTCCCAGTCATCCCGAGACTTAATAGTATCATTCCACACCATAGCTTTCATACCATCCATGTCTCATGATGCAGCATCATAAGGTTACAAAAGAGGAGAGTGACCCCCACAAGTCGTCGAGACTGCCGTTCGTCTATTCGTCGCACCGAAAATCGCCCAAACCCCAACAAGAATCAGACCAGACCATCATAGAGTGATAACGCCGATACAATTGTCTCGTCCCGCTTGCTTCCCTCCTTGAACTCCTGCATGTCCAAACTACCATTCTCGTCCTTGTCCATCATGCGAAAGATCTTCTTGACTCGCTTCTCTGGGGTATCTTCGTCTGCAGGGAGCTTTACCATGGATCCGACCTATTCCTCAAATGATAAGCAGCTGTTGACAATGAGGTCAAAATCGTGATGATAAATCGTTCAAGGATTAGTGCCGATTACACGTGATTCAGGGGCTCAGGGGTTCAGAAGCAAAACGTACCATCTTGTAGATTGCCTCTACAATGGCCAACATCTCATCATAGCTAATCTTTCCATCGCCGTCGATATCATAAAGTTGGAATGCCCAGTCAAGCTTGTCCTCCATCTTGCCCCTACTGGTGACGCTGAGCGCGCAGATAAACTCCTTGAAATCAATTGATCCAGATTTATCGCTGTCGAAGACGTTGAAGACATAATCCGCAAAAGAAGAAGGGTCACCAAAGGGGAAGAATTGACGATAAATTTTCTGGAATTCCTCCTTCGTGAGCATACCAGAGGGACAATCCTTCAAGAAGCCTGATAAATTGATTAGTTAGGAGTACCCATCTAAGAGTGTAGTATATCTATACCTTTGTACCATTGTTGCAACTCCTTCTTATCAAAGTGGGTAGATCGCTGGAGCTCGCTGAGCTGCTCTTGGGAGAGCTTCGATTGTCTGGGACGTTGAGTTAGTTCATCTTCTGCTTGATCCAACAAATTGCCGGCATCAGTGCGGTTGGAAGTGCGACGAAGGCCGAGGTTGAAACCATCTAGGGAGAGTCGAGCTCTGATAGTCTTCATCATGGGTCGATGCGTAATTACAACAGACTCGGACGCGGTATCAGAGACTCGGCGCTTCTGAAGCTTGTTAGGACGCTTCAAGGGTGCAAGAGCTGACTCCATCTGTTCGATGCCACTATTTTCCATAAGATACCGGTAAATTTTGATGTTCTCATGGCTGTAAGTGCGATCTGGGATCGAAGAGAGTGTCCAATGGGTAAGGAGCGGCGCGAAAAGACCGAAGTTCAAGGCAGTGAACAGCTTGAAGAAGTACTTTCGTTGAGCGTAGTATGGAATCGACCAGACCAGCGCACAATCTCTGATGTCTCTGGTCTTTAAAGCTTCTTTCTCCAGATCAATTAGATTGGGAAGATAAAACTCCTTGGCCGCTTTCGGCGGCAAGATTTCCGTAGCCTTGAGAGGAGCTCTGGCAGCCATCATCTTGTCGAGATTTGCAATCGAGTCTCTATCGAAGCTCGTATCCTCTCCAGGAAGCTCGGAGACAGAGCAAGTGCTCGATTTGACGTCGCCGCCGCCGACCATTGTGGTGGTGGTGCCGCATAGTTCCAGAATTGAAGCGAATTGCAGGGAAATAAAACCGCAGTCCGCCAAGAGGGGTAACTAGACAGAGATTCACTTACGATTTTCCCATCTTGACTTGCTAGACGTTTTTCTTCACAACTGACTATATGTGATATCGATGCGATCGGGTTTGTGGATGTCCAGGAACCTAGTAAGAGCAGCACAATCAGACACACAAACGAACACTCTAGGACAAGCGACCATTCACCTTCTATGTTCACCACCACCTTTAACAAGAGTCAAAGACGTTGATTTTCCTCGTAATATGTTTGCGAAAGTATGCAGGAACACCTGCGAAGGCGAGGGTGGCCGTGGCTTATGCGGGCAGCGGCTTGCGCTTGTAATCGTTGGTCAGGTACGAGGCTGAGTTCTTGGTAGGGATGACGAGGAAGACTTGGCTTTACAGGCTATGTCGTCTGGGTATCAAGGTTCTTAGGTTATCGAGGTGTCGAGGCAATGGGAATCTTGATCCAGGCTTTGATTGACAATCGCACGTCGTCGCTCGATGGAGGGGCTACCAGAAGTGACCGTCCCGGCGAACGTATTAGAGGCTGTGTTGTTCTCGGCGCTTACGACAGGACGGATTCAAAAGGGCAACAGAGCCGCTCAGTGATCTCCTTTTTGGGGTGTATGTATATTGAAAGATCTATATAGGGTGAGGGCTCTGCTTCTCCTCTCTCCCTGGGCCACCGAGGACGGAAGGCGTTCCTCTGAATGTTGTCACGTGCTTTGTCCTCAACTTCCCTCCTTTCTAGTACTGTAGTTGCCATGGTCGGGAACTCCGATGTGTCTTTGCTTATTTGCTCTAAGTAGATGGGGAAAGGCCTCGGTCTTGGTTTGTCATCAGGTCTTCCCTTCTTGGGGCGACTTCAGGCATCAAATGTCAAGCATTCCTCTTGCGGTTGAGCTACTGGGTCAAACGACCATTCTTTGCGTATCTTAAAACTCCATATACTCATTCTATGATTGGTCAATTCGTTGCCTTTTATCAATAAGATGTGGCAACTCGGGAACTCTCGCGAATTGGCCACGCTTTGCCAAGCCGCACAGTCATGACGACCACCACTGGTAAGACTACTTGTTCGAGTTTGTATGTTTCTGGTATCATTATTCTGTCGTTGAGCAGATGAGATGAAAGAGGGATACCTAGCTACGAAATACTCTACTTTAGCTGAGTTTGATCCAAGCAATATGGACAGAAATATATTAGCGGCTGAACATTTGCATTACATATCTCTCAGCCAAGAAAAAGTGCAAAGGGTCCGAATTGCTCCTGAATATCTTGGATTATATCATAATTAGTTCCCAACTACCGATGATTTAATTCCCAGGCGAAAACTTGAGGGGTATCAGACAACTAAAATTACAAGCCAAACCAATCCTATCAACAATCGCGTCAAAGTACCGTCTCTAGTATATGAGACCCTCCCTAACAGACGACCCCTCAAACGAATGGCAAATCCTTAGGAAATCCCTGCGCATCACAACTGGCAAATCTCCATGCTTCCTTATGTTTGGGTATGTGGACCAATCTGAACAGAAGCAGAACATACCATGGCATCGGAGGCCATTTGCCTTTGTGGATAGGCGCCTCGAAGGTGACGTCCATGTTCACAATAGCGAACGGAAGTTCATATTCCTTGAAGACATCAGTCATAGAATCGGTGAAGGGGTTGAAAATGGACTTACCGGATCGCCAGCTTCCACGGCTTTCTCTTGTACCTTCTTGTTCCAAGTGTCCCAATCAATCTTGTCTGCGAACTTCTCCAGTTCCAAAAGAGTCCCAATCTCCTCGGTCAAATGCTGCGTCAAAACATGACCGAACGAGTCGATGATCGTACGGACTTTCGCTCCATCGAATTTTTCCTTGCCTTCTCTTACGGCAGGGATGTATGCGTCGTACGCTTTCAACCCGGGTCCGAAAAGCTTGTGCTGGTCGACGTTCTTTTCCATGTAGCCTTCGATTCCAATGTCTTTCTCCAGCAGGGGAAAGGCAACGGCCTCTTCGTTGTCATGATGCATGTGGACCAGAGTAGCCCAGCCGAACATGTAAGTCAAGAAGTCAGAGATATCTTTCTCTTCTTTGACGTTTGGCGCTTGTTGATAAATGCTGTTGAGGCCTCTTATAATCATGTTATGGACCAGGACCATTTCCGTACCAGCAGCAGAGGCACGAGTTTCGTCTTTCAAGTCCTTGAGCTGCGATATAGGTCTTAGTAGCTTTTTTTAATGTTTTGACCTCAGACACTTACTCCTTCACGTTTTCGAGGGCTTTGGAGCAGTTGAAAGGGAGCATCTGCCCACTGTCTCCCGGGGGTAAGTTTGGAATGATGACCACCCATTGTAAAAGATGTGGACAAAGTAAAAGTAGAATGACAACTGCTGAGATCGACGAATGCAAAACCAGTAAAGAACCAAAGATGCAGTTGGGAATTGAGAAAATGCAGAAGTGCAGTGACAATTGAAATAATGAACAATGAAAGGAGGGTAGATGTAGACTGATGAATTTAGATACGAGCCGTAGATCATAGCTGCTGTGCCACAAAATTGAATGCAATGCGACCCTCTCTGGCTAGTGCATCTTAAGTTGGTGCTAAGCCTTGTAGGTATTCTCTTTTAGCGCTTATTGTACTAAATTAAGCATGGTGTATGATTGGTTCTGGACATGCTGTGGCCTCCGCCCCACTGGCATCAGGGCATTTCTCACGATGATCGACATCAGCCGCCCTGCCATCAAAGCTGCGAGCTACGAGAAGGGTAAGGTTGGACAGGGAAAGTAAGTAAGTGCGTCTTGGCCCTAGAGGAACCTGGTCTAAGGCTGAGTCAATTCGCCGCCTCATACGTGCAGAAGCGGCGTAGAGTTTTGGGGGCTCAAAGATAAGGTAGGTGAAGCGACGAGAATAGGAGACGTTGGCCAGACACGTGATTGTCGGTGGAGTTCCGCCCCCAACTCAACTTTGCATCGCGCATCTTCCATGCTTCAGCCTCACGGCAACAACAGAATGGACAAAATTATTGACATTCGGTTTGAGCGTGTTGAGAATGCCCTTGCGAAGCTGATCAATTCAATATCACAATACAATCCCTCTCCTGCGCTCGCGACAGACCTAGTCACTGCAGACGCTGAGCTGAGCCAAGGTCTCGAACAACGTCAGTACAATCTTCATTTCCCCCAATTACTCGCTGATTGATTTTTGATAGTGACGACTCACCAAAACAACTACTCGAAGATTCTCTCCCTGCGTAACACCTCATCCGCCCTCGACGCCCAAATCAAAGAAACGCTCACCCTCCTCACTGCCACCCGTCGCACTCTCCTCGACACCCCATCCACCACCTTCACCTCAGCCACAAACTTAGTCTCTTACTCCGAGCTCCTATCCTATGCCCGCCGAGTCAGCAAGTTCACTCTCCCATCAACCTACCGCGAATCAGAGCCATCTGCAGACGGTCCTGATGGAGCTACGCCCAAGGAAAGCAAAAGCGAGCCACATACAAATGGCACCACAACCCCCATCACCGTACCCAATGGCGTAGACAAAGATATCCAAATGAGCGGTACTACCTTTGCAGTCGATAACGACAATGGCACGCCTACAAACGGAACCTCACAAGCCCAAATCTCACAAGAAACAACCACGAGCGGAACAGCACTGCCACAAGATTTCACCCAATACCTCAACCCTGGCGCCGAAATCCCATTCATTCCCTGGCCGTCAGAAGAAGCCATTAGGAAGGGCGCATTGGCTAGTATACAGATATTGTTGGATCAGGGAGTTGATCCTGCGACATTTGATCCTGAGAGGAGTGCAGAGTTGGAGGAGGAGAGGAAGAAGGTTGCGGAGGAGAAGGATAGGGCTATGGAGGAGCAGAGGGTGAGAGTGGAGGAGGATAGAAGGAGGGAGATGGAGAGGAGAATGAGCGTTAGTGGGGCGGCTGCTGCGCCGAGGGGGGATGAGGGCCCGAAGGTGTTCCAGTTGGAGACTTTTGATGATGACGAGGATTCAGAGTAGGGGAGTCAGAGGAATTGAGAACTGGCTAGTTAGTTTGCGGTCACTTCTGAGATCCCAAGAGGTGGCGCTGTGGCTCGCGTTGGTTCATTTGGATTTCGAGCAGGTGATGCTTGCGGATGTACATGTGGAAGGCGTGATTTCGTTGCGATACTAACGTGCTAGAGAGAGGTTCCTGGTTTGGAACATGTTCCAAGTATTTACTAACGATGGACCTCTTGGGTCTCGCCTTAAAAGTACAATCAAGGTGATCTTCACAACAATATATCTATTTGTCATAATCATCTTATAAGTGCCTTGCTCTAAAACATCAACCAGATCTATACGAAGACGGTAGTATTTGCTTCAACTTCAAATTGAATACTTCTTCCCTTTAATGCCTCATTAGCATCCCTTGAAAGAATGGTTTAGTAGACATCACAGAAAAGCCACATCTAAAAACCGCTGACGGACGAAATACTCCATTTCTCTATCAACACAACAAGCAGGTCGCAACGCCTTTCGCTCTCCACTTAGAAATGCTGCTAAATTCCAGCTCCTATAGTACAATTCATTGAAAATTCTTTTTTTCCACTCATCACCCCCAAGCCCAGATCAGCTAAATCAGTCGATCTTGATGGAGCCGTAAATCTTCTGCACAAACGCCCAGCTGGCGAAGAACCCGATTGAGCCTGTGTGATTTGTCAGTACTGGGCTGAAGGTTAGGGGACAAAGGTTGGGAACTAACCAGTCAGTATGAAGAACAAAAATGAAATCAGCGCACTGTATCCAATATACAACACACTACCAGCTGAACCTCCGAGTTGCAATTTCGTAAGCCAATAGATCAACGCGTTCGCGAAGACGTATCCGGCTGAGGCACCAGCAGTAGTAAATGCTCTCCAATGCCAATGGTAATTCTCACTACATAATAAGAAGTATACCATGAGGACGGTGACGGCTGCGCAAGTGATAATCATGAGCCCATAGCACAGAAATAGAAAGCCGAACATGTAGTAGACCTTGCTGAACCAGATGGAAGACATGATGAAGTAGAGCTCGACAAAGATGGCGCCAAATGGAAGGATGCCGACTAGGAGCATAGAGGGGATGGGGCGCATGTAGCTTGTGCTTGGGGGGATTTGGCGGGGGATTTGGTTGGTGCGGACAGGTGGTGATATTGGGGTTTGGCGGAATCCGATCCAGCTGCCGGCGAAGGAGAGGGGGACGGAGATCAAGAACCAGATGCAGACTATGACGAGCATCGTTGTGAAAGGAACGGCGCCAGATGACTGTTGGGCCCAGAGGAAGAGGTTGAGCAGGAAGAAGGTGCCGAACACGATTCCAGGGACTAGGATAGGGGTAAGTCCAATGTTGAGCTTCCAGCGTTCACCACCAAGTGTCTTATAGACACGTGCGGAAACATATCCACCAACAAATCCGAGGACTGTGTATAGTAAGACCATGATCGTTCCCAGAGAGCCACGATTTGATGGAGAGAGAAATCCGAGGAGCGCAAAAGCGATAGTAAAACCAGTCATGACGAATAGTTGAGCTCCATTGCCAAGGAATACACTCAGAATTAGAGGGTTAGTTGGTGTTCGGAAAACATCGCCGTGTACCAGCTTCCATCCAGAATCCTCCTGCACACCATCATCAACTGCTGCAGATGTGCCAGACAGATCGTCTAGGTTGATCGAGTCAAGACGGTTGTATCGTTGAATGTCCCTCCGTAGGGCCCGTAGTAGAATCGACATAACAGTGATGGTCAAGAAAACAACAATCACAGCAGAGTTGACGAGTGAGAACCAGTGGATCTTAGGGTCGAACACATGCAGGTATTTATCCCACCGAGTCGCCCAAGCAGTTGTGGATGGTCTCCAGTAGACGCTATACGTCCATTGCACAGCCGTTTCTACGTTCTCGGCGAGCGTCAATTTCGGTCCACCTTCTCCGCAGCGTGCAGCAGGATCCTCAGGCTTCTGGGCCTGCCGTGATTCTGGCTGCACAATAACTCCGACGACGCGGAATTGATCTGGAGAAACCTCATGGTAATCGATGAGAATATCGTAGTGGTTATTGAGATACATATCCTTCGCATCATTTCTCCCCAAGGCAAACCCTTGACTGTAGAATATCGTCTTCGTAACCTCATCCTCGATCCGCTGTCCAGCAGGCAGCCCATCAACCAGCCAATTCAACGCGAATCCCTGCGCTATCCTTCTATTGACGAAATGCGCCGAGCTTTGATCGAACTTTTTTTCTTCGCATAGGGCTTTGCATGTCTCATTTTCACCCATCTTAAGCTCAAATGGTGAGGACATAATTCGGTCTCCAAACAATATGCTGCCCAGACTTTCTGAAACATCTTTTGGCCCTCCCTCAGGTCTGCAGAAGTGGAAAGCTGCATGATAGTAGTCAAATGACACCACCGACCGTAAAGTGCCGTCTATATTCGAGCCCACAGGGGTGAGACGGTTGACATTGAGAGGTACTAAGTCTCCGTGTTTGTAGGACGTTGGCGCAACGCCTGGAAGGTAGAATGCTGATGCTGGAGCCGGAAGGAGACCGGCGAGGAGCGCCACATAGGGCGAGAGGTCTCTGAAACGCATTGCGACTGATCTCTGTTGAGAAGGTCGAGTCAGTGAAAGTTGGTTTGTTGTTGTATTTGTAGCTGTTCTTGCGGAATCAGGAGGCTGAGCTTACTAACTTGGACGTAGATTTTTATTTTAACATCCGTTGTGGCAACTCTGGAGTCCTAATTTATTAATACATCCGACAGGTCAATCACATAGGTATATCTTCGAATATAACGTCGCAGGAAATAATAAAGGATTCTTTCGAATGTAAAGGGACACGAGTAATGTGACATTAGAGTCCGCAATTAAGGCTCGGAGGGATCTGGCTTTCGGTGAATTGTTTCGCCGCGGACCCTTGCTTAAATTAAGGTTGAAATATTTATTTTTCTTTAGCTCCCCACCACTCAACTGCAATGGCTGTTGAAACCTCACTTCCAGCTCTGCTGGATACTCTTACTCAATCATTACTGAGTGCCTCTCAGTCTACGGAAAAGATACCCTCTCTTCTTCCGCCTAAAAATGGAATTTCACTGCTCGACACCAAGAACGAACTTTTCCTCTCTTACCTTCAAAACCTCGTCTTCTTAATCCTTCTCAAATTGCGGAATCGAAAATTACCTACAGACCCTGGCGATGAAGAAGAATTGGATAGTCTGGTGGTCAAGAA
>Ga0182030_10002417_pt1 | contig 39577 bp, 41 predicted proteins | sample 812S3MmetaG_FD_121299 | JGI IMG/M metagenome (GOLD analysis project Ga0182030, IMG submission 121299) | Permafrost microbial communities from Stordalen Mire, Sweden - 812S3M metaG (Illumina Assembly) | ecosystem: Environmental > Terrestrial > Soil > Wetlands > Permafrost | place: Sweden...
AGTGGACCGAGCTCGCAGCGTTGCCGCGAGCGCGCGATCACCTAGCTGTGGTCGCCGCCGGTGGTAAGATTCACGCGATCGGTGGCCGCTTCGGCAGCTCGCGCGACAACACCGACATGCACGGCATCTACGATCCCATTGCGAACACGTGGCAGCCGGGGCCGCCGCTGCCGACGCCGCGCAGCAGCGTTGCAGCGGCGCTCTATCGCGGACTGATCGTTGTCGACGGAGGGGAGTGCAACGGCGGCGTCACCTTCAATCAAAACGAGGCGTACGATCTGAAAGCGGCGCACTGGACAACGCTGGCTACGATGCCGGCCGGACGTCACGGCTTCGGCGCGGCCGCCGTAGGCGATACCCTCTACTTTGCCGGCGGAGCGCTCGGGTGCGGCGGCGGCGGACTCACCAACGAACTCCTCACGTTCCGCTTGGCGAATTGATCGAGTCCGAGCCGAAGCTCGCGGCCTAAATCGAAGCCTGCTATACTCCGAACAGGCGGGTGTACCGGAGGTCGTTATGCGTCGAATGCTGCGTGTCATCGCTATCGCCGTATGGGCCGCGTCTCTTTGCGGAGGGGCAGCGTCAGGATCGATGCCGCCCTCCGGGAACGTGCTCGAAAGCGCCCGCGCGAGCGCGGTCAATGGCGACGTGGGCACGGCGATCGACCGGCTCGAGCCCTACGTTAGCGCGCATCCAAACGACGCGGCCGCAGCGCGGATGTTGGGTGACTTCTACTTCCGAAACGCCGACCCGCTCCGCGCCGAGGCCATTTGGCAGGCCGAGATACGGCGGAACCCCGACGATCATGAAACACACGAGCGCTTGGGCAGTCTTTACGCGGCGCACAACCGGCTCACCGATGCGATCAATGAGTTCGAGCAGAGTCTTCCAATGCGCGAGGGGCTGTTGCAGCTGATCGACGTGCAACGGCGTACGCACGGACTCGAAGCGTTCGTCGCACACGCCCAAACAGAGGAGCGCCGGCATCCCTACGACTCGTGGCAAGTGACGCTCTACGCGACCGTGCTGGAAGTGACCCATCACGCGCATGAGGCGCTCCAGTATTACACCCGGGTCGTCGATCTCGCGCCCGTTCCGGACTGCGATGCACTGGTCAGTCGTGCCGCCGATCTGCTCGACCTCCAACATGAGGCCGAAGCGATCATCGACTTGCGAGCATGCTTGCGCACCAATCAGGACGACTACGCGGCGTTGACCGTGCTCGGCTCGACCTACCTGCATCCAGGCACCTACGAGCAGGCGCGGCCATTGCTCGAGCACGCGTTGCAGGTGTTGCCGTACGGTGCCGAGGCGCTCATCGATCTGGGCTATCTCGATGATGCAACGGGTGATGCCGACGGGGCGGCAATGTGTTACCGCAAGGCACTCGCGGGCGACCCGCTGCGGCCGGAAGCCTATATCGATCTCGGCTTCGACTACGCGGCGCATCGCCGATACGCGCAAGCCGAAGCGATGTACTCCGCGGGACTCATCGCAGCCCCCGACAGCGGTCGACTGCACTATCTGCTCGGGGCAGCGTATCGTAGCGAGGGCCGATTCGCACTGGCGCAGGTGCAGTTTGAGGCAGCGCTCTCGGCCGACGAGTCCGAGGTCGTGAATGCGGCGCGGGATGCGCTCGCGACACTACCGGATATGCTTGGTTAGAAGCGCAGCGCTCAGACGCCGAGATAGCGGTGCATGAGTTCGGGCTCCGCCTGTAAGGCAGCGGGTAGGCCGTCCCACACGACGGCGCCTTTGTTCAATACGTAGGCGCGGCCCGCGAGTGCCAGCGCCGCGCGCACGTTCTGCTCGACGATGAGAATCGTGCGACCTTCTTCGGCCAACCGGCGCGTGGTTGCGATGAGGTCGCGCACGATCAGCGGGGCCAACCCTTCGAAGGGCTCGTCGAGCAAGAGTAGCCGCGCATCACGGATCAGCGCGCGTCCGATGGCGAGCATCTGCTGCTCCCCGCCCGATAGCGCTCGGCCCATGCTATTGCGGCGCGCGCGCAGGGACGGGAAGAGCTCGTAAATCCGGTCGAGCGTCCACGCGTTCTTTGCGGTCAGCGCGGCGAGTTGCAGGTTCTCTTCGACCGTGATCGTCTTGACGATGCGCCGCGTGTCGGGGACGAGCTGGATGCTGCGTTGCGCGATTTTATGCGGACGCATTCCGGTGATGTCTTCGCCGGCAAAGCGTACGTGCCCGGAGCGCGGCGCGATAACACCCATGATCGTGTTCATCGTCGTCGTTTTGCCCGAACCGTTGCGGCCAAGCAGCGCGACCACTTCACCCTCGTCGACGTGCAACGAGACGTCGAAGAGGATGTGCGACTCCCCGTAATACGAATTGACGCCCTCGATTTCGAGCAGCCTCATTCGTCGGTCCCGCCTAGGTAGGCTTCACGTACGCGCTCGTCGGCGCGGATTTCCGCCGGCGTACCGTACGCGATCGTCGCGCCGTTCTGCATGACCATGATGTGGTCGGCTAGGCCGAACACGACATCCATATCGTGCTCGACGATAACGATCGTGACCCTCGTGCGCAGATGCTGGATCAAAGCGACCGTCTCGGTCGTCTCGCTGGGGCTCATCCCGGCAGCCGGTTCGTCGAGCAGCAGCAATTCGGGCTCGGTGGCTAGTGCGAGTCCGATTTCGAGCCGTCGCTTCTCGCCGTATGCGAGATCGCCGGCTCGCATGCCGGCACGGTCAGCGAGTCCCACCGCTGCCAGGGTGCCTTCGACGAGTGCTGCCAACCCGTCGACGCGGCGCATCGAACCGAACATGTCGCCGCGAAAGGCACCGCGCCGCGCCGCGAGGGCCGGAATCATCAGGTTCTCGGTAACGTTCAAGCTTGGAAAGATTTGCGTGATCTGATGACTCTTCCCAATTCCGAGCTGACAGGTTCGCGTTACGCCGTAACCCGTGATGCGCTCGCCTTTAAACGAGATGTCGCCGGATGTCGGTGCGATTTCGCCGGCGAGCAGCTTGAAAAACGTGCTCTTGCCGGCACCGTTCGGCCCGATCAGCGCGGTGATCGTTCCAGCCTCAATCGTCAGCGAAACGCCGTCGACGGCCGTCAAACCGCCGAAGCGTTTCGTAAGATCGCGCACTTCGAGCATCGCGCTCATCGCGCTGCCCGCACGCGCTGCCATAGCGAGACCGCGCCGCCCACGAGGCCGCGCCGGAAAAACGTGATCAACAAGATGAAGATGAGACCCAGGATCAATTTCCAGATGCCGGCGATGACGTCGACATCTTGCAATCCCTGACGCAGAAATGTCCACACCGCAGCGCCGACGAGCGGCCCGATCAGCGTACCGGGGCCTCCGATCACCGTCATCACGATGATCTCACCGGACTGATCGATCGAGAAGGCTTCGGGCGGCATGTAGCCTTGGAACATTCCCAGCAGTCCGCCGGCAAGGCCGCCGTAGGCCGCTGCGATGGTGAACGCGACGAGCTTGTACCGCGAGACCAGATGGCCGACGGCCTGTGCGCGCTCCGGGTTCTCACGGATCGCACGCAGCACCGCACCGAACGGCGAACGGACGATCCGTCGCGCGATGAAAAAACCAACGAAGTAGATGACCGCGACGAACACGTACGTTCCGACGCTCGAACTGAAATCGATCGTCGTGCCGCCGAGCCACAGCGACGGCTTTGGAACGCCTGGCAATCCGTTCTCACTGCCGGTGTACGCGCGCAGTGGCGAGTTTTCCACGAAGTAGAAGAGCTGACCGAAGGCGAGCGTCAACATCGCGAAATACAGGCCGACTTGGCGCAGCGCGAGCGATCCGATCAACGCACCGAAGAGTGCGGCGACCAGCGTGCCGATCGCGAGCGCACCCAGCGAGTTGGGGATGACGTGGGTGACCAAGAGATGCGCGGTGACGAATCCGCCCGTACCGTAAAACGCGGCTTGGCCGAACGAGAGCAACCCGGTGTAACCGAAGAGCAGGTCGACGCCGATTCCAAACAAGCCGAGAATCAGAATGCGCGTGCCGAGATCCGTGCCTACGCCACACAGCGCGAGTAGCGCCGGAAAGACGACCAGGAAAAGCGCGAGTGCGCCCTCGATCCACCAGCCGGTGCGATCGCCGACCGGACGGAGGATCATGAGCGGCCCACGACACCCAGGAGCCCTTGCGGACGCAGGATGAGGACGAGCGCCATTGCGATGTACAACGCCGCTTGCGCCCAGTCGGGCGCGAACACGCTCGTCAGGCTGACGATCTCGCCGGCAACCAGACCGCCGACAATCGCGCCGCCGAACGAGCCGACGCCGCCGATCACGATGACGACGAACGACTGCACGAGCACGCTCGTTCCCATATCGGGGTTGACGGCCAGAATCGGCGCGTCGACGAAGCCCGCGAGTCCCGCGACCGCTGCGCCGAGCGCAAAGACCAGCATGAACGCGCGCCCGATATCGATGCCGAGCATTTCGACGATCAGCGAGTCGTCAATACCGGCGCGCACGATCAAGCCCAGGCGCGTCTTGAAGATGATGATCCACACGACCAGCAGCGTCAGCGCCACGATCCCGACCACATCGATGCGGTATTGCGGGTACACCAAATCGGCCAGCTGTACGGCGCCCGTCGCCCAGTCCGGCGTCGGAACGAGTTTCGTCTGACCGGAGAAGAGTGCGCGCACGGTTTCAACGAGCACGATGCCCAAGCCGAAGGTCACCAGGATCTGGTCTTCCTTCGGCCGCGCATAGTAATGGCGAATCAGCACGCGCTCCACCACGATGCCGAGCACAAACACGACGACGAGCGCCGAGAGAATACCGAAGACATACGAGTTGGTCCGGCTGTACGCGAGCCAGCCCGCGTACGCGCCCGCGGTAAAGAGCCCTCCGTGTGCGAAGTTCACGAAACCGAGCAGTCCGAAGACAATGGTTAATCCGAGCGCGACGAGCGCGAGGATCGAACCGAGCGCAATGCCGTTGAGCAGTTGCGCTTCGATCAGGTGAACCGGCAGGGGGTGTTTTCCTCTCGGCTAGGTGACCGGGGGCATCTTGCAGTTCGTTTCCGACAACGGCGCCATTACGTCTTCACCCGGGATGATCTCGACGATTTCGAAGAAGTCGTCTTTGTTCTTCATCGCCGATGGTTTCTTGCCGACGACGACGGGAACCGGGCGCACGAGCTGGTGATCGCCGGCGCGGTAGTGGACGGGGCCGAGCATCAGGGTGAGCGGCGTGCCGGCTTCGAGCGTTCCGATCACGGTCGGCGGGTGGAACGTCTTGGCGCGCGTCACGCAGTCGGCCCACATCGCGATTTGCGTATAGGCGATGTGGGCCGTCCAGCGCGGCGTCACGCCGGGGTTCGCCTTCTCGAAATCGTCGAGGAAGATTTTCGAGAGCGGGTACTTATCGGCGAGCGAAAAGTACCACTCTTGCGTTCCGTAGACGCCGGCCATGATGTCGGCGCCGACGCCGTCGGGGAAGTACGTCGACACGTTGGGGACGACCATCTTCATTTTCTTGAGGATGCCGAACTGGACCGCTTGTTTCGTCGAGGCGACGCCGTCGTTGCCGAACTCGATGTTGATGAACGTATCGGCGCCCGAATTGGCGATGTTCGTCAGGTACGAGCTGTAGTCGCTCGACGGAAACGGCGCGACCACGTCGGCGACGGTCGTCCAACCGAGTTTTTCGGTGAACTCGCGCATCGATCCGGTCAGCGAGTGCCCGTAGCTGTAATCCGGCGTGAGATAGACCGCCTTGCGCTTCGTGCCGAGCGCCTTGCCGAGAATCGGCGCGATCGCCTTGGCGACCATGTACGCATCGCACTGCGAGCGGAACATGTACCGTTGGCAGTCGACGCCGGTCGTGTCGTTCGAGCCGCTGGCGCCGGTCATGAACAAGACCTTTTGCTGCTGCGCGAGTTTGCCCATCGCGATCACTTCGGAGCTGGCCACGCCGCCGGTGATCATGATCGCCTTGTTCTGCGTGATGAACTCGGTCGCGTGTTGGACCGCCGTGTTCGGGTTCGTCTCGGTGTCGGCAACCTTCCAGGTGACCTTCTTGCCGAGGAGGCCCTTTTTGCCGCGCAGGCTCGGAATGTGCGACATGACGCCGGTTCCGTTGTTGAGGTCGTTCAGCGCCAGCAGATAGCCGCGGCGCAAGTCCTCGCCGTCGGCTCCATACGAACCGGTTAGGGGGCAGCACAACCCCACAAACGCCTCGCCGCCCGCGATGCCGGCCGGGAACGTCCCGATCGGTGCTTCGTCGGCCGCGAAGCCGGCCCGCAGGTCGGCCGTTCCGGCAGCGAGCCCGGCAACGGCGGCACCCGCGGTAGCGCGTAGAAAACTGTCCCGGTTAAGCGGCACGGCGCGTCCCTCACTGAGTGAAAAGTAGCAGGCGTCCGCCCCCCTTTTGTGCTTGGCCTGCCGACCGCCTTCAACCGCCCCTGTCGGGCTATACGGACCCTGCGCCGCGTCTACGAACTACGGTTGCGCTTGAAGCGAGATCGTCCCGAGATCCGTGATCTGATCTTCCGCGACCCCGATTCCGGATTCGTTCATTTTGACGATCGCGTCTTTGCGCACGGTCAGCGTATACGTATCGGCGGTGACTCCGACGATTGCGAATTCGCCCTTGCTGTTGGTTCGCGCGCGATAGCGACCGGCCGGTGCACTCAACGTAATCGATGCACCGGCAACTCCGGCGTTCCACGCGTCGACAACTTTGCCGTAGATAACGCCCGGTTCGGCTGCAACGCTTGGAGTAGTGTGCGAAAGTACGGAACAGAGCGCGACCGCTCCAATCGTGGCGAATGAGAAGACGCGTTTGCGCGAAGGCATGTGTAACATCGGTTTCCCTCTCGATAGCAGCGTGGGAACATGCGTTCCCTCACGCACGACATACGCGTCTTCGGACGCAGAGTTTCGCGCTCGAATCGTTCTTTGTTTTAGGTGTAAATCGCGCCTAAGAAAGCGCGAAGAAAATCGCGCTGCAAAGGCGAAGGGCCGAGCATGACAACTGCAGCTCGCGACATAATGATTCCCAGTGCCGACGGCGGCGCGATTCCCGCGTATATCGCATTTCCGGCCGTGCTGCCCGCGCCCGCGGTCGTGATCGTTGCGGCCGTATTCGGCGTCGATGCGGGCACGCGTGAGTGGGCCGACCGCTATGCGGCGCGCGGGTTCATCGCGGTGGCGCCGGATTTTTTCTGGCGAACGATTCCGGGACCATTGAATCCCGACGTCCCCGAAGAGCGCGCGAAGGCGACGGAACGCAACGGGCAGTTCGATCGCGACGCGGGCCAGCGCGACATCGCATCGGTGCGCGATTACGTGCGGGCGCTACCGGAGAGCAATGGAAAATGGTCGGTCGCCGGTTACTGCTTCGGTGGGCGTTACACGCTTTTGGCCGGGGCGTATCTTGGGGCGGATGCGGTCGTGGGTTTTCATCCATCGAAGATGAAACTCGAACTCGAAGCGGCGGCCGCGGTCACGTGCCCGACCAGCTTTCACTTCGGCGGCGCCGACGATTCGGTCCCGATGGACGTCGTTGAAGCGGTGCAAGCCGCACTCAAATCCAACCCGCGCGCGGAGAGCTACATCTATCCCGGCGTCGCCCACGGTTTCACGATGAAGATTCGCCCAGCCTACGACGCCGCCGTCTCCGAGTTATCGTTTGAGCGTGCGATCACGCTCTTGGACGGGCTGAAGACGGCACGCTAGCCGGTCAGATACCACGATCCGTTGGTCTTGCGCTCGAGGACGCCGGCCTCACGCAGGGCGTCGAGCTCCATGGCGATTTCGCGTCCGTCGCGGCTGCCGAGTGCGACGATCAACTCGGAGAAGAAGCGCGGACCGGAAGCCAGCGCTTCGCGAACCGTCGCCGCCGTGCGCTTGCCCGTGAGCGGCACGGAGAACGCGCGCACTTCGTCGATCGGACGATCGGCCGGCACGGGCTTCGTGCAGTCGTAACCGATCTTGGCAATCGTTCGATTCTCGGTCATCGGATCGGCGTAGTTCGCCGGCATCCCCGGGGTGACGATCAAATCGCGATCGGCGCGAAAGCGCGCGTTCATCGCCCAGAGAATCTCGTCATCGTTGCAGACATCGACATCCTCGTCGACGACCACGACTTGCTTGACCACCGGTAACGCGAAGAGCGCTGAGATGACGGTGCGCCCTTGTCCCGGCCGCGGTTCCTTCAAAGCGACGCGCACGTGCAGCCGGCCGGTGGAAGCCGGCGCGGCGTGGACCGCAACGGGTTCGATGCGGAACGCGCGCAGCGCGCGCCAGACGGCCACCTCGGTGCTTAACGAAGCGAGGTTCGACCCGTCAGCCGTGGCGATCAGCTTGCCGCTGTGCTGCAGTGTGTGGTGCAAGACGTCGTGCCGGTGAGTGATGGCGGTGACGTGAAAGATGGGATCGATGTGCGAGGGTCCATAGAAGCCGTAGAATTCGCCGTACGGGCCTTCCATTTCTCGATACCCTAACTCATCGAAGTAGCCTTCGATCGTGAGTTCGGCATCGGCCGGTACGGGAATGCCGTTCGTAATGCCGCGGACCATCGCCGTGGTTTCGCCACGGATCGCTGCAAATAAATCGAACTCATCGACCTGTTGGCGCTGCGTCGCCGCGAGATAATCCAGCGGGCTCGAGCCGATGACGAACGTAACCGGATAGCGCTCGCCGCGCTTGACGCTTGCGATGTACGCGCGCTTGAGATCGGACTCCGCCGTGAGGTTCGCTTGCAGCGTGTTGCGGCCGCGCAGCATCAAGCGGCGGCAACCGATGTTGCGACGGCCCGTCGGTTCGACGCTGAAATCGATAGCGGTCGAGATGTAGACGCCGCCATCGAATTCGTGTTGGAGGTGGAACGGTAGTTGGGTGAGGTCGATGTCGTCGCCCGTGACGACGACTGCATGCACGGGGGCATCGCTCGAGGGGATCTCAACGACGGATTGCGGTGTCGCGAGCCGGCGCATGTATTCGTGCACCGTTTCGCGTTCGGATACGCCGAACGCAGCGGCTAGCCGTTTGCGGCCGGCCGCCATGCCGGCGGCGATCTGATACTGCTGCGGTCCGACGCTGGTGAACAACTTGGCCGTCGTCGACGCTTCGATGCGCAGGCTCAGCTCGGAGAGCGGCACGGGCTCGTCGATTTGTTCCAGTTCGCCGATGCGGCGCAACGTTTCGACGAACGTGCGCAAACGGAACTTCTCGGTATCGATGCGCTGGTGCGACGATGTGAGTGTCACGGACCGGCTCCTATTTCACCGCGGCGGAGGAACCGATCAGGTCCTTCGCGTCGATCGGATTGGGCAGAGACCTTTGTTGAAAGGCAGCATCGAGTAACGGCTGCATCACCGCCGGATCGAACCGCTCGCCGTATGCCGCGCGGCGCATATGTCCGATTTGGTCGCTGGGGAAGTTGTCGTACTTCTGCAAGATCGCGGCCGACAGCGGCCGATTCTTCGGATCGTTCGCCCACGCGGCAGTTTCGCGCATCGCGCGCGTGAACCGCTGCGCCACATCGGCGTGCGTCTTCACCCAGTCGTCGCGTGCGAACCAGATCGATACTTGGACCGTCTTGCCGAAGGCGTCGTAGGGGTAGCCGAGTTCGCGGTCGCGATCGAGCGCCGGCGCCAAGTAGGGCTCGTTCAGGCTTGCGGCAGAGACCGTGCCTTGCGCGACCGACGCGGCCATGTTTGCCGGCGAGAGTTCGACGAACTTGATCGTAGAAATATCGGCACCGTGCAGCTGTAACCACTTCTGCGTGGCCAATTTAGCCGGACCCTCGAGCGACGGGACGGCGATGACGCTACCGTCGAGGTCCTTCGCCGTCTTGAACGTGGACGTCTTGGCGACGATCAGCGCCGCGATCGGCTCCGCGGAGCGGTAGAGGAACGACGGCGCGAGCATCGTGAGAAAAATGCCGTGTTCGCGCGCGGCAGCGACGGAAATGATGTCGCCTTCACCGATATCGGCGGAGCCGCCGGTAACCGCAGCGGCGATCGCGGCTCCGCTGCCGCGACGGATCGCTTCGATCTGCGAATCGAGGCCATATTTGTGGAAGATGCCGGTATCTTGCGCATACCAGGCCATCGCGTTCCCGTCGCCGCCCGGCGTCGCGATGCGCAACAGCACGGGCGCGGCGGTTTGCGCCTGCAAGCCGGTTCCGGGGATCGCCAGCACCGCGACGAGGGTAAGGAGTGCGAAGGCGCGGTGAGTTTGCTTTGTCACGACGGTACCCCGTATTCTCTGCGCGGCGTCCATTCGCCGCCAAGCAATATAAGCAGGCCGGTCTGAGCGGAGGTTCAGGATTGCAACGAGTTGGGTACAGATCGCTTGTCTACTTCATCGGGGCGCAAAACGCGCGGAAAGTCGTCTGTTATGAAAAAACTGTCATTATTGATGCTGGCCATGTTTCTCGGTAGCTTCCTGGTCGCGCCGGCGAGCGCCGGAACCGTCGGCTCGGCAAATGTCTCAGGCATCGTGAGCCACGTGTCGGACAATAGTATCAAGATCACCGATGGGACGGGCAAACAGCTCAGCTTCCTCATCGTGCCGAAATTCGATCAAGTCTTCTCCGGCGACGGAAAGACCACGTACCAGATGCGCGCGATTCATGCCGGTCAATACGTGAAGGTCTACTACGATCAGAAGTTCCTCGGCCAGCGTCATGCCGACCGCATCTTGCTGATGCGCCAAAACAACTCAGTCCGCCGCACGGAGTAGCTTTTCCGCTACCCCCGATCGATAAGGCCCGCGGTGTGATTGCACCGCGGGCTTATCACTTTTACCAACGCAGCAGCGTACCCGCGTGCACGAGGCCGCCGCCGAAGCCGTACATGAGAATGCGATCGCCGCGCTTCACGCGTCCGTCTTCGAGCGCCGGCATCAAAGCAAGCGGAATCGACGCGGTCGACGTGTTGCCGTAAAGCTCGATGCTCGTGAGCGTTTTCTCGCGGTCGATTCCGGTGCGATTGCAAAGGGCCTCGATGATGCGCATGTTGGCGCTATGCGGGATAAACCAGTCGATATCGGCAGCGGTGAGGTTCGCGCCGGCGAGCATCTCGAGGATCGACTCCGAGATGCGGCGGACGGCCCACTTGTACACATCGGAGCCGGACTGACGCAGCAATCCCGTGTCGTCGTCCTGGCCGCCGATGTCGTGACGGATGCTGGTGCGAAAGAGATACTTGCCGCCCTCGCCGTCGCAGCCGTAGGTGCTGCGTTCGATATACGACCGCTCGTCGCCGGGCACGACCAACGCTGCGCCGGCGCCGTCACCGAAGAGAATGCAGGTCGAGCGGTCGGTATAATCGAGCGCCTTGGTCATCACTTCGCCACCGACGACGAGCACTTCGCGCGCCTGCCCCGATGAGACCAGCGCGCTCGCAATGTTGATCGCATACGGAAACCCGGCGCACGCCGCGCCGACATCGAACGCGCCCGCATGTTTTAAGCCCGCACCGTACTGAATCTGCGCCGCTAGACTTGGAAAGACGTAGTCGGCCGTTGAGGTCGCGGCGATCACCACGTCGACGCGGTCGAGCGAGCCGACGCGTTCGCGCAGCCGGCGCACGGCTTCCAGGCACAGGTCGCTAGCGAATTGATCGACGGCCGCAATGCTGCGTTCGCGAATGCCGGTGCGCTGTACGATCCATTCATCGCTTGTCTCCACCATCTTCGCGAGATCGGCGTTGGTGAGACGGCCCTCCGGCACATAGGTGGCGATGTCGGCCACCCGAGCGCGCGGGATCGAGGCAGCGGAGGGCTGAAACATTCCGGTTCTAATGTTCAACCCCGCGAGCGAACTCCTGGACGATGTGCGTGTCTATCGGCCGTTTGACGAGCGCGAACGAGCCATGCAAGCGCGGCTCGTTGCATTTCTTGAAGCGCACGGGCCGCAGGCGTTCGATCGCGCTTTGCCGCCCGGACACATAACGGCGTCGGCCTGGATCGTCGATCCGGAGCGCACGCAATCCGTGCTGTTGCATCACCGCAAGCTCGGACGCTGGCTGCAGGTCGGCGGGCATGTCGACGGCGACCCGGATGTCCGGCGCGCAGCGCTACGCGAAGCGCGCGAAGAATCGGGCTTGCGAACCCTGCGCCTGATTGCGGAAGACATCTACGATATCGACGTGCACCGCATTCCGGAGCGCGGCGCGGATCCGGAGCACGATCACTACGATCTACGCTTCGCGCTCGAAGCCGATCCGCGCGAGCCGCTGGTGCGCAACGAAGAGTCGCACGACGTTCGCTGGATCGCGCTCAGCGATCTGGAGACCTACGGGATCGACGACTCGGTGCGGCGCCTCGCAGCAAAAACTGCTGGGCTTCCGCATTAGTTAGCGCCGGAGTCGCGGCGCGCAGCAAACGGTCGCGCACCGCGGCGTTCGCTTCGGTGTCGGCGGGCAAGGTGACGACGATCGTATCGAACCCTTGCGCATCGAGCGCGCGCATCGATGCGTAGAGCGACCGGGCGGCGGCGCGGGGATCTTCGGGCAACATGAGTTCGGCGACGCGTCCGCCGCTCGCGCGCAGTTCCGCGGCGATGCGTTCTTGGGCGCCCTCTTCGGCGACGACGAGGGCGGCGCGCGGCGCATAGTGCGCGGCGAGCATGCCGGGTGCGCGGACATCGCCGCCGCTGCGTGCGATGACGGGCATGCCGAGGGCGTCGGCGAGCGCGGTCGGGCCAATCGCGCCTTGGCGTAAGATCGCCGGAACGTCGCCGGTAAGATCGATGATCGTCGACTCGACGCCGATGCGCGCGGGGCCGCCGTCGACGATGAGATCGACGTCGTCGCCGAGGTCGGCGCGCACGTGTTCCGCCGTCGTCGGGCTGACGCGGCCGAAACGATTCGCCGACGGCGCGGCGACCGCGCTGCCGAAGCGGCGCAAGATGTCGCGCGCCAGCGGATGATCGATCATGCGTAACGCTACCGTGGCTTGTCCACCCGTAACGCTGAGCGGAACCTCGTCGCTCTTGCGCAGCACGATTGTCAACGGTCCGGGCCAAAAGCGCGCCACCAGGCGATAGACGGCCGGCGGCACATCGATTGCGTAGCGCTCGAGTTGTGCGGGTCCCGGCAGGTGCACGATCAGCGGATGATCGAGCGGCCGGCCCTTGATCGCGTAAATTCGCCGCACGGCTGCCGCGTTCGTCACGTCGGCGGCGAGGCCGTAGACGGTTTCCGTCGGCAGGGCGATCACGGCGCCGGCGCTCAACAGCCGCGCGGCATAAACGATCAGCGCGTCGTCGACGGCGCTGCCTCCCGCGTGCTGCCGTCCGGTTCGATCGACGCGAAGCCGGCAAACGATTGCAGCGCCGCCGGAACGTCGATGCCGCCGTCGGCGCGCTGATAATTTTCGATCACCGCAACGAGCGTGCGGCCGATGGCCAGTCCCGATCCGTTGAGCGTGTGCACGAGTTCGGGCTTGGCTTTGGTATCGCGCCGGAAACGAATCGCCGAACGGCGCGCTTGGAAATCGGTGCAGTTGGAACACGAACTGATCTCGCGATACAGGCCGCCGCCGCTGGGCAGCCAGACTTCGAGGTCGAACGTCTTCGCCGCGTTGAAACTGGTGTCGCCCGCGCACAGCAGCATCACGCGATGCGCGAGGCCGAGTTCTTGGAGCAAGGACGAGGCATGCGCCGTCAGACGATCGAGATCGTCGAACGAGCGCTCGGGCTGAGTGAGCCACACCAGTTCGACTTTTTCGAACTGATGCTGGCGGATCAAGCCGCGCGTGTCTTTGCCGGCCGCTCCCGCTTCCTTGCGAAAGCACGGCGTCTGCGCGGCATAGCGCAGCGGCAACGCGTCGGCAGCGAGAATTTCGTCGCGATGCATTGCGGTGAGCGGCACTTCGGCCGTCGGAATGAGAAACATATCGACCGTCGGATCGCTGAACATCGCGTCCGCGAACTTGGTCAGCTGGCCGGTCGACCACATCGTCGATTTGGAGACGAGCACCGGCGGCTCGATCTCGAGGTAACCGCCGCGTGCGGCGCGATCGAGGAAGAAGGCCGCGATCGCGCGCGAGAGCCGCGCGCCCGGTCCGCGCAGTATCGCAAACCGGCTGCCGGAAATTTTTGCGGCGCGCTCCGTATCGAGAATCCCCAGCGCTTCGGCGATTTCCCAATGCGGCTTTGGCTCGAACGCGTATTTCGGCGGTTCGCCCCAGGCGCGCATGAGCGTGTTCCCATCTTCGCCCGTGCCGTCGGGCACGCTCCCATCGAGTACGTTCGGGAACTCGCTCAGCAGCGCGTTCATCTGCTCGTCGAACTCCGGCAACTTCTCACCGGCAGCGACGATGCGCGCGTCGAGCGCGGCGATTTCCGGCTTCAGGCGCGCGGCCTCCGCGCCGCGATCCGCGGCTTTCGAGATCGCCGCCGTCAGCGCGTTCTTCTCGGCCTTGAGCGTTTCGGCGCTGGTGAGCGCGGCGCGGCGTTCCCCGTCGAGTTCGAGGATCCGGTCGACGAACGTGTCGCTCTGACCGCGGCGGCGCGCCGAGATGCGCACGCGCTCGGGATCATTGCGAACGAGGTTGAGGTCCAGCATATCAACCCCCCGCTTTCGCCGGTCCGCCCGAATTTGCGTGCATGGACGGTAGGTGAGGCGGCCGCGCAGAATTTCGCAAGCATGGCCGCACCGCAAATTCTCAAGCCGGGCGAGGGGTTCGACGTCGAAGCGCTCCTTACGCCCGCCGAAGCCCGCGCCGCGTACTTTGCCGTCGTCACGATCGCGCCGCCGGGGGTCGAACGCGTCAGTTTGGCCGACGCGACCGGGCGCATCCTCGCCGCTGCGGCCATTGCCGGTGCCGATTACCCGGCCGAATCACGGGCGACCATGGACGGCTTCGCGATCGTCGCGGGCGACGGCCTGAGCGCGCGGCGCATCGTGGGCGAGGTCCGCATGGGCCATGCGCCGCCCGGGCCGCTTGCACCGGGCGAAGCGATGCGCATTCCGACCGGCGGCGTGCTCCCCACCGGCGCTGACGCGGTGATCCCGGTCGAAGACACGCTCGAATCGGCCGCGCCGGGCGGCTCGGGCCGGGTGGTCGTGCCCAACGAAGAGCTCGAAGCCGGTGAAAACTTCACTCCGCCCGGGTCGGACATGCGCCCGGGCGACTGTGTCCTCGGCGCCGGCCGGCGCATCGGCGGACCGGAGCTCGCCGTGCTCGCGACGCTCGGCATCGTCGACGTGCCGGTTTACCGGCGCCCGCGCGTGGCAATCGTCTCGACCGGTGACGAACTGGTGGACGCTTCGGCACAGCCGGGCCGCGGCCAGGTTCGGGACTCCAATCGCTGGGCGCTGGCCGGGTCGCTGATCGCCCTCGGCTGCGTTCCCGTGCAACGGCCGGTGGCCATCGATACGCCGCAAGCGCTGACCGCCGCGCTACGCTCCGCACTCGATGCAGCCGACGCGGTGGTGCTTACCGGCGGGTCGTCCGTCGGCGAGCGTGACCTGACCCCGCGTGTGATCGACGCGATCGGTAAGCCCGGCGTGATCGTCCACGGGCTGCGTGTGAAGCCGGGCAAACCGACCGTTTTCGCAATGCTCGACGGGAAGCCGGTCATCGGGCTGCCCGGGAACCCCGCATCTTCCTTGATGATCCTCGAAGCGGTGGCCGCGCCGATCTTCTCGCGCTTGGCCGGTGAAGCGGTGACGCCGGATGCGACCATCGCGGCGGTTGTGGAGCAGCCGTTTACCGGCCGGGCCGGCTGGACGTGGTTCATTCCCGCCGAGGTACGCTATGTGGACGGGCGGGCGCTGGCCTCGCCGTTGCTCTTGCGCTCGGCCCACACGAGTCTGCTCGCGCGCGCTCACGGCTACGTCGTCGTTGGTCCGGAACCGGCCGCGATAGATGCCGGTGCTGCCGTGTCGGTCCGCCGCTTCAGCGGTGGCGGCCGGAGCGGCTGACCGCCGGGGGCGAGCGCGCCGCGAACCGAACCAAGGACCCGATATGTCTTTGCACCCGCAGCCGGCGGCCGCGATCCGCGCGGTCCCGGCGACGACGCCGTTTGTCGCGCCGGAGGAATTAGCGCGTCGCGTCGGCCGTACGTCGCTCATTCGCATCGGTGCGAACGAGAGCGCGTTCGGCCCCTCGCCCGCGGCTATTGCTGCCATGCAAGCAGCGGTGCCGCTAGTGTCGCTCTACGGCGATCCGGAGTCGCTCGACCTGCGCACCGCGCTCGCCGCCCGGCACGGCTGCAAAATTGAGAACATCGTCGTCGGCTCGGGCGTCGACGAACTGCTCGGACTGATCTGCCGCACGTACGGCGCGCTCGGCGATCCGGTGCTGATGTCGCACGGCAGCTACGCGACCTTTGCGTTTCAGGTCGTCGGGCACGGGCTCGAACTTCACACCGTGCCGCCATTCGCCGACGGCGCGGTCGACGTCGAAGCGATGCTGGCGCGGGCGCACGAAATTCAACCGAAAATCGTGTACTTGGCGAACCCCGACAACCCGAGCGGGTCGTTCATCGAACGCGACGCGGTCGAGCGGTTGCGCGACGGGTTGCCGGCGGACACGTTGTTCGTGCTCGATGAAGCCTACAGCCATTTCGTGACGTCGGGAACGCTCGTGCCCGACGGCATCGACGAGCGGACGATCCGCTTGCACACGTTTTCCAAAGCGTACGGCATGGCCGGCGCGCGGATCGGCTACGCCTTGGCCTCGCGCGAAGCGATCGCGACGTTCCAAAAGATTCGCAATCACTTCGGCGTGAACCGCACCGGTCAAATCGGCGCGCTCGCGGCGCTCGAGGATCAATCGTTCGTGCGGAACGTCGTAGCCGAAGTCGCGCGCGGCCGCGATGAGTATCATGCCTTCGGCGCGCGCATCGGGGTGCGCACGCTGCCCTCGCAAACCAACTTCGTCTGCTTTGAGATCGGCACGCGCCAAGCGGCCGAGGCGATGATGCACGCGCTGCTCGAACGCGGCGTGTTCGTGCGCAAACCGGGCGAACCGCCGATCAACGGATACATCCGGGTGACGGTCGGCACGCCCGAAGAACGCGCACTGTTTTACGAACACTTTACCGCCGCACTCGACGGCTTACGCGAACGCGTGAGCTGACGTGCCGCGTTACGCGATCTTTTCAGACGTTCATTCGAACATCGAAGCCCTCGACGCCGCCCTGGCATTGATTCGCCCGGACGACGAACTGCTGTGCCTCGGCGATATCGTCGGCTACGGCCCCAATCCGAACGAGTGCGTGGCTAAGATCCGCAAGCTCGCGACGGCGACCGTCCTCGGCAACCACGACGTCGCGGCGATCGACAACTTTGGACTCGCGTACTTCAATCCGGCGGCGCGCGAAGCGATGCGCTGGACGCAGCGCGTGATCGACGCCGAGAGCACCGCCTGGCTGAACTCGCTCGGTTATGAATTCCGCATGCCGGAGTTCTTGCTCGTGCACGGCGCGCCGAAGAATTATTTCGAATACATCCTCGACAAGGCCGGCGCCGCGCGCGCGTTTGCGGCCACCGACGCACCGCTCATCTTCATCGGCCATACTCACATTGCCGAGTACTACGCGCTCGAGAGCGACGGATCGATCGCCCACAAGCATCTCCAGCAAGGCGGCGAATTCACTTTGGTTCCCGGGGTGCGCTACATCGTGAACGTCGGCAGCGTCGGCCAACCGCGCGACCTCAACCCGCGCGCATCGTTCGGTTTCTTCGATTCGAACGCGCGAACCATCAACGTCGTACGCTTCGATTACGCGATCGCGCGAGTTCAGGAAAAGATCGTCTCCGCGCATTTGCCCGAAGCGCTCGCGCGCCGCCTGCTCGTCGGCCGATGATTCGCTTCTTCGCGCTGCTCGCTGCCACCATCGCACCGGTGCAGAGCGCATATAGCGATGCGGCCTTTAGCGCCCCGCTCGATGCCGGCTTGCGCGCGTTCTATCAGCGCGACTTCCGAACGGCGCGCACGAATTTCGAGACGGCGCTGGCAGATGTTCCCGACAACACGCTGGCCATTTCGTTTCTCAACGCCACCGCGGCGCAAACGCCGGGCGACTTGGACGCGCTCATCGCGGCTGAGGAAAACCGCCTAGTCGCCGATCCGCACGGATACGTTACGCAGTTGCGGCTCGGCTTCTCGTACTTGTTCTCGGCGGCGATGGGCCGCGACCGCAGTGCGGACGCGCGCGAAGCGTTCGCCGCCGCGCTGGCGGCTGCCCCGAATGCCGCCGGTGCGCACGTGGGCCTCGGCATCCTGCGCGAGAACGAGCGCAGCGCAAACCGGGCGAAAGTCGAGTTTCTCAGCGCGCTGGCGCGCGATCCGACCGACGTGCTGGCGCGGGAATACTTGGCCACGATCTATCAGGTCGACCTCAAGGATCCGCTGCGTGGTCTCAGTTATGCGATCGCCGTCCCGAACGTCGTGCCGCACTACGCCGACATCGATTTCCACATCGCGTCGTTGCTGCACGATTTGCGCCAAATGCCGGCGGCGATCGACTACGCGACGCGTGGCCTCGAAATCGACGTCGGGCACGTTGGTGAAGCGGGTCAGCACGGCTACACGCTGTTGGCCCGCATCTATCTCGACGGAAAGCGGCTCGACGATGCACGGCGCGTGCTGCGCGCATCGATCGCGGCCGGCGTCGACGTCGACTACGCCCAAACGCTCTTGGCGAAGGTCGGCCGCTGAACGTGCCGGAGTTCGTCGACGACCAGCGTTGCTTTGCGTGCGGCCCGGACAATCCGGACGGCATTCACCTCGATTTCGAACCCGACGGTGATGCCGGCGCGCGAACAACGGTAACGCTCTCACCGCACCTGCAAGGCTATCGCGGCATCGCGCACGGCGGCATCATCATGATGCTCCTGGACGAAGCTATGGCGCACGCATGCCGGTTCATCGGCGAAAAGGCGACGACCGCCTCGTGCGAGATCCGTTTTCGCAAGCCGGCTCCCCTCGGCGCGAAACTCATCGTTCGCGGCCGCTACAAGGAGCGCCGGCGCACCGTGCTCTTCCTCGAAGCGACGGTGACCCTCGAAGACGGCACCGTGCTCGCAACCGCCGACGGCACGTTCGTGTCTCTTGGTCAGCTATCATGATCATGGACCGAGCGCAGCAGTATAGTGCCCAGGCAATCAGGTCGCGGCGAGGTCGCGCCTGGGAGCCCCACGCGCAGCGTGGGGGGCGCGCAGCCCAGGGCGGAGCGCCTTCAAAATGAAAAGCAAGACGGCGCGCAAAGCGGCGGCGGCCGGCGAAGTGAAGAGCGCAGCGAAGGAGCCGACGTTCGACAACCGCCGGGCGCGGTACGAATACGAGAAGCTCGAATCGCTCGAAGTCGGCGTTGCGCTCAGCGGCACCGAGATCAAGTCGGTCCGCAACGGCAATCTCAGTCTCAACGAGGGCTTCGCCCGCGTTCGCGATGGGGAGCTGTGGCTGGTCAACTTCACCATTCCTCCATATAAGGAGGCGAGCATCTTCAACCACGAGCCGGGCCGGCCGCGCAAGTTGCTGCTGCACAAAGAGCAGCTGGAGCGATTGACCGGTCGCGCGGCGGAAAAGGGCCTGACGCTGATCCCGTTGCGCTTGTACTTCAAGCGCGGCCGGGTGAAGCTCGAACTCGGTTTGATGCGCGGCAAGAAAATTTGGGACAAGCGCCGCACGATCGCCGACCGCGACGCAAAACGCGACCTGGAGCGCGCGACCAGCTAATGCGCGGCGCGCGGCCGGGCGCGTTTCTCGATAGTCGCGTGCGCCGCGTTCTGCGCGTGGCGCCGCATTCGACCGTCGTGGTCGCGACGTCGGGCGGCCCGGATTCGGTCGTCTTGGCCGCGGTGCTCGATCGGATCGGCCGGGCCGACGATTTCTCCGTCGTGCTGGCGCACGTCAATCACGGATTGCGCGCATCGGCCTGGCAAGACGAGTGTGTCGTGCTCTCGCTCGGCGCGCGGCTCGACCGCCCGGTGCGCATCGCCGCGGTCACGGCAAGCGACGATGAAGCCGCGCTGCGCGACGCACGCTATGCGGCACTCGAACGAATCGCGCGCGCCTGCGGCGCCGGCGCAATCGCGACCGCGCACTGCGCCGAAGATCAAACCGAGACCGTGCTGCTCGCGCTCTTCCGCGGCAGCGGGCTCGACGGGCTGGCCGGGATGTCGCCACGGCGACCGCTGGCGGAAGGCATCGATCTCGTGCGGCCGTTCTTGCGCGTGACGCACGCCGAACTTCACGCCGAGCTGCGCCGCATCGGCTTGCCGTACGCGCTCGACCCAACCAACGAGTTGACGCGCTACAAGCGTAATGCGTTGCGCGCGCGGCTCGACGATCTGCGCGCCGACTTTCCGCAACTCGATGCGTCGGTCGCGCGCTGCGCCGAGATCGTGCGCGCCGAGCGCTCGGACGACGAACGCGCGCGCGCGCGCAACGACCTGCGCGACCGTTTGCGCAAGCGCGATCTGCTGCGCGACATTCCCTTCGAGCGCATCGAAGCCGCGCTGGACGCGGCGCCCGGCGCGCGCGTGTTTCTCAAGCCCGGGGTCGAAGCGGTAAACGGAGACATCGAGCCACGCGATTGAATACGCCGCGGCGAAGGCAACACGCGGTTAGGTTCTCGAAGCCCCCGGGATGACTCAACCGCCATCCACGCGCACGCTACACCCCGATTTGGAATGCGTGTTGTTCAGCGAAGCGGAGATCGCTGCGGCAATCCGTTCGCTCGCCGAGCAGATCGCCCGCGATCACGCCGGCGAAGACGTCCTCCTGTTGGGCATCCTCAAGGGCGCCGTGCACGTGCTCTCGGATCTCGCCCGGGAGCTCGACCAAATCCAGCCCGGCCCGTCCCGGCTCTATCTCGACGTTATGGCCGTCTCGAGTTATGGCAACGCGAGCCGCTCCTCGGGTGAGGTGCGCCTCATTCAGGACACGACGCATGCCATCGAGGGACGGCGGGTGGTCATCGTCGAGGACATCATCGACAACGGCCTCACCCTCTCATATCTGAACGCGCTGCTCTCGGCCCGCAAGCCGCTCTCCCTGCGCTCGGCGGTCTTGCTCGACAAGCCCTACCGGCGAATCGCCAACGTAAAGGCGGATTACGTGGGATTGACGTGTCCCGACGAGTTTATCGTAGGGTACGGTTTGGACTACCAAGAACGCTACCGGACTCTGCCATACATCGCGAAACTGCGGCCGGACATCTTTTCAGACCCCGACTAATATCGGATTCTGCCACGGTCCGCGGCCGAAGTGGGTTGACACGCGAAACGTTCGGTCAGAAAGAACGGTACGAAAGTCTCACCAACCATGGGCAAGCATCTTAAGAGCATCCTCGTCGTCCTCGGGATCTTTCTACTTGTCATCGTAATCGTCGACAAGCTGGTCCTCCAACCAAATCCAGCTAAGACGCTGGCCTATTCAGCCTTCTACGACCGGGTCGTCGAGAACCAGGTTAAGGACGTCAAGCTGACCGGCAGCGAGATTGCCGGGACTGAGTCCAACGGCGATAAGTTTACGACGACCGCTCCGTCGGCCGCCGACCCTTCGCTGATCCCGACGCTGCGCGCGCATCACGTGACGTTCTCGGCCGAGGCGACCAATACGAGCCCGATCCTCGGCTTCGCCGTGCAACTCGTACCGTTCATCGCCGTCGCACTCGTGCTGGTGTTCATCCTGCGCCAGGCGCAAAGCGGTGGCAGTCAAGCGATGTCGTTCGGCCGTTCGCGCGCCAAGTTGCTCTCCGAGAACCGGCCGAAGGTCACGTTTGCCGACGTCGCCGGAATCGAAGAAGCAAAAGAAGAGCTGGGCGAGGTCGTCGAGTTCCTCAAGTATCCGAAGAAGTTTCAGGCACTGGGCGCACGCATTCCCAAGGGCGTGCTGCTGCTGGGCCCGCCGGGTTCGGGCAAAACGCTCTTGGCCCGCGCCATCGCCGGTGAAGCCGGCGTTCCGTTCTTCTCGATCTCGGGTTCCGATTTCGTCGAGATGTTCGTCGGCGTCGGCGCGAGCCGCGTCCGCGACCTTTTCGAACAGGCCAAGAAGTCCGCGCCTTGCATCGTGTTCATCGATGAAATCGACGCGGTCGGCCGCCAGCGCGGCGCCGGTCTCGGCGGCGGTCACGACGAGCGCGAGCAGACGCTCAACCAATTGCTCGTCGAGATGGACGGCTTCGATCAAAACACCGGCGTCATTCTGATCGCCGCCACGAACCGCCCCGACGTACTCGATCCCGCACTGCTACGTCCGGGCCGCTTCGATCGTCAGATCGTGGTCGACCGCGCCGATATCAAGGGCCGCGCCGCGATCCTCGCGGTACACTCGAAGAACAAGCCGCTCTCCAAGGAAATTTCGCTCGACACACTGGCCAAGCGCACGCCGGGTTTCTCCGGTGCCGACCTCGAGAATTTGCTCAACGAAGCGGCACTGCTTGCAGCGCGCCGCAACAAGAGCGTCATCGAGATGGCCGAGTGCGAAGAAGCGATCGATCGCGTGCTGGTCGGACCGGAACGCAAGTCGCTCGTGATGTCGCAGCGCGAAAAAGAGAACACGGCCTTCCACGAATCGGGTCACGCCGTCGTCGGCGGCCTCACGCCCAACAGCGATCCGGTGCATAAGGTCACGATCATCCCGCGCGGGATGGCGCTCGGCCTCACGTGGTCGTTGCCCGATGAAGACCGGCACTCGCAAACCAAGAACGAGTTGCTGGCGATGATTAAGCGCATGCTTGCCGGACGGATCTCGGAAGAGATCAAATTCGGCGACGTGACGACCGGCGCGTCGGATGACTTCGCGAAAGCGACCGAGATCGCGCGCCGCATGGTCACGCAGTACGGCATGTCCGACTCGCTCGGGCCGATCCAGTACGGCCGCGGCAATCACCAAGTGTTCTTGGGCCGCGATTTCGGTGAAGACCGTAACTACTCCGAGGAAGTCGCGTTCAAGATCGATACCGAGGTCCGCAAGATCATCGACGATTGCTACGGTGATGCTCGCAGAATTCTCGAAGCTAATTGGGATAAAGTCGAACGCATGGTAGCGTCATTGCTCGAACATGAGACCGTCGAGACCGAAGAAGTTCTGGCGATCATGAACAACCGCGCTTGGCCGCCATCGGCGCCGGAAGTCGTGCCCGAGGATCTTCCGGTCGCCGCGAAGACAGCCGACGCCGAGCCGCCAGCGCGCGAGAAGCCCAAACGATTGCCGCCGTCCATAACGCCGGAGCCGGCGTAACGGTGCACGTCGGTGCCGCCGTGAGGGCCGCGCTGCTTGGCGCGGCCCTCGTGCTTTCTTCCGTCGGCGCGGAAGGCGATGCGGGCGCACCGCTCGCCGGGACGCTGGCCGGAGGCGGGACCTATCTCATCCGGCCGGGTGGCGGCGCGGCCGTTGCGGCGGTAGCACTCTGGTACCGCGCACCGGCGGGCGGTTTCGCGACCGACGCCGTCCCGGGCCTGGGACGGCTCGCCGCGAACGCGGTGGCAGCCTCGAAGCCGGTAACCGGAACGGCCCTCTCCCAGTTCGTGCGCCAGGTCGGCGGCCGGCTTAGCGTCACCGCGTATCCGGAAAGCATCGCCGTGTCGGTGCTGGTGCCGGCCGATCGGGCCGCGGATGCCGTGCGCGCGTTAACTCGCTCGTACTTCGCGCCCGTGCTCAGCGATGCCGGGCTTGCGCTCGCGCGCTCGAACGTGCTCGAAGACGGCTTGATCCGCGGCTTCGATAATAATGCCGCGATCACGGACGCGCTCTATGCCTCGCTATTCGCGTCCGGTCCGGCGAAGATTCCGCCGTTCGGTTCGAGCTCGGCGTTTGCGACCGTCACCCTCGACACGGTGCGCTCGTATGCCGAGCGAGCCTTCCGGCCGGCGAACGCGATGCTCATCGTCACCGGGGCGGTCGACCCGTCGGTCCTCCGCACGGCCTTGCCCGGCCGCGATGGCGCGCAGGCTGATGCCGAAACCGCCGCGCCGGAAACGCTGGCCGCTCCGGCCGGCCCGGTTGCGGCACCCGGCCCCGAGCGCGGCTTCGGCCTTGGTTGGGCCGGGCCGCCGATCGCCGCCGAGCGTGAAGCGACCGCGTTCGATTTCATCGCCGACTACCTGTTCTATCCCGACACGGGGTCGGTGCAGAAGGCCGTGCGCAACTCCGGCAGCTCGCTGGTCGGCACGTTCGTCACCTATCACGACCCGGGTGTCTTTCTGCTGACTTCGGCCGGCGGCGATCAGGCCGCGGTCCACGCGGCGGTGGCTGCCGCGCTGGTCGCGATTCGCCGCCCGCTCGACGCCGCGACGTTCGCAGCCGCGCAGCGGCAGTTTGTGTACCACATCCTCAGCGATGCCGAGACGCCGTCGGCGCTGGCCGACACGTACGGCTGGTATGCGGTCGAGGGCAATCCCGGCTACGCGCCGGGCGAAGGCGGCACGGCCGGCCGGTACCTCTCCGCCGCTGCGGGGCTGACACCGGAATTCGTCGCGGCGACCGCGGCTAAGTACCTCGATCGCCCCGGAGCGGCAATTAACATCGAACCAGCAGCAGGAAGTCCGCAATGATGCTCCCGTTGCTGCTCGCCGCGACCATTGCCTTAAGCGCTGCGCCGCACGCGGTCGATATCGGCACCACGAAGTTCTACGCCCAAAGCGACGCCGGCGCGCAACTAGTCGGCATTGACCTCGTCGTGAGCGCCGGAACCGTGCGCCAGACGGCGTCCCAAAATGGACTCGCGGCGCTGGCCGCTCAGACGCTGCTCTTCACCAAGATCGACGGCACGCGCTTAGCCGATCGCATCATGGCCGCGGGCGGGTCGATCGACTTCGCGGTCGACCCGGGCGTCGTCCGGTTTGCGCTCGAAGTCTTGCCGAGCGCGTTGCCGGCGGTGAGCGCGGATCTTGCGCGCGCGATCGCGGCCCCCGATACCACGGCCGCCACCGTTAACGCCGCTCGCGAGGCACTCGGCACCCGCATCGACGACGACGAGCGCAACCCGGTGACGGTCGGCGTGGAGATGCTGCGCAACTCGTACTATCGCGGCACCGCGGGCGCACCGTCGTACGGTACGCGGGCGTCGCTCGCCGGCCTCGGACCGGGCGACGTCGCTGGCTTCATCACCGCACACTACCTGCGTGGCGATGCGTTCGCCACCGCAACCGGCAACGTGGACGATGCCGCCGCCGCCGCCGTCAACGCGGTTCTCGGCGCTTTCCCGCTCGGTAGCGAGGCGGCACCCGTGCTGGCCGCCCAAGCGTTCGGGCCACAGCCCAAACATCTCGTGACGCAGCGCGCGATCGGCGTTCCGTTCGCACTCGTCGGCTTTGCCGCACCCGCGATGAGCGACCCCGACTTCGCCGCAATGCTCGTTCTGCGTTCGCTGCTCAACGATATTGCCGCGCGCCAAAGCACGACGACGCTCGCGCCGTTTCAGCGCGGCATCGATGTCGTCTACGCCTACGATGTCAAGCCGGCGGCATTTACCGTAGCGATCAATGGGAGCCAACTCGACCCGACGGCCGGCCTCACCGTGCTTGGGGCGATTCTGAAAACCGCCGTCATGAAACCGTTGGCCGCCGATGTGGTCAAGCGCTATAAGGAAACGGCGCGCGGCGAGTGGGCGCTCGAAGCGATGACTTTGACCGACCGCGCGTGGCTGATCGGTGCGGCGGTAAACCAGGGCGCAAATCCGGATCTCGCCCAGAGCGTCACGGCCGCGATCGATCGGGTGACGCCGGCCGACGTACAGCGGCTCGCCAAGAACTATCTGCAACACTACACGGTCGCCCTCGTCCTCCCGCGGAAGCGTACTTAGGCCACTGCGCGTCGCACTCGTCCACGACTACCTCAACCAGCGCGGTGGCGGAGAGCGCGTGTTCGCGCATTTCCTCACCGCCTATCCCGACGCGCCGGTCTACACATCGATCTATTCGCCGGCGCTGGCGGACATCGTTCCCAAAGCCCGCGTTCGCACTTCGTTCTTGCAGAATTTCCCTTTAAAGCAAAGACTTTTTCGCGCATTCGCTCCCCTCTATCCGCTGGCATTTGAGTCGTTCGACCTGCGCGGCTACGATACGATCGTCAGCTCGACGACGGCGTGGGCGAAGGGCGTGATCGTTCCGCCGGGTGCCGTGCACGTGTGCTATATCAACACGGTGAGCCGGTTCGTTTTCGATGAAGGCCGGTACGTCGGCGGCTTCACGGGGAACCCGCTCGCGCGTCCGCTCGTGCGCGCGCTCGCCAAGTGGGACGTGCGCGCGGCGCAACGGCCGACGCGTTTCATCGCCAACTCGCGCAACGTGGCCGAGCGCATCCGCCGCTATTACGGACGCGAGGCCGACGTGCTGGCGTGCCCGGTCGACGTCGACCGCTTCACCCTAGGCGCAGGCCGGAGTGCCGACTTCATCGTCGTGTCGCGGCTGATGGCCTACAAGCAGGTCGATCGAGCGATCCGGGCCGCCGCGCGCGCGGGCGTCGCGTTGCACGTCGTCGGCACGGGACCGCACGAGGCGGCGCTACGCGCGCTAGCCGCGGGGACGCGCACGACGTTCCACGGCTATCTCAGCGACGCCGCCGTCAACGCCCTCGTCGGCGACGCGCGCGCGGTGATTCTTCCGGGCGAGGAAGACTTCGGTTTGGTGCCGCTCGAGGCGGCTGCGGCGGGAACGCCCACGATAGCGCTGCGCGCCGGCGGCGCGCTCGAAACGATCGTCGACGGTGAGACCGGCGTCTTTTTCGACGATCCTAACGATGCATCGCTCGCCGCGGCAATCTCCGCCTTCGACCGCACGCGCTTCGACCCGCAGCGCTTGCGCGCGCACGCCGAAACGTTTGCTCCACCGCGTTTCATCGCGGGCCTGCACGCGATCGTCGATGCCGTGCGTTCGGGCGGCTAGGTTTTCGCGACTGAGATCAACGCCACGTTGATCAGGTTGAAGAGCGCGTGCGTCAGCATCGAGGCGGTTAGCGAGCCGCTGCGTTGGTACACGTAGGCGAGCACGACGCCGCTTGCGGCCAGCGGAAGAAACGCGGACGACGAGCCGTGCGAGAGTCCGAAGAGCACACCGCTTACGATGGCGGCCACCCAAACCGGCAAGTACCGCGCCAGCGCGTTGAAGAGAAAGCCGCGGTAGACCAACTCTTCCATAAACGGCGCGGCGATCGTGGCCAGAAACGTGAACGCGATGATCAGCGTCGTGTCGTGTGTCGACGTAAAGAGCGTGATCGCGGTTTCTTCGGGCTTTTGATGCGTGAGCGAGAACTGGACGTTGGCGACACCGATCGTAACGGCATACATCGCCACCGCGCCGATGATACCGGCAATGACGCTTCGGCGATCGAGTCCGCGCAGGCCCAGCGCCGGCAACGATTGACCGCTTGCCCAAGGCAGCGCGACGAGCAGCACGGCTAATAGCGGCAGATAACTGAGGTACTGACCGACCGCGATGCCCCACGTCAGCGTGGAGGAGGTGATGTCTTGCCGGGTTGTTCCGAGCAGCCGGACGGCGACGTAACTATCGAGCAGCAGGCCGACGTAAAATGCAACGCCCAACGCCACCAGGACCAGGAGCGATCGTGGCCACGAAAAGGCCTCAGCGGGCGAGCTCTTCGGTGAGAGCCGCGAAGGTACGGAGGTCGAGTGCTTCTCCACGGATGTCGGCGTCGAGATCGAGGGCGACTAGCGCCGTGACGATCCGTTCGCGCGGTAGTTCGAGCGCGAGCGCCAGCGAATTGGCGAGCGTCTTGCGGCGGTACGCGAACGCGCCGCGCACGACCTGTTCGAAGCGCTGCCGAAGCGGCGCCGCGACTTGCGGTTCATCGAGACGGTGCAGAACGACGACCGATGAGACGACCTTGGGTCGCGGAAAAAACTGTCCCGGAGCGACGTTGAAGGCGCGCTCGACGCGCATCGATACCGCGAGCGCAACGGTGAGGCTGCCGTACGCGGCGGTCCCCGGCTTCGCGAGTAACCGGTCGGCGACGTCTTTCTGAATCATTGCCACGATGCGGTCCGGCGGCCGCTCCATCTGAGCGAGCCGGATCAGCAGCGGCGTCGCAATGTTGTAGGGCAGATTGCCCGCCACGCGCCACGGCCGCCCGTCCTCGTATTCCGCATAATCGTACTCAAGCGCATCGCCATGCTGGATCCGAACACCGGCCAGATCGCTGCGGGAACGCAAAATATCGACGAGCGCATCGTCGAGATCGAAGGCGGTAAGCTCGGCTCCGGCAGCGAGGAGAGCCGCCGTGAGCGACCCGGTCCCAGCGCCCACTTCGAGCACGCGATCTCCCGGAGCATCGACCGTCAGGCGCGCGATCCGCGCCGACGTGCCGGCATCCATAAGGAAGTTTTGGCCCAGGGATTTTTTTGGACGCAACCCGCGAGCCCCAAGTAGCGCTCTTGGGTTCATAAAAAAAGAACCTGGTCACGAAGCGAGCGCAGTAGCATCACGCCATGATACCAGGTTACTTGCGAGCTTGGACCGGGGGCCCCACGCCCTAGGCGTGGGGGGCGCGGAGCCTGGGGCGGAGCGCCTTCAAACCTACGTGCTACGGATGTAGCACGTAGACAATTATGCTCCGGCGGCCGAATTGCATTGCGTCGGCGTTGCTGTTGAAGCCGAGGTCGACGCGATTACCACGGATGGCACCCCCGGTGTCGCCGGCGATCGCGTGACCGTAGCCGGGGATGTAGAGGTGCGACCCCAGCGGGATGACCTGCGGGTCGACCGCGACGATCCCGTGGCCGGCGTGTTGGCCCGTGGCCGTCGTCCCCGAGCAGCCGTAGCAGCTGGCCGTGTAGGCGGTCGCGACCATCGACATGGCCGCTCGGGCCAGGCGAACCGTCCCGTTAAAGCCGCGCTCGGCGAAGGCCGCGATGGCGCTGTAGTCGCCGATACCGGTTGCGATTTTCCGTACCTGGGGCTGGCGGACGACCCGCGCGGCGAGAATTGTCCGGCGCGGGGCCTGACTGCGGTTGGCTTGCCGGGTTACGAGGTATGAGATCTCGCGCTCCCCGGGGGCGCCCTGCTGCACGATCTTTACCCGGCCGACGGCCAGATAGGGCGAGATCAGGTGCTCGGTCGGCGCCGGAACGGCCTTACGGACCCGCTCGACCCACGACGTTACGTGGACGAGACGGATGGTGTCGTCGACCGAAACGGAAACCGGCGCGGCGGGCGTGAGACGGTCGTGGGAGTCGAAGGCCACACGTTCCGCTCCGAGCACTTCGCCGACGGTGTCGGCGGAGGTCCGGAGGGTATGCGAAACGCCATCGATCACGACGGTCACGGGAACGGCCGCGCGGTACGCGATCGTTTCGCCGTCAGCCAAAGCGGACGAGGGGTCGACATCTAAGGCGTCCTCGGAAGTCCGCTCGATGTTTTGTTCGGTTAAAAGTTGGTTGACCGTGGCGGCACGCGTGCGGACCGGCTCGGCTTGCCCGTTGCGAACGAGCGTGATGGTTTTGGTCTGGCCCTCGACGCTGCTTGTGAGCAGGGCGACGGCCCGGTCGGTGAGAGGTCCCGCGCCTATGGGCAACAGTAGCCCGAGCGAGAGGACGCCGATGGCAGCGATCGGCGACGCAGAGTCGCGTCCGATACCCGTCTCCTTTCCTGGTGAAGGCATACCGATATCAGTTCGAGCATGCGTGCCGAACCAAAAACGTTTTGCCTCTGTAGAGGGAACTCGACGAGCGAGCAAGCTGATAGTGCTCGGTCGGTTTGTCGGCAGCCCGAGGGCCGCGCGAACTGGTGTACTATATCACACGCCGTCAAGGGTCGTCGATTTGACAAGTGCTCCAGATCATGCTTCGTACGGCGCGTGTAGAGATACGAGCCGTTGATGGACACACCCGTACATCCGACTGAAGTCGCATGCTTCACGGAATGCTATCGGCCCATTATCAACGGAGTGGTTGCCAGCATCGACGGACTGCGCGCCGGACTCATCGATGTGGGCGTCGGCATGACGATCGTCGCGCCGCATTTTCCGCGCGAGCGCGATGACGATCGCGCAATCGTCCGCTTGCCGTCGTTGCCGTTGCCGACCGCGACCGGTTATCGTTTGTGTCTGCCGTATGTATCGCGTGCCGTGCGCGCGCGCATCGCTCGCGCGTCGATCGTACACGTGCACTCGCCGTTCGTCACCGGTTGGCTCGGTGCGAATTTTGCGCGCCGGTCTCATCTTCCGCTCGTCTTCACCTATCACACGCGCATCGATGAGTACGCGCACTACGCGCCGTTCGAACCGCGCGTCGCGCGCGCGGCGATGACGGCGTTGACGCGCGCGTTCGCAAATCGTACCGATACCGTGATCGTGCCGACGCGCGCGATGCAGCAGCGCTTGCGCGATATCGGCGTGCGCGTTCCGATCGCCGTCGTGCCGAGTTCGATCGACGTTGCGCGCTTCGCGGGCGGTCGCCGTTCTAACGAAGCGCGCGCGACGCTCGGCGCGCACGACGACGCGCGCATCGTGCTCACGGTGTCGCGCATTGCAAAAGAGAAACATCTCGAACTTGCGATCGATGCCATCGCGCGCGTACCTCACGTGCGGCTCGCAATCGTTGGTGATGGACCTGACCGCGCAGCGCTCGAAGCACGCGCAACGGCGCGCGGCGCGCGCGACCGCGTACACTTTACCGGCGCGCTCGAACCGGCGGCGTTGCCGGATCTCTACGCATCGAGCGATGCGTTCGTCTTTCCGAGCGCGACCGAAACGCAAGGGCTCGTGCTGGCTGAAGCGCTGGCGGCGGGGCTGCCGATCGTGGCGGTCGACACCCCGGTCAACCGGGAAGTGCTGGGCGGCTTCGGCCGGCTCGTGCCGCCCGATCCGCAAGCCGTGGCGGATGCCCTTGGCCCCGCCGTCATGGGCCCGCGCGTCGCGGGCGCGGTCGAATCCGCCCGCCTGCGGTTCGGCCGCCCCCGGCAGATCGAGGCCGTCCTCGATGTGTACAAAGCGATTTCACTGTGCCGTACATTTGGCACTCTGGTGCGAGATTATGCTCCTGGAAGCGAGAGCTACCGTTGACTCGAACGTATGTTCGATCTACAATATCACTGGGAGTACCGAACGTGAATCGCAATTCTGCCGCCGACGTCCTCGTCGGCTTCGCCCACGATGGTTCCGGCCGGGGGATCGCCTATGCGGCGATCGCCAACGGCACCGGCCGCGGCGTCATGCGGATTCCGTTTAGCGCCACGCCCCTGGCGCTCTACGACGGGCGCGAATACGCCTACGCTGCCGTGGCGGCATTGGGCGCCGAGTTGCGCAAGCGGGGCTTCGCGCGGATCCGGGTACGCCTGGGCGACGAGCGGGTCGTGCGGGACCTCGCGTCGCCCGTCGTCGTGCCGCCTGCGCTCGGCATGCCGTACGTGCGGGCTCGCTGTGCGCTCAACGGCTTCGCGGCGGCCCGCGTCGAACGCGCCGACCCCCGTGAAATCGCCGATCTCGAAGGGCGCGCCCGCGCCGAGCTCCAGCTCCGCACCGCCGCATAAACGCCTGCACCGGGCCGATCTGCCGGTCGGAACGCTCGACCTCGCGCACTTCCTCATCGGTAAGCTGCTCATTCGCCCGCTCGATGACGGTGCGGTTCTCGCCGGACGCATCGTCGAGACCGAGGCCTACGGGCTCGACGATCCGGCATCGCACGCTTATCGCGGACTGACGAAACGCAATCGCGCGATGTTCGAGCAACACGCGCACGTCTACGTCTACCTCATCTATGGTACGTCGTATTGTCTCAATATAAGTACGGAAGGACCCGGGGTCGGTGCGGCAGTTTTGATTCGCGCTGCCGAGCCCGTCACGGGCATCGATCGGCTGCGCGCGCAGCGCGGGCGGACGGGATTGCGCGATGACGACTTGGCCCGCGGTCCGGGCAACCTCTGTCGTGCCTTCGGGATCGGGCCGGCCTTCGACGGACTCGATCTCGATGTCGACGGGCGGCTGATCTTGGGCGACGACGGCGCGACGCCCGAGGTCGGGGCGAGCGTGCGCATCGGTTTGACGAAGGCCGTAGAGCGCGAGCATCGCTTCTATGCCCAGGGAAGTCGCGCGGTGAGCGGTCGCCGCTCCTTGTCGCCATGAAGAGCGGTGTGCTATAGTCCTTGCGTTGCCGGGCGTTAAACCCCGCCGACGTTGGCATGTTCCTAACGGCGTTCCGCGTCGTTTTGGATCCCGGTAGCCTCACCGGTCGATCCAGACGCTCACGGACGCACCTTCCGCGAGAGAGCGACTCCGCTGCAATACGACAATCGACCCCCGCAAAATGGCCGGCCTGAGGGCGGCGGCCGCCGCCGACGATCGCGTCGCCACCGGAACCGCCCCAACGAGAACGGCGCGCCGTCGCAAGCCGACATTTTCGCGCAACCGGAATTTCCGCAGCCGGTGGGCCCACCGCAGCTCTCCGCCGATCAACTCGGCGAAATGAGCAAAGCCGAACTCAACGAGTTGGCCAAGACCTTCGACATCGCGACCCCGGTCAAGATCAAGAAGGACGAACTCGTCGCCGAGATCCTCGAGGCACAAGCGCAGCGATCCGGGGTCGAAGCCGCCAACGGCGTGCTCGACATCCTGCCCGAGGGCTACGGCTTCTTGCGGCGCGAGGGCTATCTGCTCGGCGCCGACGACATCTACATCAGTCAGTCGCAGATCCGGCGCTTCGAATTACGCCGCGGCGACTTGGTCGCGGGCCAAGTCCGCCGGCCCAAAGACAACGAGAAGTACTATGGCATCGTCAAGGTCGAGACGGTGAACGGCTACGATCCGGAATCGATCCGCACGCGCCGATCGTTCGACGATCTCAACGCAATGGTGCCGGCCGCGCGCTGGAAGCTGGCCGTCAAGGGCGACGCCGCGGCGCGCGCACTCGATGTCTTCGTGCCGCTCGGTAAAGGCCAGCGCGCACTCATTACGGTGCCCCCGCGGGTCGATGCGACCTCGACGCTGGTCACGATCGCGCGCGGGATCCTCGCCAACACCCCCGATGCGCATCTGATCGTGCTCTCGATCGACGGGCGTCCCGAAGACGCGGCCACGCTGCAACGCCGCATCGATAGCGAGATCGTCGCCACCACATTCGACGAACATCCCGACCATCACGTCGCGACGGCCGAACTCGTGATGGAACGCGCGAAGCGATTGGTCGAACTTGGCTCCGACGTCGTGATCTTGCTCGACTCGCTCACCCGGCTCGCCCGTGCATTCGGTACGGGCCCGGCGCAAGGCCGGCCGGTCAACGATTTCACGGTGGCGGCGAAACCGAAGCGGTTCTTCGGTTCGGCGCGTGCCTGTGAAGAGGGCGGTTCGCTTACCATCGTCGCAACGGTTGCGGTCGACGGCCCGTCGGCCTTCGACGCCGTCGTCGCCGAAGAAGCGACGGCAATTGCGAACGCCGAGATCGCGCTTTCGCGCGATTTAGCCGGCGCGCGTGTCGACCCCCCGATCGATTTGCGCCTATCGGGAACGCGCGACGATGAATTGCTGCTCTCGGACACCGAGCTCAAGCGCGTGCGCGAGTTGCAGAGCGCGTTCGGAACGCGCTCGCCGTTGGACGTAGCGGCGATGATCGCCGGCGAAGTCCACGCGCGCTGACGCGCGTGAGACTTCAGCGTTATCTGGCCGCGAGCGGGGTCGCGTCGCGGCGGCGATCGGAAGAACTGATCGTTGCCGGTCTCGTCCGCGTCAACGGCCGCGTCGTGCGCGAGCTTGGAACGTCGGTTGTGCCGGAGGACGTCGTCGAGTTTGGCGGGCGGATCGTCGCTCCCGCGCTCGAAGCGGCATATATCGTCATGAACAAACCACTGGGCGTCGTTACCACGATGCGCGATCCCGAGGGCCGGCGCACGATCGCCGACGTCCTCAAGCATCACGATTGGGAACGGCGCGTCGTTCCCGTCGGGCGGCTCGATTACGATACTGCCGGCGTGCTGCTGCTCACCGACGACGGCGCCCTGGCGCACGTGCTCACGCATCCGCGCTACGGCGTCGAGAAAACGTACCGCGCGACGTTGCGCGGCCGGCTCACGTCCGCCCAAGTCGCCGACATGCAACGCGGCATGAAGCTCGACGACGGGCCGGCGCAGCCCGCACAGCTACGCGTGGTCGCCGCGCGGCGCGACGCATCGAGCGTCGATGTGACGATCCACGAAGGACGCAATCGGCAAGTCCGGCGCATGTTCGAAGAGCTCGGTCATCCGGTCATCGGACTGACGCGGCTGCGTTTTGGACCGATCGGGCTAGGAACGCTTGCGCCGGGCGAGATTCGCGCCGCAACCTCGCGTGAAATATCGGCGTTGCGCGTGATCGTCGACGAAGCCAAATCCGCGAAAGACGAAGAAGAATGAGTGCGCTGCGCGGCGTGCGTGGTGCGATCACCGTCGAACACGATGACGCGACGCTCTTGCTCGCTGCGACCGAGCGGCTGTTGCGCGAGATCGTGACCGGGAACGATATCCGTTCCGAAGATGTCGCCTCCGCGCTGTTCACGCTCACACCGGATCTGGTTTCGCAGTTTCCCGCCTTAGCGGCGCGGCGCATGGGCTGGACTCTCGTTCCGTTGCTGAATTTCACGGAGGTTGCCGTGCCCGGCGCGTTGCCGCGTTGCATTCGCGTTTTGCTGCACGTCAACACGGACAAACGTCAAGACGAGATCGTCCACGTGTATCTCGACGGCGCGCGCGTGCTGCGTCCGGATCTCGAACGCTCGTGAAGGGTACGGTCCTCGGGATTGCCGGCGTCGGCTTGATCGGCGGTTCGATCGCGCTGCGCGCGCATGCCGCCGGCGCAACCGTCATCGGTTACGACCGTGATCCCGAGGCGTTGCGTTCCGCCGTTGCGGCCGGCGCGTTGGATGCGACCGCGCCCGACCTCGCAACATTGGCCGAGCGCTGCCGGATCGTCGCGATTGCCTTACCGGTCGACGTCACGATCGACGTGCTGGCCACGACCCCGCAACTCGAGCGGCCGGAGTTGGTCTTCGACGTCGCATCCGTCAAGCTGCCGGTCGTCGCGTCCGCGCGAGAACTCACGCACTTCGTTGCCTCGCATCCGCTCGCCGGCCGCGAGATGGGCGGCTTCGCGGCCGCCGACGCGGCGCTGTTCGAGGGCCGCACCTGGGCGATCGCCCCGGCGCGCGATGCGGCTGCGCAAGCCCGGCTCGAAGCGCTCGTCACGGCGCTCGGTGCCCGGCCGCTCGTGATCGGCGCCGGCGAGCACGACCGCCTGGTGGCGATCAGCTCGCATCTTCCGCAACTGCTCTCGGTGGCGCTCGGAGCTCAGCTGGCGGCGGCCGGCGATGCAGACAAACGGGTGTACGATCTGTGCGGTCCGGGTATGGCATCGATGTTGCGGCTCGCGCATTCGGACGCCGCGTTATGGGCACCGATCGCGCAGGCCAACGCTGCTGCCGTGGCGGAGGCGCTGGAGGCTGTGGCTGCCGCGTTGCGAGCGACGGCAGCCGGACTCCAGGCGGGCGATCTCGACTCGCTATTCGTAGCTTTCGAGGGCGCCCACCGGGCGGTGAGAGCGCTGGAACGTTCCGCTGCCGGTGCCCGTTCTTTACCGCATGCCGCCCCGAAGTAGAAGCGAAAGAAGATGAATCGTAACGTTACTGCCGGTCTGATCCTCGCGTGCTCCGCCTTCGTGGCTTCGATGGGGGCAGCGGGTGCGCAACCCGCGCCGAAGCCAACGGCTTCGCCGAAAAAGGCGCCGGCGCACAAGCCAACGCCGAAACCCGTGCACCACGCTGCGGCGGTAACGGGGGCGTCCCAAGCGCCGCAAGCGACGTCCTACACGCCGCCCAAGCTGGTCCAACGCGGAGCAACCGCGACGGCGCCCGGCGGCAACGGTGCCGTGACGGTGCAAGTGCTGGTCAAAAAAGACGGCTCGTCGACCGTCATCAAAGTACTCAAGTCGTCGAATGAGGCCGACAATGCCACGGCGTTGGCCGTTGCAAAGGCATCGACATACAAACCGGGCATTCGCAATGGTCAGCCGATCGACGCCTATTACGATTACGTGCTGAGCTTCGGCGCGGACACGGCCGCGGCGCCGGTCATCGGTGGCACGGGGCCTGCCCTGGCGGCCATTCGCGCCGGTAAGTACGATGACGCGAAGTCACTGTTGCAGACCTATTTGCAGGCGCATCCCGCCGACACGGATGCGTATACGTTGCTCGGCGTGGCTAACACGTTCGGCGGCGACTTGCCGGGCGCGACCGCGGCTTTCGATAAGGCCGGCACGATTCCGGATCAGTACAAGGCGCTTGCCGAGCAGGCGTACGAGAAAAATGCGGGCGCGTTGCTCGATGACAAGAAATACACGGATTCAATCACCGCGGCAGGTCATGCGATCGACGTGAACCCGCAAAGTCTGCAGGGCTACTACGTGCGCGGCGTTGCCGAAGCAAACATGCAGAACGATACGGCGGCGATCGTCGATCTTCAGAAGGCACGTACGATTGCTGCGGCGACGAAGAGCGACGATAAGACGCAGGTTACGCTCGCCTATAGTCTTGCAATCGCCCAGCTCGACGCCGGTCTCTACGGCGAAGCTGCGACGACCGCGAAAGAGGTTTCCCGGACCGACACCGCGCGCGCGGAACAAATCGACAAGCACGCATACGTTGCTGTGGCCAACGCCGCCATTGCGCTGGCGAACCAGGGCAAGACCGCAGAATCTGTGAGCCGGTTCGAATCGGGCGCGAACGCGTTCCCGCGGGCGGCTCCGGGGCTGATCGCGCAAGCCGCGACGGTTCTCGCGACCGACAAAAAACCCGACTGGGATAAGGTCCAGGCTGAGGCCAACAAGGCGCTTGCCCTAAATCCCAACTCCGGTCGCGCCGAGTTCATTCTGGGTATAGCGGCGGCGAACCAAAAAGACCCGAAAGGCGCCTTGGATTACATGAACAAGGCCAAGGCCAGTACCGATTATAGTTCGGATGCATCCCTGGCAAAACAGGTCGATACCGCCATCAACCAGCTGAACGGGGTCCCATCGCCGCCGGCCCAGATCCATCCGGGCGGCGACCGGCCGAATAATTCGTGATTCCGATTGCCGCTCAACGTCACAAATCGGGCATCTACGTTCCGCGATTCGATGCTCCAGTGGGGACGAGGAATCGGCACCCTGTAGGATAACTCACACGTCCTCGTCGGCCGGGAGATTCTCGCGAGTTTTCCTGTTGCCGCATTCGCAAACGCTACACCCGTATAACCCCTCGTATCGTAGGAGGCCCTGGGAGCAACCGTGGACATCGGCGGATTTTTACAAACAATCATAAGCGGCGGCCCGGCAATGTGGATATTGCTCGTGTTATCGGTCGTGGCAATCGCGATCGTCATCGAGCGGCTCCTGTTCATCTCGAGCCAGCACTCCGATTCGAAGGGCCTCTTGCGTGCGCTGGGCCAGAAAATCGCTGCCAACGACTTGAGCGGTGCGATTAAGGTCTGCCAGCAGAACAAGGGCATGCTTCCCAAGATCCTTGAGTTCGGCCTCAAACGCGGCGAAAAGAATCGCGCCGACATTACGGACGCGCTCTCGATCGCGCTCATGGAGCACCTTAACGCGCTCGAGCGAAACCTGGGGATCATCGGTACGATCGCGGTCATCTCGCCGTTCGTCGGTCTCTTCGGAACGGTGCTCGGCATCATCCGCGCCTTCCAAGACATCGCGCTTAAGGGCAACTCGACGCCGGCCGTCGTTGCCGCCGGTGTTTCGGAAGCCTTGATCACGACGGCCGCGGGTCTTTTCGTCGCCGTCGTCTCGGTTATTTTCTTCAACTACTTCAAGTCGCGCATCAAGGCGTACAACCAAGAGATGATCGTCGCGGCCAACCAGCTCGCCGAGATGTTGCACTTCCACAACACCGGTGCGCCGATCCCGACGGACCTCTACCAACCCTCCGCCGCGACGCCCGCGCGCTGAACTAACTCCCCATGTCCTTGCTTTCCTCGGCCGGCGACCAGGAGGTGATGGCTGAGATCAACATCACGCCGTTCACCGACGTGCTGCTGGTCTTGCTGATCATCTTCATGATCCTCGCCGCACTCGTTACCCCGCCCGGATTCCAAAAGAATCTGCCGGATAAGTCTGATAATTCGCCCGTCCAGCAGTTGAAGAAGAACGACAACATCCAGGTGCTGGTCAGCGAAAAAGGCACCATATTCATCGACAACCGGAAGACCGACACGGCGCACATCTATGCCGACATGGCCGACGTGAAGCGGCGTCGTGGCAACAAGCACGTCTCGCTGACCGCCGATGTCAAGGCGCCCTATCAAGCGATCATCACCGTCCTTGACGCCGCGCGCCTCACCGGGCTCGACGACGTCGGATTCGTGACTTCTTGAGATGATAGTCATGAAGCGAGTGCAGTCGAATCGTGCAATGGCAATCATGTGCCTTACGAGCTTGGACCGGGGGCCCTACGCGAAAGCGTGGGGGGCGTGCAGCTTAGAGCGGAGCGCCTTTTAGATGGCCGTCACGAGCGGAGCCCAGGAAGATGAGGTGATGTCGACCATCAACATCACGCCGTTCACCGACGTGTTGCTGGTGCTGCTGATCATCTTCATCATTCTGGCCTCGGTAACCAAAGAACCGAAGTTGCCCGATGCCAAAAACCAGCTGAAGGTTCAGCCGTCTGAAATCGTCGTGCTGATCGACGCGAAGAATAGAGTCCAGGTCGGCTCGACGATCGTCGATCAGTCCGATGCCTCCCGCGTGTTTCACGATCTGGTACAGCAAACCGGCGGCAAGTTGCGCACGGTGATCATCAAGTCGGATCCGAAAGCCGAATTCGGCACGATTCTGCGCGTGATGGATGCGGCTAAGAACGAGGGCCTGACGGGTTTTGGCTTAGCCAACCACATCGAGGGGCAACCGGAAGGTCAGTCCCAGTAGATGAAATCATTGCTGCCAAAACTTTTGCTGCTTGACGAGGCGCAGCCGAGGTGGGTTGGGGCTCCGGGGGAGCGCCAATCCTCATGAGTTCGAAGACCCCGAATCCCCCGAAGACGCCGCCGTCCGCACGCGAACGGACCCAGAATTTTTTACTTTACGGGTTTGCGATCTCGATCGTGCTGCATTTGCTCGCCGGGCCCTTGATCAAGTTCAATCGCACGCCGGAAGTTGCGGAAAAAGTTCAGACCATCAAGATCGACAAGATGCCGACGCCGCCACCGACGCCGAAGCCCACGCCGACTCCGCCGCCCACGCCGCCGCCGACGCCGCCGCCGAAATCAACACCGGAGCCGCCGAAGGCCCGCGAGATCAAGATCAACACGCTCAAGACGACGAGCAAGAGCACCGGCGAATCGGCCGAAAGCGCGAACACGCACACCGAAGGCTCGACCAACGGCGTGCCCCAAGGTTCGGCAACCGGTGCGCCTACGACGGCTCCCGTGGTTGTCGCGACCGCTTCGCCGGTACCGCCTACACCGAGTCCGACGCCCTCGCCCAGCTGTGCGCATCCGACCGTGAAAGAACACATGGTGAATGCCGTCGCGCCGGACACGCCGGCGATCGCGCAGCAGCAAGGCATCTCGGGAGTTGTCCAAGTGCTGGTCGCGCTCGATGCGAACAGCAAGCTCGTTAGCGCAACGATTCAGAAGTCGCCGAGCGGGTTGCTCAACAACGCGGCCATCCAAGCCGCGAGAGCG
>Ga0182030_10002418_pt1 | contig 39571 bp, 33 predicted proteins | sample 812S3MmetaG_FD_121299 | JGI IMG/M metagenome (GOLD analysis project Ga0182030, IMG submission 121299) | Permafrost microbial communities from Stordalen Mire, Sweden - 812S3M metaG (Illumina Assembly) | ecosystem: Environmental > Terrestrial > Soil > Wetlands > Permafrost | place: Sweden...
CAAGGCTTCGAGCGCAGGCAGCCCGAAACCTTCGGTCAGCGACGGAAAAGCAAAACACAGCGCAGTCTGATAGAGCGCCGCGAGATCGTCGTCGGAGACGAAGCCGAGGAAGCGCACATTCGGCGGAGCCGGTTGCGCCTCGATCGCCGAGAACGTGTGGCACGGCGCTCCCGCCATGAGAATATCCAGTCCGAGTTCGTCAATTTCCTTGGCGATGGACAAGAGGATTGCGACATTCTTGTGCCGCGCGCGGCTGCCGAGCACGAAAATGAACGGGCGGCGATTCGCGTCCGGCGCGGCGTAGCGCGAAAGGCTCGGCCGCCAGCGCCAGACATGCTCGTGACCGTTGGGTATGACGGTGATCTTTTCCGGCCGGCAGAGCCCGAACTCGCTCAACATGCGCGCCGAAAAGCTCGAGACCGTGGCGACGCGGACGGCGCGCCTGGCGAGCAGAGGACCCATGACCCGATGATAAATGCGGTACGCCCGGCTATAGCTTTCCGGGGCGAGGAAAATGTTGAGATCATGGATGCAGATGATGTGGTTCGCGGCGACCAAGGGCCCCATGTTGCAAAGACTCAACAAAACGCCCTCCGATGCGAAGGGGAGGATGAACTGATGCCATAGCGGACCGCCGCCGATGGTTCGCTCCAAAGCGATCATTTTTATGGGAGGGCCGAACTCGCTCCCGGCGGGCGCGACGATTTTGGCGGATAGGGAGGATTTCAATCGATCGTCTTGAAGCAGGCGATCGAGTTCCGTGACAATCTCGCGCCCGTATCTTTGCACGCCGGTGACGCGCTGGCTGAAAAATCCGCCGTTGATGGTTAGGCGCCGTCGCATCGGTCACAATCCATTTTTCGATCAAGCTCTAACGAGGCTTCGGCGCACAGACCTCTTTGGATAATCCCTCGACAGCCTACATCGGACACGTCCCGTAAGCCCTTGTCATTAGATTCACAATCAACAAGCGGGCTCCCAACAACTCGCATATTTTTACCACCAAGCGCCAGCCCCTCGAGAGAGGTATTCGCGAAGCGCGCAAGCCAGACGCGCCCAAAGGCGATCCGTCGATCGTTTTGAAATGTGCTCAAGAACAAAAAAGACCTGAGAGGTCCTCGAGAGCGTCAACCGGCAACTTTCGATTGCGCGTGGCGAAAGCGCGGCGCGAACCATTCCATGGCGTTTCAAACTAGCGGACACAGCGCGGTCCCTTTAACAGCATAAATGAAATATCAATCACGCGGCTTGAAGTAGGATTTGAATCCGGTTCGCCAGACGACCTGGTGACTTGAAGCGCATCGCCCTCGATTCAGCTATCATAGTCAGTGGATTATGCCGATTTGAATGAGGCCGCCTGGTCTTGGAATCCGAGCAAGCGGGCCATCGCCGCCGCATGGTTCGGATGGAGTCGCAAGAGCTGGCGGTAGCAATGCTCGATAACTCCGGGGTCGTCCCAGGGCACGTCGTGCAGAATTCCGGATCCGGACCGAAGCCGGGCGCTATCTGGATCCCGCGCAATTTCATGTGGAAACAGCGCAACCGGCGCTCCACTTGGCAAGGCCGCTGTCTTTTGCGTCTCCGCCGGCCATCCCAATTGTCGCGCGAGCGCGCCGCACAAATCCTGTCCGAACAACCGCCCGAGGTGACTCGAGCTGATGACGCGGGGGTTGCATTCGATAACGAAGGCGTCGCCTTCGTCCTCGGCGATCACGAAATCGAAGCTTGCGAAGCCAGATATGCCCAGCGCAGCGACAAGCTGCTTTGTCGTCGCCTCCATCCCGGGGTGGTCAATGAAGCGTAGCGTGGTGCTTGCTCCAAAAGGCTGCGGATCAACACATTCCGAGATGAAGCTCGCTCCCGCGAGGACATGGCCTCGCCATGCGGCCACGGTGCGCATCGCTGGAACGCCCGGAATGAACTGCTGCAGTTCGAAAACCTTGTGGGGCGCGGCCGGAAGGCGGCCGAGCCGCCATACCAGCCGGCGCATCTCCCGTCTGCCCCGCTGCAGCAATCCGCCTTGGCCGAGGCCGCAAGCCTCCATGCCTTCCGCGAGTTGCGCCGGGTCGCGAGCGATCCGGATTCCATAGCCGCCAGCGGTTTGATTAACCTTGATCATGACAGGATAGCCCATGGCTTCGGCCGCCGCGAAAGCCGTGGTCTTGTCAACCGCTCGGCTTATGGGCGCGCGAACTCCAATGCTTGTTGCGAGCTCCAGAAAGCGAATGCGGCTACAGGCTGCGTCATAGCCAGACGGCGAGCCAAGCGAGGCTTCGATCAAGCGGCGTAAATCGGCGCTTGCCGACTGATCGGCGGCGAGTCCGCGCAGCAGCCACGCTGAAACGTCGTCAAGAGGCACAATCAGATCGGGGCGCCAGTTGCGCGTGGCACATTCCAGCCGAAAAGGAGCAGCCAAAAGCCCGAGCCAGAAGCCGCTGTGGCGCGGCAAACGAAAGTGAACGGCGGCGAAACGCGTGGCCGCGCAAGCAAAATCCGGCGGGCTCATCACCGCGCATTCACAGCCAAGCCTGCCGTACTCCGCTACCGGCCGGTGCGACCAGGAATAGTCGGTCAGGGACAGGAATAGAATTTTTGGGGTTGGCGTCGTGATTGTCGTCAAGGTCGGCTTCTCGCCTGCGTTGAATTGTTCAGCGGCTCTGCATCCCCCGATTGAGAGCCATGAATAACTTTCGGTTTCGGTCAGGCATAATACATTAGATAGCTAATATCAGTTGGTCAGAAATTGGCCGACGCGAGTCCTCTCTCAATTAAAGAGCGAAGCTCCCTCGCAATATGCCTAGGATTCTATAATAAAGGAAGGCGCATTTGCGTCTTGACAGGCAGCCGTTAGGTCAGCTTACTTCCAATGCTAACGCTGGCCGAGATTGGCAGGCGTTCCATTTGGGAAGCCCGACATCCTTTTCAGCTAAACCGATTTCAAATTCACACGACATTTTTCAAAGGAGTTAGCGATGGCCCCATCCACGGATGTAGTAATCGTCGGCGCTGGTCCCTATGGACTATCGATTGCGGCCCATCTGCTCGCGCGAAAGGTCCCGCTACGCATATTCGGAAACCCGATGCAGACCTGGCGAGCTTCGATGCCTCAAGGGATGAAGCTTAAGTCCGAAGGCTTCGCGACCAATCTCTCCGACCCAGACCGACAGTTTACGCTTGGCGCCTATTGCGCCGAGCAAGGCATTCCCTATTCAGATACCGGGCTGCCTGTGCCGCTTGAAACCTTCGTGGCGTATGGACAGGCGTTTCAAAAGCGCTTTGCGCCGAATTTGGAGGACAAGACTGTCGTATCCCTTGAGCGGACGCCGGCCGGTTTTGATCTGCGCCTTGACGACGGGGAGCGGGTCGCAGCGCGCAGAGTGGTGTTGGCTGCCGGCATCCGCTCGTTTGGCTATATTCCTCCCGAGCTGGCGGACTTGCCGGAGGAATATCTATCCCACAGCGCTAACTACAGCGACCTCACGCATTTCGCAGGCCGCGATGTCGTGGTGATCGGCGCCGGAGCGTCCGCGATGGACCTGGCCGCGCTGTTGCGACAGCAGGGCGCATCCGTGACTGTTGTGGCGCGACGTTCGGTGGTGAAGTTTCAATCGCCTCTTGGCCCGCGCACCCTATACGATAAAATACGGGCGCCAATGACGATGCTCGGGCCCGGTTGGAAGTCGGTCCTCTGTACGAAGGCGCCGCTGCTTTTTCATATGATGCCCGAGGCGTTCCGCGTCGACGTCGTGCGGCGTTACCTCGGACCGGGACCGGCATGGTTTGTCCGTGATCAGGTGGAAGGGCGCATTCCCATCATCACTGGCGTCCAGGTTACCGAAGCGCGAGTTGAGAATGACCGCGCGCACCTCACCCTCAGCCAAGGCGATGGACGCGCAATAGGCATTTCGGCGGATCACATTATTGCAGCGACTGGATACAAGGTCGACGTAGGACGTCTGAGCTTCCTTTCCAGCCAGATACAGTCCGACCTGCGCCGCGCCGATCAAGCGCCCGCTCTATCAACGAATTTCGAGTCTTCTGTCCCCGGGCTCTATTTCGTTGGTACGGCGTCGGCAAACAGCTTCGGTCCCATGCTGCGTTTCGTCGCTGGCGCCGATTTTACGGCGCGTCGCCTATCTGCGCATCTGAGCGCATCGGCTTCGCATCGATCCGCGATGGACCATGTCGACATGAGATCTAGCCAACCGACAAAAGTCAGCGCCGAATAGAAGTTTGAAAGGCGTAGCCTTTTGCAGGAGTGATGAATCTATGTCCTCGCATGAGGGGGCAGGATACGTGGCCGCACGTAGATGAACTAAGCTCTGCGCGTCTCGCTCCGCCATAGATCCGCATCTGGGAGCAAATCCACGCCTCAAGCGGATCGGCTCTGATGGCCGTCGACGCCACACAGAGAAGCGGCCAACGAGGAGCGAAGCGGCTAGCTTTGGATGCTTGATTTGGTCGGCTCTTTCAAAATAATTCCGAACAGCCCCTTGTCATTAAAGCGTCTGAGATCGGGTTGGAGCGGCTCGGCCTCGCAAATCATGGACTCATGATCTGAAAAGCTCTGCGTAAAGTTTAGGAAAGCCCGGTTGGCGTCAATGTCGTCGACCACGATCGCGCCGCCCGGCCGCAAGATTGTCCAAGCGCGCTCCATTTCGAAGCGAACGTTCCGTTCGCTATGCAGACTGTCATGAATGAAAAGATCAATCTGACCTAATTGAGAAAGGACAGGCGGAAGCCGTCGCCTACTTGAGCCCTTGATAAGGGTCCATCGATGCGAATGCCGGTCGCCAACCGCCATGCCGATTTGGTCATGCAGCGCTTCTTCCAATGGCGGTAGGTCAATGCTCCAGAGATGGCCGTCCCCATTTCTCTCAAGCGCTTCAAGAATGAAACGCGACGTAAGGCCATGAGCAACGCCGGTCTCGACGACATTGCGCGGGCGTAGATGACGAGTCAGACACCAAATCGCTCGCACTAGCCCAGCATCGCCGTCGTTCCAGGTCTTGAAGCTCTCCGGACCGACCCGAATCCCCTTGGCTTGCAGTTCTCCTATCACTTCGGGCCACAAGGCCCAAAACTCTGAAGTCGCCTGGCACGGCCAAGGGACGCCAAGCAGATTATGTAGCCGCTGTTCCCAACCCGCCTTGGCCTCGTATAGGTCGGGAGGTATTTGCGCCTCGCGCCGCGCCGCATGTATATCGCGAAGCACCGTCCAGGCTTCAACTGGATCAGCTGTGACAGCAGCTAGGGTGTGCATTGGATGCTTCAAAAAATGCCGCAGGCCTGCCCCGAACATTGTTCACACTCCTGTCAAGAGCATAATTGCGACTGAATCTAAAACCGTCTGATAAAAGGAAATTGACGTGTTGGCCTTCGCGGTTTGAACGGGCTTCAGAAGGACATGACGGCGGCCGCGCCATGCGATCGCCGGTTAGCGCATGTCGACGCCTCAACCGCGCAATTATTGCTTTTCCAGAGTGCGCCTGTCAATGTCGCGACGAGAGATAGAGCCGGTTCAGCCGTCAGTATGGCTGCGGCCCACATGTTGCCAAGAGGCGCTATCGTGATGAGTTCGAGCAGCGACCGGGATGATTGTTGTTAATTGTGTTAAGAGCAATGAATGTATTTGTTCATCTCGTGGTTGGCTATAACAGATCTAAGGGAGATGGCGGTCGCATCCGCGTCACATAGCCAGCTTCGATTATTTTCACAAAGGCGCCAAAGAAGAGCTGGCGCGGGCGTCATCAGCGGGCGGTCGAAGCCTCTAGCAACAGGACCCAGTCTCCGTCTCCCGCGCCGTTTTTTCCTGGGGGCGTGAACTCTCTGTCGCCGGTGTTTGCGAGGGGCGCGTCACTGGCGTCGACATAAGTTCCGTTCGTCGGATCATACCAGCGAGCTGTCGTTGGTCCAGCGAGTTTGGATATATCAACCGTGATTGTGCGGATCGAAGGCATGTAGGCCATCGCCAGGGCTCCGTCGGACGTTCGGGCGGCTGTCAGGTAAGAGTTCGTCGGTATGGAGCCGAAGCCGGACAATTTTCGGAAGCGTGTGAAAACTCTCTCGGCCAGACCTGAATGCTTCCCGAGATAAGCGGCGACGCTCCCAACAAGACCTGAAGACCGATCATAACCCGCAGTCACTAGGCTATGGGTCTGGTCGGGGATGAGATCGTACCATTTTCGCGAAGCGAAAAGATTTCTCATGCAACCGAGCTGGATCGCGCCAGGCGTATCCAGATTGCCTTCCCATCCCTTCTCGAGTCGCCACGTGTAGGCGCTCCCGTAGACCTGTCCGGTTGCGCCGCTGAGCATCGTCCAATATTCCTGTCGGCGCAAATTCGGCGTCGAACCTCCCTCGGCTCCGTGCTCGAACTCGTAGTAAGCCTCCACCATGAAGACCGGCTTGAAATCAGGGCGATTATATTCGGTGAGGACCTGTGCGTATGTCGGAAAATAAGTATATGCCGCGTCGAGCTTGATCAAAGGCGCCCATGACGGGTCATCTAATGATCCGCTCGTCAGGTAATTGAGTTCTATTGTATGAATATGATTTGCATCCACGCTCTTGATGCCGCGCGCGACGGCTTGCGCCAATGCATCGTCGGCCACATCTTGCCACGACTGAAAATCATTGCCATGCATCCAAATAATATTCGGAAAATTCTTGTACCGGTTTCCTAGATATTGCCCATATGCGAACGCCTTGGCGACGCCATTTGCTCGCAGCATGTCCATCCAGCTGCTGGTTTCGATCGGGTCCAGGAGGGCAAGCATGCCATGTGCGGCCGCAATGTTGATCATATTATCGGCGCGCTCGAAATAGGCCGGGTTCGGAGTTGAGAGATCGCCGGCGACTGTGAAGGGTGCGAGGCCGTCGATTGTTGTGGCGTCCTTATTACAGCCATCGGAGTAATTGCAGAGGAGGTTGATCCAGAGAGTGTTGACGCCATATTTTTGGCGGTTGGCCATATATCTCGCCGCCTCCACAGGGGACAAATTGGCGATCAAGGTTTGCGGAGCGTCGCCAACCATCAGGAACGGCGCATTGTTTTGATCGACGAGGTAGCGATTGTTGGCGCTTGCCTTGAGAGGATATGCGGGGCTTGCGGTGCGCACGGCGGTGCCATGATTTGCCGGATCATTCTGCGCCGAGATGTTTGGAGAGAGCCTTGGCGCTTCGCCCGGCGAAATTTGTGCATAAACTTCGCTCGCGGCCACCAAAACACAGGCGATGCACGTATATCTCAGAAATCGTAGAATCATTTGAGCGACCAGAGTTGTAAGGCGCGCCTGGGGCGCTCGCGCGGCCGCCCGGCTGCAACCACCACAATCCTGCGCCGCCGCCGCCGACTTGGCGAAAGACCGCGATTCGGAATATCGGTTATGTGGCCCCGCCGCGCCCATGTCGCGTTTCTGTTCTTATAACGCCGCCATGAAATAATGCCGACGTAAACTAACGCCCTGCGGAGCGTCTATTTCTCTGGCTTGTTGCTGCTCGGGCTTAATCGCTTAGCCAACCGGCGTCTGATTCCAGTGAAGCGCTTCTGCGATAACTCTTGGAACGCTAGTAAGGGCGTAGCGCGTTTGGAAGAAGTAATCCAACGGAGGGATGATGGCTGTGCGCGGAGAAAAGCTAAAGGCTACGTTGAAGAGGTTGGCGCTTGCCTTGAACTGACCGCGCGCCAGGTGAGCTGCGCCGGACCAATAGGCGCGGACTCCAAGACTTCGATGCACGAGTCGGCGCAGCTTCGACGCGTGCGGGATCGAACTTCCCTCGTGGGAGAAGAAACTTTCGAAAGCTTCGTCAACCATCCTCAGCCGCTTGCTAACGTCAAGATCATTTGAAATATTCATTTCATGATGGCGCCGAAAGGCTTGTATCGCTCGCGTCTCCGCGACGCTCCCGAGGTTCGCAATCCGAAGCATCATTTCATAGTCTACAGCGTATTGGACGCTAGCCCGAAAATGTCCGGCCTTCTTCTGGGCTGAGGTTCGCACGACGATGAAGTTCGCCGACTTAGTCCGCATCGGGTCGCGACAGCTATCTTCGATAAATTGCCTGCCCGTTGATATTCGCCAGGGCGCAGCCTGCTGCGGTTCTGGAGCCCGGAAGGTCGGGCCATCATTGTTGAAAGGCACAACGCCGCCAAAAGCTAGGGCGACCTCGGGATTTTTTTCCATGACCGATATAGAGCGGGCCAGCGCGCCTTGCGCGAGATAATCGTCTGAGCACAAAAGCATGAAATATTTAGATGAGGCCCAGTCGATCGCCTCGTTAAATGAATGCTGGTAACCGAGATTAGTGGGGTGTACGAGAACCTGAATTCGGCTGTCTTTGGACGCAAGCTGGCGAGCAGTTTCTACGCTATCGTCTGTCGATGCATTATCGATAATTAATACGCGAAGGTCTTGCACATCTTGAGATAAGACGCTTGACACGCATTTCCGCAAATAGCGCCCATATTGATAATTAGGAATCGCAACATCAATGCTTGGCATGTAACGCTCCCAAATTCGATCTTAAATAAATACCTAAGTCAATGCAGCGCGTGACGACGTAGAGGTTGGCAAGCGCGACCTTCTTTATATATGTCGCCAACACTCCGCCTAGAGATGCTCAGTGCTCTTCAATTAATGGTCAGACCCTTCGCACGATCGGAGTCGATCGTCCTTCTCGCAATTCGTAGCGGACATAGCAGTTCAATAGATCGCGCCGAAATCCATCATCCGGCTTCAGAACCGTCAGGATTTTTGGCGTCGCTCACCCGCTCGAGCCAGACCTCGCGCCACCAGGCAAAAATCGCCCTTGGGCAGCCGATTCGCTTGTCGCTGAAACGTGATTGACAGGTAACCCCTTCCAGAATGACTGCGGGCGTCTTTAGTTTTTTAAGGATGCCGCTCCTTTCGTCAATGAACTTTTCCACGCGGGACCGAACGCGATATGTGCGGCCGCAGTAGGGAACCAATTCCTCTCCCCAATTAAGTCCAAGGTTTGATAATTTTTGATCCACAGTCGCCAAAATTTGCTCATAAGATTTTACACGAACCACGTCTCCGGGCTGAAGATCGAGCGATGCAACTGGAAAGGGCTGATCGGGGGGTAAAGTCCCTTTTCGTCGTGGGTAGGGCGTTCCGCCCCGGAGCGTCTGAAATCGGTCGTAAAGCCAACGCGCGGGGCGCCCCCATCGGTCGTTGCGCGCTAATATCGTAAATCCGAAAAATAGAAAGGAATTAAATATTTGAGCTAGAGGGGCGTTGCCCGACCTGTAATCCTCAATATACTGCCTAGGATCCCACCACTTCAAGGGCGCCGTATAATTAAGCAATTGCGTCGCCTGGCATGTAAATTTTATTTTCTCGCCATCTTGCCCGTTCTTCTCATGGGTTCCCTTCCAGACATCATCCACTGTGCAGCCAAAGTCTCGAGGCTTTTCGCTGCTTGCGCCTGGATCATGTGAGACATCGGCGCTCGCGTCGCGGCCGACCGGCTTTAGCCACGCTTCCTTCCAGAAGATCAGGCACTCCGCTTGACAGCCGCCATAGGCCTGCCCGTCGCAGCGATGCTCCAAATGAACGGCGTCCGGCATCCGCCGCCCGACATAAACGCCGCTCACCGTATCGCAAGTTTTGTGAGCCCGCTTATAAACCTGGAACTTTTGACCGCAATATTGAAACATCTGTGGCATGAACGGCAGTTCATCAAGCGTGCCATTCCGGTCAAGCGTCGCCAATATCTCCTCTTTGCTCCGAACTTCAATCCAATCGCCTACCTGAGGCTTCATGATAATTTCCTTAAACCCGATATCATTAATAGATGAAAATATGGTAGTAACATTATCATGTTTACAAGTGGCGCGGCAAGATGCTCTTTGCAGGATACTTCTACGCGCCAGTTTATTGAGGGGTTTTTCAACACGTGAGCCAGCAGCCAACTGTTCCAAGGACCAGCAGCGCCGCCGACGAGGCGTTGCCGCGAAAGGATCGTGACCGTCGCTGCGACATCTTGCAGGGAATGACGGTCGGCGTGGCGCTGGAGCGCTCAAATCGAATTAACGGGTGAATTCATGAATGCGAGAGCGCTAGCCTTTGACGCTGGGAGCGCGGCGATCGGGTTTCCACGGTTGCGGAGATTGGGATGAAGGACCTGAAGCAGAAGACGATCCGCGGCGGCTTCGCTAAGCTCATAGGCCAAGCGTTAAATTTCACCGTCGGCGCCGCATATATAATGGCCGTGGCGCGCCTTCTCGACCCGGAGGATTTCGGATTGGTCGCGATGGTCACCGCCGTCACCGGCGTCTACGACCTGTTCAGCACCGGGGGGTTGTCGTCGGCCGCGGTTCAACAAGCCACGGTTACGGAGGAACAGATATCCACCTTGTTCTGGATCAACATGCTGATCGGCGTCTTGCTCGCGTTCCTCTGTTTGTTGACCGCGCCGGTTCTTGCTTATTTTTATCATGAACCTCGTCTCTTTTGGGTGACGATAGTGCTCGCAGCGGGATTTATTTTCACCGCGGCCGGCGCGCAGCATGTCGCCATCCTTCATCGGCAATTGCGCTATGTGGCTCAGGTGGCGATTGAGGCGATGACTCTCGTCGCCACCACCGGCGCCATTCTCGGCATGGCCGCCGCAGGACTTGGCTATTGGGCCCTCGTTCTAGGGACCATTTTTGGGCCGGCGGTCAACACCGCCGCTATGTGGGCGGTCGTTAGATGGGCGCCGGGGATGCCGCGCCGCAATGTCGGCGTCCGCGCGATGCTGCATTTTGGCGGAACCGTTACGCTGAACAACCTGCTCCTTTACGTCGCCTATAATTTTGAGAAGGTTCTCCTTGGACGGTTCTGGGGCGCGGATGCGCTCGGGCTTTATGGAAGAGCTAAGCAACTCATAAACATTCCGACGACCCAGCTTAATTCGGCGGTTGGAGTCGTTGCGTTTTCAGCCTTGTCGCGGCTTCAGAACGATCCCATCCAGTTCAGGAATTACTTCCTCAAAGGGTGCTCGCTTGTGATCGCCATGACGGCCCCGATCACGCTTTTCTCGGCCGCCTTCGCCGACGACATCACTCTCGTCGTTCTTGGCCCAAAATGGATGGAAGCGGCCGTTATTTTTCGCCTGCTCACCCCCACTGTTCTGATATTCGGCATCATCAATCCCACCTCATGGCTTCTCTTGTCCATGGGCCTCCAAAAACGGAGCTTGGCGATCGCGCTCGTCGTCACGCCATTGTGCATCGCGGCCTATATCATCGGATTGCCCTATGGCCCGAGCGGCGTCGCTCTCGCCTTTTCGGTGGCCATGACACTTTGGTTGGCTCCCCATATTCTTTGGTGCCTTAAAGGAACGATGGTCTCGCCGTGGGGCTTCGTCGTCGCGATGTGGCCGCCGATATGCTCCGCCGCCGTGGCGGCCGCTCTCGCCTTTGCGGCGCAATTCTACTTCGCCCAATGGCAGTCGCCTTTCTCGAGGCTCCTATTTGGAGCCATTGTGATGGGCGTGGTCTATGCGGGCATGCTTCTTTTCGTCATGGGGCAGAAATCTTTTTATCTCGGCCTGCTGGGACAGTTGAGGAGTTCCTCACGATAGCCATCAGGATTTGAGGCCGGCCTGAGGCGAACATCCGCGACCTCGACGGCGCGCGGCGAATGCAGGGCGACGGGACGACGGAGGCTATGTCTTTTAATGAGCCCTTTCCCTGCGCTCGCTGAATTTACGGATGCGATAGCGCTAGCCTTCAGCCTGTAGAGCGACGATCGGGTTTCCACGATTGCGGAGATTGGGATGGAGGACCTGAAGCGGAAAACGATCCGCGGCGGCTTCGCTAAGCTTATAGGGCAAGCGATAAATTTCACAGTTCGCTTCGTATTTTTGATGGTCGTCGCGCGCCTGCTGGATCCCGCGGATTTCGGATTGGTCGCGATGGTCACCGCCGTCACCGGCGTCTACGACCTGTTCAGCACAGGGGGACTCTCGTCGGCCGCGGTTCAGCAAGCCACGGTCACCGAGGAGCAGATATCGACCTTGTTCTGGATCAACATGCTGATCGGCGTCTTGCTTGCGTTCCTTTGCTTGTTGAGCGCGCCGCTTCTCGCTTATTTTTATCATGAGCCTCGTCTCTTCTGGGTGACGATAGTGCTCGCAGCGGGATTTATCTTCACCGCGGCCGGGGCGCAGCATGTCGCCATCCTTCAGCGACACCTGCGCTATGTGGCTCAGACCGCGATTGAAGCGCTGACTGTCGTCGTCAGCGCCGCCGTCGCCATCGTCCTGGCTGTTGCCGGTTTTGGCTATTGGGCGCTCGTGATGTCCGCGGTTGTTGGGCCGGTGGTCAACACCACCGCTCTATGGGCGGTCGTGAGATGGACGCCGGGAATGCCGCGCCGTAATGTCGGCGTCCGGGCGATGCTGCATTTCGGAGGAACGGTTACGCTGAACAACCTAGTGGTATACATCGCCTACAACTCAGAGAAGGTTCTCCTTGGACGGTTCTGGGGCGCGGATGCGCTTGGGCTTTATGGGAGAGCGAACCAGCTCATAAACATTCCGACGACCCAGCTTAATTCGGCAATCGGGGGCGTTGCGTTTTCAGCCTTGTCGCGGCTCCAGAACGATCCCATCCAGTTCAAAAACTACTTCCTGAAAGGATACTCGCTCGTGATCGCCATGACGGCCCCGATCACGCTTTTCTCGGCGGCGTTCGCGGACGATATCATTCTCGTCGTTCTTGGCCCAAAATGGACCGAAACGGCCATTATTTTTCGTCTGCTCACCCCCACCGTTCTGATATTCGGCATCATCAATCCCACCGCATGGCTCCTCTTATCCATGGGCCTCCAGAGACGAAGCTTGGCGGTCGCGCTGGTCATCGCGCCCTTATGCGTCACGGCCTATATTATCGGATTGCCCTATGGCCCGAGCGGCGTCGCTCTCGCCTATTCGACGGCCATGACCCTTTGGTTGGCGCCCCATATTCTTTGGTGCCTTAAGGGGACGATGGTCTCGCCGCGAGAATTCCTGCTGGCGATGTGGCCGCCGATCGCCTCCGCCGCCGTGGCGGCCGCTTTCGCCTTCGCGGCGCAATTCTACTTCGCCCAATGGCAGTCGTCATTGTCGAGGCTTCTATTTGGAGCCTTTGTGATGGCCGTGGCCTATGCGGGCATGCTTCTGTTCGTCATGGGACGGAAATCTTTTTATCTTGGCCTGCTGGGGCAATTGAGAAAGCCCTCGTAGCAGGCAGGCGCCGACCGCGTCAGCAGCAATGTCCTCCGGCGGCGGATTCCAGATCAGGCTATAGACGAAGCTTGCGTAGCGTGAACGCCTCCGCATAGCCTTCGGGAGCCCGGCATTCAATGCCGCGCAAACGCGCGAGGCCGCGGAACGTCTCGGCGTCAAACCAGTCCTTGGATCGCTGCGTTCCGAAATGGGCGATGAGAAGCTCGATCTTGCGCTCCATCACTTTGGCCTCGAGCGGAATGTAGCCGTTAGGCTGTCCCAGATCGCCGTCCCACTTGGGCACCTCATATTCGAGAATGAGGTGATCGCGAAAAGCGTTCCAGGTGAGCTGGCAGACCTCGCGATGATCTTGATGGGCGTCATCCTTGCGATGGGTGAGGATGATATCGGGATTGACCCTGGATTTGAGGCCGGCGAACCATTCTTTCAACTCGCCCCCCTGATAGGGGAAAAAACTGTCTCTAAAACCCGCGAGCTCGACCTTGGCGCCCGCCGCTCCCGTCAGGAACGCCGCGGCCGACGCCGTAGCCTCGGAGCTGCGCTCGCCGATGGCGCTCAGCACGCACCAATGCGCCTCCAGCCTGACGCCGGATTCGATCCAGTGAAGGATGGCGCCTCCCGCGCCGATTTCAATATCGTCGGAATGCGCGCCGAGACAGAGCACGGAAAGGCGCTCCCCCGGTCGCGCCAGATCAAGAGGCCGCATTTCGCTAACTAGCGTTTCTTTTTCACGAGGCCGGCCTCGCCGAGGCGCCAGGGCATATTGCCCTGCTCCACCATATCTTCCAGCACTTGCCGGTCCCTCAGGGTGTCCATGGAGCGCCAGAAACCTTCATGCTTGTAGGCCATGAGCTGGTTCGCGTCGGCCAGGCGCTGGAAGGGCTCGACGACAAGCTCCTCGCCGTCCCGCATATATTCGAAAACCTGCGGCCGCAGCAGAAAATAGCCGCCATTGATCCAGAAATCGGCGCGCTCCCAGGTCCGCATCCCGCGCACCGACCCCTCGCTATCCATGTCGACCAGATGATAGGTCAGCGGCGGACGGATGGCCAGAAAACAGGCCAGCTTGCCGCTCTTCTTGAAGCGGTCCAGCATGTCGTTGAGATCGACGTCGCACAGGCCATCGCTGTAGTTGGCGAGGAAAATCTCCTCGTCCTTTACATGATCGCGCACCGCCCACAGCCGCTCGCCGATATTGCGCCAGGTCCCGGTGTCGATGAGCGAGACGCACCAGTCCTTCTCGGTCTGGCCGAGCAGCTCCACCTTCGATCCATACCCTGAAACGACGCAATCGGTAAAAGACTGAGGCCGGTAGCTCAGGAAGAAATCCTTGACGACATTGGCCTTGTAGCCAAGACAGAGCACGAAATCGGTGTGGCCGAAGTGGCTGTAATACTGCATGACGTGCCACAATATGGGCTGATGCCCTACCGGGATCATCGGCTTCGGAATCGTCTCCGAATATTCGCGAATCCTTGTGCCTAACCCGCCGCAGAACAGCACGACTTTCATGATTGCAGCTCCTTGGGGTCGATGACTTCAACTTCCGGGATAGGCGCGACGAACTTGCCGCCCCAGTTGCCTATGTGGCGCATCTGCCGCATGATTTCCTGGCGCAAGTTCCAGGGCAGAATGAGGACGTAATCGGGCTTGGCGGCGTGGATTGCGCCGACGTCATGAATCGGGATGTGCATGCCGGGCGTGAACCGGCCGTGCTTGTAAGGGTTGCGGTCGACGGTGAAGTCCAGGAAATCGACGCCGACGCCGCAATAATTCAGGAGCGTATTGCCCTTGCCCGGCGCGCCGTAACCGCAGATGGACTTCCCCTCGTCCTTGGCCTTGATCAAGAACGCCAGCAGCTTGCGCTTCGTGCGGCGGACCTGGTCGGCGAAGGAGGCGTAGGTCGCAATATCGAGGAAACCCAGATCGCGCTCGCGGGCGAGCATGTCGGCGACCGCTTTCGCGGGCTGACGCGCGGAAGCTTGATGCGCGAGATAAACGCGAATCGAGCCGCCATGGGTGGCGAGCTCCTCCACATCGATCAGCTTCAAACCGTGCCTTGCCGCCATCTTTTCGATGGTCACGAGCGAAAAATAGGAAAAATGCTCGTGGTAGATCGTGTCGAACTGATTGCCTTCGATGAGCCGCTGCAGATGCGGGAACTCCAGCGTAATGACGCCCTCGGGTTTCAAGAGGCGCCGCATTCCGCCGACGAAATCGTTGAGGTCTGGGACCTGGGCGAGCACATTGTTGCCGAGGATGAGATCAGCCTTGAGGCCTTCCGCGACAAGCCTCTCCGCCAGCGCCACGCCGAAGAAATCGACGCGTGTCGGAACGCCTTTGTCGACCGCGACCTTGGCCACATTCGCGGCCGGCTCGACGCCGAGCACAGGCACGCCCAGAGGCAGGAAATGTTGCAGCAAATATCCGTCATTGCTGGCCAGCTCGACGACGAGACTATCAGCGCCCAAGCCGAGCCGCTGCTTGATCATTTCGCAATACGCCTTGGCGTGAGCGACCCAGGAGGTCGAGTAGGAGGAAAAATAGGCGTATTCTGTGAAAATATGCTCCGGGCTGACATATTCCCTGAGCTGCACCAGGAAGCAATTGCCGCAAACCAGCACATGGAGCGGAAAGAACGGCTCCATCGCATCCAACTGGTCGGCCGCGAGGAAGCTTTCACAGAGAGGAGACATGCCGAGGTTAACGAATGTATGGTCCAGCCTATCGCCGCAGAGGCGGCACCGGTGCGCCTTCTCGTGTTGCAAGTCCTTCTCGTGTTGCAAGTCCGGCGTCTTGGCGGAGGCGGGCGCATTCATGGTAGTCACCGTGCAAGATTTGAACGTAAACGCCACAGCTCTTTTATCACGCTGGCGTCAATCAAAGCATAAAATTATCACGACGATTTAATCGTCTGTGCGATTTTACACCTACCGGCTCCCCTCCTTGGGAAATGGAGCCGGCGTTGATCCGATCCAGCAACCTCTTGCAACATGAGGTTGCAACCGGGGGCATTCCATGCGTTTTCTTGAAACCGATTTGTACGGCGCGCGGCTGATTGATCTCGAGCCCGTCCGCGACGCCCGAGGGTTTTTTTCGAGAACATTTTGCGTTAAGGAGTTCGCCGCGCATGGCCTGGAGACGAGTTTCGTTCAGCATAGCCTCTCCTATTCCGCGGCGCGGGGAACCTTGCGCGGGATGCATTTCCAGACGCCGCCCCATGCCGAGGTGAAAGTCGTGGATTGCGTCAAGGGAGCGATCTTTGACGTGATCATCGACATACGTCCGCAATCGCCCACTTTCCGGCAATGGCGAGGATTCGAGCTCACCGCCGAAAATCGCCGCCAGCTCTATATTCCCGCGGGCTTCGCTCACGGCTTTGAAACCCTTTCCGACGACGCCGAAGTGCGTTACCTCATCTCTGCGTTTTACGAGCCCTCGGCGGCGAGCGGCCTGCGGTATGACGACCCGGCTTTCGCCATCTCCTGGCCTTTGCCGATCGCCGTCATTTCCGACAAGGATCGGGTTTGGCCTTACTTTGCCGAGACATTTCAACAAGGCTCGGCCGACGCCTGAACGCCGTCCGCGCCAGCTGGAATCAGAAGCCCCTTTTCCTCGAGCAGGCGCGCCGCCCCCTCGATCACCGCGAAAGGCATGTCGGCGCGCTCGGCGACATCGAGCAGGGAGTGCGCGCCATCCGATAGGTTCAACGCCCATAAAAGCGCCATGCTTTTCCTTGGCGCGTCCTTGTCGCCGCCGATGGCGGCATAAAGGCCACGTCGCCCGAGCTGCGGCTCGCATTTTGGCTGCGTATTCAAGAGACGTCGATCATTCTCGATAATGTCGATCGCCGCGCAGATCGTCCGATAGGAGGAGGCGAGATGCTCCGGGCTGATGAAGTCGAGATTGTCGCCGGACGTATGATATTCGGGGAACGTTCCAAACTGGCTGCGCTGAAACAATCCCACCGGCAGATCGAACCCCGGCGAGCAAAACTGCCGCTCGTCATAGCCATAGGGTGAAAATTCAAGAATGGCGCCGCCCGTCCAATATTGCCTCAGCACATGCGCCATGGCGCGGTCGATCATGGCGTCGCCGCGCCGGCTTTTCTTGTAGGTCGGTCCGCCGCCGTCTCCTAAGCACGAAACAACCAGCCCGTGGCGGATGCGGCTCGCTCGATCCTCATTGCGCGCCAGCCAGGCGATGGCGCCGATAGTGCCGGGAGCAAACAGAAACCGATAGCTGAACTTCGTCTTCACGCTGGAGAGGTGCTTGGCGAGATGCGTGAGCAGGGCGAGCCCCGCGCAATTGTCGTTGGCGAGCGAAGGGTGGCAGATATGCGCGGATAAAAGGAACTCGTCTTCAAGATCGCCTTGATGCAAATATTCGCCATAGGTCAGATGCCCCTCGGCAAGCGTCGCGTCGATCGCCACCTCATAGACGCCATCCTTCAAAGCCTCCAATTGGCGATGCGCCATGCAGAAGCCCCAGCGCTCGGCATAATAGGAGGTCCGGTAAGGAATGAGGTCCGGCTGATCGGGAAGCGTGAAAATATGCCGCTTGAGCTCCGAGAGCGGCAGCTTGTCATGCACTGGCGTGCTGTAATTCAACACATGCAGATTCGACTGGCGAAAATCGACGACGCGTTCCCCCTGCTCATTTTTGATGAAGGCGTCGCTTATGTTCCACTCGGGCGGAATGGACCAGTCAAATACGCGCGCGCCCGTCAGCGTTTCTTGCACGCCGATCTCGATGTGGCGCGCAAGAATCCTTAGCGTCTCGCGCACGCCGTTTCCGGTGATGCTCCGGCAGATCGGATAAATTTCAGCGGCGAGGGCGAAGATGTCCTCGCCTATGGCGCCGTCGTCGAGCCGACTCGCCCATGAACTTTCGAGGCGCATCGCCATCCTCCGCGCGGAGAGCTTGTCGATCAGGCCGACACATGCGCGTGACGCAGCTCCTTGCTCAGAACGCCATCGGCGATCAGCATCTTGATATGAGCGATGCGCTGATAGCGCGGTCCCTCGAATTCCTCGAGGGTGAGGTTAGAGCCGCGATAAGCGGCGTAGACCTGCTCGGCGCCGCGCCGCACGTCCCATTGCGGCTTGAATTCGGGGAGCGCGCGGGCGATCTTGTCGAAATTGACCCGATATGAACGCTTATCCGGGCCGCCGTCCGGCGCGATCTCGACGCGGGCGTTCGGGACCACCTCCGCCACGACCGCGGCAATGTCGCGGATCTGATAATTATGGTCGGTCCGCCCGACATTGAACGCCTGCTTGAACACGTTCTCCACGGGCGCCTGCAAGGTGGCGATAAACGCGCGGGAAATGTCCTCGATATGGACGATCGGACGCCATGGGGTGCCGTCGGACTTCAGGTAGATCAGTCCCTTGGTCACGGCCCAGGCCACCAGATTGTTGAGCACGATGTCGAACCTCATGCGCGGCGACAGGCCATAGGCGGTCGCCGGCCGCAGAAAGACGGGGCAGAAGTTCTCGTCGGCCAAGGGGGCCACGTCGCGCTCGGTCCAGACTTTCGACTGTCCATAGGCGGTGACCGGATTGAGCGCGCCGGTCTCGTCGATCATCTCCTCGCCCGCCAGGCCATAATTGCTGCATGAAGAGGCGAACAGGAAGCGCTTCACGCCGGCGTTTTTCGCCAGTTCGGCGATGCGCACGCTGGCCCGGTGATTGATCTCATAGGTCAGCTCGCTGTTGAGATCGCCGAGCGGATCGTTGGAAAGCGCGGCAAGGTGGATGACGGCGTCCTGCCCGGCGAAATCGCCTGCGGTCGCGTCGCGCACATCCTTGGCGATGGCGGGAACATCCGAGATCACGCCGCCCGCGTCATAGGTGCAGCGCCGGTAGAGATCGCTGTCATATCCGGTGACGTCATGGCCGGCGGCGCGCAACATGGGCGTCATGACCGTGCCGATATAACCCAAATGACCCGTAACGAGGACCTTCATGCGCCTAATTCCTTGTTTTTAAATATTTTATTCCAACGAATGGATTGTCGAGGCGACGGCCTTGCGCGGAGTTCAAGCCGCGTTAAGAAATTTATTCTGCATAATCTTGGACGGTAGCCACGCTTGAGAGTTTGGGGAAAGTCAGGCGGCAAGGACGGCAGCTTAGAACATTTTCAAGCGAAGCGGATCCCGATTGCAGGAAGAAAATACAATAAAACAAAGACCTAGAGCATTTTTCGATTCTATGAAATCGAAAAATGCTAGATGCGTTTTCGTCCGTCAAATCATTAGTCCTCCAGGCACAAATAGGTCTCCAGGAGCTGACGAAGGATTTCCTCGTCAACTGCGCCGCTGCGGAAGCATTCCAGATTTTGGACCGCCGCCTCAAGACCCAAATAGCAGCTCCTCCGAAAGCTCGACATATCTCCTTGCGTAAGACTGCGAGCTCAGGCCCTCGGAACCCATCCGATTCTGAGCGCGCTTCACCGACGCCCATCTGCGCTCGTCATTCTCGCCGATTTCACGAATGGCGCGCCGAATCGCCTCGACGTCTTGGGCGCGGACATATTTAACCTCTTCCGGCGAAAAATAGGCCGGGAGGCCGCCGACCTCGCTGCAAATGACCGGGACTCCCCGAAGTGTAGCCTCCTGGAGGACTGTGATGCCCGAGGCATGCAAGTTCGGCTTGAGCGCCACAATCAGCGCATCGGCCCATTCATAGAGCTGCAACAGCTCGTTGTTCGATTTCAGCTTGGCGATGCTGACATTCTTGGCGCCTGAGATGAGTTGCGGGCTGACCTTCTGCGACGCGATGCGAAGCTCGCAACGTTCCAAATTCTTGACGGCGTCAATCAATGTCGCCCAATCCCTGTGCTCGTCATTGCCCAAGGAGATCGAGGCTGTATCTTGGAAAGCCGCGTCGTTTCGGCGTTGACGCAAGAATTGTTTCTTCCAGAGACGTGCGGCCGTGATCTATGTGGATAAAGGCCAATCCTTTTGTGTAGGATTACCGAGAGCGGCGCGCGTGACATGATATCGAAGGAAAGACGGCGCGGGATTGCAATCGCATGCGTCGTTTCGGCGCGCCTATTGGTTGCGGTCGGTTCAGGCGTCGGGGTTCCGGCGATCGCCGCATCGGAGCGAACCGTCGTCGCCGCAAACAGTGGAGCGTCGATCGGGGCCGACAAAGACTGGGCGCAGCCGGCTGGCGATTACGCCAACACGCGCTATTCTACGCTCGCGCGGATCAATTCCGGAAACGTCAAGGGTCTTGCGCCCGCATGGACCTTCTCGACCGGCGTTCTGCGTGGCCATGAGGGCGCGCCGCTTGTTGTTGGCGACGTCATGTATGTGCATACGCCTTTTCCCAACATCGTCTATGCGCTGGATCTCGATCATGACGGCGGAATGATTTGGAAATACGAGCCTAAGCAAGATCCGAACGTCATTCCAATGATGTGCTGCGATGTCGTCAATCGCGGCGTCGCCTATGGCGACGGCAAGGTCTTTCTCTATCAGGCCGACGCCACCCTCGTGGCGCTCGACGCGAAGACCGGCGCGCCGGTCTGGTCGGTCAAGAATGGCGATCCTTTGAAGGGCGCGACAGGGGCCTCGGCGCCGCTTGTCGTCAAGGACAAGGTGCTTGTCGGCGTATCCGGCGGCGAATTCGGCGTGCGCGGCTATCTTACCGCTTATAACATCAAGGACGGCAAGCTGGTTTGGCGCGGCTATTCCTTGGGTCCCGACCAAGAGACGCTTGTCGACCCGATCAGAACCACGGAGCTTGGCAAGCCGGTCGGCAAGGACTCAAGCCTCGCCAGCTGGCAAGGCGATCAGTGGAAGATCGGCGGCGGCGCGCCTTGGGGCTGGATTTCCTATGATCCAGAGTTGAACCTCATCTATTACGGGTCAGGCAATCCTTCAACTTGGAATCCAAAGCAGCGCCCGGGCGACAACAAATGGTCGATGACGATTTGGGCGCGCGATCCCGATACCGGCATGGCCAAATGGGTCTATCAAATGACCCCGCATGACGAGTGGGACTATGACGGCGTCAATGAGATGATCCTCGTCGATCAGATCATCGACGGCAACGCGCGCAAGACGCTCGTGCATTTCGATCGCAATGGCTTCGGCTATACGATCGATCGGCTCACCGGCGAATTGCTTGTCGCGGAGAAATTCGATCCGACCGTGAATTGGGCGACGGCGATCGACATGGACAAATCGTCCAAGGCTTATGGACGGCCTCTGGTTGACGGCAGGTATTCGACTGATCGCAATGGCGAGGAGGCGAACACAAGAGGCATCTGCCCGAGCACCGCCGGCGCCAAGAATGCGAATCCAGCTGCTTATTCGCCGCTGACGGATCTTTTCTATGTCCCTGTGACGCATATCTGCATGGATTATGAACCGTTTCGCGTCACTTATGCCGCGGGACAGCCCTATACGGGCGCCGACGCGTCTGTCTATCCGCCAAACGGAGAAACCGCCATGGGCGGATTCATCGCCTGGGATGCGAAACTGGGCAAGATCGTCTGGTCGAACAAGGAGCCTTTTGCCGTCGCGTCCGGCGCCTTGGCGACGGCCGGCGGCATTGTCTTCTATGGCACGCTCGAAGGCTATCTGAAGGCGGTGGACGCTAGGTCTGGCGAAGAACTCTACAAGTTCAAGACGCCCTCCGGCATCATCGGAAATGTCATGACCTATGAGCACAAGGGCAAGCAATATGTGGCGGTGTTGTCGGGCGTCGGCGGCTGGGCCGGCGTCGGCCTGACCGCCGGCCTCACCCATTCCCCCGAGGGCGCGAATTCCCCCGAAGTCTACGCCGCTCTATCGAAATATACGACGCTTGGCGGACAGCTCACGGTCTTCGCCTTGCCTTGACGATCAATGAACGCCAGCTGTCCTCCGTGTGAGAGGCGCGACGCCGCGCTTCACATCGCCGGTAGCATTTGCAGGCGCTGCTCGCCGGCGGCGTAAACCCATTCGCAGGACAAGACCGCTGGGAATAAGCCTTCTACGCGTCCCGCTCGCCAAATGCATGGAGCTGCATTCAGCTCCATGCAAGCAACAGGGACTAGAGTTCTCAACCATCCGAGGGAGAGTTCGATGCATGTAACGTCCCACAGGCCTTTTTTCCCGGCTTTGACGCCGTCATTGCCAGCGTCAAGCGCTCCTGCCGAATCGACGGAATTTAATGAGATGGCGGGGGTCGCCGAGGATCTTAAGGTAGGTAGAAAACGAAGAGGCTTCGTCCGGCGGCCTCCTCGCAGTTTCCGCGAGCGCGGGGATGAGAGCGCGGCTTCCGAAGACGCCGCAAATAGTTCCTCCAATATCGGAGCGTTGTCTCCTGCAGCCTTAGCTAGCTTTGATTTCACGCTGGTCGGGATGAAAAGCTTGGAATTGGAAAGCGCGTCGTTCAAAAATTCTAAGGACCTCTCGAATCAAAATGTTTCCATGAACGAGCCTTCTCTTGATGATTTGCTCACCCTGGTCTTGTCCGCCGGGTAGCGGTTCGCGCGTCGCCTTGCCCCAGATGAATGCCGCCCTCGAAGCTGCCGCAAGCATCGACCTAACCGGGCTTGGCGCCCTCGGAACGCTCGATGGGTGATCTGGTCTGTCGCGGCGGCATCCACGAGGACGATAATTCAAGAGCGCGCCGGGTTTCGATCGAGTGACATTGGATCAATATCGGCATCCTGCCCATCATTGAGGTCCTGAAGCGATCACCCGAACGATGGGCGAGTTGCGCGCCCATGGCTTCCAGGCAGTCTCTCACGCCGCGTTTGAAGACACGAGACCAATTCCTGCTGTGCATTCTTGAAAGGCGACATAATTCGTCTCGAGAGTCCCAGCAATTTCTTTCAGAGTATCCAGGTTCAGCCTACAGAGGGTGCGATTTTCCAACCCAATTGCGCAACACCAGACAGGCGCCGCCGGCTTTATGAAGCGCGGCGCATAGCTTGTTGGCGCCTGCCCGCGTATCGGAGCCGACGCGCGCCTGATAGAAAGTTTGCGTGCCGCGGTTGCGGAACTTGCTCTCGATAATGATCAGATCCTGATTTTCGAGAATTGCCCGATAGGTCTTTTCGATGGCTGCATAGGCGGCCAGCACGCGATCATGCAGGAATCCGGCGCTGAGCTGGACGCCCCACGGCCGCCCGGCGCTTTCACGCACGCGGCGCTCAAGCTCGCCGACGAATGGCGAGGGCTGTTCTCTCAACAGCGCCATCAGCTCTCTGCAAGACGTATGCTTCACAGGCGCCAGATCGCTATGATCGCGGTCGCCGGCGGCCCATTCGTCGGCGCTGCGCCCGGTGATCGCGATGACGTAATTGCGGGTCTCCGCCGGAAGCTCGCCTCTCCCCGCGATCCAGTTGCGCACCCGCTGCGGACCGGCGTTATAGGCCGCCGCCGCAAGCCCGAGATTGCCGAACTCGGCATGCAGTTCTTCGACGAATTCGGCCGATTTCGGCAAAGCCGCCACCGGATTGAACAGATCGAACAAGCCGCGTTCGCTCGCGGTGCCGGGCATGAATTGGGCGATTCCCTGCGCCCGCTGGCCATTGCGCGTCATCGCCCCAACGGCGTTCGGCTTGAACCGGCTTTCCTGCCAGATTAGTCGCGCGAAAAACTCGAAGGGGAGCCCATGCGCCTGCGCCGCCGATTCGACCAAGAGACAGATCGAGGCGGAGGTGGTTGTTTGCGCCGCTGGCTCAGCCTTTGTCCGATCGTGCGGCTGTTGGCCGCCATCGCGCGGGTCCGATCCGGGTTGCGCCGGCGCGTCCGGGTCGACGTTGCTTCGGTCAGCCGGATTGAGCTCCTGCGCCACCGCAGTTGAGGTTGCGCAGGCCAACCATAGGATGGCGAGCGCCAGCAGACGGATAGCGATGCGGCCGAGGCCCTCGCACATATCCCGTTCCATGCTGCGGAATAGGTTTGCGCCTTCGCGGTTCATGTGGACCCTGGCCAATCCATGAGATCATGCGAAGCTTTCCGAGTTTGAAGCAACGGGCGCCATTATTAATTTGAGGCTATGTTTGGTTCCCCGGGGCGTCTTATGCTCGCTCAGCCGGGAGCGTTGCAATTCCGGCGTTTGGCGGTTTCGGAAGCGCGATAGGGGCTGCAACTCCGAATTGCGGGCGCCAAATGACGCCTCGCCCCTAAACAATCCGCATCGACACGCCATATAGACCATTGACCCAGAACGTGATGGATTTGGCGGCATCGGAGGGATTTATGGGAAGCGGGCAATTTGCAATCTTGTCCTTGACCGAAGCCGCTGCGGCTCGGGCGAAGAGTCTCGTGGACGCCGCTGGCCGCCCGGTCGCCGGCATCAGGGTTGGGGTGAAGACGGGCGGTTGCGCCGGCATGGCCTACACCATGGAGCTGGCCGATGAGATTCAGCCCGTCGACGAAGTCGTCGAGGACCGGGGCGTGAAGATCGTCGTTGCGCCAAAGGATTTGATGTTCTTGCTCGGCGCCCAGATTGATTTCGAGGCGAGCAAATTCCAGGCGAGCTTCACATTTCACAATCCCAATCAAACGTCCGCTTGCGGCTGCGGGGAATCGGTCGCGATAACGCCCGCGCACCAGCCGCTTGAAAAGGCGCTCTAAGGCGCGGGGTGGGCGCGCCGTCGCTTTCAAAAATCAAAAAGAAGCGGCTTTTTCTCATTTCTCCGTGATCTTCAATTCGATCCGCCGGTTGCGCCTAAGGGCCTCGTCTCCCTCGCCCGCGTCCAGCGGCTGGAACTCTCCGAATCCTGCGGCGGCGACGCGCTGCGGAGAAACGCCTTTCGCGATCAGATATTGAACGACCGCGATCGCCCGCGCCGACGAGAGCGCCCAGTTCGATGCGAATGGCTTTGACTGAATAGGCTTCTTGTCGGTGTGGCCATCGACGCGCATCACCCAGGGAATATCCGGCGGTATCGCATGTTCGAGTTCGACGAGCGCGGCCGCGACTTTGTCGAGCTCGCCGCGCCCGGACGGATTGAGGCTCGCCTGCCCGGAGGCGAAAAGGATTTCCGATTGCAGGACGAAGCGATCGCCGACAATGCTGATCCCCGGCCGACCACCAAGAATCTGCTGCAGGCGGCCGAAGAAATCCGACCGATAGCGGGCGAGCTCCTGAACCTTCTGCGCCAGCGCCACATTGAGGCGCGAACCGAGGTCGGCGATCTTGGCCTGTGAGTCGCGGTCGCGATTTTCCGACGCGGCCAAGGCCTCTTCGAGCGCGCCAAGCTGGCGGCGCAAAGCCGCGATCTGCTGGTTCAGGATTTCGACTTGCGCCAGCGCGCTTGAAGAGACGTGCTTTTCAGCGGCGATCTGCTGTTCCGCGCCAGCTACCCGCGCTTCGGCGTCTGCGCCGCTGGCTTTCCCACGATCGATAAAGCCCTGCAATTGCGCCTTGTCTTTTTGCGCGGCGTCGAGCGTCGCTGTCAAGGCGGCGGCGCTTGCTTCGGCGTCCGCCTTGCCGGCCCGCTCGAGCGCGAGCAGCGAGGTCAATTCCTCGATCTGACGGTTGAGCCTCGTCAGCGCGCTATCCTTGCCGATCACTTCGCGCGAGAGGAAGAACTGCGCCAGCATGAAGACCGACAAAAGAAAGATCATGACCAGTAGCATGGTCGACAAGGCGTCGACGAAACCCGGCCAGTAATCGATCTGGCGGAGCCCCCGCCGGGACCGGGCGAAAGCCATCAATGGCGCTCCTTAATCAGCGGCGTCCGCATCGCTGCGCTCCTTCATTTCCGCCGCGAGGCTTTGGAGCACGGATTTGAGCTCGCGCTTCTGCTCCGCCTCGCTCTCCACCCAATTACGGAGCATCTGCTGTTCCGAGCGCATGTGCTGAACCAGCGCCTGGACGCCGTCGGCGAGATTCGCCACCGCGACCATCGTCGACCGGACATGGGTTTGATCGGCGCTGGCCGCGATTTTTTCGAGCGCGGCGCGAAGCTCAGGCGGCAGTCCGTCGAGCCCGGCCAGAGCATCGCTTGCGGAGGCCGCCACGGCCGCCGTCAAGCTGTCTTCGAGCTCGCCATAGAACCGATTTTGCGCCTGGCCGGCCTGGAGGTCGAGGAAACCCAGCACAAGAGAGCCGGCGAGGCCAAAAAGCGAGGAGGTGAAGGAAATGCTCATGCCGGCGATCGGGGCCGAAAGGCCATTCTTGAGATCGTCGAACATCACCGCGGCGTCGGCGCCGGTCTGCATTGATTTGATGACGCCGCCGATCGAGCCCACGGTCTCGAGCAGGCCCCAGAAAGTGCCGAGAAGGCCCAGGAAGATCAAAAGCCCGGTCAAGTAGCGGGCGGTGTCGCGCGCTTCGTCGAGACGGGCGCCGATCGAATCGAGCACGGCGCGCAGGCCTTGCGGCGAGACTCCGCGGGCGAAAGGATCGTCGCCGAAGAGCCGCGCCACGGGCGCGAGAAGCGCGGGAGGCTTTGCTCTCTTCGATTCACGGCGCAAAAGCGCGTTGGCCCAATTCACTTCGCGAAACAGGCGCGCGACTTGGCGTAATCCCAGGACGATCCCAATGCCGAGCATGAAGGCGATCGAGCCATTGAGGCCGGGATTGGCGAAAAAAGCCGTGACGATCTGGCGGTGGAGGATCAACGCCAAAAATCCGACAAGGATGAGAAACGCCAGCATCCGCACCAGATAGACGGTGGGCGCGGATAGCCGGCCGAGGTCGTCATTCGCCATTGGGGTTCGTCCGCTGCGCGTGAAAGGCCGCGCGAAGGGCCTTCCGCGATGATCATTGCGCCGATGCCTGAGCAGGTCTAGCGGGCTTGGGAGCAGTTTTAGCTTTAGAGCATTTTCAGCTGAGGCGAAAACCGTTGATAGCCTGTATAATATACGATAAATCAAGAGGCTAGCGTTCGCTAGGCCGCCCCCCAGCAGGCGACGGCGAAAGCTGTGGACGGCGGCGTTTGGCGAGCGCGACGCGGGCAGGAACCTCCAGCCGAAAGCGGCGTTGCTGAGGTGCCCTCCTGCGAGATCAGCAGATGAGCGATTTTTTCGAAGATCCCGCCGCTCGTCCACAGCCGGAATCCGATCCGGCGCGAACGCTCGAAATGCTCGCCACGCTTTTTCTTGTCGCCTTCGTGGTGACGACGCTCTATGTCGGGCGCGAAGTGCTGGTTCCCATCGCGATCGCGATCCTGGTGAGTTTTGTCTTGTCGCCGCCGATTCTTTTTCTGCGGCGTTGGGGCTTGGGGCGCGTCCTTTCCGTATTGATCGTCGTCCTTGCGGCGCTTGTCATTGCATTTTCGGTCAGCACCGTCTTGACCCGACAGGTTTCCGAGCTCGCCGTCGATCTGCCGGAATATCAAGAGACGATCAACGACAAGATCGACAAATTACGCGCCGCCGCCGCCGATAACGCTCTTTTCGCAAAAGTTTCGGCCGCGCTGAAGAGTCTCGGCGAGGCCAATCCGAATAGGCCCGCGCCTTCCAGCGTGGCCGCGCCCCTGGGCCAACAGAAAAATCAGCTGACCGGGAGACCGGACGGCCAGAGGCCTATTCCGGTCGAGGTCTATCAGCCGTCCCCCGGACCTTTCGCCCTTGCGCAGACCATCGCCGGAACCGCGCTGTCGCCTCTGGAGACGACCAGCATCGTGGTCATCTTCGTCGTCTTCATCCTTTTGCAGCGCGAGGACCTTCGCAACCGTTTCATCAAGCTCGTCGGACCGGGCGACTTGCAACGCACGACCCTGGCGATGAACGACGCGGCCGGACGGCTCAGCCGATTTTTCCTGGTTCAGACCCTCGTGAACGCATCGTTTGGCGTCATCGTCGCCATCGGCCTGTACGTGATCGGCCTTCCGAGCCCGATCCTTTGGGGCATCGTCGCCTTCTTGCTGCGTTTCATCCCCTATATTGGTTCGTTCATCGCGGCTGGTTTTCCCATCGCCTTGGCGGCGGCCGTCGATCCCAGCTGGGGCATGGCGCTCGAAACCTTGGCCTTGTTTCTCGTCGTCGAGCCTATCATCGGCCAGGCGGTCGAGCCCTGGCTTTATGGCCATAATACGGGACTCTCGCCGATCGCCGTCGTGATCGCGGCGACATTCTGGACCTCGATGTGGGGCGCCGTCGGTCTTGTGCTCTCGACTCCGCTCACGGTATGCCTCGTCGTTCTCGGGCGGCATGTGGAGCGGCTTGCGTTTCTCGATGTCATCTTTGGCGACGCGCCGCCGCTCACGCCGGTCGAAACCTTCTATCAACGCATGCTGGTGGGCGACGCCTCGGAAGTCGCCGACCAGGCCGAAGATTTCCTCAAAGAAAATACGCTCGTCAATTATTACGACGAGGTGGCGCTCCAGGCTTTGCTGATGGCGCAGGCGGACCTTCGCCGCGGCGTGCTGGATAGCCGCCGGCAGATGCGGATCAAGGAAACGATCGAGGAGGTCATCGACAATCTGTCCGATCATGTGGATCAACCGCCGGCCCCGACGCCCGAGGCGGCCGAGCCCTATGCTTTGCTCAAGGCGGCCGAACCGTCGATCCCTTCGCCAAGTCCTGCCTCGATCGTCGAGGCGGCGCAGCCGCACGCGCCGGAGCCTGATTGGGAAAGCCAAAAGCCGGTCATCTGCATCGCGGGCCGCAGCCTGCTCGATGAAGCGGCCGCGGCGCTATTTGCGCAAATTCTTGAAAAGCATGGGCTCATTGCTAAGGTCGAGCCCGCCGGAGCGCTGACCATTGGCCGGATCTCGCGTCTGTCGGACGAAGGCGCGCGGATCGTGTGCCTCTCTTTTCTAGACGCCGATTTGAACGCGGCGAGAGCGCGCTTCGCGGTGAGGCGTCTGCGTCGGCGTCTCCATGAGGTCAAAATCCTCGCCGGCTTCTGGCGGAGCGATCCCGGACAAGTGGGCGAGCTCTGCGCCGCGACGAAGGCGGACTTCTGCGCGACGCGGTTCAAGGACGCTCTCGCCTTTTGTCTCCAGGAGGAGGCGCAAGAGCCCGCGGTTGGGGCGGCTGGGGTCGAGGAGAAGCCCGCGGTCAAGACCCTTGCCGGAGCGGTATGATCAGCCGAGCGGCCCGAGCCGCAACGCCTCGGGGTCGCTCAATCCGTGCAGCCGATGCGCCGCCGCATGGGCGAAGCGCATGAGCATGGCGTGGCGCGCAGCGGGCGCCATTTTATGTTCCGGCGCCTCGCGCAGGATTTCCGCGCCATAGGCGTCGGCGATGATGAGGCCCGCGTCCTGCGGCATGATCTCCGCCGGCGCGGTTTCGGGAATGGCGAAAAAGAGCCGGTCGCAATGGGCGCGATAGTCGCGCCATTTCATGTCGGCGCGGAAATCCGCGATCGAGGATTTGATCTCGATAATGTGGATCGCGCCATCCTCGCCGAGGGCGACAATATCGGCGCGCCGCCCGGAGAGCAGGGGCAATTCGGTGACGCTCGAGAATTTGAGCCGGCGCAACAGCCGCCGCGTCCCGCGCGCGACCAGGAGCGCCGTCTCGGACTGGCGGCCGTCTCGCGGCGCGATGGGCCCGGTCCATCGTTGCATGGATTTTACGCGTAATCTCACGAGGGCATGATTGCTCAGCAAGCTTGCGCGGGGCTGGAGAGTCAAGGGTAGGGAGCGAGGGTAAGCGCATGCCGCAAACCGGGCCCTCATGCTGAGGAGATCGCGAAGCGATCGTCTCGAAGCATGGGCCGCCGTGCGAATCCCATTCATCCTTCGAGACGCAGGCGTCGCCTGCTCCCCAGGATGAGGCGAGGCATTTGCCAAAAGCAGCCTTGGCCGGCTTCGCGAATGTCGCGCGTTCCGGCGACAAATTGCAGCGCCTCCATGGCGCCGTGGGGGACCACGACGCCATGACGTCGCGCATAGGTCCTCAGTATTTCGCGACAACCGCGGGCGGCGGCGCGAACCAGTCGAACTTGTAATTCACGCCGGCGCGGATGATGACCGCGGAGGTGTTGAAGCGCGCGCCGTAATTCAGGCCGGCGGGAAAGGTCACGGAACCGGGCGAGACCCAATTGGTGGTCGCGTTGTTGAGATCCGCATAAAGCGCCTCGCCCTTGACCGTCCAGTTGGGGGTCAGGGCGTATTCCACGCCGGCGCCCACGACCCAGCCGAAGCGCGTCGTGTTGACATTGAAATAGGGCGTATTGAAAGTTGGGAAGAAGTTCGAATTATACTGGAAGCGATTGTTCACGCCGGCATAGGCGAAGCCCGCCGTGAAATAGATCAATGTGCGGTCAACCGCGAGGCCAAGGCGGCCGCGCACCGTCCCGAGGTAGTTCAGACGGTTCGTTTCGGACGGGTAAAAATTGTTGGTGACATTGGGATCTACGTAGCTCGTTTTATTGCTGAGCCAGTTTATGTCGGTCTCGATGCCGTAAACTAGGCTTCCCGCCTGGAGGTTGATCCCAAGCGTGCCGCCTCCGGCGAATCCGCCGCTTTGGGGGTTTGCAAAGCCTGGATAGCCCAAAAAGCCGCCGTTGAGATCATCGAAATTGTGGAAACCTTCTGCGAATCCGGCCGTCACGCCGAGGTAAACACCCGCCCAAGTGAAAGCTGGCGGGGGAATATAAACCGGAGCGGCGCCGCGAGATGGGAGATCGGCCGCCATAGCGCTTGTTGAGAGCGCGGCAACGCCGGCAGCGGAGAGCAATAATTTACGAATCATGTCAACCCCCTATTATTATAGGTCATTTACCTCGTCACCAGGGTTGCCATTTCTGATCTTAAAGAACAACTGCCTATTGGCTGATTAATAATCAATTAAGCAAATTGTTGTGAAAATACATCACTAGCATCGGTCATATTTTCAACACTTTTACTTCCTCGATATTGCGTCACGAACGCCTTCTGAACTGGGCTTGGTCAGTTGCTATTAGTTTGGATCAGAGCAACGTTCGAAGACGCTCAGAGAGCGCGAGCGTAGCTACGCCGACCGTCGGCGGGCGGCGCCTTTGCTGTAAACGAGCGAGGCGCTCGCCGCATCCGATTAGCTCGACTCAGATCGACCAGTCGTCGGCGAGATCGTCGATCTTGTCGATGAAGCCGCGCTCGACCAATGCGGCGACGATCTTGGCCGCCGCCTGCTCGGCGGTTTGGCCGTCGCGGGCGACGATGATCTCAGGCTCTTCCGGAGGCTCGTAGCTCTGGTCGATGCCGGTGAAATTCTTGATCTCTCCGGCGATGGCTTTCTTGTAGAGTCCTTTGGGATCGCGCGCGATGCATTCGGCGATCGGGGTATTGACGAAAATCTCGATGAATTCGTCCTTGTCGAGAAGTTCGCGCACCAGCCGCCGCTCAGCCCGGAACGGCGAGATGAAAGAGCACAAGACGATGAGGCCGGCCTCCGTCATGAGCTTGGCCACCTCGCCGACGCGGCGGATGTTCTCGACCCGGTCGACCTCGGTGAAGCCGAGGTCCTTGTTGAGCCCATGCCGGACATTGTCGCCGTCTAGCATGATGGTGTGCACGCCATGCGCATAGAGGCGGGATTCGACCAGATTGGCGATGGTCGATTTGCCCGAGCCCGACAGGCCTGTGAACCAGAGCGCGGCGGGCCTTTGGTTCTTGAGCCGCGCGCGATCGAGCTTTGCTATGTTCAGGCCTTGGCGATGGATATTTGTCGCGCGGCGGAGTCCGAAGGAGATCAGCCCCGCCGCCGCCGTGGCGTTGGTGGCCCGATCAATGAGGATGAAGGCGCCGGTTGCGTGATTTTCCTTGTAGGGATCGAAAGCGATTGGCGTCGTCGTCGCGAGATTGCAGACGCCGACTTCATTCAGGCTCAAGGTCCGCGCTGGGAGCTCGCCGAGCGTGTTGACGTCGAGGCGGTGCTTGAGCTCGGTGATTGTGACTGGAACGGTTCTGGCGCCAGCCTTCAAAAGATAGGAGCGGCCAGGCAAAAGCTTGTCGTCGCTCATCCAGATTAGATGCGCGGCGAATTGGTCGGAAACCTCCGGCCGGCGCTTGGGATCGCACAGGACGTCGCCCCGAGCGATGTCGAGCTCGTCGGCTAGCGTCAAGGTGACGGCGTCCCCGGCGGCGGCGCAGTGGAGATCGCCGTCGGCGGTGACGATGCGTTCGACGCGCGAGGCCCGGCCGGAGCCGGCGACGACGATTTCGTCGCCGGGCCGGATCGCGCCGCTTGCGATCTCGCCGGAAAAGCCGCGAAAATCGAGATGCGGGCGGTTGACCCATTGCACGGCGAAGCGAAACGGCTGCCCGCTTTTATCTTCCTCGACGTCGATGGCCTCCAGATGGGCAAGCAGGGCGGGGCCATGATGCCAGGGCGTATTGGCGCTCTTTTCCGAGACATTGTCGCCGTGGCGGGCGGAGATGGGGATCGGGACGATCGTCTTGAACCCGAGCGGCTCCGCGAAGGCTCTGAAATCGGCGACGATCTTATTGAAGCCGGCGGCGTCGAACCCGGTCAGATCGATCTTGTTGACGGCGAGGACGACATGCCTGATCCCGGTCAGAGACACGATCGCGGCATGGCGGCAGGTCTGCGTCAGCAGCCCCTTGCGCGCATCGACCAGCAGGATCGCGAGATCGGCGTTGGAAGCCCCTGTCGCCATGTTGCGGGTATATTGTTCATGGCCCGGCGTATCGGCGATGATGAAGGATCGCCGTTTTGTCGAGACATAGCGATAAGCGACGTCGATGGTGATGCCTTGCTCGCGCTCGGCCTCGAGTCCGTCGACCAGCAGCGCGAAGTCGATATTGTCGCCATCGGTTCCATGCCGGCGGGAATCGCGTTCGAGGGCGGCGAGCTGATCGTCGAGAATAAGGCTCTGCTCAAAGAGCAGGCGCCCGATCAGCGTCGATTTGCCGTCATCGACAGAGCCGCAGGTGATGAGCCGCAGGGTCGGAAGCGCGGGCGCCGGGCGCGCTTCCGGCGAGGGCTCAGCTTTGGACTCTGCCTGCACAAGCTCCAGCATCAGAAATAACCCTCGCGCTTCTTCTTTTCCATCGAGCCGGACTCGTCATGATCTATCAGGCGGCCCTCCCGCTCCGAGGTCGTCGAGGCGCGCATCTCCGCGATCATGTCAGGGATCGTCTCCGCGTCCGAGCGGATCGCCCCGGTCAGCGGATAGCAGCCGAGCGTGCGGAAGCGGATTTTTTCCATGCGCGGGGTTTCACCGGGGGCGAGCGGCAGACGGTCATCGTCAACCATAATGAGAGCGCCGTCGCGATCGACCACGGGACGCTCCTTGGCGAGATAAAGCGGCACGATGGGGATGTCCTCGGCCGCGATATAGTCCCATACGTCGAGCTCAGTCCAATTCGACAAGGGGAAGACCCGCATCGATTCGCCTTGCTTTATCCTTGTGTTGAAGAGACGCCAGAGTTCCGGGCGCTGGTTGCGCGGATCCCAGGCATGGGCCGCGGAGCGATGCGAAAAGATCCTCTCCTTCGCGCGGCTTTTCTCTTCGTCGCGCCTAGCCCCGCCGAAGGCCGCGTCGAAGCGCCATTTGTCGAGCGCCTGACGCAGCCCTTCGGTCTTCATCACCTGCGTATGGACGGAAGACCCCGAGGCGACGGGCGAAACGCCGCGCTTCACGCCGTCCTCATTGACATGGACCAGAAGCTCCATCCCCGCTCTTTGCGCCGCCTCGTCGCGAAAGCTGATCATTTCGCGGAACTTCCAGGTCGTGTCGACATGGAGTAGCGGGAAGGGCGGCTTCGACGGGAAAAAGGCCTTCTGCGCCACATGCAACATGACGCTCGAATCCTTGCCGATGGAATAAAGCATCACCGGCCGTTCGAATTCCGCGACAACCTCTCGCATGATGAAGATCGCCTCCGCCTCGAGGCGGCGAAGGTGGGGAGAAGCGCCCTTATTCACATTAAGGTCCTGTACTACGCGAAATTCCACGCTGAAAAAAATGTCATTATTCCTTCGCTCCGGTATTTGCAACGATGGCGCCGTCGGCGGAGTCCGAGTCAGAACTCCAGCTTTGGCTCGCTAGCGGGTTTGAGGCGAAGCGCAAGGCCCGCGCTGATGAAGATAACGCCGTCGCAAGCCTCGGCCAACGCTTGATTGAGCCATCCTTGTGCGTCCCTGAAAGCGCGGGCGAGGGCGTTTTCAGGGACGATCCCCAGGCCAACCTCGTTGGAGACGAAGATGACGGGTCCGGCAAGCTTGCCGATGATTTGGGCGAGTTCCTCCGTGGCGGCGCGGAGGTCGTCGCCCCGCAAGAGAAGATTGCTGAGCCAGAGCGTCGCGCAATCCACGACGAGAATGCGGTCGTCGCGCGCTTCCCGGCGCAATGCCGCCGCAAGCGCCACGGGCTCTTCGACGAGAGCCCATTTGGGGCTGCGGTCAGCGGCGTGCCGGGCGATGCGTTGCGCCATCTCTTCGTCATGCGCCTGCGCTGTCGCGATCAGAACCGGCAGGCGGCAGGAGGCTTCCGCGATCCGCTGCGCATAGCGGCTCTTGCCCGATCGGGCGCCGCCCAAGACGAGAAGGCTGCGCTGGCGCGCTGCGGGATCTTGCATGTCGAGGCTGATCCGGAATGAGGCTGAAGTCGCTAGTCCCTTGCGCTTGGTTCAATCGCATGCGCGCGCCGGATGAGAAAGTGGTTCATCGCCGCATCCACGGCCGCCGCCGGGCTGCGATGCGGGTTGTGCGGATCGGCTTTGGCCTTTGAACAACCATTGACTTGGCAGTTAGAAATATAATAAATAACGTCAATTAATATTTGATTCTGCCGCACCCCCTCACCGCCAAACTCTACCAAGAAATTGCGCTGCTTTTACACGCATGAGCAGCGTCATGACGCCATCACGGAACTGGGCTATCGCCGGGATAGCTGGAGCGGAGGCGAAACATGTTGACGAACCGAATGTTCGCGCGTTTTTCCCACGAGCGATTTTTCCCTCGCTTGTGGATGCGGGTCCGCTCGGGCTGGGTCGCCGCCATCCAAGGCCGTTTCGCCGCCGCCGGCGCCGCCGTCTCGATCGTCGGTATGGTTGCGCTTGGCGCAAATTCGGAACTCGGCGCAGCGACGGTTTGCAACGCCCCGCTCGGCTGGTGGGAGTCGAAAGGTCTCGAGCCGCTCTTCATCAACCCCAATGGTCCCGCGCCGCAGGTCGATTGCGATTTCCATGTCTGGTCGTGGACCGCGTTCGTCCATTGGATGCAGACCGATCCGGCGACCGGCGAACCCTATTTCCTCGCTCTGCCCACCTATGACGATCTGTTGTCGGGCGACGCTTTACGAGCCAAGGTTGGCCCGCGCATTCTGGTGCTCAAGCCGCGCAGTCCGAAGCCAAAAACGATGAATTCATTCAAGCAGGCGGGCTCGGATGGCGTTCTGGTCGACCAGAACGGGCGCGCCGTCTATTATTCCACGCATATGGACCCGGTCTATTTCGACTTCACCAAGACATATTTCGGGGTCGAGAATTATAAGAAGGCGGCGCCCACGCTGGAATATCCGATCGCCGCGACCGTCTTGAAGGCCGCATGGCGAATCGTTGCGCCAGACGAAGATACGAGCGGCGTCTTCACCACGACGGCGACCATCGATTTGCTCAAGAGCGACGGCAAAGGCGGCGTCGAAACAAATGGCCAGACTCAGCCAAACGTCACGGTCGCCCTTGTCGGCGTCCACGTGGTCGGCGTGATCAAGGATCATCCCGAGTTCGCTTGGGGCACTTTTGAGCAGATCGGCAACGCGCCGGACCTGCCTCCCGGCGAGGACCCGCATTCTCCTAAGCCCGTCAGCACACAAAACTACACGTTCTACAAAGGTGGGACGCCGGCTGACGCCTCCAATCATGTGTCAAGAAGTCTCACGATCGATCCGGCTACCCAGATCATCGCGCCGATCACCAATGTCTTTCGCGAATTCGCCTATGGCGGCGCGACGCCGGAGTCCCGCGTGCGGGACATCGCCTCCGCCAATCAGAATTTCCAAACGGGGATCAAAGAACATCCCGCGATCAAGCCCGTCTTCGCCAATTATCGGCTGATCGGGACCGCCTGGATCTTAGCCAATACGCTCCAGCCCGGCGACGGCAACCTCGAGGCTCAAACGATCGGCTCGATCAACCTGGCCAATTCCACTCTCGAAACATTCGTTCAGCGCGGCGGGACGAATTGCTTCAGCTGTCACAACACGAGCGGCGGCGCGAGCTATCCCGGCAAGGACATAAACCTCAGCCACATCATCCTGGGCCCCTTGCCCAACGAGACGAAAACCCTCGAAGCCAACCCCTGAAACCGCAGGCCTGGCCGCGCCGAGACGGGCGCGGCCTCGCGATCGCCGTCAGGTCCGCCAGGGATGCGCCGGCAGATCGCAGACCCCGACCGCGCTGCCGCCCGCCTGCGCAACTGCGTGATCGTTCTCGACCGAACTGCCGCTGACGCCAATGGCGCCGATGAGCACGCCTTTCTCGTCGACGATCGGCAGGCCGCCCGGAAAAGTGATTAGCCCTTCATTGGAATGTTCGATTCCAAAGAGCGAGCCGCCGGGTTGCGACAGCTTGCCGATTTGCCCCGTGGGCATGCCGAAGAAGACCGCGGTCTTCGCCTTCTTGATCGCGATGTCGATGCTGCCGACCCAGGCGTCGTCCATGCGATAGAACGCCTTGAGATTCGCTCCTGAATCGACGATGGCGATGCACATCTCGGTCCCGAGCTCGACCGCCCGCTTGCGCGCGGCCTCGATGGCGGTTTCCGCCGCCGCGATAGTGACATGCATGGTCCCTCTCCGATCTCTTCCAGGGGATTGATGACGGCGCGGCGGAATTGTCCGCTGGCGCAAGTTCCCTTATCTTGCGAATAAGACATATAGATCTAAGACCGAGTTTCGGAAGATAAGGCTCGAATGAAATCCCTTCTCATCATGGTTTGGGCGTTCGGGCTTTTGCTGTCCGGCGCGTCTGTTCCCGTCCTCGCGCAGGAGAGAACCGTCAACGTCTATAATTGGAGCGATTACATCGACCCCAAGGTCATTGACGACTTCACCAAGGAAACCGGAATCAAGGTCGTCTATGACACCTATGATTCGAATGAAGTGCTCGAGACGCGTCTCCTAGCCGGCAAGACCGGCTATGACGTGGTGGTGCCCTCCGGCGCTTTCCTGCAAAGACAGATCGCCGCAGGCCTCTATCAGAAGCTCGATAAGACAAAGCTCCCGAACATCAAGAACCTCTGGCCGGAGATCATGGCGCGGCTGGCCGTCTATGATCCGGGCAATCAATACGCGATCAATTACATGTGGTTCACGACGGGCCTCGCCTATGACGTCGAGAAAGCCAAGGAAAGGCTCGGCGATGAGCCTCCGAATTCCTGGGATGTCGTCTTCAGGCCGGAGATCTTGAAAAAATTCGCCGATTGCGGCGTTTATGTTCTCGACAGTCCGGAAGATCTTTTCACGATCGCCTTGCAATATCTGAGGCTCAATCCTGACTCCCGCAATCAGAACGATCTTAAGCGCGCGGCCGATCTCCTCGGCGCCCTGCGCCGCAATGTGAAGAAATTCCATTCGTCCGAATATATAAACGCGCTCGCCAATGGCGACATTTGCCTTGCTGTGGGCTGGGCCGGCGATAGTTTCCAGGCGCGCAACAGGGCGCGCGAAGCGCAAAACGAAATTGTGATCGATTACCGGATTCCGAAGGAAGGGACGCTGATGTCGCTCGACAATCTGGCGATTCCGAAGGATGCGCCGCATGTAGAGGAGGCCTACGCCTTCATCGATTTCCTGTTGCGGCCGGAGATCGCCGCGCGCAACACGAACGCCACCAATTTCGCCAATGGCGTTCTCGCGTCAAAGCCGCTCATCAACAAGGATATTCTCGACAACAAGGCGATCTATCCCGACGCGGCTGTGATGAGTAAGCTCTTCACGGTCAAGAGCTATGATCCGGCGACGCAGAAATTCGTCACCAGGGAATGGACCCGGATCAAGACGGGCAAGTAGGCTTAGCGTCTTGCCATGCGCAGGCGCGGGAAGCGCGGCTGACCATTTTTCAAGAAATGATCCTCAATATTCGATCGGGTTCACCAGCAGGCCGGCGATCACTGCGAGGATCGCGCCGCTGACGCCGCCAACAGCCAAGTTGCCGAGCAGGGAGCCAAAGTCGAGGCCGCCGCCGCTCGCCAGAGCCGGGATCAAGCCCTGAAGCAGCTGGCCGCCGATCGCTCCGCCAATGGCTCCGCTGACGGCGTCGCCAATGCGGCCGAGGGTGAACCCTGTAAGCTTGGCGAAGACAAAGCCGCCGACCGCGCCGCTAACCAATTGCAGCGCGAGACTGATGATGATCGCGGACATGTAAGCCCTCCTCGCGAGCGGTCCTTTGATCGGATGAAGAGCCGACCCGAAAGGCCAAGTTTCGGTTTGTTCGTCAATCTGGCGGCTCGGCTCTCGTCCCGGGCGCCGGCGGCAGAAAATTTTGTGATGAGCCGAGCGCCCTCCAAACCATCTGAACCGGAGCGATGGAGCAATCGATCTGATTTTATCCTTAACAAGTCGTTTCACGCTCAAACGTTGCAAGGGCGGCGCGCATTTCGACAGGCCGATCGACGCGTTTGGCCCCAAGATTGACTTGTCAGATTGGCGAATAGCCATTTTAGATCAATGATTTCGTGCATCTTTGAAGGGCAGATGAGCTTATGTCGTCCGGCCATCCTTGAGCCTGGTTCGGCGATCCGATGGCGGTCTCGTTTGCGTCGATCGCCCCCTGGGCAGGCGAATTGGCGCGCGGCGGGGATAAATCTCGCCGGCTTCGCTCTGGCTGGCCTCGCTCAGCTTTCGAAATCTCCGCCAAAATGCACGGCTGGCCCTTGCATTTTGGCCTGACGATCATAAATTCGATAACCCGCCGCCACGAAGACTTCGTAGCGGGGGGCTTCGGACCGAGACCCGGCATTTCAAAGTTTTTGAAAAACACGTGTTGACAGTCTGAGGAAGCTGGACCTATAAACCGCCCATCGACGGCGACGCCGCTGGAGCGGCTGGCGCGGATCTCTTTTCTCGAGTTTCTCGGGCCTAAAACCACCCGGTTGAACAGACCGGGGAGAAAAGTATTCGCTCTATAGGGTATAGACCCTATATCGCTGAAGCTTCTGAAGTTTTGCAGAAGCTTATGCTGTTTGACAATTGAATCGGAAGAAAGAGAAACGTGGACGGCGGGGTCCTTGCGGACCGCATTCCTAGTGGATGCGGTCAATGAGATACTCTGGCGGTCACGTTTTACTTAAGTTCACCAAGTCGGCGAGCCAATGGTTCGCAGACAGGTGTGCTTGGGACTCGTCAAGAGATAGTGACCAGCCGGTACCAAATTCTCATTCAACTTGAGAGTTTGATCCTGGCTCAGAACGAACGCTGGCGGCAGGCCTAACACATGCAAGTCGAACGCCCCGCAAGGGGAGTGGCAG
>Ga0182030_10002419_pt1 | contig 39567 bp, 24 predicted proteins | sample 812S3MmetaG_FD_121299 | JGI IMG/M metagenome (GOLD analysis project Ga0182030, IMG submission 121299) | Permafrost microbial communities from Stordalen Mire, Sweden - 812S3M metaG (Illumina Assembly) | ecosystem: Environmental > Terrestrial > Soil > Wetlands > Permafrost | place: Sweden...
CCGTCCTCGTCGTCGAGCACGACGAGGAGACCATCCGCCGCGCCGATTACCTCCTTGACTTGGGCCCGGGCGCGGGCGTCCGCGGCGGCGAACTCGTGGCCGCCGGCACCGTTGCCGACATCGAGGCCGAACCCCGGTCCCTCACCGGCCAATACCTCAAAGGCGACCTCAAAATCGTCGCCCCAAAGAACCGCGTCAAACCCTCCGCCGAACGCGGCTGGCTCGAAATCCTCGGCGCGCGCGAAAATAACCTCAAGGACATCAACGTCCGCATCCCCCTCGGCGCGATGACCGCCGTCACAGGCGTCAGCGGCTCCGGCAAGAGCACCCTCGTGGACGACATCCTCCGCCGCGCCCTCTTCCGCAAATTCTACGGCTCCAAGGAACAGCCCGGCCTCCACCGCCTCATCCGCGGCTTCGAGACGCTCGACAAAGTCATCGTCATAGACCAGACCCCCATTGGCCGCACGCCGCGCAGCAATCCCGCCACCTACACCGGAATGTTCAACCACATCCGCGACCTCTTCGCCAAACTCCCCGCCGCCAAAATCCGCGGCTACGAGGCCGGTCGCTTCAGCTTCAACGTCAAGGGCGGCCGGTGCGAAAAATGCCAGGGCGACGGCCTCATCAAAATCGAAATGCATTTCCTGCCCCCCGTCTATGTCACCTGCGAAGCCTGCCAGGGCCGCCGCTACAACCGCGAAACCCTCGAAATCAATTTCAAGGGCATGAACATCGCCGATGTGCTTGACATGACCGTGGACGAAGCCGTCACCTTCTTCCGCGCCGTCCCCAAAATCTTTGATCCATGCTTGACACTTGCCGAAGTCGGCCTCGGCTACGTCCGCCTGGGCCAGTCCGCCACCACCCTCAGCGGCGGCGAAGCCCAGCGCATCAAACTCGCCGCCGAGCTTAGCCGCAAGGAGACCGGCCACACTCTCTATATACTTGACGAACCCACCACCGGCCTCCACTTCCACGACGTCGCCAAGCTCCTCGATGTCCTCTTCAAACTCCGCAACGCCGGCAACACCCTGCTTGTCATCGAGCACAATTTGGACGTCATCAAAACCGCCGACTGGATTATAGACCTCGGCCCCGAAGGCGGCGAAGCCGGCGGCCGAGTAGTCGCCGAAGGCCCCCCCGAAAAAGTCGCCAAAATCCCCTCCAGCCACACCGGCCAATACCTCGCCCGCCTCCTCTCCCGCCCCGCATAATGGGTGAGTAGTATACTTGACTCTATATTTTGCTCCGCTGCCTTGTCAGGGCAGGCTATAAGCGCCCAACAGGACTTTGCGAAATCGCCATTGATGGATTATGTTTTGAACGCAGTTGTAACGCAAACGATACCAACGATGTCGCATATCTCGTTGGATTCCGCTGCTACAGAAACAAACGCCGCAGCTAACTAATGAACATTATGCAAACCATTCACTCAAATCGTTCGAACGCCATCCACTGCAGGTGGATTATTCTGTTCGCCATAGGCCTGCCCTTGGCTTTGTATGCTGGGACTCCAGTTATCTGGAACGGCCCCGCCATCACGTTCACCCAGGCGCCCGGAAGCGGCGCGATGGATCAGCTCACACCCGCTGTGGGGCTGACGCGCGACACTTTGAAAGGTCTTTACAACGCCGTGACCGAATCCGGTTATACCCACAACTTTAGCCCGGCCGATACGGAATGGGCTTACGGGGAATTGAGTAATTGCACCAACCTCACATATGCTGACTGGGAGGATTGGAATGGCAGCAACCCTCCCGGCATGCTGGGTAACGACGCTGTCGTCCATCTCATTTCGGATAATATCTATTTGTCCATCAACTTCACCTCCTGGCCTACCGGCCACCAAACCCCGCCAGGCGGGTTTTCCTATGTCCGTTCCACCGCCCTGCCCGCGTTCCAATCAATCACTGTGTCAAACAACAGCGTTATACTGACATGGAGTGCAACCGTCACCCAGGCTTACCAGTTTCAATACTCCACCAATCTGGCTTCGTCCACCTGGTTCAACTTGGGTTCCTCCATAACTGCCACCAATCTCTCTATGACCGCCACCGATGCAAACCCCGTCACACCCTCCACGCAGCGATACTATCGCATTACACCGCAATAGCCGTCCACAATTCTCCATCGTCGCGAAAGGTCAAACACCGAGCGGTGGTTTCTCTTTATGCCAACTTGTGCTCTGTTCGTAAGCATGGCCCAAGCGCAAAATCGTCTCCTCGCCAAACGGCTTCCCCAGCAATTGCAGCCCAATGGGCAGTTTCGGATTTTGCGTAAATCCGCAAGGCAGACTCATTCCGCAAATCCCGGCCAGATTGCACGAGATGGTGAAGATGTCGGACAGATACATTTGCAGCGGATCGCCCGATTTCTCGCCTACTTTGAACGCCGCCGTGGGCGACGTGGGCGTAACGATGGCATCCACCTTCTCAAACGCCTCCAGAAAATCCCGGCGGATCAAGGTGCGGACCTTTTGCGCGCGCAAATAGAAGGCGTCATAGTAACCGCTGCTCAACACATAAGTGCCCAGGATAATCCGCCGCTTCACTTCCGCTCCGAAGCCCGCCCCGCGCGTCTTGCAGTAAAGTTCCGTCGGGTCCGCTCCCTCCACGCGTGCGCCGTACCGGATGCCATCGAAGCGGGCGAGATTCGCGCTCGCCTCCGCCGTGGCGATGATGTAATAGGCGGCCACGGCGAACTCCGTGTGCGGCAGGGAAATCTCGACGATCTCCGCGCCGAGATTTTCAAATTGTTTGACTGCGGTTTGCACCGCCGCGCTGACTTCCGGGTCCATGCCCCCAATCATGTATTCCTTCGCAAGTCCAAGTTTAAGGCCCTTGATGTCGCCGTTCAGTGCCGCCGCGTAATCCGGCACCGGTTGCGGCACGCTGGTGGAGTCCCGCAGGTCCGCCCCGCTGATCGCCCCCAGCACCAGCGCCGCGTCGCGGACATCCTTGGCGAAAGGCCCAATCTGATCCAGCGACGACGCGAAGGCCACCAAGCCGTATCGCGAAACGCGCCCGTAAGTCGGTTTCAGCCCCACGCATCCGCACAACGCCGCCGGCTGCCGGATGGAGCCGCCGGTGTCCGAACCCAGCGCTGCGAAACACTCGTCCCCGGCCACTGCCGCGGCAGAACCGCCGGAAGAACCGCCCGGAATCCGCGCCGTGTCCCAAGGATTGCGCGTCGGCCCAAAAGCCGAATTCTCCGTCGAGCTGCCCATGGCGAATTCGTCCATGTTCAAACGCCCAAAAACCACGGCCCCGGCTGCCTGCAACTTCTCCACAACGGTCGCGCTGTATGGCGAAATGAACTGGCCCAGAATCTTCGATCCGCAGCGCAGCGGTTGTCCGCGCACGGCGATGACATCCTTAATGGCGATGGGGACGCCCAGCAGCGGACGATCGTTCGCTCCAGCAGCAAGCCTCTTGTCAGCCGCGTCCGCCTGCGCGAGCGCATCCCCGGCATCGCAGCTAAGAAACGCGTGAAGCCGACCGTCCACTCGCCCGATCTGATCCAGGCACGCCTGCGTAACCTGTCGGGCCGAGACTTCGCGCCGGGCGAGTTTGTCGGCGAGTTGCCAGGTGGTAAGTTGATGGAGCATGAATTGGGCGGTCTTACTCGACAATTTTGGGAACGACGAACAGGCCGTTGGCTTTGGCCGGCGCGTTGCTCAGCGCCACCTCATTGCTGAGGGAAGCCTGGACAGCATCATCGCGAAACACATTGACCAGCGGCACCGCGTGGGCCGTCGGTTCAATGCCCGTCACGTCCAGTTCCTTGAGCTTTTCGATATATCCCAGAATGCCGGCCAACTGAGCGCCAAATTGCTCCTCCTCCGCGGCAGACAGCGTCAGGCGCGCCAGCTTCGCCACATATTGGATGTTGAAGTCCGATGCCATGGATTTTGGAGATTGGAGTTTGGGGTTTGGAGCTTGGAAATCCAGCGTCAATCCTCGTCAAACTTCCGTTTGATAAGGGCTTCTATCTCCGCGAGAGCCTGATGGGCGTCGTCCCCTTCGCAATAAACGATGATTTTGCTCCCCGGCCCGGCGGCCAGCATCATCAGGCCCATGATACTCTTCCCGTTCACCTGTTCTCCGTCCTTCTCGACAAGTATGCTGCAGGTGAACTTATTGACGACGCGAACAAACATGGCGGCGGGCCGGGCATGGATTCCCAGCTTGTTGAGCACCACAAACTCACGGCGGAGGGCGGGCTTGCCCGCAGTCTTTTTCACATTACTCATGTTGCATCTAAACCCCTAATCTGCCTCTTCATTGGCTTTTTTGCCATTGAAAACTGAGTTCGCATCTGACCCCACCGCCTGCACCCAACTGGTGAAGCCGTTCTCGGACATCCGCCGGGCCAAACCGCGCACGATCTCCCGCGCTATTCCAGGCCCCTGGTAAATCATGCCTGTGTACACTTGCACCAGCGACGCGCCCGCGGTGATTTTCTCCCACGCATCCGCCGCGTCAAAAATCCCCCCAACGCCGACAATCGGCAGCATCCCGCGTGTCTGGCGATAAAGATGACACACAACCTCCGTGCTGCGCGCCCGCAAGGGCCGTCCGCTCACCCCGCCCGCCTGCGTATAAACTCCCAACAATTTCGGGTCCCCGGTTTCAGGACGGGTAATGGTGGTGTTCGTCGCGATGATCCCCGCGATCCGCCGCGGCCCGGCCAACTCGAGCATTTCATCCAGCGCTGAAAAACTAAGGTCGGGAGCGACCTTCACGAGAATAGGTCGGACCAATTCCGGATTGAGGATTGAGGATTGAGGATTTCCGACCTCTGTCTTCTGCCTTCCCCCTCGCGTCCCGTCCTGAACTTCCTGGAGGGCCGCGAGTATTTCGTCAAGTGCCGATTTGTCCTGAAGTTGTCGCAAGTTCGGAGTATTGGGCGAACTCACGTTCACCACAAAAAAATCCACGTAAGGATGAAGCACCCGGAAGGACTTTGCGTAATCCTCGGCGGCGTCTGCCAAAGGCGTAATTTTGGATTTTCCCAAGTTGATCCCGACCGGATGCGCTGGCCAGAGCCGGGCTTGCTTCCATTGCGCCAGCGTGGCCGCCATCGCCTCGGCGCCCGCGTTGTTGAAGCCCATGCTGTTTACAATCGCCCGGTCCTTGATGGCGCGAAAAACACGCGGCCTCGGGTTCCCCGGCTGCGGATGCCACGTGACGCCGCCCAGCTCGCTGAATCCAAAACCCAGGGCCGGCCATACCGCAACCGCCTGCGCCTGCTTGTCCATGCCCGCCGCAAGGCCGACCGGGTTGGGAAACTTCAGCCCAAAAACTTCAACGGGAAGCTCCGGCGTGCCATACACAGCCGCCGTAAGGCGCGTCAAAAGCCGGTGACGCGCGGCGAAGCCCAGAGCCTTGAGCGTGCGGTCGTGAATCCTCTCCGAGTCTTGCCGGAACAGGATCGGGCGGATCAGGTTGCTGTAAAACCAACTCACGAGACAACGCGCAGCTCCGGCTGCGGGCACGACGCATTCAATGGGTCCAGTTCCGCGCAAGACTCCCAACCCCGTCTGACCCCGGATTGGCTGAAAAGATTGCGATATGTGGCCAGCGCCAGGAGTGGCCAACTATTGCGGTACATGTCGTACTTCAAATAAAAAACGCGCGGGAAACCGGTTCCCGTCGCTTCCAATTCAGTCCAGGTGCCGTCGGCGTTCTGCATGCGAATCAAGTATGCCATCCCCGCCTGCACGCTCGGCCGGTTGGGGTCCCCGAAAGCGCACAGGCCCATGACGGCCCACGCGGTCTGCGACGCCGTGCTCGGCCCCTGCCCTTTGAAAACTGGGTCGTCGTAAGTGTCGCAACGTTCGCCCCAGCCCCCATCCTCGTGCTGCACGCTTTCCAGCCAGTCCCGCGCTTTCAGCAGCCACGGTTCCGACATGTCCAAGCCCAGCGCCCGCATGCCCCGCAGCACCTGCCACGTGCCATAGATATAATTGACCCCCCACCGCCCGTACCACGAGCCGTCCTCCTCCTGGTGTTGCCGGATGAATTCCATCGCCTTCCGAACCTGCGGGTTCCGCAAATCAAAGTTCTCGTAGCCGAGCAACTCCAGAATCCGCGCCGTGATGTCCGCGCATTCCGGATCCAGCATCGCGTTGTGGTCGGCGAACGGCACTTTCTCCAATATGCCCTTCGTGCAATCCTTGTCAAACGAGGCCCAGCCGCCGTCCTTGCATTGGAACGTCAGCATCCACTTTAGCCCGCGCTCGTAGCATTGGTCCCGCTGCGCCGGGTTCGCGGTTGGAATCTTCCGCAGTGCCATCAAAACCATCGCCGTGTCGTCCACGTCGGGATTCCATTTGTTGTTGAATTCAAACACCCACCCGCTCGGTTCCACCGCCGCGGGGTTCTTATACTGCCAGTCTCCCCGGAACCGCACCTCCCGGTCCATCAGCCATTTCGCGCAACGCGCCAGAGCCGGGTGATCGCTCGGCAGCCCCGATTCGTGCAGGGCGATGGCCACGATCGCCGTGTCCCACACCGGCGACGTGCAAGGCTCGACCCGCACGCTGTCTGCCGTTTCGTGCGTCAACTTCGCCATTTCCTCCTCGCAACGCCGCACCAGTGGATGATCATCCGGGTAGCCCAGCGCCTTAAACGCTATCTGCGAATTTATAATGCCGGGAAATATCGCCGCCAGCCCATCGCTTCCCTCAAACCGCTGGATCATCCATTCCTCCGCCTTTCTCAGCGAGAACTTGCGGAAAGGATGAATCTTCAGCGCCGCGAAATGCTCGGCGAACTTATGCAGCTTGTCGAGCTTCAGGAAAAAATTCCGCCACGTAAAACGCTCCGGATCAGGCGCCAGCATCAAATCCCGCACGTGAAAGCCGGATGGATACAGCTCGTCCAGTGAGGCCCGGCTCGACGGGCGTCGAGTCGGTTTGTAATGGTTGATGATCGAAAGCGGCACAATCATCGAGCGGCTCCACGAACTCATCTCGTTGAAATTCACGTAAAACCACTTGCCTATAAGGATGATTTCGCACGGGATCGTCGGCACGTAATCCCACGAAAACAAGCCCAGCAGCGCCAGATACAATTTGGAGAATGTGTTCATCCTCGGCACGCCGCCCAGGCTCAACGCCGCCTGCCGCGCCCGCAACATCCGCGGGTCCGTCACCGGCACACCCGCCAGCTTGAGTGCCAGATAGGCCTTGATGGTCGCGTTGACTTCCGCCGGCCCGCCGTAATAAATGTTCCAGCCCCCGTCGGGCATCTGCAGCGAGAATATATGATTGACCGCCTTCCGCTGCCATTTCACGTCCACCCTCCCGTTCCAATGGTGAAACGCCACCAAATCCGCCACCAGCGTGCAATCCACCTTCAACTCCCCCATCCAATAGCCCTCCGGCTTCTGCAAGCCGAGCAGGCACGACTGCGACCGCTTAATGGCCCGCTCCAGCTCCGCGAACGTGAATGCCGCCCCTTCCGGCCGCCGCGTCTCCGCTGCCGCCGGCTCTCCTCTGGTAAGATTTGCAACTTCCACTGTCATCCCCACAGTTTGCAGAGCAAGGGAGCATCTGTAAAGAGTGATTAACACCCAACACGCCGCCCCATCAAAAGTTGAATTCCGCCCCGCCGAATGTTATGCGTTCTACATGCTGCTTGAATTCACCAAGATGAACGGCGCGGGCAACGACTTCATTCTAATTGACGGTCGCGCCCGCAAGCTTAGTCTCCAGCCCCGCCAGATCACCCGTCTGTGCGACCGTCATGCCGGCGTCGGCGCCGACGGCCTCTTCGTCCTCCTCCGCTGCCCTTCCGGTCGCGCCGACTGGGCCTGGGATTTCTACAACAGCGACGGCAGCAGCGCCGAAATGTGCGGCAATGGCGCGCGTTGCTTCGCAAAATTTGTCCAGCGGCTCGCAGGCGCGAAAAACAACATCACCTTTGAAACCCGCGCTGGAATCATCTCAGCCGCTTTCCAGGGCGAACTCGTCACCGTCAGCCTCACCATGCCCAAAGATCTGCGCCTCAATCAGACCCTTCCCTTGCGCGACGGCGACATGACGTTCCATTCCCTCGACACCGGCGTCCCTCACGCGGTCCTCTACATGCCGGACGCCTCCCAGGCGATGGTCGCATCTCTCGGCCCTAAAATCCGCGCCCACCCCCATTTCGCCCCGCGCGGCACCAACGTCAATTTCGTCCAACTGCTCCCCGGCGGCGCCCTCCTCGTCCGCACCTACGAACGTGGCGTGGAAGGCGAGACCCTCGCCTGCGGCACAGGCGTCACCGCCGCCGCCTTGATTTCCGCCCAACTCCATCACCTGACTTCCCCGGTGCGAGTCCAAGTGCGCGGCGGCGAGTGGCTCGATGTAAGTTTTGAACAAATTCAAGACCAATTCGCCAACGTCCGCCTCACCGGCCCCGCCGACTTCGTCTTCGATGGAACAATTGAGGTCTGAACGGGCGCATCTTGGCAGTACCACCATTGGAGCGAACGAACCCCTCTCCCCGCTTCGCGGGGCGAGGGAATCGGCAAGTCGCGTGGTGGTGATTGCAAGATGCGCCCGGTCTGAACCACGCTGCAACTTCCCTCTCGCTTCGCCGCCCCCTTGCCGCTACCCTGCCCGCCGTGGCCAAATTAGTGTTTGACATCGAAACCTCCGCCCTGCCGCTCGCGCAATTTGACGACGTCCAGCAGGAGTACCTCCTTCGCGAAGCCCTGAATCTTCCCGACCCGGACGCCCGCCAAAAACGCCGCGATGAAATCCTCCGCCAGTTCAATCTCTGGCCTTTCACCGCCCAGGTCGTTTGCATCGCCATGCTCAACGCCGATACCAGCCGCGGCAAGGTCCTCTTCGTCGCCGAGGATTCCGAGGAGCCTCCCGCGGAGCCTGGCGCGGTCGAATTCGCCGCCTGCGCCGACGAAAGCCAGTTGCTCGCCGAATTCTGGGACCTCGCCAAACACTACGATTCCATCGTCACCTTCAACGGGCGCGGCTTCGACGTGCCCTTCGTCTATTTGCGCTCCGCCATTTTGAACGTCCCCGTCACTCAAAAAGGCTGGCTCGGCTACCGCTTCCAAGTCGAACCCCATTGCGATCTCATCGAGCAACTGACCTTCTATGGCGTCAGCGGCAGGGACGGCGCGGCCCGCCGCTTCAACCTCGATTTCTATTGCAAGGCTTTCGGCATCGAATCGCCAAAAAGCCACGGCGTCACCGGCAACAACGTCAACGATATGATGGCCCAAAAACGCTTCCGCGAAATCGCCGAGTACTGCCTCCGCGACGTCCAAGCCACCGTCCTCCTCTACAAGATTTGGAAGGAGCGCCTCGCCGGTGTAAAATAATCCCGTCGCCCTCAGGCAACCATGACCGTCAAGTCTCACAAAGGATGCGGGCCAATTGGCAAGCTCTCTCCTAAGCCGGTCGAATTGCTCGTCTGCTTCGCCGTCAAGGAGGAAGCTCGCTTCTTCATGGAAGGAATGGTGTACCGCTCCGAAGACGCCGCCCCGGAACCGCGCCGTCCGCTTTACCAAGTCTGGATGACCGGCATGGGGCGCCGCAACGCACTCGAAGGTATTCGCAACGCCATCGCCCTCGTCCAGCCCAAACGCGTCATCACCGCCGGATTCGCCGGCGGACTCAATCCCAACCTCAAATTTGGGACCATCCTTTACGATGAAGATTACAACACCGGCTTTGCATCCCAACTAGAGCAGCTTGGCGCCTTCCGCGCCGTCTTCTTCTGTCATCGCCGCGTTGCCATCACCGCCGTCGAGAAAGCCGCCCTTTGGCAATCCACAGGCGCCGACGCCGTCGAGATGGAATCCAGCGTCATCCGCACCATCTGCCGCGAACACAAAATCCCCAGCGCCACCATCCGTGTCATATCCGACGACGCCACCCAGGATCTGCCGCTCGACTTCAACGCCCTGATGACCCCTGAAGACCGGATACACTACCCCAAACTAATTTGGGCAGTATTGAGCCGCCCCGGCCGGATTGGCCGCGTCATGGCATTCCAGCAACAAACCACCGAAGCCTCCCGCCATCTCGGTGCCGTCCTCGCCCAACTCCTCCGCACCGAACACAATAGCCAATAAAAAATCCTCAATTGCCTTCAGGAAAGCCCGTTCCCTGCGCCGTCATCCCAAGCGGCCCCGCCGCCGTCTTTTGCTTGACAGATTCGCTGTAGCTTATCAAGCACACGCCCGCCGCAATCAGCATCACCCCTCCCCACCGCGTCGCCGAAACTTGCTCGTTCAGTATCACCTTCGCCGCCAGCGTCGTGATGATGAACCCCAGCGACGTCAGCGGCCACAGGAAGCTCACATCGCAGCAAGCCAGCATGTAAAGCAGTATCCCGTAAAAAACCGCTTCCAGCGCCGTCCCCAAAAGAACTCTGCCGTTCGTGCAGCCGTCCTTGATCACGCGCGCGACCTCCGAAACCGTGATCTCCCGGGCGCCCTGGATTTGCTTCAGGCCCTTGCTGAGAATTACCACGCCGGTTGCTTCGATGATTGCCGCAATCACCACGAGAATGAGTATTTTAACCATAGATTATAAGTCCTGGTAACGGATCAGTTGGATGCCCAATTCCGCCGCCAGCATTTTGTTGGTTGGATTTATCAGCGCTTCAAATTCGTCCCTAAACTGGTCCAACGACGGGTGCGAGTAAAGCTCCGAATCGCCCGACGGCAGCACCCGCAGCAACTTCCCCACGAACTCAGAAGAGACCCGCCCATTCTGCAATAGCCCGAACACCGCGTTCGTGTGCCGGATCCCCTTCCGCTCCAGCGCCGGCCGCGCCCGCGCCGACAGCGCCCTGAATATCGCCGCATGGCTCAAACGGCAGCCCCACCGCCCCGACGCCAGCCGCGCGTTCAATCTGAGCCGGTCATCCGTCAACCGCACCGCCGTGATCCCCCAGCGATCCGCGTTCTCCATCAAAATCCCAAAAACCACCGGATGCAGATGCAAATGCAGATGCCCGTTCACATGATCCATTTGCAGCCCCGTGGCCCGGAACCTTTCAAACTGTGCCGCGATCTCCAGCCGCAATTGCGCCCGGCATTTCGCGCTCGCGAAATAACGCCAACCCGCCGCAACCGAATTCTTTGAAAATTGCCCATTCCCATCCGCCAACTGTGGAATCTCATTCGTTGGCAACGCCGCCGCCCCGCAAACCAAAACCAGATGCAGCCCGACCCCCAATCCTGGATTCTCCCGCGCCAGCGCCACCGCCTCCCCCGCCCACGGCTCATTCACCATCAAGCTCGCGGTGGTCAAAATCCCCTCCCGATGCGCGCGCACGACCGCCTTGTTGATGGACTGCGAGCGCCCAAAATCATCCGCATTCACGACCAGCCGCCGCCGTGCCCGCGCCCCGTTTTCTGTTGATACGTCCGTCAATTTCATTCGATGGGATGCAGCTTGATCAAGGTGGGCATAAAAGATTTCCTTCCCGTTCAGGGTTCTGCCACGCAAATCTGGAGTGACTGTGAGCCGACTGAGCGTTTTTGCAAGCCTTTTTGGGCCACGCGGGGTTGGAGCGATGGAGTAGTCGGAAGACGGGGAAAGGCAACATTGCAATACTCCACTAATCCAAGACTTCGTAGGGTTTCGTAAGGGAAAGCCGGGTGTATTCATTTGAGAACGGGGGCGGGAAGTGGAATTAAGTGGAATTAGGTGGAAATAGGTGGAATCAACTGCAATTGCGGGTTGCGGATTGCGGGCTGAGGATTGTCTGGCTGCGGTAGTGTCTTCGGCAGAGATAAGCCACAATTGGTTGTGGATCTTGCTGGAAACGCCACAATGTATGGTATGAGCATCGGGAGACTTGGACCTGTGGTGGCGATTGGGGAACACTTTGACGGGGTTTGACGAGGTTTGACCAGCTTCGCATTCCTTCCACCTTGGCGCGACAAGTTGCGGATTCCCGGATCGGTTGGATCGGACTGATCTCGGCAGTTGCCAGTTGCGAAATTTCGCGGTTTTGTGTTCGGTAGTCATGTTCAAAAAAGGGAAGATAGTACGAATGGGCTTGATTAGGCTTGATTGGGCTTGATTGGGCCGTGGCTTGATGGACTTGATGGACTTGGTGGACAGGTGGCTGGCTAAATTTGACCATCTGCCCATTACTCCAGTACTCCAGCACCTGGTTGGGTTCTTTGGCTCTGTTCGGCGGCGATCGCAGACCGCCGCTACAGGAACTATTCTGACTTCACTGTTCTTCATGGCGCGATTGTAGCACGGTATTGGAAAAGACGTCTCCGTACGGTACGGACGATTTTTGAGGCGAAAAATGGGGTTTGGACCCCGTCTAAAGCGTTGTGAATACGTGGTTTAGGAGGGGTGGGTACAGATTTTACACATGTACAAAATTGAAAATAGTTTGGGTGGGAGGGCGGTTTAGCTGCCAAAGGGGGTGGTGGGAAGGACGAAAAGACGCAGCGTGGCAGGGCCGAAACCAAAGTGCTGAATCTGAATTGAGAATTGGTCATTGAGAATTTGTCATTTGTTATCTGGGCGGCCGGGGCGGTGGATAGGACGGATAGGACCAATAGGACGAATGGCGGGGCCGACCCTTTTTGATTTGGCTTGGCGCGGGTGGGCTGGTGCGGCAGGCTGGACTGCGCGCCCCAATGACCAGCGTCGAACAACAACCGGACACACCGCAGACAGGCGCCGCCAATTTCGGACGGACGCATTGGAGCGTCGTGGTGGCGGCCCGTGGCGAGGATTCGCCCGACGCTCAGGCTGCTCTGGAAAAGCTGTGCCGCAATTACTGGCTTCCCATCTATGCCTTCGTTCGCCGACAGGGCCACTCTCCACACGACGCGCAGGATTTGACGCAGGAATTCTTCGCGCGGCTGTTGGGAAAGAATTTTTTGTCGGGCGTGGACCGGTCCAAAGGGAAGTTCCGCTCGTTCCTGCTCGGCGCCGTGAAACATTTTCTGGCCAATGAATGGGACCGGGCGCGCGCGCAAAAACGCGGCGGCGCAAACGTCCTCCTCCCAATTGATGCCGCGAGCGCCGAAACTACCTGCTGGATCGAGCCAACGGACAATTCGAGCGCGGATAAGATTTTCGAGCGGCGCTGGGCGATGGCGCTGCTGGACCAAGTGCTGCGCCGACTTCGCGAGGAATATGTCCGGCTCGGCAAGGAGGAGCTTTTTGAGCAGCTCAAGCCGGTCTTGACGGAAACCAGCCGCACCGTTCGCTACGCGGACATTGCCGTCCGGCTCGGTTCCAGCGAAGGGGCGGTCAAGGTCGCGGTCCATCGGCTCCGGCAGTGTTACCGCGCGTTGTTGCGCGCGGAAATCGCGGAAACCGTCGCCAGCGAGGCGGAGATTGACGATGAAATCCGCAGTCTTTTTGCCGCCTTGTCGGGGTAGGCTGTAACCTTTCGCTGTTTTTTATTCTGTATAAGGTATGAACATGCGGCTTGATCCGATTTTTTCTATCATAGGCGTTGGTGGCGGCGAAATGGTCATCATCTTGGCAACGATTTTGGTCTTCGTCGTCTTCGTCATCGGCGCGATTGTGCTCGTCGTCTTTTTGGTGACGCGGCAAAAGCGAGAGGCGAAGGCTCCGGCGCCATCCCTTGGGCCGTTGGGCGGCGGCGCGGCGGCGCGACCGGTTTCCACGCACTGCCCGCAATGCGGCGCGAAGCTGCCGTCCGGAGCGCCGGAAGGGCTTTGTCCCGCGTGCCTGTTGAAACGAGGCATGGCCACCGAAGCGGGCGCGGCGGATCAGCATGAGAGTTTCGTTCCGCCTGAGGTGGCGGATCTGGCCGCCAAGTTTCCGCAGTTGGATGTCATTGAACTCATTGGTCGCGGGGGCATGGGCGCGGTCTATAAGGCGCGCCAGCCGGCGCTGGACCGTTTCGTGGCGCTCAAAATCCTATCGCCGCGGATTGCGGACAGCCCCGGTTTTGCCGAGCGGTTCAACCGCGAGGCCCGCGCACTGGCCAGGCTGGTGCATCCCAACATTGTTGCCGTGCATGACTTTGGAAAAGTTGGCGAGTTGAATTATCTCATCATGGAATATGTGGACGGGGCGAACCTGCGCCAGGTGGAACAGGCGGGGCGGATGGCGCCCGAACAGGCGCTGGCCATCGTGCCGCAGATATGCGAGGCGCTGCAATACGCGCACAATGAGGGCATCGTCCATCGCGACATCAAGCCGGAGAATATCCTGCTGGACACAAAGGGACGCATGAAAATTGCCGACTTCGGCATCGCGAAGATCCTCGGCCAGACCTCCGACAACGCGGCGCTCACCGGGGAGAAGGACACGATGGGCACGCCGCATTACATGGCGCCGGAGCAGGTCGAAAGCCCGGCGCTGGTGGATCATCGGGCGGACATCTTCTCGCTGGGGGTGGTGTTTTATGAAATGTTGACCGGGGAATTGCCGTTGGGAAAATTCGCCCCGCCGTCGCAACGGGTCCATGTGGACGTGCGGCTGGATGACGTGGTATTGCGCACACTGGAAAAGGAACCGGGGCGGCGCTACCAGCAAGCCAGCGAAGTGAAGACCCAGGTAGAGACGATTGCAACCACGCCACCCGGCATCGCTTTGCCCAAATCTCCGGCTGCGGCTGGGAAGGCGCCTGCGCCGCCGGCTTCGGCGCTGATCACTGCTCCGGCAGTGGCCTTGATGGTGGCCGCCTTTTGGAAAATGTCATCCGCGTTGATCGCCCTGTTTGTTCTTACAACTGGGAGCGCATTGATGGACCGTATCTTCGGTTTTGGACATCTATTCAGCGAAGGCCAGACTTCCTCCGGAGTCGAGTGGCCGAAACTGTACCAAGTGTTCGGTTTTGGAAGTCATTTGGACAGATTCGGTTTGTTAGCCGTTGTCAGCCTGATACTTTTTCATGTGGTGCCCTCGCTTCTGATTGCTTTTGGCGGATTCCAGATGTTGCAGCGGCGCAGTTACGCTTGGGCCATGGCGGCCGCCATTATATCCATCGTCGCCTGTAGTCTGATTGGATTTCCCGTTGGAATATGGGCCTTGATCGTTCTGACGCGGGCGGAGGTGCGACAAGCGTTCGGAGTGAGTGCGCCCGCAGCGCCGAACTCGCCGCAAACTGACAGGTTTTGGCGGCGCTTCGCCGTGGTGACGGGCTGCATAGTATTGCTTCTCATCGGGTTGGCCATCGCGGTGGCAATGTTATTCTTCGGCATCAAGCGCTGAGGGGCGCAGGACAAAAATCTTCACCTTCTGAATTTGAGTTGAAGATCGAGTCAGGGCTCGACGGAGTCTCGCCCTACCGTGAAGAAATTTGCCCGGCGCCCAGCGCTGAGATTTAACCCTGTCAGGGTTGGTCAACTCTAATGTTGCCCCCAGGGTAGGCCTCTCGGAATCGGCCAACCCTGGGCTGGATGATTCAATACCTTTGGGATTTAGGACAAAGGTTCCGTCGGCGGGACGCCGACGGAGGCGACCGGGACGGTCGCGCTACCCAAGGATTTTGGGACCGAGGAGAGGTCAGTCGCCGAGGCTGGTGCCGACGAGGCGGGCGCTGGTGATCCAGGCGTGGTCGAGCGGGACGGTTTTACGCTTGCCGGCCACTTTTTCCAGGGGGACCGGCTCGGTTTTGTCGCCGCGGGCCGCCACCATGACTCCGTACCTTCCCTCGTTGATCAGATCGGCGCAGGCAGTGCCGAGGCGGGTGGCGAGCAGGCGGTCCACAGCCGAAGGCGAGCCGCCGCGCTGAACGTAGCCCAGAATGGTCACGCGGGACTCCAAGCCCGTCAGGTGCTCCAGTTCCTTTGCCAGCCGGAGCGTGTTGCCGTCGTGGCGCAAATGAAAATCCAACATCGCGTTCCTGGCCTTTTTACGTTCCATTTTGGTACGGGCCTCCTGCTTGGCCTGGTCCGCGGCGCGGAAGTCCTTCGCATCACGAAGGGACATCGTGCCTTCCGCGACCGCGACCACACTGAAATGTTTACCGGCGCGGCTGCGCTGCCGGATCGCCTCGGCCACTTTCTCGACATCGTACGGAATTTCCGGCAGCAAGATCACGTCCGCGCCTCCGGCAATTCCAGCGCCGAGAGCAAGCCAGCCGGCGCGGTGTCCCATAATCTCCACCACCACAATCCGGTAATGACTGTGGGCGGTGCTGTGCAGACGGTCAATGGCCTCAGTGGCAATTCCCAGCGCGGTGTCGTAGCCGAAACTCACGTCCGTCATGGCCACGTCGTTGTCAATCGTTTTTGGGAGCGTGATGACGTTGAGGCCTTTTTCCTTGAGGTAAAGGGCGTTCTTTTGCGTGCCGCCGCCGCCAATGCAAACCAGGGCGTCGAGATGATGTTTCTGGTAATTGGCAATGATGGATTCGGACACGTCAATTTCCTTGCCGCCAACCAACATGCGGCGGGGTTTGTCGCGGCTGGTGCCAAGTATGGTGCCGCCGATGGTGAGGATGCCGGAGAGATTTTCCAGGGCAAGAGGTGCGGTGCGATTCTCCATCAACCCGCGAAAACCGTCGCGAAAGCCGATGACTTGCATTCCGAAAAAGCCCTGCGCCGCCTTGCCGACGCCGCGAATGGCCGCGTTCAGCCCCGGGCAGTCGCCGCCGGAGGTGAGAATGCCGATGTATTTGGTGGCGCTTCGGGTCATTGTTTGGCGGAACGCAGCCAGCGTTCGAGATTGTGGGCAAAAGCCCCTGGTTTCTGGTTGAAGATCCGTTTGCCAAGCTTGAAGGAGCAAGCTTGGAGGTCGTCGCGCTTGGCGGTTATTCGTTTCGACAGCTTCCGGTAATCGCGCGCCGGGTGGCTCTGATCTTCGCGCCGCAAGGCCTGTAGAACGAGGTAAAGATCGTGGTCGTCGCCTAGCGCCTCGCACAATTGCTCGGTGTCTTTAATCATGTTGCCGGCGGTCTTCGGGCCAAGTTGTTCAATCAATTTCAGACAGTGCCCCAGAATCTTGGCTTGCTTGCGCCACTCGTGCAAGCTTTTCGGCGTGGTTTCTTTGCGCGCGGCCTTGTAGTCGTCGCGGCCCCGCTTGTAAATCCGTTTCAATCCCGCGGCCAGGTGGGCAGGGGTCGCCCGTTGCGCCGGGAGCGAGGCAAACGTCCTTTGTGAAGCGGTCAGGATTTGTCGCATGGCGCGGCGCAGGGCGGGGATTTTCCGGAGGCACGCGTCTTCCCGGCGTTTCAGGCTGCGCTCGATTCTCTGTGCCGCCGGAATTGATTCGGCGCGAAGCTTGCCCAAGGTGTTCAATTGCACATGGACGTCGCGCAACGGGGCGATTTTGCGACCCGCCGCGGCCAGGCGGCGGTTTTCGCGGCGGAAAACCCCTTTTGGAAAGGCCACGCGCAAGGAGCGCAGGAGCGAACGCAGGCGCTTGAGGGCTTTGCGGGCGTTATGCATCGCCTCCGGCCGATGAGGCCGCCGCAACTCGCTCATGGCGAGCGCGATTTCCTCGGCGGCGATGCGCCCAATGGCAACCGAGAGAGCCTCGTTTTTTTCGATGCGGCAACTCATAAGGTTGGAAGCCAATGAGGGTTATCATACCACAATGTTTAAACCAAGTCACGATTGGGTTACAATTGTGTTTCGGGCGCATCTCAGCTTTGTCGAACCTGCCTTTTCGCGCGGCGCGGAGAACATAATAATCATAACTAAAACGACGTCCCGAGGAAAGCAGATCGCACAGAAAGTCCCGATAAAGGTGAGATGCACCGCTCCTGGTACGCTTGCCTTGAATTTATTCTACCCGCATTGAAAGCTGCAATGCGGGTAGAATAAATTCGGCTTTGTCAAATGTCGAGCTACAAATGGATTTTGGGGCGGCTCTGGGGTCTCTCCGTTTTGTTGAGCTTTCCTTCTGACTCGGCGGTCTCTTGGAGCGACGAAAGTGAGATGCGCCCTTGTGTTTCGCAACCCAGATTGTCGTGGAAGTTCTTTGTCCTGCACTTGCCGGACGGACGCTGCCATTTTTTGACTTCGACTTGGGGCGGGAATTGGATTACTGATTAAGCTGGCATGTCCACCATTCTCGCCGCCAACAACTTAATGCTCCGCTTCAACGAGCGGACGATTTTGGACAGCGCCACACTGGGCCTGGACGAAGGGGACCGCGTGGGATTGGTAGGACGCAACGGGTGCGGCAAGACGACGCTCTTGAGAATCCTGGCCCGCGCGCTGACGCCTGACAGCGGCGAAGTGACGGCACGGCGCGACTTGGTGGTGAGTTACTTGCCGCAGGAATTCACGCTGGACTCCGCACTGGACGTGCGCGGCAATGTTCGCATGGGGGCGCGGCGCACGCTGGATCTGATCGCGGAATTTGAATCCCTGCCTTCCGCCTCCAAGCGGCATGAGGAGCTTGAGCGGCGCATTCAGGCGCTTGATGGCTGGACGCTGGATCAACGGGTCGAAACGGCGTTGTCACATCTCAATTGCCCGCCGGGCGACAGGCGGATTGAATCTCTGTCCGGCGGCGAGCAACGGCGGGTGGCGCTGGCCAGGGCGATCGTGTCGCAGCCTGAGCTGCTGCTGCTGGACGAGCCGACAAACCACCTGGACCCGGAGTCCATTGAATGGGTGGCTGAATATCTGGAAAACTTCCGCGGCGCGTTTCTGGTCGTCACGCACGACCGCTATTTCCTGGACCGTGTGGCCAACCGCATCGTGGAGTTGAGCGATGGGAAGTTCTTTTGCCACGCCGGCAACTACACGGATTACCTGCTGGACAAAGCCGAGCGCCAGGCAGGGGACGCCATTATCGAGCACAAGCGACAGATGTTTCTGAAGAAGGAGCTTGCCTGGGTGCGGCAAGGTCCCCGCGCGCAACGGAGCAAGCAGAAGAACCGGTTTGAGCGTTACTACGAAACCGCGGCCCAGGAGACGGCGCCGGTCGAGGAGGACATGGAATTGGTCATTCCTCCCCCGCCCCCGCTGGGCAACCGGGTGGTGGAATTGACGAACGCGGGCATGGAACTCGGAGGGCGGACGCTCTTCACCGGTTTTAATTTTGAGTTTGAGAACGGGCGGCGCGTAGGCATCTGCGGAAAGAACGGCGCCGGAAAGACATCGCTGCTCAAAGTCATTATCGGCCAGCTCGCGCCGATCCAAGGAACAGTCAAGACCGGCCAGCTCACCAAATTCAACTACGTGGACCAGGGGCGCCTGCAGTTGGACGAGGAACGCACCGCATTGGACGAGGCGGCCGATGGGACGGAGTGGGTGCAATGGGGCGAGGCGAAAATCTCGTTGCGCAGCTACCTGAAGCGGTTCCTGTTCGCCGACGACCGCATCACGACGCAGGTGAAGCATCTTTCCGGAGGCGAACGCAGCCGGCTTCTGCTGGCGCGGATTCTAAAGTGCGGCGGCAACTTCCTTATCCTGGACGAACCGACGAACGACCTGGACTTGCCGACCTTGCGCGTGCTGGAGGAGGCGTTGATCGCGTTCCCCGGGGTGGTGTGTGTCGTGAGCCACGACCGCTATTTCCTGAACCGGGTTTGCACGGACATTCTGGCGTTCGAGGACGGCGCAATAAAACACAGTGTTGGAGACTACGATTATTACCTGGAGAAAAAGCAACGTGAGGCGGAGCAAGCCGCGCGCTGGACGCCGGATGTGGCGGCAGCGAAAACGGCGGCGTCGTCCCTCCGCATCGGAACCGCGCCCAAACCCGCCAAGCCGGGAAAGCTATCCTTCAAGCAGATGCGCGAGTTGGAAGGCATCGAGCCGCAGATCTTGGCCCTGGAAAAGGAGATTGCGCGAATTGAAGGGTTGTTTGTGTCGCCGGATTTTCATCGCACACACGCCACGCAGACCAACGAACTGCTCGAACGACTGGCGGCGGCGAAGGAGAAGCTGCCGCAGCTTTATGTCCGGTGGGAGGAGTTGGAGGCTCTCACAACCCCCCGAAGCGGCGAAGGGTCAGTATGAAATTCGGAGTGAAAATGAAATGATGCGCATGAAGAAGGAACTCGGAATTGACTTTTCGCTGTTCGCCGTTTGTCTCGGACTTCTTATGGCGTTGCCAACGAAGGCGGCATCGCTCCAGTTGGTCACCAATGACTGGGGCACCAACGGCGTGCCCACAAATGTCGTTATGTATATCTATGTGCCGGACAAGCTGGCTGCGAATCCTCCAATCCTGGTGCTCCTGCACTATTGGGGCGGGGGAGCCAGTGGTGTTTTCGCCGAAGCGCAAGCCGGCGGCATTGTGGCGGCGGCGGATGAGTATGGCTTCATCATGGTGGTCCCGCAAAATCCCGACTGTTGGGACGTGAATTCGACGGCAACCCTCACGCACGATGGCGGCGGTCAGACTGAAGCCATCGCCCACATGGTGAACTACACGGTGACCAATTATCACGCGAATACAAATCGAGTTTATGCGACTGGAACCTCATGCGGGGCCATGATGACGGAGGCATTGCTGGCGGTGTATCCTGATGTTTTCAAAGCCGGCGCTTCATTCTCGGGCCAGGTGGTTGGAGGCGCATGGACTCCAATTACGCATACCGCGCAGCAATGGGGAAACATCGTTCGCGCCTGTTACCCGGCATATTCGGGACCGCGCCCCCGCGTCCAGCTTTGGCATGGCACGGCGGATGGCATCATTGATTACAGCAACCAGACCGAAGCCATCCTACAGTGGACGGATGTTCTGGGATTAAGCGCCAACCCGACGTTGAGCACCACGGTGACACTTTACAATCACCAATGGTTGCGCCAAATCTGGCTGGATTCGTCCGGTGCCACGGCGCTCGACGCCTGGTCGGAATACAATGGGCCGCACGGCACGGACGCGAACCTCAACGCGCTAAACGTCATCCCCTTCATGGGACTCAACGGGGTGAACCTGACCTATCCCTGGATGTCGCAAGACGTGGGCGCGGTGGGAGTTCCCGGGAACGCGACTTACAGCAATGGCGTGTTTTCCGTGACCGGCAGCGGGGCGGACATCTGGGGCACGGCCGACTCTATGCAATTTGATTATGTGCCCGTCAACGGAAATTGCACCATCACCGCCCGCGTCGCCTCGATTCAGAATGTTGATCCGTGGTCCAAGGCTGGCGTCATGATTCGCGAGAGCCTGAACGCCAACGCGGCGAACGCCTTCATCGCCGTCACATCAAGCAACGGTGTTACCTGGCAAACCCGTTCGACCACCGGCGGCGCCACCGTCAACTCCACCACCGGCGCCCTGACCGCGCCCTATTGGGTCAAGCTGGTGCGGAGTGGGAACACGTTTACCGGATACCGTTCGCCGGACGGAGCGACTTGGACGCCGCAAGGAACCAACACATTTAATATGGCGTCCACGGCGTATATTGGTTTGGCATTGACCAGCCACACCAACTCAAGATTATGCACTGCGACATTCGACACCGTGACTGCGCCGGGCTGGCAAGTGTCGCAAGCCTTGGTGCCGTCGGGATTGTCGGCCACGTTTGTTTCGGCCAGCCAGAATAATTTAGTTTGGAACATTCTGGCCAATGCGACCAGTTACAATGTGAAACGCTCGACAACTAATGGCGGTCCATTTGCCGTCATTGCCAGCGGCGTGACAGCCACGAACTATCAGGATGGCGGTCTGCCTGGCAACATTACCAATTCATACTACTATGTGGTCAGTGCGATTTCTTCCGGCGGCGAAACCCCGGACAGCGCCGAGGCGTCGTTGCAATATCCGAAGCTGACTGGAAGCATCATCGGGACATCCGGATCGTATGGTGGCTCGGGAAATACCATCACCAATATTTTTGACAACAATCTGGCCACGTATTTCGACGGGCCTGCCGCGAATGGTTGCTGGGCTGGGCTGGACTTTGGCGCGGGAGTCAACGACGTCATCACGCAGATCGCCTATTGTCCTCGCTCCACCTTTGAATCGCGCATGGTGGGCGGAGTCTTCCAGGGGGCGAATCACGTGGACTTCAGCGACGCGGTCACGCTCTACACCGTGGGGACGCAACCGGCCACGGGCGTGTTCACGCCGGTGAGCATCACAAACACTGCGGCGTTTCGTTATGTCCGGTATCTTTCGCCAAATAACGGCTGGGGCAACGTGGCGGAAGTTCAGTTTTATGGCTACCCGTCTTTTGTCGCGCCACCGGTTCCGAACGGCCTGACCGCCGCGCCAGTTTCCAGCAGCCAGATCAACCTGGTGTGGAACGTCTTCACCAACGCGACGGGTTACAACGTGAAACGCTCGACGACCAATGGCGGTCCCTATTCGGTCATCGCCAGCGGCGTGACGGCGACCAACTATCCGGACAGCGGGCTGAACGCTGGCACGATTTATTATTACGTCGTGAGCACGGTGGTGTCCGGCAGCGAAACCTCGAACAGCGTGCCAGCCGCCGCCGCGACGCTGTCGGGCAGCTACGGCTCGCTGCTCCATCGCTACAGCTTTGGCGAGAGCGGCGGGAGCAGCGTCGACGATTCGATTGGCGGCCCGGTGTGGAACGGCACTTTGCCCAGCGGCGGCACACTGGGCGGCGGACAACTGGCACTTTCAGCCGCCGCCTCGCAATATGCGAGCCTGCCGCCGGGCATCGTGGGCGGCTTGAGCAACTTCACGGTCGTGGCCTGGGTGAATCTCAATTCACTGAACAACTGGAGCCGGATATTCGATTTTGGGGCCAACACGACGACGAACATGTTCCTGACACCGCAGAATGGAAACACGGGCACGCTGCGGTTTGGCATGACGACCAATGGAGGCGGGGCTGAACAACAGATCAATTGCGGCTCGGTGTTGACGACGGGCATGTGGCATGAAGTGGCGGTCACCTTGAATGCGGGAACTGGCATCCTTTACCTGGACGGGGCGGCGGTGGGAACCAATTCCGGCCTGACGCTCAACCCGGCGATTCTGGGCAGCACCGCGAGCAATTACATTGGGAAATCGCAATATCCCGATCCTTATTTCAACGGTCAGTTGGACGAGTTTAGCATATACGGTGCTGCGCTCTCGCCGCGGGAAGTGGCGGCGGCATACGCGATGGGACCGAACCAGTTGTTGAGCACCAACAGCCCGCCGATTGGAACGGCGCTGACGGGCGCAAATCTGACGCTGACATGGCCGCTGGCATCGGCCGGGTTCACGTTGCAGTCGCGAACGAACCTGGTGCTGGGGAACTGGGTGAATGTCGCCTCGCCCGCGCCACAGATGATTGGCGGCCAGTGGCAAGTGTCGCTGCCTCAATCGGGCAATGCCAACTCGACCTTTTACCGGCTGGTGAAGTGATGGCTGATTTGTTTTACTTGAACGACACGCACGCTGACAAACCGATGAAAGTCATAATCCAATGCCTGATCTGTAAGTCCTTGCAAAATAGGGCCTGAAACGAGGGTTTCAGGCCCAAAATTGGTTGCGGGGGCGGGATTTGAACCCACGACCTTCAGGTTATGAGCCTGACGAGCTACCAGGCTGCTCCACCCCGCGTTCCAGTAAGACCCCCTCACTTTAGCGGTCTGTCTGGAATACCGCAAGCGCTATCTCACTTTTCTTTTCTTTGTATTTTCGATTTTGCGTTCCTGAATTTCCCAGCTACCGTATATCCGTCAAATATGGAGCGTTACGGCCTTGCCGGGCCGCTTTGCTTTGTCGTGATAAAGAAATGCAGCACAGTTTGGTTGGCCGTGTTCTGCTGGCTTTTGCCCGCGTTGCTTTCTCACGCGCAAATTCCATCCCCGGCTCCAGCCGCCATCCCGTCCGCCCCGACCCGCCATAGAGCGCAAGTCAGCGATCCTGCGGTGGCTGGCAAATTGGCGGCCGCCGGAGCGCGCCGGATCGGCGATTATGGCGGGTTCCAGTTTTTTGATGTTGACCAGGCGGCGGCAACCGCGCTTGCAGGCCGCATTCAACTTCGCGACGAGTATAATGTCATCAAACTCAATGCCGCGCCGCTGGACACTTCGCTGCCGCAAACGCAGGCACTGCGCAAACCGGCCGCGCCGTTCGCCGGCAAACAGATGCGGCTGGTCCACTTCGCCGGTCCGGTGATGCCCGCCTGGCGGGATTCCCTGCTCGCGACGGGCGTGGAGATTGTCAGCTATATTCCGCAGAACGCTTATCTTGTTTATGGCGGCGCCGCGGCTGTAGCGCGCCTTCAGACGCTGGCGTCCAACGCGCCGCATGTCCAATGGGAAGGCCCGTATCTGGACGATTACAAAATTCATCCTGCCGCCAAAGAGGTGGACGCCAAAGGCATGAAGCGCCAGATCGGCACGGAGTTGTTTTGCATTCAGATGATGGCCGATGCGGAGGCCAACGCGAAAACGTTGCGGTTGCTGGACTCATTGAAGCTGGAGCCGTTCCGGAGGAAGTATTCAATCCTGCATTATGTGAATGTGACGGGCCGGTTTGCGCCGGCGGATTTGGCGCGCATCGCCGCGCAGCCGGACGTTGTTTCCATTATGCCCGACTTTCCGCCCAAGAAACTGGATGAGCGGCAGGACCAGATTGTGGCCGGGAATTTGTCGGGAAACGGGCCGGGCGGGCCGGGTTATCTGGCGTGGCTGGAGAGCAAGGGCTTCACGCAGGCGCAATTCGACGCTTCGGGCTTCGCCGTGGACTTGTCGGACAGCGGGATTGACGACGGGACGACAACGCCCAACCACTTTGGCCTGTATAGAAACGGTCAAACCAACAACGGCAGCCGTGTCATTTACAATCGCCTCGAAGGCACGCCCAACCCGGGCAGCACCCTCAGTGGCTGCGATGGACATGGAACGCTCAACTCCCATATCGTCGGCGGCTATGATGACTTGGCCGGCTTTCCGTTCGAAGACAGCGCGGGCTATCACTATGGCCTGGGGGTTTGCCCGTTTGTCCGGCTCGGTTCTTCCGTTATTTTCGATCCGGACAACTCCACGTATCCGGATGTTTCCAGCTTGGAATCCGCCGCCTGGCAGAGCGGGGCCAGAATCAACAACAACAGTTGGGGCGACACCGGCAGCGACGGCCAGTACAATTCGGATTCCCAGTCCTACGACGCGCTGGTGCGCAACGCCGAATCTTCCACCGCCGCCAATCATGAGATGGTGATTGTCTTCGCCGCCGGCAACGACGGCAACAACGGGAGGCGGACGGTCACCGCGCCCGCCACGGCCAAAAATGTGATCGCCGTCGGCGCGGCCCAAAATGTGCAGAGCCTGGGGGGCGCGGATAAGTGCGGCTGGAACGATTCTTACTCCGCGAACGCCAACCAAGTCTTCAGTGACTCCAGCCGCGGGCCTTGCGATGACGGACGGCACAAGCCCGACCTCATGGCCCCCGGAACCCGCATCAGCGGCGGCGTGGCGCAGGCCAAAGACCCCGCCGCCACAGGCACAGCCGACTCCTGTTTTCTCGCCGATGCCGGCGCGATTTGCGGCGGCGTCGGCACCAACGGCGGCGTGAACCTGTTTTTCCCCGACGGCCAGCAACTTTACACGACCTCCACTGGCACCAGCCATGCCACTCCGGCCGTGTCGGGCGGATGCGCCTTGTTGCGGCAGTATTTCATCAACCGCGGCTGGACTCCGCCCAGCGCCGCGATGACCAAGGCCTTCCTGATGAACTCAGCCCGCTATATGACCGGCTCCGGCGCCAATGACACTCTATGGTCGGACAACCAGGGCATGGGCGAAATGGACCTCGGCATGGCCTTTGACGGAGCGCCCCGCCTTCTGCACGATGAACTGTCCGCCGAACTCTTTACCGCCAGCGGCCAGACGCGCACTTATTCCGGCACCGTCGCCAACACGAACCTCCCCTTCCGTGTAACACTCGCCTGGACCGACGCCCCGGGCAGCACGACCAGCAGCGCGGCCAACAACGATCTGGATCTCACCGTCGCCATTGGCGGCGTCACTTACCTGGGAAACGTCTTCAGCAAGGCCTTTTCCGTCAGCGGCGGCTCCGCCGATACGCTGGACAATGTGGAAAGCGTTTTTCTTCGCGCCGGTGTTTCGGGGAATTTCACCATCACCGTGACGGCGGCGAACATCAATTCGGTTGGCGTGCCAAACAGGGCCAACGCCCTGGAGCAGGATTTCGCCCTCGTCGCCTATAACACCGCGAGCATCCAAATCGCCTCGGCCACTCTCGCAGCCGAAAGCTGCCAGCCTACCAACGGGGTCATTGATCCGGGCGAGACCGTCACCGTCAACTTCGCTCTTGTCAACCAAGGGACCATTAATACTACCAACCTCACCGCCACACTGTCCGCCTCCGGCGGCATCACCGCGCCCTGCGGCCTGCAGACTTACGGAGTCTTGACAGGCGGCGGCCCTGCTGTCTCGATGCCCTTCTACTTCACTGCCGCCGGCTCCTGCGGGAGCACGGTCACGGCCAGCCTGGCGTTGCAGGACGGCGCGGCGAGCCTAGGAACGGTCACCTACATTTTCCAGTTGGGCCAGCTGACGTCAAACGGCACTTACACCTGTTGCACCGGCGCGGCGCTGACTCGGCCGGAGATTCTCTCCCCCACCGCCGGCTTCCAAACAACTTCCGCTTCCATCATGGTGGACGGCCTGGCAGTCCCCGGACTGCCCCTGACCCTATATGTCAATGGGACCGAGGTCGGTTCGCTCGCCGCAGCCACCGAGCTTTATTCGTTTACCGCCGCGCTCTCCTACGGAACCAACCTCCTGACCGCGGTCCAGTTGCGAAACGGGACCAACATCCCCGGCGTCCCCGTCTCTATAGTGTTGACGCCAATTCCGCCCACCTTAACATTCCCGGCCAATTCCGCCCCCTCCGTTACCTTCACCGAACAGGGACTGGCATATACCGCCGTCCTTTTGTTCGACAACACGTCCAATGGCGCGGCTTTGATCGCGTCCTTCACCAATAACGCCGCCGGAAATTATTCAGGCACCGTAACGCTTAGCAATGGCTCCCATTCCCTGACCGCCGCCCAAATCACCAACGGCACAACCAGTCCGGCCAGTGCCACCGCCACGGTCAACGTCCTGACCGTGCCGCCGCCCGTCATCCTTTCCCCCGTTTCCGGGTTTGTCAGCAGCGTCCCCCTGGTCACCGTAAACGGAACCGGAATTGCCGGCGCACCCCTCGCTATTTATGACGGCGCCAACCTCCTTTCCGGAATCGTTGTCAATCAAGACGGGAATTTCACCAATACCGTCCGGCTGACCCCTGGTGTGCAAAGCCTGACCGCCATGCAGTCCGAATTGGGTGTCACCAGCGCGCCCAGCGCACCGGTCATCATTTCGTGGATCGTCCCGCCGCCCGTCATCCTCGCGCCGACTAACGGGCTTAGCACCACCAACCCTACCGTGACCGTCGCCGGCACAGGCATGGCCGGGGCGAAAGTGATTCTTTACGACGGATCCGTTTCCAACAGAACCGTAGCTGTGAATAACACGGGGCATTTCTCCGCGACACTCAAGCTGGGAAATGGCTTCCACACCATTGCCGCCGTTCAAACCGCCAACGGCCTCTCCAGCCTGTCCAGCACGCCCGTGCAGGTGGCGATGACGCTGGCGCCGATCATGGCGTTTCAACCCCGCTCCCAATCCATGTTTCTCAAAGGCAGCGTGACCTTTACCGCCGCCGCCTCGGGCGCAGTGCCGCTCCACTATTCCTGGTTTAAGGACAGCGTCAAAGTGGCCGGGGCTGGCGGGCCGTCGCTGACTGTGGGCAACATCACCGCCGCCAGCGCGGGCAGTTATTTAATGGTGGCCACCAACATTTACGGCCAAGTGGGCAGCGATCCGGTCACGCTGACTCTCATTCCCAATCCATTTACCAACCATGTCGGCAACTACTACGGCCTCTTTTCCGAAACGCCGGCGCAGTTCCGCAGCACCGGCCTGTTCACGCTGACCTTGAGCAGCTCCGGTCTCGGCGCTTACAGCGGCAACATTCGGAGCGCGGGCGGCTCCTACGGTTTCAGCGGCGTGTTTTCTCCGGAGGGGCAGTCCGCCGCAAACGTCCCGCGCGCTGGCAAGACGCCCCTCTCTCTGAGTCTGTCTCTCGACGTCAGCAATGGCACGCGGCAGATTTTGGGAACAGTCGCCGACGGAAGTTGGGTGGCCGCGTTGGAGGCGGACCAGGCCATCTACAGCGCCACAAACCGCTCCCCCTGGCGCGGCACAAACACCATATTATTTGACAGCTCCGGCGTCGGCATCGCCGGCCCTGGCGGCGACGGCTATGGCAAGGTCATCGTCACTCCGGCAGGTATGGCCTCCCTCACTGGCAGGCTGTCTGACAACACGCCAGTGGCGCCGTCGGCGGCGGGCGTTTCCCTATACGCACGGTGGCCGCTCTACATTCCCCTCTACGGAACCGGCACGCTGGGATCGCTTTCCGGTTGGATCACCTTCACCAATCTGCCGGGTCTGAGCCTGGAAGGCAGCGCCGCCTGGTTCCGCACCAACTCCTCCGGCAAACTCTATCCGCACGGCTTCACAAATGCGGTGTCAATTACAGGTTCGACCTTTGCGTCCGGATCGTCCAAAGCGCCCATCCTCGGCGGCGCGACCAACTTCCAAATCACCCTCAGCGGCGGCAACCTGCCCTCTCCTCTGACCAACAACGCCACCCTTACCCCCGCCGGCAAATTTGTGACCAACGGCCCCGGCATTTCCAAGCTGACCCTGTCCGTGGTTCCTGGCACCGGCATCCTCACCGGCAGTTTCCTTGACCCGGCGACCGGCCTGACGACGCCGATCAGCGGCGCCCTCATGCAGCAACAAACCAACGCCGCCGGCTACTTCCTCAGCACTAACGCCGCCGGCCAGTTTCAACTCACTCGGCCGTAACCCCGGCAGGGCGACGCTGGAGCACAAAAAGAAAGAACCGGACAAGTCTGGAAGGACTCGTCCGGTTTTGAAAAGAAAGTCGCGCGGGCCGCCCGCGCACCCAGGACCCAAGAAATGTCCCGGTCAGGACATCTTCTTCTTGGCTTCGTCAGGCACTGCGATCTTGGTGGTTCCGACATCCTTGATTTCCACGGCGGTGGTGCGGTTGATGTCCGTGGAATTGCCCATCATATCCATGGACCCTTGCAGATTGTATTCATATTTGACGAGCACGCCGTCCTTGATCCAGAACTTGACGGAGCCTTTGGCGCCGGTGACCTCCGGCGGTTGGAAATCGCCGCCGGGACCGCCGCCGAAACCGCCAAAGTTCGGAGTCAGGCGGGCCTTGGCGCCTGCTTCCGACAGAGCACCGGAATAAACGCCGTCGGCCAGAGTGACCGTGGTGATGAGGCCGAGGAGTTCCTTGGCTTCCACCGCAGGGGCCTTGGTGTTGGTAGCGTTATTGACTACCATCGTATTCGGATTGAACGCGCCGCCAAATCCGCCAAATCCGCCGCCGCCGTTGCCGTCATCGGGAGGCGGGGCGGTCGCTTCGGCAAAGGACTGCCAGTTGGTGGAAGTCTTGATGGCGCCTTTTGCGCCCATAATGACGATTTCGTTGGTAGTTGCCTGAGGAGCAGCCGCAGGAGCTGCGCCAGGGCCACCTCCGCCAGGGCCGCCACCGAAGCCGCCGCCGGGACCACCGCCGCCGGGACCGCCACCAGCAGGACCGCCGCCGAAGCCGCCGCCTCTGCGGCCAAAACCACCCGTCGCCGGGATGTAGAGGTATGTCAAACCATCCTTCTGCGTCTTTCCATCCAGTGCGGAGCCACCCCCGAACATACCGCCGAAACCACCGCCCCGACGGCCGCCAGGAGCGGCTGCGGCGTTGGTGTCAACCACGGGAGCGGATTTCCAACTGTAATTGTCAGCCGCGGCCAGCTTGCTGATCGCGGCGCTAACATCGTCCTTCGGGGCGGCAAGGACCGAGCCTGCCACCAAGACGACTGCGGCACAAATGAGATTTGTTTTCATATATACGTATTAATTAACCGACATTATCACTGAGGGTTGATTGCTTTATTGCCACCCCGGCCTTCACGGCCGGGTCAAAGTCTCAGGCCCCTTTCCACCCGGAGAGAATACGCGATCTCCAGCACGAGAGGCCGGCTCCAAGACTTTGACGCAGATTAAGGCATGCGGCGCACCATGCAAGCACAATCGTCAAGAATCGGATCACCCTTCCGCGGCCTCGGGTTCCGCCTTTTTCAGCGCCGGTTTCACTTTCAACCGCTGGATGCGCGCGCCGAGGCCGCGCAGTTTGTCGTCTATTTTTTCGTAACCGCGGTCAATGTGATAGACGCGGCTGACCTCGGTTTCGCCGCGCGCCGCCAGGCCGGCAATGACGAGCGCCGCCGAGGCGCGTAAATCGCTGGCCATCACCTTCGCCCCGCTCAACGGCCGCCCGCCCTTGACAATGGCGCTGGGGCCTTCGATGGCAATGTCCGCCCCGAGGCGCGCCAACTCGCTCACATGCATGAAACGCGACTCAAAGATGCGCTCGGTAATCACGCTGATGCCCGGCGTCAGCGTCATCAGCACCATCATTTGCGCCTGCGCGTCCGTGGGAAAACCGGCGTAAGGCAGCGTCGTGATGTCCACCGCCTTGAGCCTGCCCCGGCGCGAAATCCTCAAGTCCTGCCCGCTGCGCTCGATGCTGACGCCGGCATCGCGCAATTTGTCAAGCACGGCGCGCATGTGATCGGCCCGTGCGCCGCGCAGGACCACTTCGCCACGGCTGGCGGCGGCGGCCACCGCGAAGGTCGCGGCTTCGATGCGGTCGGGTATCACGTCGTGCTCCGCGCCATGGAGCCTCTTCACGCCGGTGACGGTGAGTGTGGGGCTGCCCGCGCCTTCGATCTTCGCACCCATCGCGTTGAGAAAGCAGGCCAGGTCAACCACCTCCGGTTCGCAGGCGGCGCTTTCGATCAGGGTTACGCCGTCCGCCAGCGTGGCGGCCATCATGACGTTGGCTGTGCCAAGCACTGTCGGGCCGCAGCGTCCGCCGAGGAACACATCGGCCCCCTTTAATTTCCCGGCGCGGGCGTGGATGTAGCCCCCGTCTATCCTGACTTTTGCGCCCAGGGCTTCCAAGCCCTTGAGATGGAGGTCAATGGGGCGCGCGCCAATGACGCAACCGCCCGGCAGCGAGACCACCGCCGCCCCGCTTCGCGCCAGCAGCGGACCGAGAATGCACACCGAGCCGCGCATTTGGCGGATCAATTCATAATCGCCCAGGCCCTTGACGTTGTCGGCGCGAACAGTGAGCGTGTTGCCGTCCAGTTTCACCGCCGCGCCGAGCGAGGCGAGGATTTCGCCCATGAACCGCACGTCGCTCAATTGCGGGACGCGGCGGATGACGCACGGGTCCGCGGTGAGCAGCGTCGCAGCCATGATGGGGAGCACGGCGTTCTTGGCTCCGCTAATGGAGACTTCGCCGCGCAAGGGCGTTCCGCCTTTGATGAGAAATTTGTCCATAATAAAACCGGCAGCTATAGCCTTTTAATCTTAATGCTAATCTTAATCCTAATCTCCTTCGATTTGAGATTAAGATTAGGATTAAGATTAAGATTAAGACCCGAAAACGCCACACCAAAAAAATCACGCGCGCCCAGGCGCCATGCGCGCGATCAAATATCTGGGACGCTGATTGTAATCCGGCTCAATGGCCTCAACCACCCAACTCTGCTGCCGGAAAATCGCCGAGGCCGCCTCCGGGCCGTCGTCGTCCAGCTCCAGCATCAGCCGTCCGTCCGATTCGAGAAACGCCGCCGCCTCCGCCGCGATGCGCCGGTAAAAATCCATTCCGTCCGCCCCGCCGTCCAGCGCCAGCCGCGGCTCGTGGTCCCGCACTTCCGGCTCCAGCGTTTCCATCCGCGCCGTCGGGATGTAGGGCGGATTGGAGACGATCAGACGGAACCGCGCCGCGGGCGGAAGCGCGGCAAAAAGGTCGCCGTGATGGAACTCAATTCGGGCGTTGTGAAGCGCCGCGTTTTCGCGGGCCAGGTCCAGCGCTTCGGCGGAGACATCGGCGGCATGGATGGCCGCGGCAGGGACTTTGACCGCCATCACGATAGCCAGACACCCGCTACCCGTGCATAGATCCAGCGCGGCCGGCGCGGGGTTCGCATCGGCGGAGCCTTGGAGAAACTTCCACGCGCGTTCGGCCAGCAATTCTGTTTCCGGCCGCGGCGCCAGCACATGGGGATTGACGCGCAGTTCCAAACCGCAAAACGCAGCCGAGCCGGTGATGTACTGCAGCGGTTCGTGGCGTCCGCGCCGTTGCACCATCGCGCGAACGGCATCCAATTCTCCCGACGTCAGCGCACGCTCGAAACTCAGGTAGAGCTTCATGCGCGGCATCCCAAGTGCATGAGCCATCAGGTGCTCCACTTGCAGACGCGGCGCGGAGACCCCCTTTTGAGCCAGGAAATCCGTGCTGCGCCGGATGACTTCGAGAATGGTCACCGGGCCGTCCCTTTCCGAGGGAGGCGCTGGCCTGGCGATTCGGTCATCGTGCTTGCTTTGCTCACTTTATGCTCGCAATAAATCCGTCAAGGCATTAATCCGTCAAGAAATAAATGAATCCGTGGAACGATTATCAAACCATGCGTAATTCTCCTGCTCCAAAGCGTTGTCCGCATTCGTCGCAATCCGGTGTTCTCAAGAACGGCTTTCCGGGAAAATTGGCCGTTTGCTTCGCGTTGCTGGCCGCCCTGCCCTCCGCTTCAACGGCGCACGCGGGTTCCGCCCCTGAAGTCCCCAATCCATTGCGCTCGGTCGGTGTCGTCAGTGGCGCCCCAAACGTGACGACGGTCGCAAGCTCTGCTCTTTCGGGTCGGAACGCGGCAAGTTACAGCAACTTCAGTGTGTGCGTCTATTTCCGGTATCAGGAAGTCAGCTCCATCCCGCGCAATCTCGCCCAGTTCGCCGGCCGGTGGGCCGATGTGGAAAAGCAGGTCAAGGTTTCCAAGGTCTATCTGGAAACCACCCGCAACAACCAACTCGGCACCGCCGAGCAAGTGGAAGCGCTGAAGGTGTTCTTCACCGGTCGCGGCATCAAGGTTTCCGGCGCCATGGGGTTGACCACCAATGAACCCAACGGCTTTCCATCTTTCGACTACAGCTCGCAGACCGACCGGGACAGGGTCAAAGCCATGACCGAGTTCACAGCCCAACACTTCGACGAGATCATTCTGGACGACTTCTATTTCTCCAACAACAAGGGTGATGACGCCATTGCGGCCAAGGGCGGCAAGAGTTGGATGCAATTCCGCACGGAGTTGATGGATGAGGTCTCCAGCAACCTGATCGTCGGCCCCGCCAGGGCTGTCAACCCAAAGGTCCGCGTCATCATCAAGTACCCCAATTGGTACGAGAGCTTCCAGGGCCTGGGTTACGATTTGGCCGTCGAGCCGAAGATCTTCGACGCCATCTATACTGGCACGGAAACCCGCAATGCAGAGAGCGGCCAGCGCCTGCAATCCTACCAGAGCTATCTCCAAACCGAGTACTTCTGCCGCATCAAGCCCGGCGGCAATCAGGGCGGCTGGATTGATGGCAGCGGCAGCGCGCGCTACGCTGAACAGTTCTGGGACACCCTTTTTGCCAAGGTGCCGGAAATCACGCTCTTCAACTCGCAGCAAATCATGGGTGGCATGGGCGGCGGATTCGGCGCGCCGCCGGCCGAAGCAGCGGACCCTGAAAGCGTCCTCGCCAATGTGATGGCCCCCATTCCCCAACCGGACGGCTCCTCATACACTCCCACCATGACGGCTCGCTATGCGGGCTTTTCGGCGGAACTCCTGGATCGCTTTATTGGCAAGCTGGGCAACCCGGTCGGCATCCCCACCTACAAGCCGTGCAACTCCGTCGGCGAGGAGTATCTCCCCGATTACCTCGGCATGGTCGGCATCCCCATTGACTTGGTTCCCAGCTTCCCAACCAATGCTGGCACCGTCTTCCTCACCGCCGCTTCCAGGTTCGACCCCAACCTGGTTGCCAAGACAAAGGCTTTTGTGCAGCAGGGCGGCGTGGCCATCGCCACGACCGGCCTGATGGAGGCCCTCGGCGACAAAGGTTTCCAGGATATCGCCGAAATTGAAGTCACAGGCCATCGCGTGCTCGCCACGGGCTTCGGCCGTGGCGGTCGCGGTGGTATTGGAGGAGGCCGTGGTGGAGGAGGAGAAGCAGGCCCGGCGGCTGCGTCAGCCAGCCTGAACATGCTCCTGCCGCAAATGCGGCATTTTGAAAACGACACCTGGACCAGCATGGAATTCACTACCGCCGGTTCCGGTTATCCTATGCTCATCCGCGCCGTCTATGGCACGGGAACCTTCTACGCCCTGGCGCTGCCGGACGATTTCGCCGACATCTACCGGCTGCCGCGAAATGTGCTGAACCAGCTACGCACCGTTCTTGGCCGCGATCTCTTCGTGAGCATTGACGCCCCGGATCATGTCAGCCTGTTCGTTTATGACAACAATACGTTCATCGTTCAGAACTTCCAAGCCCAAGCGGTGACAGCGCGCGCCACGGTGCGCGCGACTCTTTTGCACGATCTTCTCAGCGACAAAACTATTGCCCCATCGGGAAATGCCAGTGGCATTGCCGGCGACCCACGCAGGTTATTCGAGGTGCCTGTTCCCGCTCATTCATTCCGCGTATTTGCGGCTGAACAGGAGACCAACGGGCAGGGATTCGATATCCTGCAGTTGTCGCCCTGACGATCTCCAGTGCGCCGATAGTACCTGGATCGCCGCTTAAGGTTCTTAATCTTAATCCTAATCTTAATCTTAATCCCCATCCCGAAGACATGAAGAGATTAAGATTAAGATTGAGATTGGGTGAGGATACCCGGAAAATCCGCCCATTGGCAATTGGCGGCCATTTTTCCATTTGATATTCCCGCCGCGATGGCGGATGCTGTTCGCGTAAGAATAACCGCATGAGAGTTTTACTTTATCGTTGCTGCAGGCTGGCTCTGGCATTGGCAGTGTTTCCAGCCGCAGCCCGCGCTCAAAACGGCGCAACCTCAAACACCCCCGTCGCGCCAACCGCCGTCCCAAGGGAAATTTCCAGCGCCAGCCTCGAGGAAACCGAAGGCAACATCACCGCCCTTGTCCCGAAGCTGCTGGAGGCGAGGCAGTATTCCAAACAACCGTTCGACGCGGCCATGTCGGCCAAGTTCCTGGACCGCTATCTGGACACACTCGACCACTGGCATCTCTATTTCTTGGAGAGCGATCTCAGGCAGTTCGACGCCTACAGCAACGTGTTGCAGACGCTGTCCACGCGCCAGCACGATTTCTCCCCGGCCATGGTCATTTTTTCCAGGTTCATCGAGCGGGCTGCCGAACGGACCGAGTTTGCCACCAATTTGCTGCGGACCGAGGCCTTTGAATTCACCAACCAGGAACGCTTCATCCCCAACCGCCACGACCTGCCCAATCCCACAAACCTGGACCAAGCCCATCATCTTTGGCGGCAGGAATTGCGCCTGGAATACTTGGATGAAAAACTCAAAGCGCCCAACATGGCCATTTCCGGGCCGGCCAGCTTTGACGCGCAGAGCAACGTGATGATTTTGCTCCCCATCGAGTACACCAATTCCGCCTCCGCAAAATCCACAAACAGCGTGACGAACCGGACGGTTGTCTCGCTTCTCCCGGACAAATTCACGGATCAGGACCGGCACGCCTTCGGCACTATTTCGCCCAATGGCTCCAACGTCGTCGTGCGCCTGCACATTTCCCCTGGAGAGACTTTGCGAAAAGTCACGAACGACTTTTACTCCCCGGACGGCAAACGTCTTGGCGGCATCCATTTTGTTCATCTTGCCGATACCAATTCAGACACAAACCACCCCGCCGCCGAAGGAGCCACGCCGACCAACCATCTCAAGGGAGTGGTCGAGTTGGATCGGAAGGACACTAACGAAATCGTCAGGACCCTGGAGAAGCGCTACACCGGCCTGCTCAAGAATTACAACGACCTGACCAACGATGATTACGTGCTGGAAGAGTACCTCACGGCGCTGGCCCACACCTACGACCCGCATTCCGATTACATGGGACACGCCTCGACCGAGAACTTCAACATCTCCATGCGCCTCTCCCTTTCCGGCATCGGCGCGGTGCTGAGACAGGAGGACGGCGAGTGCAAGGTCGGTGACCTCGTCCCCGAGGGTCCCGCCGCAAAGTCCGGCCGCATCACCAACGACGACATCATCACCGCCGTCGCGCAAAAAGACCAGGAGCCTGTGACGGTCACCGGCATGCCGCTGCTCAAAGTGGTGGGAATGATCCGCGGCCCCAAGGGCACTCCCGTCACGCTCACCATCACCAAGGCCCATCCGGCCGATCCTTCCTCCCGCAAAGACACCTTCACCCTCGTGAGGGATGTCATCAAGCTGGAGGACCAGACTGCCAAAGCCAAACTCTACGAGAACACCAACACCGCGACCCCCGCCCGCATTGCCGTCATTGACCTCTCCTCGTTTTATGCGAACAACGACCCGGACCCGCCCGGCGAACCGCCCCAGGAGCACGTCAGCACCTCCAAGGACGTCGCCCGGCTCCTCACCCGCCTGAAAAAGGAGAATGTGGACGGGGTCATTTTGGATTTGCGGCGCAATGGCGGCGGTTTCCTGGAGGAAGCGATTCGCCTGACCGGGTTGTTTGTCAGTGGACGGGTGCCGGTGGTCCAGACCAAGGAACCGGATGAAGCGCCCGGACAGCCGGGCAAAATTGACGTGGATTCCACGCCCAGGGCGCCCGCGCTTTACGACGGGCCGCTGATGCTCCTGACCAGCCGGCTCAGCGCGTCGGCCTCCGAGATTGTCGCGGGCGCGTTGCAGGACTACGGCCGCGCCTTGATCGTGGGCGACAAATCCACCTTCGGCAAGGGAACCGTCCAGTCGGTCTTCGCCATGAGCAACTTGATGATCTACCAGCACCTGCCCTATAGTTACGATCCCGGCTCCCTGAAAGTCACCATCAAGAAATTCTATCGTGCGGGCGGTTCCTCCACCCAAAGCAACGGCGTGGCTTCCGACATCGTTCTGCCATCCCTCCTCAACTGGGCCGACGTCGGCGAAAGTTCCCTGTCAAACCCGATGCCCTGGGATGAAGTCACCAGCGCCGATCTCCCGGACCTCAATCTCGTCAAGCCCTATCTCCCGGAACTCCAGAAACGCTCCCTCAGCCGCCGAGCGACCAACTTGGATTTTGCCTATTTGCAGGAGGACATCGCCGAGTACCGGAAAAGTCTGGCCGATAAGAGCCTTTCCATCAACGAGGCCGTCCGCCTGGGCGAACAAAGCGTTAATGAGGCCCGCCTGGAGGCCAGGAAAATTGAGCGCTCCACGCGCCCGAAAATCACCGACAAGGTCTATGAAATCACCTTGAAAAACGTGGACCTCGACGGCCTGCGTCCGCCAGAAGTTAAACCCAAACCCGCCGCAAGTTCCAGCGACGACGCGGATCGTTCTGACGCCGCCCCGACCCCCGGGGAAGATTCCGCGGCAACTGACGCCGCCGTGATGCTAGAAGCCCGGCAGATCATGGCCGACTACATCTCGCTGCTCAAGAAAACTCCGTCCACAGCCAAGGTTCCGTAACAGTGTGGGCAACATGATGAATGTTCTGGTCATCGGTTCGGGCGGACGCGAGCATGCCTTGGTTTGGAAATTGGCCCAGTCGCCCCGCATTACAAAACTGTTCTGCGCCCCGGGCAACGCCGGCATCGCCCGCGAACGCCTCGCCCGCGACGGCTCCGCGGTTCAATGCCCGCCCATCGCCGCGGATGACCTGCCCGCCCTTCTCGCGTTCGCACGCGAACACAAGACGGCGCTCACGGTAGTCGGTCCCGATAACCCGCTCGCCCTGGGCGTGGTGGACCTCTTCCAAGCCAACTCGCTCCGCATCTGGGGGCCGAACCGGAAGGGCGCGCAGTTCGAGTCTTCCAAAGTCTTTTCCCAGAAGTTCATGGAGAAATACGGCATTCCCACCGCCCATTCCGGCATTTTCACCGAGGTCCGCGCCGCCCGCGATTTCGCAAAGTCTCTCCGCGGACGTTGCGCCGTCAAGGCCGACGGGCTGGCCCTGGGCAAAGGCGTCATCATCTGCCACTCGAAGGCGGAGGCGGATTTGGCGCTGGATGAGATCATGGTCCAGCAAAAATTCGGCGCGGCCGGACGGCATGTGGTCATCCAGGAATTACTGGAAGGCATGGAGATCTCCCTCCACGCCTTGTGCGACGGAACAACGGCCACGCTCTTTCCCACCTCGCAAGACCACAAGCGGCTCGGTGACAACGACGCCGGCCCCAACACCGGCGGCATGGGCGCTTATTCGCCAGCGCCTTTCCTGAACGAGACGGAACTGGCCGACGCAGGAAGGAAAATTCTGGACCCCTGGCTGCGCGGGTGCGAAGCCGAGGGCATTGATTTTCGCGGCATTCTGTATCCGGGCGTGATGTTGACAAAGGACGGCCCCAAAGTCCTGGAGTTCAACGCGCGGTTCGGCGATCCCGAGACCCAGGTTTATTTGCCGCGCCTGGAAAACGACCTGCTCGATTTGCTGGAGGCCTGCGTGGACGGCGCGCTGGGGAGCATCCAATTGCGCTGGAGTCCCGAAACCGCCGTCTGCGTCGTGATGGCGGCGGCGGGTTACCCCGGCACTCCGGCCAAAGGCGCGACCATCCACGGACTCGATGAAGCGGGCGCCGCGGCCAACACGAAGGTCTTCCATGCCGGCGTCGCCGCGCAAGGCGGCGCTCTGGTCACCGCCGGCGGACGGGTGCTGGGCGTGACAGCCTGGGGCACCGGCCTGAGCCAAGCCAAGTCCAGGGCCTACGAGGCGGTGTCGAAGATCAAGTTTGACGGCGCGCAGTTCAGAACGGACATCGGCGCGAAGGCCCTGCGCCTCGGCACTTTGAATCCTGAATGACGCTGGTATAAGTCATAAGTCGTTGATTATCAATATGTTACATGGATAACTGTCCCGGACCCGCCAGGCTTGGGGCTGCTTCCTGCGCTCCTTCGTCACTGTCGGCGGTGTCGGTCAAAGCGCTGGATTCACTTTGACTGGGTGCGACGGGGTTTGACTCGCCTTCGCTTCGATTCGGCGCGGCAAGCGCGGTTTGACTGGCATCGCGGATTTGCTCTTTCGCTGAAGCATCGGTCGGATCGGTCGGATCGGACGAATCGCCGCGTTTCCCGATTGCGGACCCGCTTTCGCCGGTCGGGCGGCTGTTTTCGCTTTGACGGGCTTTGACGGGCTTTGACCGGAGGTGGCTGGAAAGGCTCCGGCAGGGCTTGTTGGGGCGCGTTTTGGACCCCTCTCCCCGCTGCGCGGGGCGAGGGGATTGGCAGGCCGCGCGGCGGGGATTGCGGGATGCGCCCGGCTTTTTGTGCAGGGGTAGGTCGTATTTCACTTTGGCCACATATTCGGCCAGACGCTTGGCGTTGGCTTTGTCGGCCAATATCTCAAATATGGATTCCAAGCCGACTTGTTCCATCCTGGCTTGAAGGGGCCTCAACAACATCTTCCTTCTCTTTTCGTCGTTGCGCTCGTCCTCTTCCTCGTTTTGGCGGACATCTTCGATCTTTTGCCGGGCGGAGCGTTCGAGGGTCTTTTGCAGGAGCGCCAGGTCGCGGTTGAGGCCGCGCAGCAGGCGCAGTTTGCCCTCAAATTCGGGGGTCGGCGTGCCGTCCCA